>LXNJ01000959.1_pt1 | contig 18205 bp, 11 predicted proteins | sample 809081 | NCBI WGS metagenome assembly LXNJ01 (sample SAMN04870510, study PRJNA318959) | sponge metagenome | biome: sponge; feature: marine sponge reef; material: water | host: Petrosia ficiformis | place: Greece: Milos, Mediterranean Sea | collected 2013-05-29 | depth 5-7 m
AACCACCCCGCGCCGGGTTGATACCATAGCCGCCCTGTCGGTCGCCGACCGCCCGTACCTCTCCTCTTCCAATACCGGCCGTGTGTCAATAACAAAACGGCGGCCAATGCCCCTTCCCGCCGACCCGGCCGGAGACACATTGCGCCGCCGTTAGCGCTGCCTGCGTCTAGTGGCCCCAACCTGGGCCACCATGAAATCTGAACCTAAAAAGAGCCGCCAATACTGAACCGGATCGGTGCGTCCAGCAACTCGCCGACGTCGGTATAGGCAACGTCAACCAACACCGTCCGGCCGCCCCAGTTGCCCTTGAAGCCCGCGCCGAAGCTGAAACTTTCCAGGTCGTGATTGAACCTGTATCCGGCGCGCAGGGCCACTGCATTGGAAAGCCAGAGTTCACTGCCGATCTGCCACCGCTGTTCGTAGTCGACCTGATAGGAACTGCCGAACGCGACGGTCAGGTAATTCGGTTCGTCCATCTCACCAAGAATCTCCATGGCCACGCCGATATCGAAATTCATCGGCATCAGGAATTTCTGGTCTTCCGCCAGCACCTTGGTGTCCGGCCCGAAGTTCCGCATGGCCAGGGCGATGCGTGAACTGCGAAAACCGGTATAAAAGTGGGTGCCGGCGTCCAGAACGAGGGAGGTCATGTTGTCTACGTGCAGGGTCTCGGAGACATACACCACCCGCACGCCCAGGCCCAGCTTGTCGGTTGCGTGAAACGCGTACGCCACGCCAACCGCCGTTCCCCCGCCCTTGACCATTTCCCCTGTCCCCTCGGGGTTGAATATGGTCCGTACAGGCATATCGCCCACGTCGTAGTTCACCACACTCACGCCCAGCACGCCCCAGCCCGTCCTGTAGGCAAACGCGCCGCTGTAGAACCCCGTGTCAACCAGCCACCGGGTATGGGAAAGCTGGTACCCGAAACGCTTCAGGTGGACCAGGCCGGCCGGGTTGGCAAAAATCGCGTTGATGTCGTTCGACACGGCCGTAAACGCATCTCCCATACCGGCAGCACGTGTGGACTGCGTCACCTTCATCCACGGAAACGACGCCAGTCCCAGTTTTCGGAAATCCTCGGACTTCAGGATCTCGGGTACGTCTCGCGCTTCCGCGGGCGTACCCCAGAATGCGCCGGCCGCGAGAACGGTCATCAGTGTCATGCATAGTATCCGCTTCATAAGCTTATCGCTCCTTCCCGGAATTACCGCACGCCGGCTATCGGATGACCATGAATTTCCCTATCCGCTTTTTCCCCATGCTTTCGGAGACGAGAGATTCCACAACGAAGAAGTAGACGCCCGCCGAAATCGATCCCGTGCCCAGCGACATCGCCAGCTGGTCCCACTGCGCTTCGCCCAGCCAGACGTTCGGATCGTCGGGCGCATCCGTGCGGTCGTCGTGCAGAATCTTTCCGACCATGTCCCCCGCGCTGTTGAAGACGTAGATCCAGCACTTGCTCGGTACGTTCACAAAGCGGATCTGCGGTTTGCCCGGGTATTGCAGGTTGGCGTCGCCAACCCGGAACGGATTGGGCACCACAAAGACCTCTCTGCCCAACGCCTCGGTCTCGCCAACCGCGGGCTGCTTCGGGCTGAAAAACGGCGGCTTGCGCTGGGACCTCGCCCACTGGCCGCCTTCCAGACCGGCCTTCACCTGCGCCTGCACCAGGGCGGGGAGCGTGGCCATGGTGCCCACGCGGCCCATCCAGTCTTCGTGGCCGTTTGCAAACGGCCTCACCGAATACCAGTAGTTGAAGCCGGCTACCGACTCAACGTCCGTAAACGTATTCGTCCCTACAGGAACCTCGCCGACCCTTGTCCAGGGCCCGTCCGGGTTCCATTCGGACCTGTAGATGCGGTAACCCGCCACGTCCTGCGCCTCCGCGCCTATATAGTCCGGGTTTATTGCGCCGTCGGCCGAGTTCCAGGTGAGCAGGTTCTGCGCGTCCGGACTGTTTGTCACCGCCACGTACACGTCCGGCGGCGAATCCGGCACGTCGTATTCATTATCATAAGCCCACTTCGCGCGCTTGAAGAATTCGACCATCCATTCCTCGCCCTTCTTCAGGCCGTCGAAGTCGTACAGGTGCGACCGTGTCCAGGTGTAGAGGTCGCTCTCTCCGGCGCCCGATCCGCCCACCCAGGCCACCACCAGCTTGGCCTTATCGCCGGGGCCCAGCGAGTACGGGCCGAAGGTCTGAGCGCTATAATGCACGCCGATCTCGCCCGGATTGGCCTGAAAGCCCGATTCTGCAATCATATTGAACATGGTCTCCCGGTCGTGAGCGCCGGGCCGGGGGTCTTCGGACACCGTGGTGCTTTCGATCCGCCAGAAGCGCACGGCATGGGGCTGGTCGCCCTGGGGCTGGACGTACTTCCCGGCGTCACGGGTATTGAACCCCCAGTCGCCGCCGTCCTCATACGCAAGCGGACCGAAGCCCATATACTGATAAGACGTGAATTCGCCGTCCTTGCGGCCCGTATCGCAAGAGGGCGAAATAATCAGCCGATTGACGGGATCGCCGGTATCGTCCCACGGAAACTCCGGACTGTCGCCGTCCCAGTCCACGATCATCTTCAGCCCTTTGGCCGGGCCCGAGTAGCCGGCATTCTCCGTATAGACGGTCCAGTCGTCGAGACCGCCAACGTTGTACCAGTGCCAGCTATCCGACCGGTTATAGTGGGATAGGCCCGCGTCCGAGATCATCCAGGCGCCAATAATTGGAACGTAGACGTCATTCAGCATTGCCGAAGGCAGGTCCCTCTCGCCGTCGCCGTCGCTGTCACCCGTGTTCTCGATCTCGATCTCGGTAATGATGAAGTCGTCCCACGCGGGGTAGCTCCAGGCCATCGTGCGCCGTGTAAAGGTAACGCCGGCAAGCGTGGTCCACTTGGTGACGATGATCTCTTCGGGCCATTCGTCGGAACGGGAAGACGGCGCGGCGGGAGGCCCCGCAGTCGCGTATTCCCCCCACGACCAGTTGCTGATCCTCACGGGATCTCTGTTCAGCGGCGCCTCGGACAGGATCTGCGCCAGGTTCTCGCTCCAGGTGGGCGCGTAGTACCACGGCGCGCCTTTACGCCAGTCCTGGCCCGGATTCTCGGCGGAGGACGGCTGCACCCGGATCTCCCCGCCCAGGTATTGCAGTTCCTCGTCCATGGACGGGTCCGCCACCATGGGCATAATCTCGTCGAGCATGTCCGAGCGCGGTCCGGTCAGTACCACGTAGAACCCGTTCTTGGAAAAATTATCGTAGGCTCTCGAGCCAGCGTAACTGGACGGAAGGCGCACCGCAAGGCCGATGCCCTCCCCGTGCGACGTACTCTCGATTCGCCCTTCGCTGTTGCAGTCGACGCGGAAGAAGGGCAACTGGCTGGCCCAGCCCTGGCCCGTAATGATGTCCCCGCCCACGGTGGCGGGGTACACCATACTGGAAGATCGCGAGAGCGCCGCGCCGATGGAGCCTCCCTGCGTGCCCAGATTGGTCACGGACGTATACAGCATTCCGCGCTCCAGAGCGCCCCTGCCGGCGGAACCGGGGTGATTCGCCTGGCCCCGAACCTCTCCGGACCAGCTTATCGCCAGGACTGCTGCGAACGCCCATCCACCGCACCCTTTCAGGACGGTGCTCATACGGTTCGAACGCATCGTATCCTCCTCAGCGTTGATAGGTCCACAATAAAGAATCGCATAGCAGCGGGAGCCCGGGCAACCGCGGGCCCCCCGCTTATTCATGGCGTGACGTCGGTGCCGGAATGGATCAGAACTGCATTCTCAGACCCATTTCCATGCGCCGGGGATGGTTGTAGAAACTCCGGTCGCCCGTATCTCCGTACAGGAGGAAGTGAGAGTTGTCCGGGCGGGCCGTATGCAGACCCCAGTTGGTCCAGTCGGTGGTATTGTATGAACTGTCGTCCTTCTGGTTGAACAGATTCCGCACCTCCAGGAAGAGGCTCACGTCGCCGCGGCCATGGCCGAACGGAAAGCGCTTTTCGATGGCGAAATCGGTCCAGGTACGTATGGGACGCAGCCGCCGTTCGCGGCCGGAATTCGGCGGCGTGTACCAGAACGAACCCGTGTTCTGCATGCGCCAGAGCAGGTTCACCCGCCAGTTGGCAAGGAACTTGCTACCGAACACCTTGAAATCGGGGCCGTAGTCTCCCGGCGTGAGGTAGAGGAACTGCAGGCTCCCCTGGTTGCGGATGTCGCCGCCGTCGGCGTTCAGCCCGGTCTGATAACCCCGTGCCCACACGTGAATGTGGTCCAGTTCGAAATCGTCCAGACCGATAAGCCCGTATTCCCGGGCCGTCATCCGGGTCTGCTCGTATCCTCTGCCTCCCGGATTGCCGTCCCGCAGGGCAATGCTCCGGATTGCATTGTTGGCGGTGTGTCCGATCTCCCGGATCTGATCCACCGTGAGGGGAACGGGCACCTCAACGCCGTTCTCCACCCTGTATTCGTACCAGTACCGCCCGCTGGCGATGTACATAGAGTCGGGATACAGGAAGTTGAACCAGGCGTCGAAGTTGCCCCATCCGGCCTGCGCCCACGTCATATTGTAGGCCACGTTGATGGCGAAGTTGTGGCTGAGCGGCTTCCGCACGGAAAGTTCCAGACCTCGCTGCTCTTCAAACCCGTTGTTGTGCAGGATCCGGGCGTAGGGATGCACCCAGCCGGGCCTGTGAGGCGCGTAAAAGCGCACGTCTGAATGGTAATGGTACTGGTCCTTCGCGCTCTTGTAATACAGCGCGATCGCGCCGGTGTAATCCTGTACGAAGTTCCAGTCCGCCCCAACCTCCATCGACACGGTCTTTTCGGGTCGGATTTCGGTGGTCCCCTGCCCACTGCGTATCGGGTAGGACGGACGCATGGCGTTGTAGCGCTCACCCGGGTCGATCGCCCCGTTCCCGTTCCAGTCCTGGTCCGGTCCCGAAGTCCGCCAGTCCCCGTTGAACAGGTAATAGATGTCCGGATAGGCCAGGAACAGACCCGCGAAATAGTGCATGGACGACCGTGCCGTGATGGGATGGGACACCCCCACCCGCGGGCTGAAGTTCTTGAACACCACCGGCTCTCGGTGCGGCGCATTCTGGAACCGCAATGGCGAATTGTACATGGGCGAGAACGCATACGCGCCCGAAGCCGGGAAATTGGAGACCGGATCGAACAGGTCCAGGCGAAGGCCGGCATTGATGACCATACCTTCGAACTCCATTTTGTCCTGGGCGTAAATGGCAAGGTGCTGGGGCTTGACCGGCTCTCCGATCACGCCCTGTGCGCCCGCAAACTCCAGCCGCCTGGCCTGCGCGCTCTCTCCGGTGTAGCGGGTAAGATACATGCTGTACTTGATGAATTCGAAACCGGCCTTCACGAAATGCCCCTTGGTGATCTGGCTGGCCAGATCCAGCTTCACCTGATACCGCTTCCTGTCGGCAACCTGGTAATGGCGAACCTCCCGGTCCACGGCGAACCAGCCGTCCGCATCCGTACGCACGTCCGACGTTCTCTCCGCGATATCGCTGGTATCGTCCACGGTTGAGTACCGCGATATCCGGAGGTCGTAGAACGTCCTGGGCGAGAGAGAATGGGTGATGGCCAGGTATTGCATATTATGGTTCGTGCTCATCTTGCCCGCCGCGCTCCAGTCCGCAGGCAGGAAGATGTTCTTCCCGCTGTCCAGCAGACCACGGATGACGCCGCTGGAGGTCCCCGCGGACCGTTCGTTCCGCCAGGAATCCCGGTCCGTTCCGATAAACTTCCTGTTGTACTCGAATAGACCGCCGACCTTCATTTTAACGTTTTCGGACGCGCGGACAGTGACGCTGTACGATCCCTGGTAGTTATTCAAGGAAGGCACAAACCGCCCGATGTCGTCATAGTAGCCCCGCTCCGTCCCCGAGGGATAGATGGGCGCCATCCGGGCGGTCTTGCCCGAAACGATGAACGAAGCGCTCCTGGAAAGCGGCCCCGAGACGTTTCCCTCCACCTCGTGGCCGGTGATTTCGTCGTAATCCGCGCGCTGGTGGACGAGTCGACCCGTTTCCGGGTCCCGCTCGTTCTGCCACTCGCCCTCGCCCCATTTCATTTTGTCGAGATGCATCGGGCTTTCGTAAACGTTTGCGCCCCAGTGTTTCTGCCCCGGTGGCGTGCGCCGGTACTCCGCCCATCCGTGGAAGTTCTGGCTCCCGTCTTTCGTAATGATGCTGATGACGCCGGCCTGGGCGTTGCCGTACTCGGCGTTCATCCCGCCCGTAACCACGGAAATCTCCTGGACGGTCGACCGGTTGATCGCCTTCCAGTTGTGGGATCCGGCGCCGTCGCTGTTCACGATTTTTACACCGTCAACGTAATAGGCCACGTCGCCGCCCGTGCGGCTCCGCCATTCCCCGGGCCTGTTGCTGCCCCGCATGCGGTCGGATCCGTCGAGGTGCACGCCCGGCTGGAGCGTGATCATCTCGCTGGTGGTGCGCACGATGGGGAGTTGCTCGATCTCATCGGCGCCAACGATGTACTTGCTGAAGGTCTTGTCGACCTCCACCGGAGGGCGTTCCGCCTTGACAACCATCTCCCCCAGTTCCAGCGTCGCCTCCTCGAGCCTGAAATCGACTTCCGTGGTCACGTCGGCCTGCACGCGCACGTCCGTCAGCGACTCGGTCTGATAGCCGATCAGGGACGCCTTCAAGGTATAGAGTCCGGGATCGGCGCGGAGAATCACGTAGAACCCTTCCCCATCTGCGGTGGACCCGATATTCTGTCCCTCGATGACCACGTTGGCGCCGGGCAGCGGCTCTCCCTGATTGTCAAGGACCTTTCCTACGATCTTTCCGGTCGTGCCGGCCCAGGCGCTACCACTCAATGCCAGTGCCGTACAGAGGGCAAGAACTCCTAAAAACAAAATGCACTTCTTCATTGCGAAACCTCCTATTCATTGGTCTGCCTGCTTGACTGCGGCCCTGCATGCCCGTTCGGAATAACCTTCCTCCTTTCCTTAACGCAGACACGCGAGGCGCGCTACTTTCTTCCCGATTCGTAGAATTTAACGGCCACCTCCAGATCCAGCATCTGCAGCAACGGCATCACGCCCTTGATGCCCCAGGCCTCCCGCGGGCCGAGCGTCCCCACGAGGAAATTGTGCTGAACCCGAAAATCGAGTGAAAAGTTGTTGGACATGAACCGTTCGACGCCAAACCCGAAATGGCCCCCGAGCGCCCACCGGCTCTCCACCACGGGCTCCAGGACCACGCTTGGATCCAGCATGTTCTCTTCCGAACCCTCGACCGGGATGCCCTTCTGCCCGGGATAAATCAGGCCGCTTACGCGATTGCTGTAGCTGTGAAATCCGCCACCGGCGACAACGTACGGGGACGTCGCCTGGTTATAGAACAGGCGGGATTTGTCGCCGAGCCGGAAGACCACGTTGCACAACACGCTGTTGATCCGCATGCTGGCATCGGATTCAGGGCTTGCATAATCCTTCGAGTCTTCGTTCCAGGTGAACGTCTGACCCTCGATCTTGCCGTCGCTGTATTCGAGCCGGTGATACTCAAACTCGAGCGCATTGTTGGCGCTCCGGTTGTAAACCACGCTGCCGCCCCAACGTACGGCCTGTGTGTACCAGTTCGTCCGTAGCCCCATAACGGGCAGATTGTAGCCCAACAGCATCCGCCCGCCGATCCGGTCGAACTCCCGCGCGCCGGTATCCGGTGCGAGAAGAGCCACCAGAAGCCCGGCAACTGACGCATACCTCCATGTGCCCATAGACTGCCCTCCTTTTGATGGATCGGGCCGCACGATCGCCGCCGACATTTTCGCGAAACCCGGTCCGATTTCAATATTTCGGCTCAACCTGTCACCGACTCCCCCGCAAACACATTCGGTGTGACCTGGATGGCCGGTTCGGCGGCATCCGGAACGGGCGTCCGAAACTGCGGAGGAAGGACCGATTACTACAGATACGGCAAGACGGTGCCCCTCCCACAGAGAAAGCCCTCGCGATGCCGTTTCGATACCCGCACAATGACGCGGATACGCTACTAATTCATATTATATCACATGATAAAACCGATAGGCGTATTTTGTCAAGAGAAAAAACGGGCGTTTTTTTTGAATTCGCCAGGCCGGGCGCACGGACCGGCGCGGGGAGGTCGTGCACGGGGGTTTTTCGGGACAATCTGTAACAATGCACCGCTGCTCAAGGCGTCGTCTGGCGCGCACAGATCAGAGCACGATACATGCCCCCCGCAGGCGGATGTGTATGTCCCGGCGGTCGGCAACGGGCAGGTCCTGGATGGAGGCCTGACTGCACTGCAGAGACCGATGCCGGTCTCACCGCCCCCCGTTCCACGGTCGAAGGGGCTTGCAATCCCACCCGGTATGGTTTAGAATTGGGATGAGGGGTCTTGTGAAGCCGGGGTACTTTGGGATTTGTACGATATTCGAGCGGAAGTTTGCCGTGCGGCCTGCGAAACGCAGGACATGTTCCCGTCGGAAATGCCTGCAATTCAGTCGATGCTGCCGGATGCGCCAGTCGATTTCGTCCCCGATTGGGAAATGGATTCGCCGATGGTCGATCCCGCGGCGCCGCGGTTGATTCTATCCGCCGATGAGCTGGACGAATTGCGCGTTCGCAGCGCTTCGTCGCACGCCCGTTTCTTCAGGGCGATGGTGGACGACCTGAACGGCCGGTTGCGCGTCGATCCGCCCGATACCCTCTGGGACCTGGAGGAGCCCGCGTACAGCGATATCCTCGAGATCTGTTTTTCTCTGGTGGTGAACTGCGGCATTGCCTACCAGGTCGCCGGCGACGGGCGGTGGAGCGGACTGGCGGAGCGCTGGCTGGCGCGATGGATCGAGGTCGGCGCGCCGGGCGACCAGCAGGTCAGGGCGTCCTATCTGGTGGCCTTTCACGTGATGGCGCTGGCCTTTGGCGTGGACCTGTTCGGTAGGGTTCTCCCGGAGCCGCTCGTTCAGCGCGCGGTCGAGGTATTGCGGTGCGAGACCGGTCGCATGGTCCGGTACATCGACTCCGGCGAGGCCGGCTGGAGCCGGCGATACCATTACCACGACTGCTGGGTGCCCGTCTTCGGCGCCGGCGTCGGCTGCCTGGCTCTGTTACCCTACGCGCCCGAAGCCGGCGCCTGGTTATCCACGGTGGAAGGAGAGGTCGACTGCATCGTCTCCATCCAGGGCGGGGACGGTGCGTGGAATGAAGGTGTGGCGCCGCTGAATTACGCGTTGGGGCCAATGCTGTTCTACCTGGAGGGCAGGAAACGGGTCTTCGGGGAGCGTGCGTTTGATATACCATGGCTGAAGGCATTGTCCCGCTGGCGGGCGTACCACCTTCTTCCCGATGGAAGCTACGTATATCTTGACGATTCGACGCCCAGCGGCAGGTACCACGGCGAGACCGGCGGGGTTGTGGCTTTTCAACTGTACAAACTCGCGTCCGAGTTCAACGACGGCCTGGCGCAGTGGCAGGCGGAACGGGAATCCGCCCGCTCGTTCCCGAAAGACTATCACGACTGCGGCTGGAGCTTCCTCTGGTGCAATCCTGGTGTCAGGGCGGAACCTCCGAACGGACTGCCGGCCGCCGCCGCTTTCCCGTCGCTGGGTCAGTTTTTCTCTCGCACGGGGTTTGACAAGAGCGCATCCGTACTCAGCTTCGAGTGTACGGTTCCGGGGGGTGCGCTGGCGCAGGCCCGGCGGGAGACGGGGCTTCCTTTACAGACCATCACCCAAAATAAACACGCCCATTATGAAGACCGCGCGAGTTTCACGTTTTTTGCCAACGGGCACTACTTCTTCAGGCCGTCTGGTTACTTTCGATTCGACGCCGCTATGAAGAATACCCTCACGTTCGACGGGGTCGGACAGTCGGTCGAACCCGACTCCGGCGGCGAGATGGAGGGCGTGTATTGCGGCGGGAACAACGTGTATTCGGCCGCACGATGCCAGGCGGCGGGCGCGTATCCGGACGTGCCGGGTCTGACCTCCTTTGAACGGACCGTCTTGCACGCGAGGGACTGTCACGCCGCGTTCGTCCTGGACCGCGTCCGGTTCTCCGACCGGGAACCGCGTCGCGTGGAAGCCCATTTTCACGTCGGGCATGAAGTTGAAACCCGGATGGGACCGGACGGTTCGCTGCTGCTGCGGACACCATCCGGACAGGCCTGCCGGTTCTATCAGGCATCTTCGCAGGCGGCGACATTCGAACGGGTGCCGCAACCGGTCGACCCCTATTGGAGAGATTACCTGTCCGGCTACGACATCCCGCCGGAAGACCTGGAGGCAATGGATCAGGTGGACCTCCGCTTCCGGTTCGCGATGGCCGGCGAGACGTCGGTCGACGTCCTGTGGGCGATTCTGCCTCACGGCGGGGACTGCGATGTCGGACAACAGGCCGATGATTCGATGATCTCCTTCTGGTACGGGGTCCCGGGCGGTACGCCGCAACTGGTCCTGGCGCCTCCCGCGGAGGAAGTCGTCAGACCTGCCCGCGGACCGGTGCTGCCGCAACGGCCGGAGCGGATTTTCGTGCTGGGTGGGCCGCCCGGAGGCCGGATCAGACTCGCGCTGGAGCACCTCGACGGCGATCGGTGGGGGGCGGTACTGGGGGAAGGCCAGGACTATGAAGTGACGGCGGCCGGGACAGCTTGCCTGTAGAGCGTCCGCGGGCACGCCGCAGAGACCCGCATCGAATCTGAATTGGGGACGGAAGCTGTGAGAATCGAAGCAGCCTGGGAAAAGAAGCAGGAGCACATTCCGGTGGTGATGGTCAGGGAAGAACTCACGGACCTCCCCGCATATCCGCTTCCCGAGGGGTACCGCCTCCGGTACTACAGGGACGGCGAAGATCACCTCTGGGGAGAAATCGAGATTGCAGTCGCCTCGTTCGATTCCATGGACGGGGCGCTGGAATACTTCGAAAGCGAGTTCGGGCCGGGCCGGGACCGGATGGAGGCCCGGTGTCATTATCTGGAGGACCCGAACGGTCAGGCGATTGGTACGAGCACGGCCTGGTTCAACGACGCGTTCAACGGAAGGGACTACGGTCGCATCCACTGGATCGCCATCCGACCGGAGTATCAGGGCCGGGGACTTGCCAAACCGCTTCTGGCAGCTTCGCTTGGGCGGATCGCGGACTTCCACGACCGCGCCTACCTGACCACCCAGACCACCAGCGCACGCGCGATCAATGCTGTACCTCGACTTCGGCTTTGTGCCGTTTGAGACCACCAGCCGGTGCGCGAAAGGCTGGACGTGGCTCGCCTCCGTCCTGGAACATCCGTCTCTCGCGTCGTACCGCGGCTGACCGGATGAAGAACGGGGCGGTGAAGCGCTCTGATATTGGTACACCCATCGCTTGTTTTCAGGGAGACGCCCGGGATGGCAAAGAAACCCTGGTCGCCGGAAGGAAAGACGATCGTTACGAAAAACGATATCATCGATGGCCTGCGAAACCTCGGGGTGAATCCCGGAGACGCGGTGTTTTTCCACAATTCCCTCAGCAGCATGGGATTTGTGGACGGCGGCGCTGAAACCGTGATCGACGCGTTTCTGGAGGCGGTAGGGCGCCGGGGCACAATTGCGGTGAATTCCTGCCATTTCAACGGATGGCACTGCGAATATGCCCGCACCGCCGGTACACCGGCATTCGACGTGCGCCGCTCACCGTCCAGGATGGGCAGGATCACCGAGGTGTTTCGTCACCGTCCCGAAGCGGTGCGGTGTCTCGATTCCAGCAATCCGATGTGTGCGATCGGGCATCAGGCGGAGTACCTCGCGGAAGGCGCGGTTCGCTGTTTCACACCGTGCGGGCGGGATACGGCCTGGGGAAAGCTGGGCGAGATCGACGCTCACTACATGTTCCTGGGAACGGGATGGACCAGTTGCACCATGATGCACGCCTGCGAGGAATACGGGCACGCGCCCTATGCGCTGATGGACGAACCCTCCCGGCTGGAGGTGGCCGACGAGCGGGGCCGGATCCACGTCCACGTCCAGAAGGTGCATACGCCGAACGTACCCAGGGACTACTTTCTGATGGAGCCCGAGATGCAGAGGCTGGGCCTCGTTCAGTACGGAACGATCGGCGATGCGAAAGTCACGATTATGAACGCCAGGGATCTGATTGACGCCGGCACCCGATGTATCGTTGAAGATCCCGGCTTCCTGCTGAAGGACCGGAGTTTCCTGGAGCACTGCAGGGTCCATCAACGAGGGCTCATTCCTCCCGGATATACGGGCATTTCGGACGTGTAGAGTGACATCGTCGACGGAGGCATAGATGCAGATCCTGCCGGACCTCTATCTCGCGGACGGGTTTGCGTATGCGCAACACCCGAATTTCTACGTCCTGCACAACGATGCTGGCACGATTGTGGTCGACTCGGGGTCCGTGCCCGACGACCTGAAACGGGCCGAAACACAGCTGGCCTTGTGGGGGATCTCGCTGGAGAAAGTGGATTTTCTGTTTCTGACCCACAGCCACTACGACCATATCGGCAACGCGGCGGCGATTCGGGAGCGCGGCGCTTTCGTTATCGCCGGCCCCGGCGACGCGGAGGGGATCGAGCGATCGGACGCTCGCACGATTCCGTACGCCGCGGGATTCCGGTTGCCTGCCTGCAAGGTGGACCGGGTGGTCGAAGACGGCGACGTCATCGAAGCATGCGGCTTCCGGTTCGACGTGATTCATGCGCCGGGCCACACCAACGGATGCGTGATCTACAGGTTCGAACACGCCGGAAAAACGATCTGGCTGGCCGGCGACGTGTTGTTCTGCGGAAATACGAACTACCAGCCGGAGCTGGGGTGGCAGGGAGGCGAAGAACTCGACAAACCCACGTATATACGGACCCTGAAACGGCTTTCCGCCCTGCACGTGGATTGTATCCTGTCCGGACATCACATACCGTACCTGCGCGAGGGCTTTAAACTGGTGGGGCGCGCATACGCGAAGGCGCTGATCGAGTGGCGGTAGGGACGGGTCCGCGAAAATACATTGACCACAAAAGGCGAAAAAACACAAAAGGGCTTGTCTGTCCAAGATCGTCGTTTCCGAATTATCCCGGGCAACTGTGATGTTGACTCAACGCAAAATTGAAGACGGGCTGACAGGGTTGGGGCTGAAGCCGGGTGCGATTGTGGTGGTTCATTCGTCCCTGAGCAGCCTGGGACCCGTGGACGGCGGCGCGAACGCTGTTATCGATGCGCTGGTGGATGCCCTCGGCCCCGAAGGGACGCTGCTGATGCCCACGCATCCCGCGCGGGACGGACGCACGTTCGATCCGGTCACTATCCCTTCAGACATGGGCGTCATCAGCGAGACGTTCCGGTTGCGGCCGGGCGTGCTGCGCAGCCGGCACCCGTATCATCCGGTGGCGGGTTGCGGCGCGATGGCGGAGGAGATCCTGTCCGGTCACGAAGATAGCGCGGTGCCGGACGGGCCGGAGACGCCCTATGGCCGTCTGATCACCCTCGGCGGAAAGGTGCTGCACGTAGGCTGCGACCTGGATACGATGACGCTGCTGCACACGGTGGAGGCGGAACTGGACCTGCCCTATCTCCGCGAATTGGAAATGAAGTACGTGGCAGATGACGGCGAGGTCCGCGCGATGACGATTCGCCGGTGTCCCGGCGGGCATCGAGGGGGCGTGTTGAAGTTCGATCGGTTATTCAGGGCGGAGGGCGCCATGGCGGTGGGCACGATCGGTCCGGCGGTGTGCCGCCTGATCGACGCACCCCGTGCCGCGGCCATCATGCGGCGCGAGATGTCGCGCGACCCCGGCTTTGCGCTGGATGAGAATCCGAATTGCGCCGACTGCGCGGGATACAGAGAGAAAATCGCGAGATCGACCGCCGGTCGGCCGGCTGCCCGGCGCGATGCCACCGCGACTCCCGGGGAATCGCTGAAGTCCCTGCTCGAGGATGAGGACTCCACCCTGAGCGCGCCGCTGTGGGCGGTGGATGCCGATCCTGGAAAGGCGCTGGATCTGGTCGCATCGGCGGATATTTCATCGGTCGAAGTGCATACGAATCACCAGGTCGATTTCGATGACCTTCCTGGCCGCCTGGGAGATCGGGACCTCGAGGTCGCGGTATTGCGCACCCCGTTCGCATCAGCCGGGAAGCTGGCGGAGGCCTGTACAATTGCAGCCCGTTTCGATGCAAAGTACCTGCATGTCCGCCTGCAGGACAACTTCGGGCCCGCGGATCTGAACGGTTCACTTGAACGGCTCTCACGGGTCGCCGACGAAAGCGGCATCACCGTACTTGTGGGGAATCCCGCGGATGTGAACCCGTCTGATATCGCCGAAGGGTTGAGAGAGATCGGGGCCGCCGGGACAGACATGGCATACGATCCGGCCGCCGTCGCGGCATCGGGCGGAAGCCCGTTCTATATGGGACTTTACAAAGGGCCGATCCGGCGGTTTGTCAGGCACGTCGACTTCAGGGACGTCGTTGCGGAAAGCGGAGAACCGGCGGTTCCCGGCAAAGGCAACGCGGAACTCGTGGAGATCCTCTCCAACCTCAGATGTCGAAGTTTCAACGGGGTGTTCTGCCTCTGGCCGCTGCCCGGGGTTTTCGGATTCCAGGACGCCGTTAACGGCTTTCGGGAAATAATCGAGCGGATCTGAAAAACGGCTACCGGTAACAGCCACGGAGTCAGAAGGAACGGCATGAGTGAGAGAGACGACGCACCGGGTATCGTCGTGGAGAAGGACGTCCCCGTACCGATGTCCGACGGCGTGGTGTTGCGCGCAAACGTGTTCAGACCGGCGGGCTCGGGGCGGTATCCGGGACTGCTGATGAGGACGCCTTACGGAAAGCCGAATGGCGGTTTTGAACGGGTCGTGCGGTCCGGTTACGCCGTGGTCACTCAGGATTCACGGGGTCGCTATGCTTCGGAAGGGACGTATATCCCCTATACGGTTGAGGGTGACACGCCCGACGCGCGGGACGGATACGAGAGCGTGGAGTGGCTGGCGCGGCAGCAATATTGCAACGGGAAGGTCGGCACGTTCGGCGGATCCTACAACGCCTGGATGCAGTGGATGCTGGCGAAGTTGCGGCCGCCGCACCTGGTCGCGATGTGCGCCTGGTCGATTCCACTGGAAAACACCGAGGTCGACTGGTGGGGCGCTTTCCGGCCCGGCCGGCGCATCAAATGGTGGATGGGCACCATTGCGCCGGATCTCCGCAGACGTGAGGGCGCACCCGGACCGCACCGGAAGGAAGACGCACTGGAAATCTGGGAAAACGTGGAGCATATGCGGTGGCTCTATTTCATGCCATGGCTGGACTTTCCACGTTATCTGCCCCGGGGAATGGCAGGGTACGCCGAGGACTGGCTGCGGCATCCGAACCGCAGGTGTTGGAAATTCGACGAGGTACACCGGGAGGTGGAAGTGCCCAACCTGGATTTCAGCGGGTGGTACGACCATTGCGGAGGAACGATGGCCCACCTGGGCTTGATGCAGAAGCATGGCCGGTCTGAAATTGCGAGGACGCAGACCCGGATTGTCATCGGGCCGTGGAACCACAGCGGACTGGGAAACCGGCGCCAGGGCGGGATCGATTTCGGGCCTGAAGCCCGGATGGATCTGCAGGATCGGATGATCCGCTGGTTCGACCGCTGGTTGAAGGATACCGATAACGGAGTGGATCTGGAACCGCCCGTGCGGTATTTTGTGATGGGCTCGGGCGAATGGAAGGCGGCGGAAACGTGGCCCCCCGGTGGAACGATTCGGGCGGACTACTATCTGGACAGCGACGGCGACGCGCACCTCCCCGCGGGGTCCGGCCGTCTGCTCGACGCACCGGCCGCCGGTGAGAGCACGGACACGTACGTGTACGATCCGAATGACCCGGTTCCCACGCTTTGGTCAACGGCGCTGTTTACGGAACCGTCGGACAGGAGGGTACTCGATTACCGCCGGGACATTCTGATTTTTCGGACCCCTGCTCTGGAATCCGACGTGGAAACCGTGGGGTATCCCGAAGTGGTGCTGAACGCTGCGACGTCGGCGGCGGACACCGATTTTTTCGTCCGGCTCGTGGACGAAGTCCCGGACGGTCCGGCAACGGACGTCGCATACGGAATGGTCCGCGCCCGGCATCGCCATTCCCTGGACGAGGAAGACTTCATCACCCCGAAAGCGGTGACCGAATACCGCATCCGCCTGACGCCCACGGCATGCAGGTTTCTCGCGGGACACCGGATCCGCCTCGAAATCACGAGCAGCGACTTCCCAAATCACGACAGGAATCACAACACGGGCGGAAACGACCTCGCCGAGACCAGACTCGTGACGGCAACTCAGGAAGTCCATCATTCGGCGGAATATCCCTCACGTCTGATTCTGCCGCTTTTTCCATGAACGGGCGATAGGATACGCGGCAAAACGGAGAAAGGCTGTATGATATTCACATGATTTCCGGATTCAATTGGCGCCTGTGTCATCCGCACGTCGAGTCGACCGGTGGCGACGTACCCTGCGCCAGAGAGGCGCCGGGCGTGCTGCTGCCCTACAAGAGACGCATCTATATGTTCGGCGGCGGCGCCCTCAGATACGGCGCTTCCTCCGGCCAGGGAAACAAGTCCACGCTGGGCGCATTGAACGACCTGTGGGTGTACGATCCCTCGGTCGAGGAATGGAACCTGATGGAAGCAAACGACGGCGCTGTCGGGTTCGACGTCTCGGCAGACAGGCCATGCGCTCGCATACTGCCCGCGTGGGTTGAGGTAGACGACCGGTTCTATCTGTTCGGCGGGTTGTCGATCCTGAGCGAGGGTTGGAAGTTCGCCCTCCTGAACGACCTGTGGGTGTACGATCCCTCGGATGCGCGCTGGACGCTGCTGGAGCCGGATGACGGCGTATTGCTGGAGCATCCCGACTGCGCGGGCCGGGGACGGCCGACGACCATGGGCGGATTCGGAACGGCCGTTATCGGGAGCAGGATCTATTTCTTTGGCGGATGGGGCCATCGGGCGCCGCTTCCCCCGACGGTTGAAACCGCGGTACTGAACAGGCAACTCTGGACCTATGATACCGGGACCGGAACCTGGGACCGGATTGATTCGGCGGACGGCGCGGCCGTCCCGCCGAAGCGGTACGTCATGTCGATGACGGCCTGGGAGAATCGGATCTACGTCTGGGCGGGGCGGGACACACAGGACCGCGATCCGCAATTCTACAACGATCTCTGGTGCTTCGATCCAGCCACGCGCGCATGGACGTGCCTGGCGGAAAACGACTTCGGGGCGGCGAACCGGCCTTCCGCCCGGTACGGCCAGGGATCGGCCCGGATCGGGGACGGGTGGTATGTATTCGGCGGGTTCGGACCGCAGGGGTCTTTTATGCCCGAAGAAGTGAACGGGCCGCAATTGAACGATCTGTGGCGCCTGAGTCTGGGCACCGGAGACTGGACCTGCCTGCAGGCGCACGACGGATCGAAGGATTATTCGGGGTCCGCGCCGTATCCCGGAGTCCGGCGCGTGCCGGGCATGGCAGCCCTGGATGACGCGTTGTATCTGTTCGGCGGCCTTGACCTGGCCAGCGGGCCGAACGACGACGGGCCGGTGACTGGTTTCAACGACCTCTGGGTGGGACGCGAAGCGCAGGCACCCACCGGAACAGTCGCGTAAATAAGGGAGATTGGCGATGAAGCTGATGATTATGACGGACCTGGAAGGCGTGGCGGGCATTCTGAATTTCGAGGACTGGTGCACGCCGGGCGCGATGTATTACGATAAGGCGAAGAGGCTGCTTACGCTGGAGGTCAACGCCGCGGTGGACGGGTTCAGCGAAGGCGGCGCGGAAGAGATCCTGGTGGTGGACGGGCACGGGCACGGCGCGATGGATCCCGAACTTCTGGACGAACGTGCGCAACTGATGCGCGGCCACGCCGCTCCAATCTGGCCCTGGAGCCTGGATGGTTCGTACCAGGGACTGGCATACGTGGGGCAGCACGCGAAGGCCGGAACGCCGTATTCCCACCTGACACATACGGGAAGCTTCGCGTGCGTGGACTACGCGATCAACGGAATTTCCGTTGGAGAATACGGGCAACTGGTGCTGTGCGCGATGGAACTCGGAGTGCCGACGATTTTCGCGGCGGGCGAGGAAGCGTTCGCCGCTGAGGCAGAGGCGCTGACACCCGGCGTGGTCACCGTGGGCGTGAAACGCGGACTGCT
>LXNJ01000960.1_pt1 | contig 18196 bp, 20 predicted proteins | sample 809081 | NCBI WGS metagenome assembly LXNJ01 (sample SAMN04870510, study PRJNA318959) | sponge metagenome | biome: sponge; feature: marine sponge reef; material: water | host: Petrosia ficiformis | place: Greece: Milos, Mediterranean Sea | collected 2013-05-29 | depth 5-7 m
CGTAAACCTAAATGTAATACAGTCTAAGATTATCAACATATTAGGAATAGAAGTCAAAAATGTTTATTTTCCAGATCCATAACTGCGGAGTGTAGGATATATACAAAGCAGCGCAATCTTTTGACGATAAACTAATTACCTCTGAGACCATGCAAATGTTTTTTGAGTCGAAATTCGAAAGTATTCTGAGAAGGGTTGTTGCTGAGTGTGACACCACTGACATCACTCAGAAACGGCAAAAGTTTACAGATAAAGTGCATGACGCTTGTAAAGACGAATTGAAATCTCAGTATGGCATAATATTGGAATATATTGATATTAACAAGGTTAACCAGAATCCTGATGATTGAAGGTGATTAGATGGAATTTTGGGTTTTTTTGATGCTTGGTGCTATTTTTTGTGGACGTGCTGGGATCATTTCCGAAATCCGTAAGGTAGAACGTCAGTCAACCGAAAGAACTCAAACGTTCAAAAACATAGACGAAAGTTTGTCCAAGATTGAAAAACATTTTGAACAAGTTAGTGAAAAAAGTAAAATCAATTAACTACTACCATTATACCACTTCACACAGTGGTGAAAGCAAATATGCAAACATCTCACAAATATCTTGATCCAGTAGCACTCTCTCGTATCGGAGGTATGGAACTTGTCGCCCGACTTGTGGTTGAAGGGTTCGTTACCGGGTTGCACAAAAGTCCGTATCAGGGGTTTAGCGTAGAGTTCGCTGAGCATCGGCAATATATGCCCGGCGATGAAATCCGATATATCGACTGGAAGGTCTACGGGAAATCTGATCGGTATTATGTTAAGAAGTTTGAAGAGGAGACGAACCTACGCGCATATATTCTACTTGATACAAGCGCGTCAATGAACTACAAACATAAAGATGACACTTTGACGAAGTTTGAATATGGGTGTTATCTTGCTGCCACGCTTACCTACCTCATGCTGAAGCAACGCGACTCTGTTGGATTAGCTCTTTTTGATACAGATATTACGCAATATATTCCACCGAGAGGCGCAGCAACACATCTGCGTGCAATTATGTCTGCGCTTGAAAATGCTACGCCTGGGCAGGAAACCGAGTTGAGCGGTCTCTTTCACGAACTCGCTAAAAGGATTGTTAGGCGCGGATTGGTTATTGTTATCTCCGACCTACTTGATGAACCCTCGAACGTCATATCAGCACTGAAACATCTCCGCCATCAGAAACATGAGGTGATCGTTTTTCACCTACTTGATCATGCTGAACTCACCTTCCCATATAACGGCTCTGTAATTTTTCGAGATATGGAAACTGGGCAGACACTTTCAACACAAGCCAACTCACTTAAAACCGCATATCTTGAAAATCTGAATCAGTTTATTCAGAATTACCGTCGCGGATGCGGCGCGAGCCAGATTGATTATGTGCAAATGGATACTACTACCCCGTTTGACCATGCGTTGTCGGCGTATCTTTCCAGACGCAAATAGACACATCCCAATATAGAACAAATACCTTAAAATCCCTTCCCTTGATCAAATACGAGTATTTCTCACAGGGTTATTTAGTTTTTCCTACAATTTTGATCTTCGGTTCAAGACTCTTTACTGTGAATCAAAGCTGAATGCTATAGGTGTATTCGACGTTGATTTGGCTGAATGCCCAAAAGCACATTTGGCGTTGATCTGGATTTATCGGGCGGACAAAGCCCTCCTACAAGAAAATGACATAGTTAATGCCAAAGTATTTACACACCCAAGAAATAGATTTTAGTTGCAATTGCCGCGTAGATGTGTTAAAATAGTGTATGACTAAAATCAGAATACTTGCTTGTAGGAGGACAGGCGAGTGGAAGTACCTGTTTTAGTGCTAAATGCCAGTTATGAAGCGATCAACGTTTGCAATCTCAGACGCGCCTTGAAGATGGTTTTCAAAGGAACTGCTCAAACAGAGGAAGTGTCTGAATCGGAAATTCGGTCACCGTCGGCTATTGTCAAAGTGCCGCACGTTATTCGTTTGGTAAAATACGTGCATGTTCCGCGCAGTGTTGTCAAGTTTTCCCGTAAGAATGTACTTGCGCGCGACCAACATGTATGTCAGTATTGCCATCGAGAGTTTGCTGCTTCTTTGCTAACGCTTGACCACGTTATCCCAATTTCAAAAGGTGGAAAGACAACTTGGGAAAATGTTGTGACCGCATGTAAACGCTGCAACAACAAAAAAGGCAGCCAGATGCTTCATGATACGCATTTCAAGTTGAAACGAATACCAAAAACGCCATCAATCTTGACATATTTGCAACTCAACCGTCATTTTCGGGGTTACCATCCGTCTTGGAAAAAGTATCTTTATATTAATTGAAACTGAAGACAGTTGTTTGCCCATGCGTATCCGATTATGTACGGAAATAAAAGGGCATCTTACAGAATTGCGTGAAGAAGTCGCTACTATTCTGAATCAATCCTGAGGTTATGCCGTATCAACCACATCCAGAAAGACTGAAGAAGTCTTGGGAATTTCAGAGAGCATATAAAAAAGGGAAAAAGTGCTGGGATACCTACTTCGTTATCTACGTCTTCCGTACACAATTCAGCCAACCTCGGTTAGGAATAACAGTTAGCAAAAAAGTAGGTAAAAGTGTTCAGCGGAACCGTGTCAAACGCCTCATTCGTGAAGCGTTTCGCATGCTTAAACTTGAGCTTTTGCCCCAGTACGACATTGTGGTTGTAGGTAGAAAAGCTGCTTGTAGGCTTTCAGGACAGCAAGCTACAGAAAGTTTACACCAATTGTTCTGTAGAGCATCAATTACGATAACCGATAAAACAGGTTTATAGAAGCACTTGGGAAAGTGAATTTTGTAAAATTGAGACATAGTCCAATCAATACCGATAAATATATCGTTGGATATAAAAAACATCTTCAGCAAATGCGCGATTATTTGAAAGAAAATGAGCCGATTAATTCTTTACGTTATCCGTGGATATCGTCGCTTCATCTCCCCACTTTTTCCTCCAACGTGCCGTTTCCATCCAACTTGTTCACACTACGCACAGCAAGCCTTTGAGCAATATGGTACTTTCAAAGGCAGCTGGTTAACTTTAAAACGATTGGTAAAATGCCATCCTTATCATCCAGGAGGCTTTGACCCACTTCAGTAGCAAATAAACGTCGAATTTCCATTGACATACGGTGGATGGCGAGTCACAAAACCTCGCGCTATAAATAGAAAGAGGAGCATCTAAAATTTAAATGGGCGCACGCTATATTCTCGCACTTGTTCTAATGGTCGGTGTAATGATTGCATGGAGTCTGATATTTGGCAATCGTTTCGTGCCAGAACAGAACAACCCCGCAACATCTGAACAGACCTCGCAAGACGAGACATCTAAAGAATCAGAACTTGGAGTAAAAGAAGAAGATTCTGTTGATTCGGACCCACTGATGATGGTTCAAGACAGCCCTGACGATCCTAAGGTCCATATCAGAACTTCTATTTACAACATCACTTTTAACGAGAAATTGGCAATAGCCAAGCAATGGGAATTGGTAGAAAAAAAAGAAAACAGCAATTTGCGATTTCCCGACAGATCGGATATCGCTAAAGACGTGCCGTTGAACCTTATTCCTGAAACAGCACTTGACTGTCTTGAACTCCAATTCGGAAATTCATATCTGCAGAATGAACTTAATTTACGTCGCGCTACCTGGAAGGCAGACAAGCCACAGGGCATTCAACTATCAGATACACAAAATGAGGGAACACTTACCTTCACAACTACGATTGATGAGCAATTGAAGGTTGCCAAACAGTTTACCTTTTACAATGACAGGTATACCGTTGATTTAGCCTTAACGTTCGAAAATGTTTCCGATGCTGCTGAACCTTTAGTAATCGGTGGAAATGAACAATGGAATGGCTACGAAATGCGTTGGGGGCCGGGGATTAATGCTGACTTGCTCGTACACGAAAAAGAAACCGGTAAACCCGGGCGCCGTAGTGCTGAAGGTGCAAAAACCTATATCGGCACCGGAAAACCTACACGCGAACTCAAACAAGAACTTGCGTTAGAAACAGTACTCTGGGCGGGTATTAATAGTCAATATTTTAGTGCCATAATGATTCCAGATCCGGAACTTAAGGCTACCTATACGTTGGATAATGCAAAGGCAAATAAGAGGGAAAATATCTTGGTTACTGCACCAACTGAGACTGCTGTTTTGACAATTCCTCGTTTTAAACTTCCGTCTCAGCAAAAGCAAACTCATGTTTTTCGACTCTACGTTGGACCGAAGGATAACGCGCTACTGAAACCTATTACAGCACCGAATGCACCAGATGTACCGATTCATCTCCCAAAAATCATAGATTTCGGAATTTTCGGTCTTTTAGCATGGGGCATGCTGTGGGTAGTCAACGGATTGTACAACATCTTTCAAAACTATGGCGTAGCGATTATCCTGATGACAGCATTAGTAAAGATAATTTCCTTCCCGCTTACCCGCAAAGCACATATCTCTATGAAAAAGATGCAGGAACTGCAACCGCAATTGACGGAATTACGAGAAAAACATCGGGATGACCCGCAAAAACTGAATAAAGCCACAATGCGCATTTACAAAGAAAACGGAGTGAATCCCTTAGGTGGCTGTATTCCTTGGCTACCACAACTCCCCATTTTTTGGGCACTCTTTGCACTACTTGGGAGTGCTGTCGAATTTCGGGGTGCGCCTTTCTTCTTTTGGATTGATGACCTATCAGCACCAGATACATTGTATAAACTTCCATTTTCTATTCCGCTTATTGTTACACAGATAGATGCTATCCGGTTTTTACCGATTCTAAATGGACTCACGACTTGGCTTCAACAAAAATTTGTCGGCGGAATGTCTGCTACACCAACTACCAGTAATACGCAGGCGAAAATCATGCAGTTTATGCCGCTTATCTTTGTCTTCCTTTTTTATAACTGGGCATCAGGGTTTGTGTTATACTGGTTATGTAATAACGTCTTTACTGTAGCACAACAACAAATACAAACAAGATTTTTCCATGATGGCGAATCCGAAAAACAGGAAACCACACCGAAGCGCAAATCGAATTAATGTTTGACCTCATCGTATAAATCTTATAGAAAAATCTAAAAATACCTGGACATTTTCTTAAGGTTAGCGGTGTTTGTAGTCGCGCAATTCATTGCCAAATCAACGCCAAGCGCACTTGGGCGAATACGCCAAATCAACGGTATGAATCATGGCGAATGCCATACGGGGAATGCCAAAGGGCATTCGGACCGTTGATTTGGCGCATGCGTCTTTAGGCATTCCCCGTATGGTATTCGCCATGACTTGTCGCCTCGGAGATTTATGGTGTGTTTGAAATCCGCATAAGAACAAAATGTCCAAATAATTATGGGTTTCACTATAATAAGAAGGCCTCTATCAAATTATAATACAAATTTTTTACATACATGCGTGAATCTTCTACAGCATAAAAGGAGTACTGCCAATTGCAAAACTATATTGAAACTGAAGCTGAAACTGTTGAAGAGGCAATTGAAATTGCACTCACGCAGCTTGAAGCAACGCGCGAACAGATTAACCTCATAATTATTAATGAACCGACTAAAGGTATTTTGAGTTTTGGCGCGAAACCCGCAAAAATTCGTGCCACTCTTAAAGAAGATATTTCTACTGCTCCAGAAACCGTTTTGAAGGAAATGCTCACGCGGATAGGTATTGATGGTGAAGTTGAATCTAACTTCATTGAAGGAAGTCTGCACCTCAACATGGTTTCTGATTCACCAGCACTTCTGATCGGAAAACATGGACAGACTCTTGATGCTATTGAACGGATCCTCAATTGTATCGTCAATAAAAATGCACTCGCTAAAAAAAAGGTATTTGTTAATACCGAAGGTTACCGTGAACGCAGAGAGCAGACGCTCGTTGACCTTGCCCATCAAGTTGCTGCAAAAGTCAAACGGACGCGTCAAGATGTCGTTCTTGCCCCAATGTCTGCCAAGGACCGGCGCATGATTCATCTCGCCTTACAATCGGACGATACCGTCTCAACGTTTAGCCAAGGAGAAGGTGATATGCGTCGCGTTGTTATTGCACGGCAAGATAACTATTGAGCCAGAAATATACAACCAAATTTGATAACACAAAATCACCGATTCCCTCGGTAATCTCGTGCTGCGCTTGTAGAACGGGAGTTACGATATGAAATTTGACGATACTATCGCCGCCATCGCAACACCGCGCGGCGAAGGAGGTATCGGAATAGTGCGTGTCAGCGGACCGCTTGCAATTCCGATCGCCAGTCAATTGTTTCGTCCTTCACGCGCTGTCTCCCCTGCTGAACTCCCTTCACATACACTTACACACGGCTACGTCATAGATACATCAAACTCCGATGCGGAAATCGTTGACGAAGTAATGCTTGGCATTATGCGCTCCCCGAAAACGTATACCACCGAAGACATCGTGGAATTTAACTGCCACGGTGGGACTGTTCCGGTAACAGCTGTATTAGATTTAGTCGTAAAAGCAGGGGCAAGACTCGCTGAACCGGGAGAGTTTACGAAACGCGCATTTCTCAACGGCAGGCTCGACCTTGCACAAGCTGAAGCAGTAGCAGAACTCATCAGTTCAAAAACAGAACTTAGTCGGAAAATCGCAATTCAGGCACTTGAAGGTAAATTGTCTGAAAGTGTGAATCAACTTAGCGATAGACTTGCAGCATTGCTGGCAGAAATTGAAGCCTCTATCGATTTTCCCGATGAAGACCTTGATTTTATGAAGGTGGAGATGCAGCTCCAAACTGCGCTTGCCGTTCAAGCAGACTTGATGTGTCTGCTCCAAACTGCTTCGGAAGGACGTCTTATCAAGGAAGGTATCAATGTTGCCATTTTAGGCAAACCGAATGTCGGAAAATCAAGTCTATTCAACACCCTTGTCCGCACGGCGCGTGCCATTGTCACAGATATCCCTGGCACTACGCGCGACACAATTGATGAAACTATCAATTTTGACGGCATCCCTGTAAATCTCGTTGATACTGCTGGACTCAGGCAAACGGAGGACATTGTTGAACTGCAAGGTGTTCAACGGAGTAGAGATGTCCTCAACAAAGCGGAATTTCTACTCCTAATGTTTGACGCATCCGAACCCTTAAATGAAGCAGATATTGAGCTTTTACAGATAGCGAATTCGCACCGTGCCATTCTGATCCTAAATAAAATTGATCTCCCTACTATCGTCCAGCCACAAGCGTTAACAGACCGTTGCCCAAAGGCGCGCGTTGTTCAGACAGCAATTACCGAAGGCAAAGGTATTGATGTACTAAAAACTGCTATTCGAGAAGAAATGCTTGGCGCTGAATTCGTTATAGGTGAATCTCCGATTGTTACCAATGCTCGCCATCAAGATGCGTTACGTCGTGCCCAAGAAGCACTTGATGATGTGATAACGAGTTTAGAAAATGAGATGCCACCTGATCTCGTTTCTGTTGATCTACGTATTAGTCTTGATGCACTCGGCGATATCGTTGGTAAAACAACGACTGAAGATATTCTGGATCTGATTTTTTCACAGTTCTGCGTAGGCAAGTAAACAAAACTTCTTAGTGTCACGTTTGTCATGCCAATAGCGCGGTAGTATTGTAGGTCGGGTAGAGCGCAGCGAAACCCATAAATCAATGCTATGAATGCCTGAATCAACGCCAAATGCGCCTGTGGCATTTAGCGGGCATTCAGCCAAATCAACGTCAAATGCGCTTTTGGCATTTGACGGGTGTAAACTTAAGGATATATCCTCTTGTGGGAGGGGTTTTCAACCCCGCAGCATGCCATACGCGCATGCTGCGTTGATTTGGATGAATGCTTACACGCGCATTCAGCGTTGATTTGGATGAATGCCTACACGCGCATTCAGCGTTGATTTGGCAGCATGCCATACGGGGAATGCCAACAGGCATTCATACCCGGTGAATGACTAAAGACGAATGCGCTTTTGGCATTCGCCATGATTCATACCGTTGATTTCTTGATTTGGCGCATTCAGCGTTGATTTGGATTTTCTGCTTAAATCTCGTTCAATCGGGCTTTCAAGGTTTCCCTCCCACAAGAAACTCATCGCTAAATTGACGCCTATGGGTAGAGCGAAGCCCGACATGAACTAAACTATGCAGAATTGGTTACACACCTTCAAGAATCTGTTTTAACTGGACATACTTCGTGGAATGTGGTATTATTTTACAATCACTAAAAGGATAAACGGTTGTGCGGGTTATCTGCTCAACATGACAATATAGGAAACACTAATTTATCGTTTACCTAAAGGAGAGAATTAATGTATAATTCTGTTTTTTACCGCTACTCTCCCTATGTAGCAGGACTCACCGTCCTTCTGCTAATGACAGTATTGATTCCTGTTTTTGCTGAAGGCGAAAAAGTCCAATGGGGAATGTCTATTGAGGAAGCTACGAAACAAGCCGTTGATACCGGCAAACCAATTATGATGGATTTCTATACAAACACATGACCTGCTTGCGATCGGCTGGATGCCGACACATTCACTGACGCAAACGTCGTTGCCCTCTCTGAGAAGTTCATTACTGTCAAGGTAAATCCAAATGATACGGAACGGCCCATAAACGAGGAAACCCGTAGGAAATATGGAATTACAGGTGTTCCGACAATTTTGTTCATCGGTCCGGATGGTGGTGTCATCACTAAGAAGGTGGGATATGCTCCACCTGCTCAATTTACACCTGTGATGGAAGAAGCACTAAAAAAAGAGACGAAATTCCAAGAAACGTTGGCAAAATTGAAGAAGATGCCTGATGATGTCACCCTAAACCGCGAAATCGCTATATTTTATCTACAGCGCCAACAATTTGAAAAAGCGATGCCAATCAGTGAGAAAATGCCTGATGATGTTGAACTCAACCGCGCATTCGGTATCTATTATCTCAGCAAGAATGAGATTGAGAAAGCACTCCTGATTAGCGAGAAAATGCCTGATGATGTTGAACTCAACCGCGCATTCGGTATCTATTATCTCAGCAAGAATGAGATTGAAAAAGCACTCCCGATTAGTGAGAAAATGCCCGATGATGTCAAGTTGAACAATGGAATCGCTTTAGCCTATTTGGGACAGAAACAATTAGAAAAAGCGCTCCCGTTCAGCAAAAAGGTCATTGAAAATGATACTAAAAACACTTCGGGACTTCTTCCTGCTTTACACATACAACTCGGAGTCGCTTATGGCAATCAAATTCAAGATAAAGCTGAAGATGTTGCAGCAGAAAATACCAAAATGGCGCTGATGCATTTCAAAACAGTCATTGACACCTATCCAAAAAGTGGGGTTTATGAACTTGCTCAACTTTATCTCGGTGTAACCTATTCAATTGCAAAACAGTACGACAAATCAATTGAAGTACTTGAGAAATTGATAAGTCATACATCAGATGATCTGGTGAAACAGACTGCTGAAACGCGGTTGAAAAGCGTCAAGGAATTGGCTGCGGAAGCAGAAAATAAAACCGATAATTAAGCTTGCAATTGAGCAACTTCCGTAGGGGTCAGAAATCGATATTGCCCCTGCGGGAGATTGCCTAACCCTAACGCCCCTATACGTGTCCGCTTCAAGCGGATAACGCGATGTCCCACCGCTTTAAACATCAGACGTACCTGCCGTTTTTTCCCTTCGTGGATTATCACCCTAAATTTTGCAACTACCTCATTTTTATGTGTTTTGCTATTAGCAGATGACGGAGGGACAGTTTTTACATTTAGTTGTTTGATCTTCGCTGGGGCAGTTTTCCCACCGGGGATGGCAATACCGTTACGTAAGCGTTCAAGTGCACGTTTACTTGGAATGCCATTTACCCATGCAAGATAGGTCTTTTCAATCTCATGACTTGGATGCATCAACCGATTAGCGAAATTTCCATCGTTTGTGAATAGCAGAAGCCCTTCTGTTTCTAAATCCAAACGTCCCACTGGATAAATAGATTTCGGTAGGTCTGTTAAAAGATCCATCACGGTAGGACGACCACGTTCATCACGACGAGTCGTTAAATAACCTGCAGGCTTATTCAATATCAGATAGATATGTTCTGTTAGTGGTTGAACCTGTTTCCCTTCAAACTCAATAATGTCTTTTTCCACATCAATCGGATGTCCGGGGATGAGAATTTTTGCTCCATTCACAGTGATGTGCCCCTCACGAATGGCTCGCTTTACTGCGCGCCGAGAAGCAATACCTGAAGTAGCAATATATTTTTCAAGACGCACCGTTTTGTTCCATCCTTGACTATAGTTCTATTTGCCAACTCCTCTCTTTTGCTATTCGACGAAGTTCCCGATCAGGGTTTACCGCCACAGGATTTCCAAACAATTCCAGTTTATAAACATCCGAATGGTGGTTACCATACGCATAAGAAGCGTTTAGGTCAAACCCATGTGTCGTTGCGAGTTCTCTGGCAAGGGCAGCTTTGTTCTGTGCATAAGGACGCAATCCAACGCGCTCGCCGGTAAATCTTCCTTCAGCCACCTCTAATTCGTCTGCGACCATGATGTCAGTCTGAAAATGTTGATGGAAGAGTTCAACTAAAAATGATAACGAACCAGACATCAAAATTACCGTTCGCCCCTCATTTCGATGGGTCTGGATTAGTGTTGAAATGTGAGGCGCTATACTATCACGGAGTGAATCAACAAAACAATTACGTGCAAGTTCACAAAGGTGACGCTGCTCTAAACCACAAAGATGAATCTTGTTAGATTTTGCTTGAGTATATGATCTGACCTTCAAAAAATGGGATGTCCATGCAAACAGATTTGACATCGGAATTTCGCCATGTTTCAGCAAGTGTTTGAGAAAAACTTTCTCTGAAGATTGACGGATAAGTGTCCCATCAAGATCGAAGATTGCACATGTTTTTTTCATTGTATATTTTGTCCTAACGCAGTCCGGTATGCTTTGACTGCAGCTTCCAGTCCGATATAGAGAGCATCAGCCATCAAATGGTGTCCAATAGAAACTTCAAGTAACCCAGGCAATTGTTGCATGAGAGTAAGATTATCAAGATTAAGATCATGCCCAGCGTTAGTCCCAAGACCTACATCAAGCGCCTTCTCAGCAGCGTTTTTCATGCGCGAAAATTCGCGCGCAATTTCCGACTCTGTCTGTGCCATCGCATAAGGTTCAGTATAGAGTTCAATTCTATCTGCACCAACGTCAACGGTTCTCTCTATCTGTTCAAGATCAGTGCCGCTAAAAAGGCTCACACGGATACCAGCGTCCTTCAGAGAGGTTATCACAGGTTTTAACATATCGCCATCTTTTTGAATATCCCAAACGGTGTGGCTGGTGATCTCGCCACTGACAACAGGAACAAGCGTGCATTGTGTTGGTCGCACATCCAGCACCATTTCAAGAAGTTCTGGACGTGGATCACCTTCAATGTTGTATTCTATTTTATCATTTTTTTTCGAGTTTATTTCTTTTAACCGTTGAGCAATTTCATATACATCCGTCGGTCTGATGTGACGTTGGTCTTCGCGTGGATGCACCGTAATGCCTTGCGCACCCGCATCAATACAGGTGTCAACAGCAGTAAGGACATCTGGAATGTCACCTCCTCTCGAATTTCGTAATGTTGCGACTTTGTTTACATTGACGCTCAGACAGATCATCTTTTCTCCTTTTCTGTGTTTTCAGAAATATTATAAACAAAATTTATATATTTTTCTTCGGATTTGATATGTTTGTAGTCGCGCAATTTATTGCGCCTCGGACATTTCACAACAGTATGCTTGAAATCATCCAGAGGTCAAATTGCGCAAAATTATCGGTTTCTATCAAATTAAACTATGGAAAAATGCCAAGCTGCATATAAGATTGCGCAATTTTATGGATAGCATTGATAAACGCCGCTGTCCTGCTATCTACAATATCTTTTCCGTGTTTCAGTCGAATTTCGCGAATCTCCTGATACGCTTTTATCATTGTATCTTGGAGTCCTGAGTTGACCAAATCTGTTTCGTCAGCACCGTGCACCGCTTGCCGTTCATCGTCCGAAAATTGGTAGCCAGTTGCTTTTTCAACAGCACGGAACATCGCATTGTATGTGCTTTCTTCAAATCGTCTGGCAAGCCTTCCGAATCCGACGTGTGAGAGATTGCGAAGCCATTCAAAATAGGAAACGGTTACACCACCAGCATTTAGATAAGTATCAGGAATAATCAGTGCGCCACGTTTTTGGAGGATTTCATCTGCTTTCGTTGTCGTAGGACCATTTGCTGCTTCGGCAATTATGTGTGCTTTGATACGCGGCGCGTTCTCTGCGGTTAGCTGGTTTTCAAGTGCGGCTGGGATAAGAATATCACATTCCAACTCCAAACTCTTGTTCGGGTTTTCAAAAAATGTTGCACCCGGAAAATCACGAATTGAACCGGTTTCAGCACGAAACGTGGATACCTTTTCTATATCAAGTCCTTTCGGGTTATAGATAGCACCATCTGCCTCAGCAATGCCAATAACTATCGCCTCAGCGTCAGTTAAGCATTTTGCAGCAGGATACCCGACCTTGCCAAAGCCTTGAAGAACAACGGTTTTTCCCCGAAGACCGGTGTCAAGTCCGACTTGTTTCATATCATCTTCGTGGCTACAGACCTCTTCCAACCCGAACACAACACCGCGCCCAGTAGCCTCTTTTCGTCCATGTATCCCGTTTTGATCAATCGGTTTTCCCGTCACACACGCTATGGCATCAAGCTTGTCTGGGGACATTGTGAGATATGTATCAAGAATCCACGCCATCTCGTTTTCACTTGTCCCGAAGTCCGGGGCAGGCACATCTACCCCAGGACCGATATAATTCTTCTGGATCAGTTCATAAGTATAACGTCGGGTAATCCGCTCCAATTCACTCTCAGAATACTTATTTCTATCAAGCTGGATACCTCCTTTTGCGCCGCCAAAGGGCAGGTCTACCAGCGCGCATTTATAAGTCATCAACGCAGCAAGTGCCATTATCTCATCTTCATTAACGAGTGTACTGTAGCGGATGCCTCCCTTAGTTGGAAGTTTGTGGTGGCTATGTTCAGCACGCCATCCGTGAATCGTTTGAATTGTACCATCGTCACGTTTAATCGGAAAGGTGAAATGACAGGAGTTGTTGCAAATCTTTATCTGATCCAAAAGCCCCTGCGGATATTCTGTGAACTGTGCAGCTTTATCAAAATTATCGTTCACTTTTTGAAAAAACGAGAGGTTTTCCGCCATTTCTATCAACCTTTCAGAAAACTTTACGGCGTTTGTAGTCGCGCAATTCATCGCGTTTCTTTTACTATTTCTGAATTATCCTTTTCATCAACAAATAACGCGTTTGTAGTCGCGCAATTCATTGCGCCTCTTACATTCACAGTAGTTATTTTAAGTCGCCACAGAACCAAAATGTATCAATAGCAGTAAAATAACTTACCGCTGCCTAATGTATTTTTGTAACCTTGCGTCCGCTTGAACTTCTCCAACGTAAATGTCGCCTTGTGAATCTACCCAAATACCGTGTGGACAAGCAAAAAATTCTCCGGGGACGGTACTACCGCGCTCACTTCCCCACTGAGATACGACCTCTCCATCCAATGTCATGATTGTTACCCGTTGATCCAGTTCTGCAATATACACCAAGTCGTCTTCGTCTATAAAAATAGTGTCTGGTTGCAGAAGATCGCCCCATTCTTCAATGTATTCTCCATCCAAGGTGAAAAACTGTACCCGATTGTTGCTTCTATCTGCCACCATCACCCGATTGCGAGGGTCAACTCTGACACAGTGGGGCAGATCAAACTCGCCTGGACCCGTTCCCGGTTTTCCCCAAGATTTGATCAATTCTCCATCAGGTGAATATTTGTGAATACGAGCATTACCATAACCATCACTAATATACATCTCACCGTCAGGACCGAGTGCGAAGTCTGTTGGTAGATTGAAGGGTTTGCCCTCTGCACCCGGCTCGTCCATTGTGCCAAGAGTCATGAGTAATTCTCCAGCAGTAGTGAATTTGTGCATAACATGCGTTTCACGTTCAACGCAGTAGATGTTATCTTCAGCATCAATAAAAATTCCGTGTGCATCCTTGAGAATGTCATCACCCCAAGAAGTTAGGAAATTACCATCACGATCAAAAACCACCATCGGATGCTCGCTTCGACTATAAACATAGACACGGTCCTGAGAATCAACAGCGACAGCAGGAATCCATCCAAATTCCCAGCCATCCGGTAGTGTCCACCAATTTTCCTTTACCGTATACTGATGCGTTCCTTGTCCAAAAATCATTAGGGTCTCCCTGTTTTCAAAAGAATTGTGAGTCATTTTAACAGATACATTGCCATATATCAAGTGGAATTTAACTTGAGGACTTGCACAAAGTCAATAAACAATGATATAATTTGTAATTATTGGAGAATCAATGAACAGTAGATTACGGGAATTCTGTTTAGAGTCCACAAAACAGAAAAAGGGGAGAACATGAAACAGATTTTAACAATTGCAGGTTCAGATTCAGGTGGGGGTGCAGGGATACAAGCGGATATTAAGGCGATCTCGGCAAATGGAGGCTTCGCAATGTCCGCGATAACCTCCGTAACCGCACAGAATACCGTTGCTGTCACAAACGCGTTTGACCTGCCAATTCCGTTGATTGAAGCGCAGCTGGATGCTGTTTTTACAGATTTTGAAGTGGCAAGTGTCAAAACAGGTATGCTCTCATCGTCAACGATTGTAGAAACCGTAGCACAAAAGTTACGCGAATACATGCCACAGGCAATTGTCGTAGACCCTGTAATGATTTCTAAAAGTAAGTTTTCACTGTTGAAAGCAGAAGCTATCAATAGTCTAAGACATGTATTAATTCCGATTGCAACGGTAATTACACCGAACGTCTATGAAGCGGAATTGCTTTCAGAACAGGAAATCCGAAACATTGATGACGCAAAAACAGCGGCAAAAACAATTGCGAACCTCGGTTGTCAGGCAGTACTTGTCAAAGGGGGGCATCTTGACGATGAAAAAGCGACAGATGTGCTTTATTACCATAACGATTGGTCATTTTTTGAGGCTAATCGGATTGAGACAAAAAACACGCACGGTACAGGATGTACCTACTCCGCCGCAATCGCTACACATCTGGCACTTGGAAAGGAATTAATTGAAGCAATCCGTGATGCGAAAACATATATTACGAATGCCATTCAACACGCGTTGGATATCGGCAAAGGACACGGACCAACGAATCATTTCTATTTTTTGACCTAATTACAAAGGCTTTCGTCCCGCAAAACCGCTCTCAATTTCATGCCAATAGCGGATCTCCCTTTCACCAAACCGCCAGCAGAGATAAACCTCCTTTCCATCGCGCATGTGTGGAAAATCTATTAAGGCTGGATCAAGTCCTTTGAGATGGCAGCCACGACGTTGGATACGTTCGACAATCTCTCTGAATTGATCACCGGTTTGCATGAGCAAAAGTGCATTTTTACTGCCTCCGTTAGATGGAATGACCTCTAAGAACGGTGTAAGTTCAACGTGTAGTTTTTCCAATTCCTCTTTCAGTTCAAGTAGTGCCGAGATGTCTGTAATCAATTCTGGAATGCATTCGTTTGCTTCTTCAACTGTAAAATATCTCTTTTCCTGCATTAGGAGTTCTCCTTGTTATTTGCTTTAAATTATACGAATTCAGAGAAGATGTCAAGCATCAAATCAATTAAGAGAAATTTGATACCTGTCAACACTTACTGAAAATAGTTTTTTACCTCCTGAAAATAGTTATTTACCTTTTAATCTTGATTTGTTACCGATGACCGACAACTGATAACTGAAAACTAACTATGGAAGAAAATGTAACACAATCTACTGAGAAACAGAATCAAAACGTCACCCGTGCTGCAGGAATTGTCAGCTTAGCTGTGATGGGATCGCGCATACTGGGACTTGCCCGTGAAACAGCAATTGGCTACTACTTTCGCTCCACGACAAGCGCGGATGCCTTCTATCTTGCTTTCCGTATTCCGAACTTTTTACGCGATATGTTTGGCGAAGGCATTTTAAGCAAAGCGTTTATCACCACCTTTGTTGCGACAGAAGCGGAAGATGGAGAAGAAGCCGCATGGAATTTGGCAAACCGCATTTTTAATTTGACGTTTCTCGTCTTAATTGGGATTACAGGATTGGGTATTATTTTTGCGCCTGCCATTGTTGATGTGTTGGCTCAACACAATTTTGACAAAGATTTAGATATTGGTGACCATCACGGATTTGCCAGCAAAATAGAACTGGCAATTTATCTCACCCAGTTGATGTTTCCTTATCTGCTATTTGTTTCACTTGCTGCAATCGCCATGGGGTTATTGAACAGCAAGGGAAAGTTCGGTATCCCTGCATGCGCTTCCTCTTTCTTTAATCTCAGTTCACTGATCATTGGGATAGGTGGCTACTATTTATTTCCATTAGCAGGAATTCATCCGGTAACAGGGATGGCTGTCGGCGTAATTGTCGGAGGGGTTGCCCAATTTCTAATTCAGGTGCCGTCGATGTATCGCATAGGCTTTCGGTATCGTCCGCTCTTGAGTCTGCGAAATCCGAGGGTGCTTCAAGTTCTTCATCTGATTGGGCCTGCCGTGTTAGGTGTGGCTGTAGTACAGGTAAATCAATTTACCAATACGTTCTTTATTACTTCGGATTCCGGATGGTTGACATGGATTAGTAGAGCATACCGCGTTGTGCATCTTCCTATTGGGATATTCGGCGTTGCCATTTCAACGGTGGCACTCCCACAACTCGCAAAATTTGCAACTGCAGGCGATACCCAGAATTTCCGCAACGCGCTCTCTTACGCACTCCGTCTTCTACTTACCGTGACAATTCCTGCTGCAATCGGGCTCATGATGTTAGCCGAACCTATATGTCGGCTGCTTTTCGAATGGGGAGTCACTATTGACCAGGACACTGTCCAAACAGGAGGGCTTCTGTTCGTCTACGCATTCGGGTTGTGTGGATTCTCTGCTCTAAAGATTATTACCGATGGCTTTTACGCATATAAAGACATTCGCGCCCCTGTCATCGTCAGCATCTGTGCGGTTGTGCTTAACATTTGCCTCAATTATCTGTTCATTTTCCGCGAACTATTTTTAGACCCACGTGCAGTGGTGTTGTCAACCGTGCTAACTGTGACACTGAATAGTGCTGTTTTATTACTGCTGCTCCGCCGCAAAGTAGGACGATTAGGACTTCGGTCAGTTGTTCCGTTAGCATTCAAAATCTTGATTGCTTCAGCGGTGATGGGTGTTGTGTGTTGGGTAACAAACGGCTTTATTGAACAAGATTGGCTCGGAACTGAGGGCATTGGACCGCGCGTTGCCAATGTATTTGCCCCTATCATATTCAGTGTGTTGGCACTCGCGGGCATGTATAAGATCCTGAAAGTCGCAGAGTTTGGCGATATTTTGAATATATTTAATCGGAGATTTCGCAATTAATTGTATCAAGTCAAGATGGATAAAAGAAATATTTCGTTTTTGATAAAAAAAATTTGACAAAAGTTAAATTCGCGTGTATAATTAAATATAAGCGAATTTAACTTTGCACACATGAGAGCCTAACAATAAAAAATCTAAAAGCGAAATCACTATACAAAAATGGACACATCAGATATTTGCAATCTGAGCAGGGTTGTTTTTGCACAATCACTTGTGGTTTCGTTTTAACTGTTAGTTTACTGTCTCACACCACACCACACCACACCACACCACACCACACCACACCACACCACATTCGTTAATTATTTCAGTTTACAAGGTCTTATCGCAGGAATTATATGCTGCGATATTTTTGTGCCCGCAACTACTTCGTATCAAACGAGACATATCGTCGCGGGCTTTGTTGTTGCATTGTGGCATCCGCAATGCTTGTTATCCCTATTCTAATGGCACACTGCACACATCAAGACAGAATAGGCGTACTCATCTACAATATTGTTTATTTATTTTCATTTACACAAAAATGGAGACGTGCTAAAATATAGTACATCTCCTTCGTCAATACCTTCGCCAAAAAAAGTTGAATAAATAGGGCTGATGTCCTAAAGTTATAGTAAGAAAAAACAATAACTTTGAAAGGACAACCGCCCATGATT
>LXNJ01000961.1_pt1 | contig 18169 bp, 20 predicted proteins | sample 809081 | NCBI WGS metagenome assembly LXNJ01 (sample SAMN04870510, study PRJNA318959) | sponge metagenome | biome: sponge; feature: marine sponge reef; material: water | host: Petrosia ficiformis | place: Greece: Milos, Mediterranean Sea | collected 2013-05-29 | depth 5-7 m
CCAGCTCGGCTGGACGCCGCTGCGAATTGCTACCGGCGTTCACCGTGGTATGAACTTCCGCTTTTCTCCTCAAACCGCCGCTGTCATCCGAAGTGTCATGCGGGCCGCCGGCGCGTCCACGGAGGTCGAACCGGAGGCCTTCATCAGCGGTGCCGTGAGGTAGCGCTCTGTTGTGAAGCTTCGAATCCCTCCTCTGCTCGTAGCGTCCAGCCTCGCATGCGGGCTAACGGCCTTGGCGCAAGAACCCGCGTTCCGTAAGGTCAGCGACCTAGTGTTCGCGGAAGTCGACGGGCGTGAGCTTCTGCTAGATCTCTATCTCCCGCTAGACCTGGCACAACCTCCGCTGATCGTGTACGTTCACGGAGGAGCCTGGCGCGGAGGGTCCAAGGACTCGATGCCTCTGACCGGGCTGCTAGACGAGGGGTACGCCATTGCGAGCGTCGACTACAGGCTCACTCCAGAGGCACTCTTTCCAGCCCAGGTGCATGACATCAAGGCAGCGATTCGCTTTCTGCGCGCCAATCAGGAGCGCCACCCCTACGACGCTCGGAGTGTAGCGGTCGCGGGCTCATCGGCTGGAGGGCACCTAGCAGCACTGGTCGGGGTGACCAACGGCACTGCAGAGCTTGAAGGGTCTGTCGGGGCGTGTCTCGATCAGTCCTCGGAAGTGCAGGCGATCGTATCTTACTTCGGGGCTAGCAACCTCCTGACGATCTTGCAGCAGTCCACGCCGCACGGGCTGGGTGTCCGGATACCCGCTTTGCAACTCTTGCTCGGCGGGCAGCCCGAGCAAGAGCGGGAATTGGCCATGTTAGCTAGCCCGGTCTTTCACGTCGACGAATCAGACCCGCCTCTGCTATTGCTGCACGGCGATCAAGACCCACAGATGCCAATCAACCAGTCACACGAGTTGCAGGGCAAGTACAAGAGCCTTGGTCTGCCAGTGGGCCTGCATGTGTTGCACGGGGCAGCCCACGGGGGCAGGGCGTTCTACGATCTGCCTCGAACGAAAGCGGTCAGGAGATTCCTGGCTTCGCACGGGATTTGACGCGGGGGTGCTGACAGGGCGCGCTTTCGGATTCACCGAAAAAGGCTGCGAACAACTGGGAGGTCGGATGGTCGGCCTGTGCGGCGGAACCGCTGACTGCAGGCCGGGATGCTCAGCAACCTTCAGATGAGCGCCAGGCAACAGCGAGGCCGTAGTCGACGCCGCCGCGGCGGGGGCATCCTAGTGGCCCAGCGGGCAAGCGCTCCAATGCGCAGAGTCCTGCGGCCATTCCTTCAGAGCTCGATTGACCAGACCCGCCACTCAGTCGTGGTCGTGGGTGTGCGAGTCTCTCGGGTGCAATCCGCCAGCAAGCCCACCCAGCCTGCCCCCCAGGAGGTTTCGGCAGCCCCTGCCTATTCCTTGCGGAGAGGCGCAGACGAGGAGGATCTCCTTGGTGTTCGTCAGACCCAATGCGCTTGCTGGGATCATCCGTTCCGTTGAGGGCCCCGCGATGGACGTATTCGCCTCTGGTGAAGAACTCGTAGCCGAGCGCGAGCGGTTTTCCCGAGGCTTCACCAAGATCCGGGCTCAAGATATCTACTACAGTGTCGACACGGCCTCCGCCGCAGGCCATTGCTGGCCGGCTCCGCTCAATCAGTTGAATCCGAATTTCGAGTCGAGCGGATCTTGATCGTTCCGCGGATCCTCGAATTGACCTACACTTCCGTGCATGAATCCACTTCGGCCCCGAGGTCAAGCTTCCTCCTGAGAGCGGTTGGAGGTCGGCGCAGCTCGGTTGGTTGCTCGCGATCAAGACAAACGTCCCGATCTGAATATCAGAAGCCACCGGGATGACTCTCTTGGCGAACCGCATTGGACCGCGGCAGTCACTTCGGTGGTGCGGTAGGCTTGGTGGCCGGCACTACTCCATGCGTCGCGATTGTGGTGATTGATCGCCCGCCATCGTCTTCGCGATCCCCCGCTAGCTTGGATAAGCTGAAACCTGTCTCGGACTGCAGCCCGAGCCATGCAAGTATCCGATCATGATCATTCCCTGCATCGACCTAATGGACGGCAAAGTGGTGCAGCTTGTCCGAGGACGAGAAAAAGCCCTTGAGGGAGAATCGCCAGACGCCATGCTGGAGCGCTTTTCCGCTTTCCCGGTAGTTCAAGTCATTGATTTGGACCAAGCCATTGGGCAGGGTTCGAACCTTCCCATCGTGCGGCGCATCGCTGGCCGGGCTCGCACGTGGGTCGGCGGTGGCGTCAGGACGCTGGAACGCGCCGAAGACCTAGTCCGCAGCGGCGCCGAGCGGGTCATCGTCGGAACGGCAGCGTATCGTGAAGACGGCCCGAATGGCGATTTCCTTCAGGAGCTAGCGCGAGCTATCGGACGAGAACGGTTGATCATCTCGTTGGATTCTATGAACGGCCGCATCGTGATCAGGGGTTGGCGCGAAGCCACGGCCCTCTCGGCGGAGGAGGTCATCTCCCGCTTTGAGCCGTATTGCGGTGCATTCTTGTGCACGTATGTGGACAAGGAGGGCACCATGCAGGGCACAGACTTGGACTGGTACCGCCGGCTGCGGGCAGCGACCGAACACGAGATCACCGCCGCAGGAGGGATCGCTAGCGTCTCGGAGATCCGCACGCTGCTAGATATGGGCGTCCACGCGGCACTGGGCATGGCGGTCTACACCGGCCATCTCCAACTGGACGAACTGGCCGAGCTGCACCGCCGCAGCTCAAGCCCAGCCCCGGGTTGATCTGACGGCTCTGGCGGGCTCACGGTCTGATCAAGAAGGCGCGCCGTACTCGCACAGGGCAGATCTCGAGACTTCCCGATCTCGGCGGCCAGCGATTCACAACTCCTCGCAGACACGTGTTCGCACCGGCACCGGACGCGTGCATTCGGCGAATCCACGGGCCGTTGCTGCTAACGAAGTCCGGCCACCCTGCGTCTAAGCTCGTGGCTGCGGCGCTCTCCGCGCCGACATGTCTCTCCAATTGTCGTAACCTGAATTGCTACGGCTGCGCCTAAATGCTTGGAACACACAACACAGGCGCCGCTCGCAACGGCTGCCCTTGAATGCTGGTTGAACCCGAGACGATCCAGAAGGCTCAGTCGGGCGACGACGAAGCTTTCGGCGAGATCATCCGAGTGTACAGAAAGCGAATTCTGGGCACGGTCTACAGGATGATTAGTCGCGGGGACGACGTCGAAGATGTCGGGCAGGAAGTTTTCGTCCGGCTCTACGACTCGATCGGCCAGCTCAGGACGCCGCAAGTTTTCGAGCCGTGGCTCTACCGCCTGACCGTCAACGCCTGCTACGATTACCTGCGCCGCAAGCGCCGGGAAATCGATATCAGGATGGCGGACCTGAGCGAGGAGCAGGTCGTTGCGATCGACGCGGCGCTGAGTGGACGGAGGGCGATTGAGGACAGTCACAAACAGGGAGCGAAGGAGTTGCTGGAAGTCGTGCTGGGCCGGGTCTCGGAAGAGGATCGGCTCCTGCTCGTGCTCAAGGAAATCGAGGGCTTGTCCCTCAAGGAATTGAGCACCGTCTACAAAGTCAACACCAACGTTCTCAAGGTGCGGCTCTTCCGCGCTCGCAAGCGGGCGTTGAAGGCGTACGAAAAGATTGCCGAGGAAGCCAGCCAACGATTGGCGCGAACGGAGGGAGACAGCCATGACAGCCAAGCCTGATGAGTTACTGGACCGCTTGTTCGCCGTGTACCGCGAAATGATGGGGGCCTTCGAGCCCGGCCCTTTGTTCGTTGCCGAGGTCTGGGCCAAGATCAAGTCCCGCCAGCAGGAACAGAACGGCTGGGCCGTCTACCTCACCGCGTGGGCCCCACGCCTGGCGCTCTCGGCGGTGGCCGTTGCCGCCCTGTTGGTCGGCTTCCTCTGGGCACAGGTCAGCCAGCGCGACGAGTCCGCGCTGCTCAACGCGACCTACGTGGACACGCTCGCGATCGATTCGATGGACGAGCAGGACGGCGCTGTGTGGGTGGTCGCTAGGAACGGGCGATGACGCTTTCCAATTCCAAGAGCCGGGCTATCCTCGCACTGGTCTCAGTGTGCTTGGCCGGTGCCTTGCTGGGAGCTGTAGGCGTCTACTCCTACACGGCTCGCGGCGGCCATGGAAGGAACTTGGAGCCCGCCGAGTACCGGATGCGGCTGCTGAACCACTTGACCAACGATCTCGAACTCGATATGGAACAGCGGGAGCAGGTTGCCAGCATCCTTGACGAGATCGGCGAGCGCTTCCAGTCCATCAGAGAAGCAATCGAGCCCGAGCTGGAGGCTATCCGCCGCCAGCGGGCCGATCGCATCATGTCAGTGCTCTACGAAGACCAGCAGGTCAAGTACGAGAAGATCCTTGAAGAGCGCAGGCGTCGACGCGAGCAGCACAACGCCGACGCGATCCGCCAGTTGCGCAAGCACTGAGCGCGTGTCGGCTCAGCTGCGCGCTAGGAACTCGCTGAGCAGTTCGCGCTCGCCTTGGTGCGCCAGTTCGCCAAGGGCTTCAGCCGGAGTGAGCCAAGCCATCTTGGTCACTTCGTTGGAAGGCACGAACCCCCCTTCCCCAATCGCGAGCATGTCGAAGTACACGACGACCTTGGGGCCCTTGCCCACCTGGTAGTGCAACAATCCGGCGAAGCCTGCGATCTCGGCCTCGCAGCCGGTCTCTTCCAACACTTCTCGCAAGGCCGCCCGTTCCCAGCCTTCGCCGGGGTCCAGCTTGCCCTTTGGCAGGCAGCACTCGTTAGGCTCGTAGCGGTCGCGATAGATCACCGCGAGTTCGCGGCGCTTCGAGTCCCGCCATACGATCCCGCCGGCTGCCCGCACGAGATCGGCCCCGCCAGTTGAGTTCGGCATGCCCGGGTCAGCCGTCCTGGCACAAGTTGCGACCCGTCATCTCGCCAGGCTGGTCGACGCCTAGGCACGCCAAGATCGTGGGAGAGATATCGCGCAGCGAGCCCCCGTCCAGCAAGGGCCCGCGATGGTCGCCTGCCAAGATCAGAGGCACGGGGAACGTAGTGTGATAGGTATGCGGGGCACCAGTCTCCGGATCGACCATCAGGTCGGCATTGCCGTGGTCGGCTGTCACGATCCACTGGCCGCCGCGGATCTTGAGCGCCTGCTCGATCCGCGCCAAGCAGCCATCTACGGTCTCGCAAGCGCGCACGGCAGCTTGAATGACGCCTGTGTGGCCAACCATGTCGCCATTGGCGAAATTCACAACGATCAGTTCGAACGAGCCGCTGTCGATGCCACCAACAACCGCATCGCAAACGCCGGCGGCGCTCATCTCGGGCTGCAAGTCGTAGGTCGCCACCTTCGGCGAAGGCACCATTTCCCGCTCCTCGCCAGCATAGGGCTGTTCGCGGCCGCCGTTGAAGAAATACGTCACGTGGGGGTATTTTTCCGTCTCCGCCACCCGCAGATTGCTCCAACCTTGGTCTGCGCAGACCTCGCCTAGGATGCGATCGGGAAACTGCGGCTTGAGCACCACATCGTAGGGGTAGTCCTTTTCGTACCGGGTCATCGTCACGAATGCCAGCTCATCGGGCAAGCCGACACGGCTGATGCCCTCCAGCTGCGGGTCGTTGAGTGCGCGCGTCAGCTGCCGCGCTCGATCCGCCCGGAAGTTGAAGAAAACGGCGGACTGGTAGCTGCCGATCTGCCCGGCCGCAGAGCCTTTGGCGTCTGTAACGACGATGGGCTCGACAAACTCGTCGGTCACTCCGGCTGCATACGACGCCTCTAGGGCCGCGACCGGATCTTGAGTCCGGTGCCCTTGCCCGCCCAACAACGCGCGCATGGCTCGCTCAGTGCGCTCCCAGCGCCGGTCTCGGTCCATTGCGTAGTAACGACCGCAGATGGTCGCGAGCCGCCCGCAGCCCAAGCGCTTCATGAACGCCAGCAGTTGGGCGACGTGGCTCACGCCGCTTTGGGGAGGGGTGTCACGGCCATCGGTGAAAGCGTGGACAAAAACATTCTTGACGCGCTGGCGCTTGGCCGCTTCCAGCAACGCGTACAAGTGGCCGGCTTGGGAATGGACTCCGCCATCACTGAGCAACCCCATCAGGTGCAGTGCTCCGCCAGTGCGCGACCGCTCCCAAACCGCTGCAAGGGCCGGGTTGCGATCGAAGGAGCGGGCCTGCACCATCTCGTCGATCCGGGTGATGTCCATCTGCACAATCCGCCCGGAGCCGATGTTGAGGTGCCCGACTTCGCTGTTGCCCATCTGCCCATCTGGCAAGCCGACGAAAGGCCCGTCAGTACGGATATACGTGTGCGGGTTTTCCTCCCACAGGCGGTCGAACGTCGGCGTCCGCGCCATCGCCACCGCGTTGTTGGCTGGGTTGGGGTTGTGGCCCCAACCGTCCATGATTGTCAGCACCAGCGGCTTGGAGAATCCCATCGGATACCTATGACTCGATTATGACCCAGTGCGCTGTAGGGCTTTCGCCGCTCGCAGCGCAGTCGCAGGCAAGCGCCCAGCCGACATCCGTGTGTTGAGGCGACGGCTTCAGGCCTTGCGGCGCAGCATGCGATCCAACGCGTCCGATGTCTGGTAGATCAGCGCCTCGGGATAGTGCTCGTGCGGGTGAAAGTACTCGAAGGTGAGATAGCCGTCGTAACCGATCCGCTCCAGCGCGGCGATCACTGCAGGCCAGTTGGTCGTGCCGTCGAGCAGTGTGCGGAACGTGTGCAGGTTGAACTCTTGGGTGCGCTTGTCCCACTCCTTGAGGTGAATGTTCTTGATGCGGTCGCCCAAGATCGGAATCCAGTGCTCGGGAAACTGGTACTGCATGATGTTGCCGGTGTCGAAATGCACCTTCACCCGCTCGCTGCCGAAGCTGTCGACAAACGCTGCGACCTCCTGCGGGCTGAACAGGAAGCCGTTGGCGAAGATGTTCTCGATGTTGATGGACACCCCGGTTCGCTCTGCGACTGGAATCAGTTCCCGCACGGCCTGCTTGGCATAGCGCTCGCAGACGTCGTTGGGCACTGGCACGGGATCTTCGAGCCATGGCGCGTAGACCGCCCCGGGCACGACCAGCAAGTTCTCCGTTCCCAGCAGGGCCGCCGCTTCCGCCATGCGGCTCGCCAGTTCGACGCCCTTGACGCGACGTGCGGCGTCCGGGTGCGTCATCGAGTAGGGCCAGAACAGGAACGAGCAGACGCCGCTGATGCCGATTCCTGCCTCGTCGGCGATGCGCTTTACCGCCCGGATCTCGTCATCGGACGATTCCGCGGAGAACTCTCCCTCGAGGTTGAAGTTCGGCTCCACCGCGTCGAAACCGGCGTCGGCTGCGACTTGGAAGCACTCCTGCAGCGACCACTTGTCCGGATAAGGGAAGGCCCACAGGTTGATCGACTTCTTCATTCCGCGCACGGGATCGCCCGGCGCGGATGCTTGGGCCGCCGGTGCGAGCGCACCGGCCAAGCCCTGGCGTGCCAGAAAGGCGGGCCCGAAGAAGCCGGAATAGGCCAGCAGTTCCCGACGGCCGGGTGTGCTCCGACCGGAATTTCGCTTCGACATTGCGCGCTCCGTTGGACCTCGATGCTTGCCAGCCATTGGCCGCTACTCCTCCGCCAGGCGGTCGCCTACAGCGCGCATTCGCACTAGCAGCCGCTCGCCAAGTTTAGCGATCGCCGACTGTACCCCGGGGTGCCGGATCAGGTTGGTGGTCTCGCCCGGATCGGCCGTGAGGTCGTAGAATTCGTCGCGTTCGGGATTGAGAAAGTCCCGCACGAGCTTCCACTGCGGAGTGCGCAGCATGCGCATGTGCGTGCGGCTCTGATGATGCGTCGAGTACTCGCCGTATAGCTCGTTGCTCCAATCGGGGGCTGTTCCGCGCAACAGGGGCACGATGTTCTGACCCCGCACGATCGCACCGTCCGGCACGTCCGCCCCGGCGATGGCCGCCATGGTGGGCAGCCAATCAAGGTTCGAGACGGTACCCTCGATCACCGATCCCGGTTCGACTTCGCCGGGCCACACGACCGCAGTCGGCACGCGGATCGACCGATCCCACATGTTCGGGCGCTGGCCGTCAGGGATGTTGGCCGTGGCCGGCGGATTGCGTGTCAACACGTAGTGCCCGTTGCCCTTGTGCCAGACGCCGCTGTGCCCCATGCTGTAGCCGTGGTCGCTGGTGTAGACGATCACGGTGTCGTCCGTCAGGCCCAGCTCGTCAAGCTTGGCCAAGAGGCGCCCGATGTTGCGATCCACGCTCTTGGTGCTGGCGAGGTACTCGCGCGTCATGCGGCGCACGCGCTCCACGTCGAGGTAAGGGAAAGCAGGATTGGGAATGATCGGGTTCAGGCCATCAAACGGAGCCCAATCCTCCGCAGCCACCGGAAGCCAGCGCGAATGCGGGGCGCGGTAGTGCAGCGAGAGCAGGAAGGTCTCGCCCCGGACTCGTTCGAGGTATTCAAGGGCATGCGTGGTCAGGATATCGGCCGTGAGCCCCTCGAACTGGCGCTGCTTGCCATCCTTCTCGAGGACGGGATCTGCGGGCGTCGTCCCGCCAGCCCGAAATCCCATGAAGTACTCGTAGCCTCTCTGCGTAGGGTGCTGCTCGTCGAGCAGGCCGAGGTGCCACTTGCCCACAAGCCCGGTGCGGTACCCCGCATCCTTTAGCAGACGCGGCCAAGTGAGGATGTCATCCCCCAAGCCCTTGTACGGCTCGCGTCTTGGATTCAGCCAGTCCGTGAGGCCGACCTCGCTTCCGTAGCGGCTGGAGATCAGGCTCGCCCGCGAGGGCGAGCAAACCGGCGTCACCGTGAACGAGTTCGGCAGGTAGGCCCCGCGCCGGAAAAGCTTGTCCATGTTGGGCGTCGACGCATGGGGATGCCCGGACAAACCGAGCGCCCAGCTAGCTTGGTCATCGGTGTAAACGAAGACGATGTTAGGCCGGTCTGCGGCGTAGCAGTGCACCGCCAAGATCAACGTAAGCAGCAATCGAAGCACGCATGCTAGTTTAGCTGGAGCGCGGCAGGGTCTTGGGACGGGCATTGGGCTATGATGCAACTTATGAGACGCTTTACCTCGCTCTTCACTGCCCTGCTAGCCACGCTAGCCTTCTTGCCAGCCGATGCCGCGGCAGGTGAGAAAAAGTTGATGCACTGCTTCGCATTCACCGAGATCGCGACTGCCACCGACGCCGACTGGGCCGCGTTCATGAAGGCCACCAACGAACTGCCCGACAAGATCGAGGGGCTCGAGAAAGTCTGGGTGGGCAAGCTGCGGCGGCCGTTGCGCCAGTACGGTCGCAACCAAGCCGAGCCTGCGGAGCGCCAGTCCGGCGTTTGCATGGAGATGGCCGACGAGGCCGCCCTCGAGGTATACGCCAAGCACCCCGCCCACTCGGAATGGGTCAAGGTCTACGCGAAGGTGCGCGTTGCCGGGACAACAACGTTTGACATCATCGGACGCTAGCCGGCTGGCAGCCGCCTTGTGATCTTGCTTGCGGGCGAGCCATCGCTCTCCAGCGAGCATGGCTCCGGGCTTTGCTATCGCTGCGCCCTCCCGCCCCGTGCGCCCGCGCGCTGGGCGTGGGCCTCCGACACGCATGTCTGCGGCGACGCCGGTGCCGCTCGACACGGATTCCAACCGGCCCGCCAGCTCGAGCGAGCCGTTGCGGCAATGCGGGAGTGTCGGCCTTGCGGCGTACTGGTGAACGGAGACCTAGCATGGTCGTCCGGCCGCAGCGAGGACTACGAGCGCTTCCTCGACATCCTGCATCCGCTGACCGATCAAGCAGCCTTGGTGCTCGCGTTGGGCAACCATGACGAGCGCGGCACCCTGCTGGACTGTCTCACGAGCCGCAACGGCCTGACGCCGCGGTGGCTGGCCGCAGTCGTGGAGCAGCCGCCGTTCCGCTTTGTCGCCTTGGATTCGAGCATCGGCACCCACACCGTGGGCGGGAAGATCGGCTGCGAACAGCTCGCTTGGCTCGAAGAGCTGCTGGTCTCGGAGCCGTGCGCCCAAACCGTGATCTTCGTCCATCACCCGGGCGAATCCAGCAGCGAGGGCTGCAGTGATTTCGATGACCTGATACGGCTGGCCCAACGCCAGCGCTGCATCCAAGCGATTGTCACAGCGCACGATCACGAGTACCGACTAGGCCGAGTCGGCGAAGTGCATCACATCTGCCTGCCAGCAGTGGGGTTCCCTTTCTCGGACGACACCCCTACCGGTTGGATTGAAGCGCTGCTAGGTAGCGCCGACATCGAACTGCGCCTGCGGGGGACCGCAAGCCGGAACGTCGCCCGCCTGCCTTGGAGATAAGGCGGGCTACCCGCCTACCCATGATTTCGACGCGGGCGGCTTGATTTGAGAGCGCGATTCACAATATGATGTTGTGTTCACGGAGATCCATGATGAAATCCCGTCCCACGCTCCTATTAGCACTCTTGCTGTCCGCATCGACGGTCTTCGCGCAAGCGTCGCTAGAGATCCGCGATGTCGAGATCGACTCGCAATCACCCGAAGGCGCGGTCCTGACCCAAGCCGGCATCGCTGAAGAGGCCGACGAAAGGACCGCCATCCTCGAAGGGTTCCTCAACGACTATCCAGAGAGCACTTATCTGGGGTACGTGCTGCTCCAACTGCAAGGCCTCTACACACAGGCGCAGCGCTGGTCGGACGCCGCCACGGTCGGTGCGCGTCTGCTGGAATACGTGCCAGAGGATCTGGAGGTGCGCCACAACCAGAACCAAGCGCTGCTCAACTCCATGCAGTGGCCCGAGCTGTTGGAGGGCCTGGCTGTGACGAAGCCGCTGGCCGACAAGGAAGCGGCCGCGCCGCCGCCGGACGATCCGACCGAAGACGAGGAAATGCTCCACGAGAGTTCGGTGGACTACGCCAACGGCGTGGTGCAGTACTCCGAATGGGCGCTCAATGTAGGAATCACCCAGAGTGCCCCCATGCAGCAGATTCAGTTCATGGACAAGCTCGTGGAGTTGTACCCCGAGAGCCAGTACGCGGTCGGCATTGACGACAAGTACGTGCTCGCTTACCAGCAGGCGGGTGACATGGCAGGCATGGTCGGCGCCATCGAACGCGCCTTGGCAAACAACCCGGGCAACGAGCAGTACCTCTTCACCCTGGCCGAGATCGCTCTCAGCCAAAAGAATTACGACGAGGTCGACGCCCGCTCCGCGCAGCTCATCGAGCTGATGGAGGAGAAGCCAGCGCCGGAGGGCGTCTCGGGCGAGGATTGGGATGCGACCAAGAAGAAGTTCACCGCCCTAGGCCACTACGTGGCCGGCACCGGCCAGTTCCAAAAAGGCGCCTGGCGCACCGCCCGCCGCCACCTGCTGCAAACTGTCGACGCCATCAAGGCCGAGGGCGGAGAGCGCTATGGAATCCTCTCCTACATGCTGGGATTCTGCTACGTCAAACTGGACATTGCCGGCGACAACATCGCCCAGGCCACGCGTTGGATGAGCGAAGCTGCGCGCGTTCCAAATCCCATGCAGGCGCAGGCCGCGCAAACCCTCGAAGCCATCAAGGCGGCGCAGTAGCGCTCACGGGGCCAATCTTTCCAGCGCTCGCTCGGTGTGTTCGAGTGTCGCGCGCAGGCTGCGCGGCTCTGCATCGATCAGGCTGCGAGACAAGCGGCGCACGGCCGCGCGTTGGCCCTCGTCCAAGTATTCGACCGGAGACTTCCCGTCAATGCGGGCCAGCATCAGAAAGGCGAGATGCCGGACGCTGGCCGCCTCGAACCAAGTGAGCGCAGATGGCGGTAGGATCGCGAGCGTCCAGCAGAACGCTGTGCGCACCAAGCCGAGATAGCTGCCCGCGATTGCGGGCCGGTGGAATGCCTTCAGAATAAGGTGGTTCAGCAGGAACCCCGCATCGTAGCTGGGGTCTCCGAAATGGGCGCACTCAAAGTCGATGCACACGATCCCCGCCCCACTCACGAGCAGGTTTTTCGGGCTCCAGTCGCCATGCACCATGGCCACGTTGCGCACGGCGCTCTCGGCGGTCCACTGTTCGAGGCGATGCGCCAAATCGGGGTGGCGCTCAGCGATAGTGCCGTAGTATGGATCGGTGCGCAACTGGTTGAACGCAGTCCGGTCCGAAAAGCACCGCGCGAAGGCAGGTTCGCCCCAAGTCGCCCGCGCCATCAAACCTAGAACCGCCCCGGCCCGCCGGGCCGTCGCGCGATCGCACTGGCCCGCCAAGAGCCTGGCCTTCCAGTCCGCGCTGTCCGCCGGCGCGGCGCGCATGGCGTACACGAAGTTGGCCTCGTCGCAAAACAGCAGTTCGGGCAACCGGCCCCGAGGCAGGACAGCGCCTAGCGCATTGATGACCTCCCATTCCCGCAAAACGCGGGAGCGGTCCGCCAGCCACTCATCACGCACGCGCAGGCGGGGCAGGGCCTGCTTGAGCACGATCCGCTGGTCGCCGTCTTCGACCAACACGACCGTGTTGGAGACGCCGCCAGCCAGCAAGCGTGTACTGGCCGCTGGCGTCACTTCCAAGCGCCCGTCGAGAAATCCGAGGGCGCTGTTGGCGCTGAGTTCTCTCGGCTCCGCCATCAATTGCTGGGCGGGGCAGCGACAGGGGGCACCGGGCGGTCCGGCTTCGGCTTGCCCCGCAGGATCGACCACGGTCGCTGGCGCAGATCCGAGCTAAGCTCTTCGATGTTCTCGGAGGCGTCACGAAAGTTCTCGATGATTTCGCTGACGCTGCCTTCGTTGACCAGCACTAGCGCCCGGGCGTCTTCCAAGAGCCGTTGCGCATCGCGCAGGGCCCCCTCGAGCTCGTGCAAGCTGCTCTGCAGCGGCTCGCGCGTCTCGTCCACGGTGCGGTTGATGTTCAGCACGGTGTCGTCGGCATCACGCGCTAGCCGCTGGAAGTCTTCCGCTAGTTCCTCGACCCGTGCCAAGGTGCCGCCCAGCTGAGTTGTCAAGCTGTCGATTTTCGGAGTTTGCGTTTCCAAGAACTCGTTGGTGTTTTCGAGCATGCGGGCAACGTTGCGCTGGTTCTGCTCGCCGGTCAACTCTCGCAGGTTTTCCAGCACCCCGTGCAGGTCGTCAGCCACCGCTGTGACCTTCGCGTCCATGCGCGCCATCAGCCCCACTGCGTCATCGGCGACGTTCGCCACCTTGCGCGTGAGATCCGAGAACGTCAGGGCCTCGATGGAGGGGACCACGCCTCCCGGCGCTATGCGCGCCGCGGCGCTCGACCCGGGCACGATCTCCAAGTAGTTCTGCCCCAACGCATTCAAGCTTGCAATCGTAGCCAAGGACTGCTCGTTGACTGGGATCTCTGTCCGCAGTTCAAACACGACCTCGGTCTTGGTCATGTCCTCCGACCAAGGCTCCAAAGACTGAATCGTACCCCCCTTGCGCCCGCCGAAGCGCACCAAGTTTCCCTCGTCCAAGCCACCGATGTAGCTGAAATATGTCCGGTAGGTGTGGGTCTGGCCGGTGAAATGGAAGTTTGCCGCGATCAGGAACGTGGTGACCGAGATTGCCAGCGCAGCGATCACCAACAGTCCGACTTTGGCTTCGTTCGTCACTCAGGCTCCCATAATGTAGGCGCCGGACGCCGGGCTCGGCGCGTCTGCCTCGCGGCGTATGAACTGCTGGACGCGCGGTTTGGGGTTGCGGCGAATCTCATCAACCGTGCCGACGGCTAGGATCTTGCCTTCGTCGATCATACACATGCGGTCAGCGATCAGGAAAGCGCTGGCCAACTCGTGCGTCACAACAATGATCGTAATCCGATAGGCCTCCTTCAAGTGCAGGATGAGATCGTCTAGCCCGGCTGCGATGATCGGGTCCAAGCCGGCGGATGGCTCGTCGAAGAACAGGATTTCCGGATCCAGTGCCAGCGCCCGCGCCAGGGAGGCCCGCTTGCGCATGCCTCCTGAGAGCTGCGTCGGGTAGAGATTCTCCACGTCTCTGAGGCCGACCTGTTGCAGCTTGATGCGGATCATCACCCGGATCGTGGATTCCGCCAGAGTGCTGTGCTCGAGCAGGGGCAGCGCAACGTTGTCGCCGACCGTCATCGAGTTGAACATTGCGGCGCTCTGGAAGGACACGCCCATCGATCGGCGCAGCTCGGTCAGTGTCTGTCGCGAGGCCGTGGCAAGATCGACTCCCTTGACGGTGACGCTGCCCTCGGCAGGGCGCTCCAAGCCTTCCATGTGCCTCAGCAAGGTCGTCTTGCCGGAACCGGAGCCGCCCAAGATCACCATGGTCTCACCGCGATAGATGTCGAGGTTGACCCCATCCAACACGGTTCGCTGGCCATAGCGAACCTTCAAGCCGCGCACCGAGATCAACGGCTCCTCCTCGGCTTGGTGGGGCAGCCGGCGCTGTTCGACGGCCGCTGTGTCCGTGTCGGTCATCGCCAGAAAAAGTAGAAGAACGTCGTGCAGAGCAGGTCGGCCAGCACGACCAAGAAGATTGACTTCACCACAGCGTTGGTCGTGGAATGGCCGACGCCCACCGGGCCCCCGCTGACGGTGAAGCCTTCCAGACAGCTCACATGGACGATAATCGAGCCGAAGATCACCGCCTTGAAAAGGCCGCTGACAATGTCGCGCATGAGCAGGATCTCAGCCGTGCGCTCGAGGTACGTCAGCAGCGTTAGGTCCAACGTAAAATACGCGAATACTCCGCCCGCCACAATCCCGGAAAAGACGCTCATCACGGTGAGGCAGGGCAGCATCACCAGCATTGCCAGATACTTGGGAACCAGCACGAAATCGATCGGGTCGAGGGCCATCGCGCGCAGCGCGTCAAGTTCCTCGGTGACGGCCATCGTCGCGACTTCGGCCGAGATCGCAGACCCGGACCGTCCGATCACGACGATCGCGGCCATCAGCGGCCCGAGTTCGCGCGTCATGGTGGTGCCGACCATGTTGACGATGGCCTCCATGGCCCCGAAGCGGCGCAACTCCGCGCCCGCCTGCAAGGCCATGATCAGCCCGGTGGCACCCGACACTAAACACAGCACGGGCAAGGATCGCACCCCGATCTCGGCCATCTGCTGGACCGTGCGCTTCCAACGCAGGCCGCGCCCCTTGAACGGGCTGGCCCGCACCGAAAAGCGCAAGCAATACCAGAATTGAATCGCTAGGCGGCCGACGTATTCGGCCTGGCGGATCGAAAAACGACCGACGGATTCGAAGAACATCATGCCGTGCAAGCGATCTGGCCCAATCAGGCCTTCAAGGCATCTTCCTCCGAGGCGTGCACTTCGAACACATCGATCAGGCGCGTGACGCGCAGCACTTGGAGTGGCCCTTCGTTCAGGCCAGCGAGCCCGAACCTGACCCTGCGCCGCGTGGCGAGTTGCAACCCCTCGACCAAGCTCGCCACCGCGGAGCTGTCGATATAGTTCGCTCCCGCCATGCTGACGATCACCCGGCCCTGCGTGCAGGTCTTGAGCAAGTCGAGGACCGCGTCGCGTAGTTGCGCCGAAGACGCCATGTCGGCGTCGCCCGAGACGCGCACGATGGCGGCTTCTGGCAGTTGCTCGATGTCGATCCTTAGCATCTCGGTTGCAACTCCCTTCAATGCCCGTCCACCCGCCGCAGCAAGTGCTTTCTCAAGTACATGCGATTGCGACCGTCCTCGCGCCGGTACTCGATTTCGTCCATAAGGGCACGGATCATGAACAATCCTCGGCCTCCGACACGCAACTCGTCCGGCGGGAGAATCTCCCGCGAGAGGAACTCAGCTTCCTTCCCATGGTCGCAGATGCGCACTTCGATCATCTCGCCATCCCCCCGGCAGGCGATCCGGATGGGACGCGTGGTATCGCCACCGTAGCTGTGGCGCATCACATTCGTCACGGCTTCGTTGACGGCCAGCACTACGGCCGTTGCCGATTCTTCGTGAGCGCCAAAGCCCATGCAGCTCTGCTCGACCACCGTTCGGACCAAGCCGAGCCATTTCGGATCGCTCACAATCCGCACAGCAACCTCCCCGAACATAACCGTGCCGTCGCTCAATGTCCGGGAATCACAGCGGTCCCCGATCCGACGTGGCGGATTTTAGCACGGGACGTTGATTCTCCGAAGCCGCTGCCCGAGCTTTGCTATGTTGGCAGGGCGTGGCGGCTCTGGAGGCACGGAGACTGGCCTTTGACCTGCTGTTGCGTGTCGAGCGGGAGGGGGCTTATTCGGACGAGTTGCTGCACTCGAAGCGCCTGGCCGGAATCGGCGCGCGCGCAAAGGCCCTTGTCACCGCAACTGTCCTTGGATGCCTCAGACGCCAAGGCGAACTCGACCATTTGATTTCCGGCAGGACAACCCGCTCGCTCGGATCCATGGACGCCGAAGTGCTGATCGCCTTGCGGCTTGGGGCGTATCAATTGCGCCACATGGACGGCATCCCGGACCATGCCGCGGTCTCGGAATCCGTTGAACTGGTGAAGCGCGCACGCAAGGGCTCCGCAGCCGGCATGGTCAATGCGATCCTGCGCCACCTGCCGCCGGCGCTGCCGGAGGAGGAGTCCGGGCGGCTGTGCCATCCCGACTGGTTGCTGCGGCGTTGGCGGAAGACGTTCGGCGATGGCCAGTACCGGGCGCTATTGCAAGCCAACCTCCGGCAGCCCGCGACGTACTTCCGCTTGCGCGCCTCGGCAGACGCGGCCGAGGTGCGGGCAAACCTAGACAGCGCCGGAGTCCGGGCAGAGCCCACCGACCTGGCGCGCGCCTATCGTCTCGCGAAGGGAAGCGTTCCCGCCGCGCGCAAAGTGGCGGGCGACGCGATCATCTTTCAAGACATCAACTCGCAGCGCGTGGGGGCGCTGCTGGCAGGTTCGTCGGGCTCGCCCGTCCTCGACGTGTGCGCCGCACCTGGCGGCAAGTCTCGGATACTTGCCGAAACAGCAGCCGTAGTGGCTGGAGACCGACGCGTGAAGCGATTGCAGGCCATGCGACGGTTGGGCAGTCAGGGAATCCAACTGCTGGCGCTGGACGCCGAGCGCCCGCTGCCGTTCCGGCGGCACTTCGACCGGATACTGGTCGATGCCCCATGTTCGGGCACCGGCACGCTGGCCCGCAATCCGGAAATCAAGTGGCGCCTCGCGCCGGACGACCTCGATGCCCTCAGCGCTCGCCAAGGGCGAATCCTAGAGAATGCTATGGACGCGCTGGCTCCGGGCGGGCAACTGGTCTACGCCACTTGCTCGTTGGAACCCGAGGAGAACCAACATGTCGTCGCTAAGGCCATCGCGGAACGACCAGGCTGGGAGGCCGCCAAGGCCCTCTCGACCATCCCAGGCACAGACCCCGGCGACGGATTCCAAGCATGGCGCATTCGGCGGCCGGCTGTCTAACGCTCGGGTCCACGGCTGGATTGTCGTCGCCATTGCCGGGATCGCGTTCCTCGGTTCAATCTCGAGTCCGCCATCCCTGCTCGACGACGTAGACTCCGCCTACGCCCAGATCGCGCGCGACATGCTGCAATCCGGGGACTGGATCACGGCACGTCTCAACGGCGTGCCGTACTTCGACAAGCCCCCTGGCCAAGTCTGGGCGATCGCACTGTCCTTCGCGGCGTTCGGAGTTCACGACTGGGCGGCGCGCCTGCCCGCGTCTCTGGCGGCCATGTTGCTGTGCTGGCTCACCTGGCGGATGGGGCGCTGGTCGTTCGGCGATCTGGGCGGGCTGTACGCGGGCATCGGCCTCGCCACCTGTTGCGGACTGTTCCTTTTCACACGAGTGCGGATCCCCGACGTGTACGTAGCTTGTACGACGCTGTTCGTGCTGGAGTGTTTCCTGCGCTCTCAAGAGGGCTCGGCGCGTCAGGCACGCGCCCGCATGCGCCGGGCTGGGGCGGCACTAGGTGTCGGATTTCTGTTCAAGGGTCTCGTGGCCGCAGTGCTCCCGCTCGGCGCGATCGCGGTCTACATGCTCGCCGCCGGCAAGTGGCGCTCCCTTGAGCCGTGGAGGCGACTCGGCCTGCCCGGCGCCCTGGCAATCATGGTGCTGGTCGCCGCGCCTTGGCACGTACTCGCGATGCTGCGCCATCCCCCGCTATTCGAGTTCGCGCTTGAAAGCGGGCCCGGAGTTTACCGGGGATTTTTCTGGCGCTACTTCATCAACGAGCACCTACTGCGCTATCTGGGGCTTCGCCACCCGGTCGACTACGACCGGGTGAACATCGCATGGTTCTGGTTCGGACAC
>LXNJ01000962.1_pt1 | contig 18145 bp, 19 predicted proteins | sample 809081 | NCBI WGS metagenome assembly LXNJ01 (sample SAMN04870510, study PRJNA318959) | sponge metagenome | biome: sponge; feature: marine sponge reef; material: water | host: Petrosia ficiformis | place: Greece: Milos, Mediterranean Sea | collected 2013-05-29 | depth 5-7 m
TCGAAAGAGGCCTCCGCCACAACCGAGACCTCGCCGAACGCTACCAACAACACCTCACCCAACACGCCACTTGACACACATAGGAGCATCCTCGCGCTGTTGTGCGAACGCTGCCACCACCTAATCCACGACGACGGATGGCAGTTCCACCGCGACAACGGCAAATGCACGATCCGGCCGCCAGCACAGCCGTCGTCCGAGCCCGATACGCCCGCCGAGCCGGAGCGCAACCCGATCCTGCGAACCTGACGCTCCAGCGCCGCGGGCTAGCCTGACTGGGTTCGCGGACGTGGCGGAATCAGGCAGACGCGCTGGGTTTAGGTCCCAGTACCCACCAGGGTGTGGGGGTTCGAATCCCCCCGTCCGCACTCAGGCGAACGAGGCTGGGGCTAGAGCCGGGGGTCTATGGGTTCGCTCTCGAGGGCGAGCACGCCGAAGACGCACTCATGCACGCGGGCGAGGTGCTCGTTGGCTACGAACCGGTCGAGGGCCTCGATTCCGAGAGCGAACTCGCGTCGGGCCAATGACGACTTGCGGCCGAGCGACCGCTGCTGCAGCCGCTTGAGATTGGCCGGTTCCAGATACTCGGGACCGTAGATGACGCGCAGGTACTCCCGGCCCCGGCACTTCACGCCGGGAAGGACGAGCCCGCGGCCGCTCGTCACGATCGGTTCGGCGGGCTTGACGACCACGCCCTCGTATCCGTCGTCGGTCAGCGAATGCCACCAGTTCGTCGCTTCCTCCACTGGTGTGTCGTCACCCAGGTTGACGAACCGGCGGTCGGTGCGGCGAAGCGTCCCGGGTTCGTGATCCACCAGCGCATCGATCTGTTCGAGATGCCAGCGGTGGGGTCGGCGGGCCAGCACCTCCCCCTCTGCCGCGAGGATCTGGAATGGGGCAATTTCGATACCGTCGATGCCGTCGACATCCCAGCAGTACTGCCGGTACGCATCGACATAGGCCGCAACATGCCCGGCTCGGCCGGCCGTGCGTGCTGCGAGAGCCTCAACGTCGACGCCGCGTCCCATCGCGTCGGCCATGAGGCTGCGTGCGGCACCGAGCGAAGCCGTGCCGGCCGCGCCGGTTGCGGCATACAGCTGCTGGATTAGAGCAGCTGCCTTGGCCGACCATGGCAACACCTCCGCATCAAGGATGATCCAGTCGGTAGCAAGGCGATCCCATAGACCGGCCGCGGCAATCGCGGCGCGGACGCGTTCGAGCAGGGCACCATTCAGCCCAGCCTCGGCGAAGAACGGCCTGCCCGTGCGAGTGACGATGACGCCGGCTTCGGCATTGCCGATGCCGAAGCGCGAAAGAGCTGCGTCGACGTCTCGGGCGACGACGAGCACGGCCCGCGAACCCATGTGCTTCTCCTGGACCACCACCTCGTCGACGCCGGCCTTGCGGAAGTACGCGAACACCTCGTTGGGATGCTCCAAGTAGTCGTCGCGGCCCGAGGAAGCCGCGGGTGCCATGGTCGGTGGCAGGTGCACAAGCCAGCGCGGGTCGACCGCGAAGCGGCTCATGACTTCGAGGGCGGCGCTCGACCGTTCGGCCTCGATCAGGACACGACCCGCCAGCGCCGTCTCGACATGGTGCTTGCCCAGCACATCGCCTACATCGAGCAGCCGCGATGGCCGCGACGGCCCGTCCGCTGAGGAGTCGACAGGCCGGATCGGCTCATAGTGCTCGGCTGCTGCGGGCACCGAGACGAGTTCGCGCTCCGGCCAGCGCAGGGCGGTCAGCTCGCCGCCGAAGACCGCGCCGGTGTCGACGCAGATCGTGTTGTTGACCCATGTCGCCACCGGCACCGGCGTGTGGCCGTAGACGACCGCAGCCTCGCCGCGGTAGTTCTCAGCCCACGGGTACCGCACCGGCAGCCCGAACTCGTCGGTCTCGCCATCGGTGTCGCCATACAGGGCGAGTTCTCGCACCCGGCCCGACGAGCGCCCGTGGTACCTCTCGGGAAGGCCTGCGTGGGCGACCACCAGACGGCCGCCGTCGAGCACGTAGTGGCTGATGAGACCGCCTATGAACTCGGCGACTTGTTCGGTGAACTCGGGGCCGCGGCGCTCCAGTTGTTCGAGTGACTCGGCCAGCCCGTGCGTGACGGTGACGTTGCGTCCCGCGAGGGCCCGGCGCAGCTTGTTCTCGTGGTTGCCCGCGATGCAGAGCGCACTGCCGCTAGCCGCCATGGACATCGCGACGTCGAGCACTTCAGCGACGGCGGGACCGCGATCGACGAGATCGCCGAGAAAAACGGCGCGGCGACCCTCCGGATGCGCGATGGGGTCGGCGGCAGTGTCGTAGCCCAACCGGTCGAGCAGGCTCAGCAGCTCGGCATGGCAGCCGTGGACGTCGCCGATGATGTCGAACGGGCCGGTGTCGTCGCGGAGATCGCTCCAGATCCTGGTGCGAGCCACTTCGACCGAGTCGAGTTCCTCCGTCGAGCCGAGCGTGTAGACCCTGGTGAAGCGTTCCTTGCGCAGCCGCTTGGCGCTGCGGCGCAGCGTGTCGTGCTGACGCTTGATGGCGTGCGGCGGTGTGCGGCGGTCCTGTCTCTGCTCGTTGTGTTCCAGGCACGCAGCCAGCGAGAGGTCGAACACGATGGCCGTCGCGAGCACGTCCCATCGGCGTGCGAGTTCGACAATGGACTTGCGGTCCTCGGGCTTGGCGTTGGTTGCGTCGACCACGGTGAGGCGGCCGATCTCGAGGCGCTTGCCGACGACGGAGTGGAGCAGCTCGAAGGCTGCCGCAGTGACGGACTGGTCGGTCTCGTCGTCGCTGACGAGGGCTCGGCACTGGTCGCTGGACACGACTTCGGTGGGGGCGAAGTGCCGGCGGGCGAACGTCGACTTGCCCGAGCCGGATGCGCCGCAGAGCACGACAAGCCCGACCTCGGGAACCTCGATGCGGGTGATCGAGCGTCTCACGCCGGCCGTCTCATCGACGGAAGACCGCCATCTGCGTCGGCGGCCCGTGGACCGGGTCGACGGGGCCGACCGCGCTGATCTCGACGCCGTAGCCGAAGCGCTCGGAGATGCCGCGGGCCCACGCCTCGAACTCGCCGCGAGTCCATTCGAAGCGATGATCGTCGTGGCGCAAGCCCCTGGCGTCGAGGCGTTCGAAGTTCGCGTTGTACTCGCGATTCGGAGTGGTCAGCACCACCGAGGCGGCGGAGATGTGACCGAAGACGACCTCGGCGAACACGTCGAGTCGTTCGCTGTCGAGATGCTCGACGACCTCCACGACCGTCGCCACATCGCAGCCCCGCAATCGCGAATCGGTGTAGGTCAGCGCGCCCTGCAGCAGCTGGACCCGCTCCCGGCGACGCTCGGACATCTGATCGAGCCTCAGGCGCTTCTCGGCTCGCTTGAGCGCTCCCATCGACGCGTCGACTCCTACCGCCGAGGTGACCGCCGGCTCGACGATCAGCCGCTCGAGCAGCCGACCCTCGCCGCATCCGAGATCGACGACCCTTCCCGCCCCGACGTTCCGCACCGCCTCGAGCACCGCGTCGAGCCGCTGCTCGCCCAGGCGGATCGGCAGTTCGGCCGCTTGCTCGGCTGCGTCGCGTTGCGAGTCGAGGAGGTCGGCGTCCTCGCCGGCCTCGGCGAGGCGCGCCAGAGCCTCCCGCGTGAATGTGGGAAGACGCAGGTACCGGCGAGCGATCAGGTCGGATTCGGGATGAGAGGAAAGCCAGTCGCCGCCCCGGCGCAGGAGCTTGTCCACCTCGTCGGGACCGATCCAGTAGTGCTTGGCGTCGTCGAGCACCGGGAGCAGCACATAGAGATGCTCCAGGACCGAACGCACGGTTTGGCGGCCGGCCAGGCGAGCCGACACGTACGGGCTGTCTCCCCACGCCGGGAACTGGGAGTCCAGCGCGATGGGCGTGCACTCCACCTTGTAGCCCAGCGGATCGAACAGGCGCGGCAGCATCTCCGGCCCGCCCCGCAGCGGCACGACCGGCAGGTCGACCTCCAGATCGAGCGGCTGCGCGACCAGTTCAGGCCGAGCCTCGCATGTGCCGCTCATGGCCGTGCCGAACAGCCGGCCCAGAGCGACGCTCAACATCGACGATGCCGCGTACGGCCGATCGTTCACGTATGGCTCTAGACCTTGGGCTCGGGGCTCCTTGCGATGGCGTGTCGGGCCGGAGGAGTCGACCTCGACATACGTGGTCGCCGTGCAGCGGTGCGCGGTGGCTTCCGGGTAGAAGACATGGGCGCGCCCGAACCCGACATCGACCGAGCGCACACGATCGGGGTGCTTGTGCAGCAAGTACCCCAAGTCGGTCGCGACCGGGGTCGTCGAAGTCAACGAGACGAGCATGGATTCAACCTAACGGCACGCTCCGGACGCAAGGCTCTACCCGCCGAATGTGACGGCCCGATTCGCCATTGCACGGGCGTTGCCGAGCACTCAATACAGTGGTTGGCTGGTGGCTGGCAAGACATCCAAGGAGTCGAGTAGAGCCGCCCAGAAGGCGGGAGCCGGGCGGGCTGGCGACAAGCCGGTGCTCCTCGCGGGTGGCAACCCGCAGATCGCGAAGGCGGACGGTGACGCCCCCGTGCAGGCGTACATCGCGGCCATGCCGGGCTGGAAGAGCGGTGTCGGGCGCCGGCTCGATGATCTGATCGAACGCACCGTGCCCGACGTGCGCAAGGCCGTGAGGTGGAACTCGCCCTTCTACGGCATTGAGGGCCAGGGGTGGTTCTTGAGTACCCACGTCTTCACCCGCTATGTGAAGGTCACGTTCCTGAATGGAGCGTCGCTGCAACCGCCCCCACCCGGCTCGGGCAAGGACAAGGATGCACGCTGGTTCGATGTACACGAGGGCGAATTCGACGCGAAGCAGATGGAGACCTGGGTCCGGCAGGCGGCCGCCCTGCCCGGCTGGCAAGGGTTCTGACGACCAGCGAAGCTGGAGACCTGCCGGACGCTCAAGGCCCCACGGGTCGCTAGCAGTTCGCTGACGTGTGCGACTTGAGGATCTCGGGACCCAGACCCACCACAAGGAGGCGAACCGAATGCCGACGGCAATCGTTACCGGAGCAGCGAGAGAACTGGGTCGGGTGTACGCGGTGGCGCTGGCCGGCGCTGGTTTCGACATTGTTGTGGCCGACCTGCTCGACGGGCAAGAGACCGTCGACGAGATCGAGGCCGCTGGAGGTAGAGCGATCAGTTGCCGCACCGACATCAGCTCGGCGGCGGACAACGACGCCCTCGCCGCGGTAGCAGCCGACGCGTTCGGCACCATCGACGTCCTGATCAACAACGCCGCGTACTTCTCCCAGATCATCCGGCGCCCTTTCAACGAGGTCCCGCTGCAGGAGTGGGACCGGACCTTCGAGGTCAATGTGCGCGGCGTCTGGCTGACCTGCTGCGCGGTCTACCCGTACATGCGCGACCAGGGATCCGGGAAGATCATCAACATCTCCTCCACCACCTGCTTCAAGGGCACCCCCGGCTTCCCTCACTACGTGGCCAGCAAGAGCGCGGTCATCGGCTTGTCACGCTGCCTCTCCCAGGAACTCGGCTCCGACGGCATAACAGTCAACACCGTGACACCCGACCTGATCCCCAACCCGTCTCTGCGCCCCTCGGACGCCCCCAGCGATCAGTTCGTGGTTGCTGCCCGGCCCATCAAACGCAGCCAGGTACCACAGGACATGGTCGGAACCATCCTGTATCTCGCGGGCAGCGGCTCCGACTTCGTCACCGGCCAGAACATCGTCGTCAACGGAGGCGGCTTCTGCCAGTAGGCCAACCCGAGGCCCAGGCCCCAGTACCTCTCCCGGTGGACACAGAGACCACCAGCTGACCAAACGGCACTCATGGCCGCGACCCGTCCCGACGCGGGCTCGCCGGTGCGTCTTCGAGGATCAACTGGCCGACCGCGGTGTTGCTGGCGGGCACGTGGTACAGCCGGTGGACCTCGGTGGGTGCACCTCCACCGGCGAGGTCGGCCATGGCGCCTCGGGCAACGAGCCACATCACGAGCTCGATCCCCTCCGACCCCGCCTCGCGCACGTACTCCACGTGCTCGACCGAGGCCTGGCCCTCGGGGTCGTTGATGATCCGCTCGAGGAACTGGCGGTCCCACGGCTGGTTGATCAGGCCGGCCCGCGGCCCCTGGAGCTGGTGGCTCATGCCGCCGGTGCCCCAGACCTGCACGTCGAGGTCCTCGTCGTAGCTCTCGACGGCACGGCGCAGCGCCCTGCCCAGCTCCAGGCAGCGGCGCCCCGACGGGACGGGGTACTGCACGACGTTGACAACCAGCGGGACGACCGCGCACGGCCACGCGTCGGGCTGCCCGAACATGATCGACAGCGGCACGGTGCAGCCGTGGTCGACACCCATGTCGTTGACGAGGGTCAGGTCGAAGTCCTCGCGGATGACCGAGTGCGCGATGTGCGCCGACAGCGCCGGATGCCCGACCACCGGCGGCACCGGCCGGGCGCCCCAGCCCTCGTCGGCCGGCTCGTACTGTGCCGACATGCCGAGCGCGAAGGTCGGCACCATCTCGAGGCTGAAGGCGTTGGCGTGATCATTGAAGACCAGCACCACGACATCGGGCATGTTGGCCGCCATCCATTCGCGTGCGGGCTCATAGCCGGCGAACAGCGGCGCGTAGTAGGGCTCGGAGGTCTTGTCGAGGTCCATGGCCACGCCGATGGCGGGCACATGGCTCGTGTAGACGCTGGCGGTGACCTGAGCCATGGTCAGCGGTGGCCCTCCCACTCGTGCAGGTAGCGGTTGCCGTCGGGCGAGCGGCCACCACCGATCATCATCTCGGTGTGCGCAGCAGCGTCGTTCTCTGTCATCGAGCTCACGATCTGCACGTAGTTGAGCCCGTCGGTCGCGCCGATCTTGGCCAGGAAGTAGATGTTGCCGCCCAGTTCGATCATGCGGTTGTAGTCCCGGTCCCGCACGGCCTGCTTCTGCTCGCCGGTCATGGGCCACTCGTCGAGGTAGGCGTCCTCGCCGGCCTTGAACCGCTCACGGTTCTCAGCCTTCATCAACGACATGGCGAACTGGTTGAGGTGGTACCCCTTCGCCGCCTGGTCGGTGTCGAAGACGGTCGTCCCCGGGATGTCGAGGTACGGCTTGTCGAGTGCCATGGTGCTCCCGGGTGTTAGTCGTAGGACGGGCCGACATACTGCTCGGCGAGCGCCCACTGAGCGTGCTCAGAGGATGCCAGAGTTCTGGGGGCGCGGCGGAATTGCGCCGCCCGGGATCGGCAAGGTCCGAGGGAGTGATGCGAGATGGTCAAGGTGGCGATGGTCGGCGTGGGCGCATTCGGGAACAAGCACCTGGACGGCCTGGCGTCGATACCCGAGGCGCAGGTGGTCGCGGTCGTGGACCCGGTGGAGGCTGCGGCCCGCAAGGCGGCCGACGCCCGCGGCATCGAGCGGGTCGAGACGAGCCTGGACGCCGTGCTGGCCGACGACACCATCGACGCCGTGATCCTGGCGACACCCACCCCGATGCACGCCGAACAGGCCATCGCCTGCCTGGAGGCGGGCAAGCACGTCGAGGTCGAGATACCGCTGTGCGACGACCTCGCCGACGGCCGGGCCGTGGTCGAGGCCCAGCAGCGCTCGGGCAAGGTCGCGGCCTGCGGGCACACCCGCCGGTTCAACCCCAGCCACCAGTGGGTGCGCAACCGCATCGGTGCCGGCGACTTCTCGATCCAGCACATGGACGTGCAGACGTTCTTCTTCCGCCGCACCAACACCAACGCTCTGGGCGAGCCCCGCACCTGGACCGACCATCTCCTGTGGCATCACGCCGCCCACACCGTCGACCTGTTCCAGTACCAGGCCGGCAGCCCCGTCGTCGCAGCCCAGGCCATGCAGGGACCGGTCCACCCCGAGCTCGGCATCGCCATGGACATGTCGATCCAGCTGCGGACCGAGGCCGGCCAGCTGTGCACGCTGGCGCTGTCGTTCAACAACGACGGGCCGTTCGGGACGTTCTTCCGCTACATCGGCGACACCGGCACCTACGTCGCCCGCTACGACGACCTCGTCGACGGCAACGACGAACCCATAGACGTCTCCGGCGTGGACGTGTCGATGAACGGCATCGAGCTCCAGGACCGAGACTTCATCGCGGCCATCGTCGAGGGCCGCGAGCCGGTCGCCGACGTGGCCTCGGTGCTGCCCTGCTACGAGGTGCTCCACCAGCTCGAACAGCAGCTCCCAGGCGGCTGACCGCCGACGACTGCTCCTCGCCGGTCAGAGCGGGCGCCGGGGCCGCGGGCGGCCGGGTCACCGATCCTGGAGGATCTCCAGCAGGGCTCGCATGGCCCGGGCTCGGTGGCTCATGGCGTTCTTGGCGGTTGCGCCCATTTCGGCGAAGGTGAGGCCGCCTCCCTCGGCGGGGGCGAAAACCGGGTCGTAGCCGAAGCCGCCGGAGCCCCGGGGCTCGACGGTGATAACGCCCTCGACGACGCCCTCGGTGGCGAGTTCGGTGCCGTCGGGGAAGCACACCATGGCCACCGTCCGGAACCGGGCGCTGCGCTGCCCCGGCGGGACGCTCCGCATGTCGGACATCAGGCGGGCCAGGTTGTCGGCGTAGCCGGCGTCCTCACCGGCGTAGCGGGCCGAGTGCACCCCGGGCGCGCCGCCGAGCGCGTCGACCTCCAGGCCGGTGTCGTCGGCGAGTGCGGCCGCGCCCGCGAGGCGGCACACCGCCTGCGCCTTGAGCCGGGCGTTGCCGGTCAGGTCGTCGGCGTCCTCGGCCACGTCGCCCACGCCCTCGGGTCGGGGCAGCAGCACCGCGTGGCCGGCCAGCACGTCGGCCATCTCGGCCACCTTGTCGGGATTGGCGCTGGCGCAGACCAGCTCGATCATCGAGACAGCCACCGGCCAGCGGGAACGGGACTGGCGGCCGCCGCCGCGCAGACCAGTTCGATCATCGGGCCGCGGGCGGTTCGGCCAGCACGGCTCGCTGGGCGGCGACGATCTCGGAGATCCCCTTGGCTGCCAGGTCGAGCAGCCGGTCGAGCTGGGCCCGGTCGAAGGTCCTGCCCTCGGCGGTGCCCTGCACCTCCACCAGCCCGCCCGAGCCGGTCATCACCACGTTGAAGTCCACGTCGGCGCGGGCGTCCTCGGCATAGGGAAGGTCCAGCAGCGCCACGCCGTCGATCAGCCCGACGCTCACCGCCGCGCACTCGTCGATGATCGGCGACGAAGTCAGCCTTCCGGCCTTCATCAGCCGGGTGATGGCGTCGTGCAGGGCCAGATACCCACCGCAGATGGCCGCGGTGCGGGTACCGCCATCGGCCTGGAGCACGTCGCAGTCCACGATCACCTGGCGCGGTCCGAGGGCCTCGAGGTCCACCACGGTGCGCAGCGAGCGGCCGATCAGGCGCTGGATCTCCTTGGTGCGGCCCCCCACCCGGCGGCCCACCCGCTCCGGCGACGAGCCCGGGAGCATCGAGTACTCGGCTGTCAGCCAGCCCGAGCCCCGGTCCCGAAGCCATCTTGGGACGTCGGCGTCGACCGAGGCGGTGCACAGCACCCGTGTGTTGCCGAAGACGGCCAGCGCCGAGCCATCGGCCATCGTCGTGTAGTCGCGCCGGAACTCCAACGGTCGCAACTCATCGACCAGGCGCCCGTCGCCCCGGCGCCCCGCAGCATCGATCACGCTCACCTACCGACCACCCTTCGAATCAAACCGTCAGCACGAGACCGGGCCGGGCCACTGCGATGTCGCCGTCGAAAGACTCGCTGGCCTCGGCCAGCTGGGCGTCGGGATCGCATCCCGGCGCCAGGTGGGTGAGCACGAGGCGCTCGGCTCCGGCCACCGAAGCGGCCCGGGCCGCCTCGCGAGCGCTCATGTGGGGGCTACCCATGCCCTCCTGCTCGCGGCCGTGGCTGGCGTCGCACATGGCCACGTGGATCCCCTCCCCCAGCGAGCGGAAGTCCCAGTCGGGGCCGGTGTCGGAGCTGAACGCAAGGCTGCGGCCACAGGCGTCCACCCGCGCGGCCAGTGTCTCCACCGGATGGTCGGTGAGGGCGAAGCGCCACCGCTGATCGCCGATGGTCAACTCCGAGGAAGGATCGATGACCGTCCAGGCCAGCGGGTCGGTCTTGCCCGAGCGCATCACGGTGATGGACCGGTCCATGGCCCGGGTCTCGGCGGTGCCGTACACGGGGACATCGCTGCGGGGCACGAACCAGATGAACACGTTGCGGATGACCGGCAGCTCCAGCCAGTGGTCGGGATGGCAGTGGGTGGTGACGATGGCGGTGACTTCGGCGAGGTCGATCGCCTCCTGCAACGGCCCGAGCGTCCCGGGCCCGCAGTCGAGCAGCACCGCGGCGCCGTCGCTTCGCACCAGATAGCCGGTGCAGGGGTTGCCCGGCGCGGCGTAGGAGCCGCTACAGCCGAGGACCGTCAGAGTGAGCGACACCGGTGACTCCTCGATTCGAGGCGGTGCGGGCGCTGCGGCCTAGCGCTCCTCCTTGAAGACCACGTGCTTGCGGATCACCGGGTCGTACTTCTTGAGCTCGATCCGGTGGCGGGTGTTGGTCTTGTTCTTGGTGGTCACGTAGGTGTAGCCGGTTCCGGCGGTGGACCGCAGCTTGATGATGGGACGCTTGTCGCTGGCCATCGCCGTCTCCTCGCTGTTAGATCTTGCGGCCGTTGCGGCGCATCTCGGCCACCACGCTCTCGATGCCGCGTCTGTCGATGGTCTTGATGGCCTTGGTGGTCAGCCGCAGCTTGATCCAGCGCTTCTCGCTGGGCAGGTAGTAGCGCTTGGTCTGCACGTTGGGATCCCAGCGGCGGCTGGAGCGGCGATGCGAATGCGAGAGCTGCTTGCCGAACTGCGGCTTCTTGCCGGTGACCTGGCAGATCTTGGACATTCGAAGAAGGGTAGCGAGCGACTGCCCGCTCTCCACTAAAAGTAGACGATCTTGGTGGCCTGCTCGACCACGTCGTCGAGGTCGCCGGTCCAGGTCTGGCTGGACAGGTACTTCCAGCCGCCGTCGGACACGATGAACACGACGGTTCCGGCGTCGATCCTCTCAGCCACCCGGCATGCGCCGGCCAGCGCCGCTCCCGACGACAGGCCCGCGAATATCCCGGCGTCGGCCAGCCGGCGGGTCTGCTCCACCGACTCGCGGGGCCGCACGATGCGCTTGCCGCTGAGCAGATCGGCTCCTCCCCACTTCTCGTAGACCGGGGGGATGAAGCCGTCGTCGAGGCTGCGCAGGCCGTCGACCAGCTCGCCGGCCGGGGGCTCCACCGCGTAGACCTCGATGTCGGGGTGCATCTCCTTGAGGTAGGTGCCCACGCCCAGCACGGTGCCGCTGGTGCCGAGGCCGGCCACGAAGTGGGTGACGTCGGGCACGTCCCGCAGGATCTCGGGGCCGGTGGTCTCGTAGTGGACCCGGGGGTTGGCCTCGTTGGCGTACTGGTACAGGAACACCCAGTCGGGGTGCTCCAGGATCATCTGGCGGGCCAGGCGCACCGCGCCGTTGGAGCCCTCGGCGCCGGGGGACGGGACGATCTCGGCGCCGAACACCTCCAGCATCTGGCGGCGCTCAACGGAGGTGTTCTCGGGCATGACGACCGTGATCGGATAGCCCCGCATCCGGGCGATCATGGCCAGTGCGATGCCGGTGTTGCCCGAGGACGGCTCCAGTATCCGCTTGCCGGGGCCGAGGGTGCCGTCGGCCTCGGCGTCGAGGACCATGGCCTTGGCGATGCGGTCCTTGACCGAGCCGGTGGGGTTGGCGCTCTCCAGCTTGGCCACTAGGCGGACATCGGGGTTCGGGCTCAGCTGGGACACGTCGACGGCGGGCGTGTTGCCGATCAGGTCTAATGCGTCGCGCTTGACTGGCATCTGGCTGGCCCCGTGGCGGTTGCTAATCCCGAGTAATCCGATCAGGATTATAGCTGCGGGACAGCACCATTGCGGCGGGCACGGTCAGCGCGGAGATGGCTGCCAGCGCGCCCAGCGACCACGCGTAGGCCGAGGACAGGGCGTCCGCCAGCGCGGTGTCGATCACGGCGCCGGAATCGTCGAGCAGCCCCCGGACCGCCTCGACGTCGCCCACCTTCCGCTCGACGACCCAGAACAGGACCATCCCGGCGACGGCCGCGCCGTAAGCCCAGCCGAGGGAGCGGATGAACTGGTGCGCCGAGCTCACCCTGCCCATCTCGGCGGGGTCGGCCTGGCTCTGCAGCAGCGCCATGCTCGACGTCGTTATGGTCCCGATGCCCCATCCCAGCCACACGAAGGCCGCGAAGACCAGCGGGAACGGGGCCCCCGTCACTGCTGCTGTGGTGACCGCCACCGCGCCGCCGGTGAGGACGACGGATCCGATCACGACGACGCGCTGGGCCCGCATGCGCTCCTGGAGCTTGCTGGACACCCACGACGCGGCGGCCCACCCGACCGTGGACCAGAGCACGGCGAGAGCCGCGAAGGACAGCGACGTACCCCTCGCGCCCTTCAGGTACAGCGGCAAGAAGACGCTCGCACCGGTGCCGCCTGCGATGGACGCGACGGCCACGACGTGAATGGGCCACCACTGGGGACCGGTGATGTGAGTTACGTGAAGGATCGCACCGGGGCGGCTGCGGGCGTGGCGCACGTACAGGGCGTACACCCCGCCGGCAACGGCCATCAGGGCCAGGCTGGACCACCGCAGCGAGGACGTGGCCAGCAGCAGAGCGACCGACAACCCGCCCATGAGGGCCAGGCCCCGGCGGTCGAGGGGCTCGGACCGTGCCATGGCCTCAGCGGGCAGGCGGTTCCACCCCACCGCGGCGGCGGCAATGGCCACGGGGAGGTTGACCGCGAACACCGCCCTCCATCCGAGCGTGCTCACCAGCACTGCGGCCAGGGCGGGCCCGCCCACGCCCATCACACCCCAGACCGACGCCACCATGGCGTAGGCCCGAGGCCGCAGGGTGGAGTCGTACCCGAGACCTATGCAGGTCACCGCGGTGCCGATCAGCGAACCGGTGGCCATCCCCTGCAGGAGCCTGGCCCCCACCAGCGCTTCCATCGTCGGCGCGGCCGCGCACAGCGTGGAGGCCACTGCGAAGCCCACGGTGGTGATCCGGTAGGCCCGCCTGGCCCCGGACCCGTCGATGAACGGCCCGACGACCAGCACCGCGATGGCCGCGGCCAGCAACTCGACGGTGATCACCCACTGCGTCAGCGCGACCCGGCCAAGATCCGCCCCGATCTCGGGGAGGGCCGCAGCGACCGAGGTGGCGTTGTAGAAGGCAAGCGCCATGGAGGCCGCCACCGCCAGCGAGACTGCCCGGTTCTCGGGCGCAAGCAAGCCGCGCACGGGACTCCTCATCGCTCGAAGCTAACGCTGCTACCCGGAGCGGTCTCGCCCTCTGGCCAGAGCCAGGGCGGCGGGCACCGTCAGAACCGAGAGCGCCGCCATGGCACCCAGCGACCAGGTGTAGGCCGAGCCCAGCGCGTCGGCCACCGCGGCGTCCACCACCGCGTCGGTGTCGCTGAGGAGGCCTCGCACCAGCTCGGCGTCACCGGTGCGGCGCTCGACCACCCAGAACATCACCAGGCCGGCAATGGCGGCCCCGTAGGCGAATCCCAGCGAGCGGATGAAGTGGTGGGCGGAGCTCACCCTGCCCATCTCCTGGAGATCGGCGCGGCCCTGCAGCAGCGCCAGACTCGACGTTGTGATCGTTCCGATGCCCCAGCCTGCGCACACGAACGCGGCGAGCAGCAGGACGATGGGGGCCTCGATCCCGGCGATCACCGTGATACCGACCGATCCGACCGCCATGAACACCGAGCCGATCACGGTCACCGTCTGGGCTCGCAGGTGCTGCTGGAGCTTGCCCGACACCCAGGCCGCGACCGACCATCCCATCGTGGGCCAGATCACCGCGAACGCGGCGAAGGCCACCGAGTAGCCGCGACCCGCCTTCAGGTACAGCGGCAGGAAGACGCTCGCACCGGTGCCGCCCGACACCGCCAGGGCCCCGACGAGATGGATGTTGCGCCAGCGATTGGCGACTATGTGCGAGAGCCGGACGACCGGCGCGTGATACTTCCGGGCGTGGCCGACGTAGAGCGCGGCGAGCACCACACCGAGAGCGACCAGCACGATGCTGAACCACTCCAGGTACGAGGTGGCCACCAGCAGGACGACGGTGAAGGCACTCAGCACCAGCAGCCCCCGCCGATCGAATGGCTCCGCGACCGCTCGGGCCCCGGCTGGAAGCCGGCTCCACCCCACCGCCGCCGCGATCGCGGCGACCGGGAGGTTCGCGAAGAACACAGCCCGCCATCCCAACGTGCTCACCAGCACCGCGGCCAGAGCCGGCCCGCCGATGCCCATGATCCCCCACACCGAGGACATGAGCGCATAGGCCCAGGGCCGCGCCTCGTCTTCGTACACGAGCCCGATGGCGGTGAGCGCGGTTCCGATCAGCGCTCCGGTGGCCAGGCCCTGAAGCACCCTCATCGCTATCAGGAGCTCCATGGTGGGTGCGGCCGCGCACATCGCTGAGGACGCCAGGAAGGCCACCACCGTGATCCTGAAGGACCGCTGCGCGCCGGCCCCGTCGATGTAGGGCCCTACCGCGAGCACCGCGATGGCGGCGGCCACCAGCTCCACCGTGACCACCCAGGGAAGCAGCGCCACCCGACCGAGGTCGTCGCCGATGGCGGGGAGGGCGGCGGTGGCCGACAGGTTGTTGTAGGAGGCCATGGCCACGGCCGACATCAGGGCCAGCGATGCGGCCCGATACTTGGGGCCGAGCAGGCCGGGAGCATCGGCGCGCGTCACCACCCGAAGCTATCGGTGCTACCCAGCCGATAGAAATACGCCCGATGCGCGAGCCCACCGTGTTCTTCGAGGACTTCACCCCCGGTGATGTGATCGAGCTCGGCACCTACGAGATGACCGAGTCCGAGATCATCGACTTCGGCCTCCGCTTCGACCCCCAGTACTTCCACACCGACCCTCAGGCCGCTGTTGACTCACCCTTCGGGGGGTTGATCGCCAGCGGCTGGCACACCTGCTCGGCGTGGGCGCGGTTGTGGATCGACACCGTGCTGGCTCAGGCCGACGGGCGGGGCTCCTCGGGGATGCAGGAGGTGCGCTGGCACGAGCCGGTGCGTCCCGGCGACTCGCTGAGCGCGACGGTGGAGATCCTCGACGCCCGACCGTCGGCGCGCCACGCCGACCGGGGGACGGTGTTCATCAGTTGCACGATGACCAACCAGCACGGACGAGTGGTGTTCACTTCCCATGGTCGGGGCTTCTTCGGCCGGCGCCATCCGGCCGACGAGACCGCTGCGAGCACGTCCGCCACCGACACTGGGGGCGCGTCCTCGGCGGCAGGGGAAACCCTCGATGTCCTCTCTGCCGACGGCGTGAACTTGAAGTTGAGGATGATGGGAGGATCAGGCCCTGACCTGCTGGTATGTCACGCCACCGGGCTCCACGGGCTGGCCTACCGCCCGCTCGCCCAGAGCCTCAGAGAGCACTTCAGGGTGTGGGCTCTGGACTTCCGGGGCCACGGCGCCTCGGGGCCCGCCCCCGACGGCGACTACGCGTGGAGCGGCATGGGAGCCGATGTGGCCGCGTGCGCGGCGGCTATCGGCGTCGAGCGGTTGTACGGCTTCGGCCACTCGATGGGTGGAGCGGCCCTGCTGCTGGCCGAGCGATCCGCTCCGGGCATGTTCGCAGGGCTGTTCCTGTATGAGCCGATCGTGCTGCCGAGGGGCTTCTTCGACGCCCCGGGCGCCAACCCGCTGGCGGCGGGGGCCCGCAACCGGCGAGAGGTCTTCAACTCCCGCGCCGAGGCACTGGCCCGGTACTCGAGCCGGTCGCCCCTCGGAGTGATGCGGGCCGATGTGCTGGCCGCCTACGTCGAGGGCGCCTTCGTGGAGCTCCCGGACGGTCGGGTTCGCCTGGCGTGCTCGGCCGAGACCGAGGCTCGCACGTTCGAGGCCAGCGGCGGTCTGCCGACGGAGGAGGCTGCCAGCATCACCGTGCCCGCGACGGTGGCCGCCGGAACCGTCGGCGGGGTTCCCAACCCCGGGGCGTTCGCGCCCGCGGTCGCCGAGGCGCTGCCCCAGGGCCGCTACCTGAGCTTCGAGGACCTGGGCCACTTCGGGCCGCTGGAGGCTCCCGGAGTGGTGGCGGCTGCGGCTGCCCGCGAGTTGCTCGGCGGCTAGGTACGGCCGAACTTCTGTCAAGAAACCACCACACAGGTGGAAAATCGACGGAAGTTCTACCGGGCGCTAGGCGGAGCCGTCGATCACGACGGGCTCTTCGTCGACCTCGCCGTCGAGGATGCGGTAGGACCGCAGCGACGGTTCGGGATGGCGCAGCGACACGATGATGAAGCGCCACGCCCCGAAGGGGTCGAAGCGGGCCGCGTCGGCGATGTCGGTGGGCGACGGGTAGTTGGTGGTGTGGGTGTGGGAGTGCATCACGCCCATGACCGTCAGGCCGGCGTCGTCGGCGGTGCGCTCCACGTCCATCATCTCCAGACCGTCGAGCACGTAGATCTCGCGGGACTCGGCCGAGTTGCGCATGGGAAAGAACCGCTCGACGCGGTCCGAGCCGGGCTGACTGGCGAACAGGCCGCAGGCCTCGTGGGGAAGGCCGGCGATGGCGTGGGCCACCATGGCCGCTTGCATCCGCGCCGACATCTCGAGCATCACCCCGCACCATACCGGCGGGCCGCTGCTCCCCTGCTTCGCTGACGCAGCGTCGCGCCGACCGAGTCCCGCCCGCCGTCACGACCCGGGCCACGGTGCTGTCACTCCAGAGACCGGCGGCACGCTCAGCTCCAACTGCCGGCTCACCGCCACCGGTACCGTGGCTGCGATGGCCAAGTCGCAGAAGCCCCGCGACGTTCCCGAGGGTGCGTCGGTGGTCGCCACCAACCGGCGCGCCCGCCGGAATTTCGACGTCCTGGAGACCCTGGAGGTCGGCCTGGTGCTCGAGGGCAGCGAGGTCAAGTCGCTGCGGGAGGGGCAGGTGCAGATCGCGGAGAGCTGGGCCCGCGTCGACCGGGGCGAGCTGTGGCTTCACAACCTGCACATCTCGCCGTACTCGCACGCTTCGGAGTCGTTCCGCTCCGACCCCGACCGGGTCCGCAAGCTGCTGGCCCACCGCCGGGAGATCTCACGGCTCGGAGCCCGGGTAGCCCAGGAGCGGCTGGCACTGGTCCCGCTGGCCCTGTACTTCAGCGACGGCCGGGCCAAGATCGCGCTGGCCCTTGCCCGGGGCCGCACGAGGGGCGACCGGCGCCGCGACATCGCTCAGCGCGACGCCGACGCCGAGGCGGCCCGCTCGATGGCCGCCGCCCGCCGGCGCCGCTCCGGAGGCCGGCCATGAGCCGGGCCGAGTTCGCCAATCTGGTCGGCATCGTGGCCACCGCGGTGACCTTCGTGCAGATCCTGCCCCAGATCGTGAGGCTGATCCGCACAGGACACACCGAGGGCGTGTCGCCCGCGTGGGCAGCCGGGGGCGCCACCATCAACCTGGGCTGGCTCGCCTATGTGATCGAGGGGAAGTTCTGGGTCACGATCCCGTCGATCATCGTCGCCATCATCAGCTTTGTCCTGGCGCTGTACCTGCTGTACCGCAACGGAGCCAGCATTCGCGGCGGGCTGCTAATGGGCGGCGCGATCGCGGTGGCCAGCGTGGCGATCCAGCAGGCCGCGGGCTGGACGGTGCTGGGCACGGTGCTGGGCCTGTCCAACGGGCTGTACCTCGGGCCTTCGGTGGTGGCGGCCTGGCGCTCGCACACCCCGGTCGGGGTATCTCCCTGGACTTGGATGCTGACCGTGCTGGAGGGCCTGAAGTGGGGCTTCTACGGCGTTCTGGTGGAAGCGGTGCCGATCATGGTGTACGGGTCGACCGCGATACTCCTGGCCCTGCTCGTGCTGCTGCGGCTATGGGTAACCCGCGACCGCATCCGGTCTGCGCTCGCTTCGGGGGCCTGACTGTCGGCGGTGGTGCGTATCATGGTCGGTCCCTTCGGGGACGCAGCTTGAAAAAAGAGACTGCACAAGGGGGCTGACCGGTTTCGACGTCGGGACTAGGAGGCCGCGGAGTGCGACCGGAGTTGCTCAGACTCCCTAAACGGGGCAACCAAAGAGACGCCGATGACG
>LXNJ01000963.1_pt1 | contig 18107 bp, 19 predicted proteins | sample 809081 | NCBI WGS metagenome assembly LXNJ01 (sample SAMN04870510, study PRJNA318959) | sponge metagenome | biome: sponge; feature: marine sponge reef; material: water | host: Petrosia ficiformis | place: Greece: Milos, Mediterranean Sea | collected 2013-05-29 | depth 5-7 m
ATCCGCCCGTCCTTCGTGGTGGCCGACGAGCCGACCTCCATGCTCGACGTTTCCAGCAGAACGGGAGTGATGTCCCTGATGCAGGACCTGGCCTCTGAGCTGGGAGTGGCCTACCTGTACGTTACGCACGACCTGGCGGTGGCGCGCTATATGTGCCATCGCATCGCCGTGATGTACCTGGGAAAAGTGGTGGAACTGGCTGAGACGGAGGAGTTACTCCGCAATCCGCTGCATCCGTATACGAAGGCGTTGTTGTCTGCGGTGCCCCTGCCCGATCCGGGAAGCCGCCGCGAGCCGCCGGACATACGCGGCGACCTCGCTACGCCGATAGACCCGCCTACCCGCTGCCGGTTCTACGAGAGGTGCCCCGCAGCAACCGCGCACTGCCTGAACCATCCGCATCCCCCCCTAGAGGAGAAGAGCCCGGGACACCTGGTGGCCTGCTACGAGGTGTGAGCCGTCGCGTCTATTCCGATGCAGCGCCAACCTGTCGCGCGATGAATGAGCGCATGAGATCGATGGCGCGGTCGGACTCGGGGCCCGGGTCGCGCGCGAACCCGTGCGGCATGCCGGGGAAGGCTTCGTACTCGGCGTGGCCACCCGCGCGGTTCCAGGACTCAGCGAACCGCTGGGGGATCTCGTGCGGGATGTTCCCGTCAGCCGTCCCCTGCACCACGAGCATCGGCGGCAGTACCACGTCCTCGCCGCGGTCGAGTATCTCCTGCGGGTTGGCCTCGTGGACCGCGTCCCACGGCTGGAAGTAGTTCTCGGTCGAGCGCACGAGCCGTTCGACTGGCGCGCTCTTCGCCCACTCGTAGCGGGCCAGCGGGTCGACGATCGTCCAGAGCGCGATGAGGAAGCCGAGGCTTGCGTCGTCGCCAACGCCTTCGGCGGCGAGCGCGGCGTAGCGTGAGTCGTGGGGCCGCATAGCGGTGAGGAGGATGGTGTGGCCGCCGCTGGAGTCACCCGCGCCGCCGACGCACGAGGCGTCGCCGTTGAATTCGCTCGCGTGGGCCCTCAGCCAGCGCACCGCGAAGTTGGTCTGCGCGACCTGCACCGGATACGGGTACGCGGGCGCGAGCCCGAAGTCGTGCGCCGCGACGACCATGCCGCACTCGGCGAGTTGCGTGTCGATCGGGGAGGCCCCCAAGCGCTCGCCCGTGTTCCAGGCGCCGCCGTGCGCGCGGAGCAGCATCGGGAACGGCCCGTCGCCCACCGGGCGATACACCGTCATCAGCAACGGCTCGCCGTCGACGCGCAGGTACTCGACGTCCTGCGAGACGACGTCATACCGGGCGGCTGGGTCGTATCGGAGCGTGCTCTGGGCCATGACGGCAGCATACACGACGATGCACCGTGGTTCGACAGGCTCACCACGAATGGACACCCTGGAGATGCCTCGGCGCAGCCTGTCCTGAGCCTGCCGAAGGGCTCGGCCTGATCCCCTCTCCCTCGAGGACTCCTGCGTGTAAATGGGCGGAGGTGCGGTTGAGCGGGCCGGGATGTTTGGTTCCCTCTCCCTCGAGGAGACCCTTACACAACGGGTGGAGGGTCGTGGAGTGGTTTGCTCCCTCTCCCGGAGGGCCGTGGAGCTGTCTGCTCCCTCTCCCGGAGGGCCGTGGAGTAGTCTGCTCCCTCTCCCGGAGGGCCGTGGAGTAGTCTGCGCCCTCTCCCGATGGCGGGAGAGGGCCGGGTGAGGGTTGGAGGGGCGCGAGGGGTGTGCGACGGGTTATGCAGGGTTCCTCGTGGAAGGTTTCCTGTGACACGCGCCTCTTTCGCGGTCGCACGCTGGCCGCTTACGCTGGTCGGTGACGGCGGACCGTCGCCGTGGACGCTCCCTGGTGCGGGCCCGGCCGCAGAAGTGGAATGTTGCCAAATGTTGCTGAATGTTGCAGGCCCGGACGGCATTCTCCGCCGACGCGCCTCTGACGACCCCGTCCGTGCGAATGGGGCGCCATGCTCATGTCTGGAACATCCACCCTCCGACGCGAGATGTGCGCGCACATCGGCGGTGATCTGGCAACACATCGCCGCACATCCGCTCTGCCCTGCTACGGGCTGCGAGATTCCCGCTTTCGCGGGAATGACGAGCAGCGTCAGCCGCCGACGGCGATGACCCACATGTCGATGCCGCGGCTGGGGTTGCCGCGGGTCAGGACGTCGAACGCAGTGTCGTTGATGAAGATGAGGCGGTCGTGGAGGGTGACCCGGACCTGCAGGCCGTAGGTGGCGCCCGGATCGATGTCGTCGGATTCGTAGGGCACGGCGAAGTCGACGGGGAAGCGTGCGGCGTCCTCGATGGTCTGGGAGGCGATGAGTGGCGCGGCTGCGTCCTGGAGGGAGACATCCCGGAGTTGGACTACGAGAACGGCGCTCTCCGGGATCGCCTGCTCGCCGTCGAAGGTGATCGTGCCGGTCACGGTACTGCGCCCGCCGCAGGCGGTGAGAACGAGCGCAAGGGCGGCGATTAGAATGATGGCGGAGATGATGCGCATGACGGTGCTCCCCCGGTAAGTATGCCTCTACAGACTGGTACGCTTGAGCGCCCCGGCAGGTTCCGCGTGTTTGGTCGCGGGTTGGCACTGTTCGCGTTGGGGTTTGCGGCTGTGGCGCTGCTGGCCGGGTGCGGCGACGAGCCGGAGCCGCCAGTCTATAGCGGCATCCTCGCAGCGGCGGAATTCGTGCCGGGACCGAACCGCTTTCCATTCGGACTCGCAGACAAGAACGGCGCCTTCCTGGAGAATGCCGAGGTGTCGGTCCGCTTCTTCGAGTTGGAGGGCGAGACGTCGCGGTTCCACGCCGAGGCGCGGGCGGAGTGGCGCCAGGTGGAAGGGACGACGCCCCACCTGCACGACGACGGCGAGTTGCACCTGCACCTCGAATACGCAGGGCTGTACGTTGTCGATGAAGTGACGTTCCCGACGCCGGGCTTCTGGGGTGCGGAGTTCGTCGTGGACGGCGGCACGCTGACGGAAGGCACGGCGTTCCAGGTGCTGGCTGAGGCGAGCGCGCCGTTGGTCGGCGACGCCGCGCCGCGCACGGAGAACCTCACCATCCATGAAGCCCCGTTCGCGGAGATTTCGACGCGCCCGGTGGAGGGCGACGCGCTGCACAACGTGTCCGTCGCGGAGGCGATCGATGCGGGCGAGCCGTTCGTCGTGTTCTTCGCATCGCCGCGCTTCTGCGTGAGTGCGCTCTGCGGACCGGTCACAGACACGCTGGACCGCGTCCACCAGGAGCTCGGCGGCGCCGTGGAGGTTATCCACATCGAGCCATGGGACCTGGATGCAGCGCGGAACGAGGGACGCCTCACACCCTCGGCGGAGATGCTGGATTGGGGACTGCCGTCGGAGCCGTGGACGTTCGTCGTGAACGGCGGCGGACGCATCGCGGCGCGGTACGAGGGACTCGTGACGGCGGAGGAAGTACTGGAGGCGGTGCGGGCGGCGCAGCGGGGCTAGACCGCGACGCCGACTGCCGTGCCGATGAGGTAGGCGGCTGCGACGGCGATGCCCGCGAGCACGACCATCTCCGCTCCCTTGTGGAGCATGTTGGCCTGGGTAAGCGTCGCACGCCACGCCCCGACCGCGAAGAGCGCGATGCCGCTCATGATGAACGTCGCGACGAGCGCGGCCTCGCCTTCCGCGAAGAAGAATGGGAGCACGGGGATGATGGCGGCGAATGCGAAGGAGACGCCCATCACGCTTGCTGCGAGGTGCGGCTTGGGAGGCTTGCTGGGAAGGCCGAGCTCCTCTGTCATCATGAGCTGCACCCACTGGTCGTGGTCTCGGGAGACGGCGTCGACAACCTCGTCGAGGAGCGGGCCGGTGATGCCCTTGAGGCGGAAGATGCGCCGCGTCTCGGCGAGCTCGTGCTCGCGCATGTGCTCGATCTCCCAGAACTCACGGGCCTCCTCGGACTCGTGGAGTTCGCGCTGGCTCTTCGTGGAGACGTACGCGCCGAGCGCCATCGAGATAGTCCCGGCAACCATCCCCGCGATCCCTCCGAGGATGATGATGCCGGCGTCCGACGTGCCGCCCGCGACCGCGGCGACGAGGGCCGTATTGGAAACGAGGCCGTCGTTCGCACCGAAGACGACCTCGCGGACGGACGCACCTCCGCTCCGGTGGTGCTGCTCTCCGTGCACGTGGTGGCCCATGTTGAGGCTGATGGCGCGGCGGAGACCGGTGAGCGCGGACTGGATGAGCGTCGTCATGTTAGGAACAGGCTATCACCGGCGGGCGTTAGAAGTAGAGGCCGCTCTGCGGAAGCAGAAGCAGGTCCTCGATGACCTGCTTGTCCGAGACGGTCATCGCGCTCACTATGGCATCGGCAACCTCGTCCGCAGTGAGCATCTCTTCCATCGGGAGCGGCGGGCTCCCTCCCTCCCATATCGGAGTGGCGACGGGTCCGATGAAGGCGTTGACGACGCGCACGCCTTGTCGCCGCACCTCGGTCGTGAGCGCGCGGGCGAACCCGGTCACGGCGTGCTTCGTCGCCCCGTAGCCGGTCATGCCGGCATAGCCCCGGTGCGCGGCAACCGAGGAGATGATCACGACGTACCCGAGTCCGCGCTCCAGCATGCCCGGCAGCAGCGCACGCGTGGGGAAGAGTGTGCCGCTCACGTTCGTTTCCCACAGATCACGCCACGTCTCGTCGTCGAGTTCGGTGAGGGGCGCGGCGGTGAAGACCCCCGCCGAATTCACGAGGATGTCGACGCGCCCCAACTCCTGCTCGGCCCGAGCGGCCATCGCCTGCACGGCGGCGCTGTCCCGTACGTCGCACGGAAACGCGACCCATGCATCGGACGGCCAGCCGGATGCCGCATCGCGCAGCCGCTCCTCGCTCCGTCCTACCAGCCCAACGCGCACGCCCGAGTCGACCAGGCGATGCGCTACGGCCTTCCCGATGCCGCTCGAGGCCCCGGTCACGACGGCAGTCTTTCCGGCGAGGACGTTCGCGGCGTTGGTCACAGGTTCGCTCCGACGATCGGGTACTCGAAGCGGTTGTTGCGCGTCTCGTCCAGAACGACCCGCTCCAGGCGTCCTGCGAGCGGGCCGCTGAGGCGTTGCCAGATCGTGCGGGCGATGTTCTCGCCCGTAGGCACGAGGTGGAAATAGTCCTCAACGTCCAGGTTGAGGTAGCGGTGGTCGTAGAGGTCCAGAACGTTGCGCCTGACCGCGTCGTCGAGCTCGGTGAGCGGCATCACGAAGCCCGTCTCCGCGTCGACGGGGCCGCGCACGGTGACGGTGAGTCCGTAGTTGTGGCCATGGCCGTGTGGGTTGGCGCACTTGCCGAAGATGGCTTCGTTGTCCTCCGGAGAGAGCGCGTCGGCGTAGAGCCGGTGGGAAGCGGCAAACCAGTAACGCCGGGAGAGGTGCACGACAGGTGCGCTCAAGCGGACGCTCCGAAATAGTCGACGTAGAGGTCCTCGGCCTCGTAGAGACGAAGGCGGGAGAGCGTCGCACCGGAGAGCGCGTGGGCGATGCGGTCCCAGAGCACGGCGGCGAGGTTCTCGGTGGTCGGCTGACGGTCCGTGAACCATGGGGTGTCGAGGTTGAGGTGCTTGTGATCGAAGTCCACGAGCACGCCCTCGACCGCGGACTTGAGGTCGACGAGGTTGATGACCATGCCGGTGTCCGGGTCGGGCTCCCCGGAGACGGCGACCTCGAGTGTGTAGTTGTGGCCGTGACCGTTAGGCAGCGCGCAGAGACCGAAGACGCGCCGGTTCTCCTCCTCGCTCCAGTCGTCGCGGTAGTAGCGGTGGCTGGCGGAGAAGTCGAACCGGCGTGAGATGGTAACGGGGCCCATGAGCGTGTTCGCTTACTTGACGTCGCCGACGTGGACCTGACCGTCTTCCACCTTGCACTCGTAGATAGCGATGGCGTGGCCGTCGCCGCGGGCGGACTTGCCGTCCGAGACGTTGAACTGCCACGCGTGCCAGGGGCACTCGATGACGCCGTTCTCGATCTTGCCCTCGCTGAGCGGGCCGCCGCTGTGGGGGCAGACATAGTTGGTGATGTGGAACTCACCGTTCTCGTTCCAGACGGCCATTGGCTTCAGGCGCCACTTACCCGCGGTAGGTCTGTAGTGCCGGGCCTCGCCGGGCCTGACGTCGTCCACGTTGCAGAGGGCTACGAAGTCTGGCTGTTCGGTCATGGATACCTCCCCTGAGCGCCGATTTGCGGAGCGAGTGTAGCATCCGCAAGGCGGCCGCGTGCGTAGTTCTCACCCTAACTCACCCCCCCTGTAGGGAACGGGAATGACGGGTCAGAGGACGGGGCGGACGGCGGCCGCAACCCGGCGGGCCTTAGCCCGGGCGTCGTCGACGGTCTCACCGAGCGCGAGCGCGACGCCCATGCGGCGGTGGCCTGCTACCTCCGGCTTGCCGAAGAGGCGGAGCGTCGTGTCCGGGTCGGCCAGCGCCTCGCCCAGCCCCTCGTACGTAACGGCGGACGATTCGCCGTCCACGAGCAGCGCGCAGGAGGCGGCAGGGCCCAATTGGCGTATCGCGGGGACCGGCAGGCCGAGGATTGCGCGCACGTGCAGGGCGAACTCGGAGAGGTCCTGCGAGACCAGCGTCACCATGCCGGTGTCGTGCGGACGGGGCGAGACCTCGCTGAACCAGACCTCGTCGCCCTTGATGAAGAGTTCGACGCCAAAGATGCCCGCTCCACCGAGCGCACCTGTCACCCCAGCGGCGATGCGCTGCGATTCCTCCAGCGCACGGGCTGTCATGGGCTGCGGCTGCCAGGACTCCCGGTAATCGCCCTCCACCTGCAGGTGGCCGATCGGCTCGCAGAACGACGTCCCGCCCGCGTGGCGCACGGTGAGGAGTGTTATCTCGTAGTCGAACGGCACGAAGCCCTCAACGATGACGCGGGCACCGTCGCCGCGGGCATTCTCGAGGGCGCTGCGCCACGCGAGGGCGATGTCGTCAGGAGCGCGCAGCACGCTCTGTCCGTGCCCTGAGGAACTCATGGTGGGCTTCACGATGGCGGGCAGGCCGATGGCCTCGATCGCATCGCGCACCTCGGCCTCGCTGTCCGCGAACCGGTACGGCGAGGTGCGAAGCCCCAGTTCCTCGGCGGCGAGACGGCGGATGCCCTCCCTGTCCATAGTGAGGCGCGCCGCGCGGGCGGTAGGTATCACACGCCAGCCCTCGTTTTCCAGCTCGACGAGCGTGGGGGTCGCGATGGCCTCGACCTCCGGCACGATGAGATGCGGGCGCTCGGCCTCGACGACGCGCCGGAGAGCGCCGCCATCGAGCATCGAGAAGACGTGGGCGCGGTGCGCGACCTGCATCGCAGGGGCGTTGGCGTATCGGTCGGCGGCGATAACCTCGACACCGAGCCGCTGCGCCTCGATGGCGACCTCCTTGCCCAGCTCGCCGGAGCCGAGCAGCAGCAGGCGCGTAGCCGTCGGGGAAAGCGGTGTGCCGATGGACGCCATGCGCGGGTCAGGACTCGTAGCGGATCTTGTCGAGGCGGTCGAAGTTGTGGAAGGAGTCTATCCAGCGGATGGTGCCGGAGCGGGAGCGCATGACGAGGGACTGCGTGGACGCACCGCCCGCGAAGAAGCGGACCCCCCGGAGCATTTCGCCGGTGCTCGCGCCGGTTGCGGCGAAGAAGACGTCCTCTCCGCCGACGAGCTCCATGGTGTCGTAGATGTGGTCGACGTCCGTGCCGCGTTCGATCGCGGCCTGGCGTTCCTCGTCGTTGCGCGGCCAGGGCTTGCACTGGATCTCCCCCCCGGTGCAGCGGACGGCGGCAGCGGCGAGGACGCCCTCCGGCGAGCCGCCGATGCCCATCGCAGCCTGGATGGGCGAGTCCGGCAGTGCAGCCTGGATGACCGTGGCGATGTCGCCGTCCGGCACGAGCTTGACGCGCGCACCGGCGCCCCGTATCTGCTTCAGCAACTCATCGTGGCGGGGGCGGTCCAGTACGGCGACCGTGATCTCCCCCATCTTGAGGCCGAGCGCCTTGCCGATATTGGCGAGGTTCGTCTCCACCGAGGCCTCGATGTCTATCACTCCCGCTGCGCCGGGGCCGACGGCGATCTTGTCCATGTAGAAGATGTCCGCGGGAACGTGCATGGTGTCGCGGGAGGAGAGGGCGATGGTGGCGATGGCGCCCGGCATACCCTTGGAGAGGAGCGTGGTGCCGTCTATGGGGTCAACGGCGATGTCCACCCGGGGGTCGGAGCCGTCGCCTATCTGCTCCCCGATGTAGAGCATGGGCGCTTCGTCCTTCTCGCCCTCGCCGATGACGACGATGCCGTCCATGCTGATGCCGTCCAGCGTGTGGCGCATGGCGTCGACCGCAGCCTGGTCGACCATCTCCTTGTCACCGAGGCCCATGTGGCGCGCGGCGGACATGGCCGCGGCCTCGGTAACGCGCACGAGTTCCATGGCGACGTTGCGCTCGATGGGTTGCCTTGTTCGTTGTGTCATTGCGTGTACGTCCTCCGGTTGCGATGGGGCACGGGAGGATTCTAGCAGCGGGGCGTCAGCGATGGCGTATACTCCGCGTGGGCGCCCCGGGAAACAACCATTTCTCGGCAGGAGGATGGGAGCATGTGCACTACTATCAAACACACCTTCCACCTGATGAAGATGAGCTGGGACGTGCTGATGCTGGACAAGGAGCTGCTGCTCTTCCCGGTGTTCTCGGCCATATCCATCCTCATCCTGGTCATTGTGTTCGGCGGGCTGGGGCTGCTGGGGGACTTCAGCAACCAGGGCGGCACAACCGCCGCCGAGGGCTCGGTCCAGGCCGGCATGGTTGCCTTCGTGGTGCTGGCGTACATCATCACCACGTTCTTCAACGCTTCGCTCGTGTCTGCGGCACTGGAACGTCTGCGCGGGGGCGACCCTGATGTCGGCTCCGGCCTGAGTCACGCGCTGAAGCACGCACACCACCTGGTCCTGTGGGCCATCATCACTGCCACCGTCACCATCGTCCTGGCTGCGCTCAGGGGGGCGGCGAGGCGGTTCCCTATCGCCCAGATCCTGCTTCGCATGGTTGGCGGGGTATGGGAGTTCCTGACGTTTTTCGTGGTGCCTGTCATCGTCGCGGAGGAACAGGGGCCCATCAGCGGCATCAAGCGCTCGGCCAGCATCGTGCGCCAGACGTGGGGACGGCAGATCACGGCGAGCTTCAGCTTCATCATCATCTACTTCGCCGCAGCGGTCATAGCGATCGTCCCTGCGGTGCTGGTGGGGCTGGTCAACGTCGGGGCAGGAGTCCTGCTGGGTGTCGTGTTGATGGCCGGAGCGCTGACGGTCGTACAGACGCTGGAGGGCATATTCAAGGCGGCCCTGTACGACTACGCGATCGGCCTCCAGCCGCAGGGGTTCGACCTGCCGACACTGCAGATGGCGTACCGCCCCGCCTAGCGGCACCCGGTGCGCATAGCGCAGATAACGAGCGTGTACATCCCCGTGCCTCCGCCCACGCACGGGGGCACGGAGATGATGGTCTCTTACCTCACGGAGGAGCTCGTGCGGCGCGGGCACGACGTCCGGCTCCACGCCTCCGGCGACTCCTCTACGGCGGCTTCGCTGCGCGCGGTCACGGAGCGCGCGACGCTCGATCAGCTTGACGTTACGCTCTACATTGAGAAGGAGTTGGAGGCGCGCAACGCCTTCGAGGCGTACCGGAGCGCGGCCGATGTGGACGTCATCCACGCGCACTGGCCTGTGCTCGCGCAGTACTTCGCGCCGTTCACCACGACCCCGACGCTGCTGACGTATCACTACATCGAGCGCCATCTGCACGAGTACTACCGGCGCGAGATGCCGCACCTGCGCCCCGTGTGCGTGAGCCACAGGCAGGCCGAACTGCTCGGCGAGCCGGACCTGCCCGTCGTCTACAACGGGCTGGACATCGAGCGCATCCCGTTCCGCGAAACGGCGGATGACTACCTCGTGCTCGTGGCGCGCATGACGCCCACGAAGGGAGTCGCTGACGCGATACGCATCGCACGAGCTGCGGGGGAGCGATTGGTGCTCATCGGGCCGGTGTCGCGCTACCTGCCGTGGAGCCGGGCGTTCTACGAGGAAGAGGTGCTGCCGTACGTCGACGGTGACCGCGTGACGCACATCGAGGAGGCACCGAACCCAACGGTGCTGGACATCGTTTCACGGGCGAAGGCTTTCCTTTTCCCGCTGCAGTGGGACGAGCCGTTCGGCCTTGCGGCGGCGGAGGCGATGGCGTGCGGCACGCCGGTCGTCACCTACCCGCGCGGAGCGATGCCGGAGTTAGTGGCGGACGGCCTATCTGGATACATCGTCGGATCGGAGACCGAGGCTGTCGCGGCGCTCGCGCGAGCCTCGGCACTCGACCGCCGCACAGTGCGGGCACACGTCGAGGGCCGCTTCACGGTGGAGCGCATGGTGGACGGCTACGAGGCGCTGTACCGGGAGTGCGCGGGGTAGGCAGTGACTCCCGGTCAGGAGGAGAACGAAGAGGGCGATGGCATTCCATCGCCCTCTCGCTGGTCTGTGCGTGCGTGTCGTTGCTCAGTTGGCTGCGGCGAGTTCCTTCTCCATGTCCGCAGAGTAAGCGCCCTGGCGGGCTGCGCTGGTGAGCTTGCAGCGGTGGAGGAACGCCTTCTGGGCCGCCGGAACGTTAGCTGCGTCGCCGAGCCAGGTGCCCAGCGGGAGGGCCTGCAGGCCGCGCCCGAAGGAGTAACTCAGTTGCCAGGGCGCGTTGACCGCCATGCCGCGGCGGGCGATCTCGTGCATGTTCAGCGTGGCCTCGTCGTCCGGCTGCCCGCCGGAGAGGAAGACGATGCCGGGCACGGCTGCGGGGACGCTTCGCAGGAAGGCGTCGACCGTCCTGACGGCCACCTCGGTTGCCGGAGCACGGTCCGACGCAGTCGAGCCTGAGGTGACCATGTTGGGCTTGAGCAGTGTCCCTTCCAGGGCAACGTCGTAGAGCGCAAGCGCGGAGTAGACCTCACGGAGCGTCCACTCGGTGATCTCCTGGTCCGCCTCGATGGTGTGGTCGCCGTCGATGAGCACCTCTGGTTCCACTATCGGGACGAGCCCGGCTTCCTGGCTCAGCGAGGCGTAGCGGGCGAGGCCATGCGCGTTTGCGTCGATGCACTTCGCACTGGGGATGCCGCTGCCGATGGTGATGACGGCGCGCCACTTGGCGAAGCGCGCGCCGAGCTCGTAGTACTCGGCGAGGCGTGGGCGAAGGCCGTCCAGTCCCTCGGTCACGAGTTCGCCGGGTGAGCCCGCTAGCGGCATCGCGCCGGTGTCGACCTTGATGCCGGGGATGATCCCCCTGGCCTGCAACCCCTCGACGAGCGGAGCGCCCTCTGCGCCGTTCTGCCGTAGCGTCTCATCGTAGAGGATGACGCCGCTGACGTAGTTTTCGGCGCCCTCCGCAGTAAAGAGCATCTCGCGGTAGTCGCGACGGTTCTGCTCGGTGCTCTCAACGTTGATGGAGTCGAAGCGCCGCTTGATGGTGCCGGAGCTCTCGTCGGCTGCGAGGATGCCCTTTGCGGGGGCCACGAGCGCTTGCGCCGTCTGCGCCAGTGCGTTGATGTCCATGCCTTCTCTCCTTCTCCTGACAGGGTTCGTCGTGTCACCTGCGCGGCTGCTTCTGAGACGTGCGCCGCAGCCCTGTGCGCAGTGGGCCTATGATACCCTCCGATACCGGCGTCGGCCATATCAGCGCCGTCGCGTCCTCAACCGCAGCAACACCCAAGGAGCCTCCCCGCATGGACAGCCTCGCCGTAGCAGTGCCCGTATTCCTCGCCAGCGCGGTGCTGGTGGTGCTCGCGGGAGTCGCGCTCGCGCGATACGGGGACCAGATCGCCGACATCACGGGATGGGGTACGCTTTGGGTCGGCACGATTCTGGTGAGCATCGCGACGTCGCTGCCGGAGTTGGTGACGAACATCACGGCTGTGCGGCCTCTGGATTTCCTGCCTGTGAAGTTGGAGAACCCTGCACCGGGGCTGGCGCTGGGCAACGTGTTCGGCGCGGACATGATCAATATCTTCGCCATTTCGCTGGTGGCGATCGTGTTCGGCATCAGGAACCTCTTCGGCAACCAGCCGAAGGACACGCAGACCCTGGTGGTCGTGGCGGTGGTGTTGGGCATCATCGCATTCGTCTTCGGGGCGCTGCGCGACTGGGCGCTCGGGCCGACGAGTGTCGGCGCGGTCGTGATAGCGGTGGGGTACGTGGTGGGGATGAAACTGGTCTACAGCGCAGGGCGCGAGGGGCGCGCCGCGGCAGCGGAGGAGGGGAACGGGGATGCGAGCGAGCAGACGGCGAGCGCATCCCGCGTATGGATGGGTTTCTCCGCAGCGGCGGGCGTGGTGCTCATCGCAGCGTACTTCCTGGCTATCAGCGCGGACGGCATCGCGGAGGCGACGGGGTTGGGCCGCAGCTTCATCGGCGTGCTGCTCGTCTCCATCGTCACGACGCTGCCCGAGGCGTCGGTCACGGTCGCGGCGGCGATGCGGCGGTCATACGGGCTGGTGCTCGGCAACATCTACGGGAGCTGCGCGTTCAACCTGTTCGTCATCCCGATCGCAGGGTTGTTCTTCGTCGGTGGGCCGCTGCTGGCCGAGATGGAGTCGGCGCACTTCGTGGCGGCGGGAGCGGCGATAGGGCTGATGAGCGGCGGCTTCCTCATCATTCGTAGCTTCAGGACGGCGGTGCTGTCGCCGCTCCGCCACCTGACGTACGCCCTGCCCCCCGCGTACATCGTGGCGCTGCTCTTCGTGTTCCAGCTCTCGGGGGACTAAGGGGCTGCGCTGGTAACGGAAAGGCTCCCAGCAGAGGGGCATGCCCTCTGTATCCCCTATCAGGCGTCGGTTCCGCGTTCGCGAGCGAGCTGTTGTTGCTGCTCGTAGCGGACGGCGTGGTAGAGGCTGAGGAGGAGAGCGGCAGCGACCACGAACGAGCCGGGTATCCACATGGTGACGCCACCGATCTGTTGGTCCTCCAGCGCGGTGAGGCCGTAGGCGGGCGCTGTTGCCTCGTAGTGGGGGTAGAAGGGGTCCGGGGCGAAGGTGAGGAACGCGCCGAGGACGAAGGTGGGGACGATGGTGATGAAGACGAACGGCACCCGGGCGAGATAGGAGAGGCTCGCGCGGAGCGGGAACGGATCGATGACATTCCACCACCAGAGGTAGGCGCCGAGCGCGAAGGTGAGGTGTTCGAGAAGGTGGATGGCCTCGTTCTTGAGCGCGGCCTCGTAGGTGACCGGGAAGTGCCAGCCGATGATGACGCCGATGAACAGCGGCCACGCTATGAGAGGGCGGAAGAGGTTGCGGAGCGCGCCTCGCACCAGAGGAGACTTCAATATGGGTATGGCGACGCGCCTTCTGAGCAGCCGGGGGATGCCTCGCATGAGCGGAATGACGGGCGCGCCGATCTGGATTGCCGGCACGGCGAAGAACATGAGCAGCATGTGCTGTCCCATGTGGGCAAGAAAGAGCTCGTCTGAGAGCGCATCGAGGGGGCTGACGAGGGCGATGAAGAGGGCGATGAGCCCGATGTAGAACGACCCGGTGCGCCGCTTGTCATGGATACGCCGCCGTTCGAGGCTGCGCACGCCGCGCGCGTAGAGGATGGCGGCGAGAGGTATGCCGATGAGTGCGGTGGGATCTGCGCTCCAGGCGAGCCAGAGGGAATCGTTCATGGGGTCCCTCCGGTGTCACGGGGAGGGCGGTTCAAGCACATACGGCTGGGAGCGCTATCGCGTGAGGTTGAAGAAGAGCGCCATGAGGACTACGCCGAGGCTGACCATGATGAGGAAGGGAGCGAAGAACAACCCCGAGAAGCGTACGTCGTCGAACTTGAGGTGCATGAAGTAGCCGACCACGAGCAGGAACTTTGAGGTCGAGAGGATCAGAATGATCCAGGTCATGAACGCGGGGTCAAGCGAGAGGTAGAAGACTCCGAATTCGATGAGCGTGATGACGGCGAGGATCGCGCCGATGATGACGTACTGGCGCGGGCCAGGGTGGTTGTGCTCTTCCACGTGGGTGTGTTCGGTGGTCATGCTGCCCTGCTCCGTTAGCCGATGCCCACTGCGCGTGCGGCGTGGTGAACGTCCTCCAGGGCACGGTCCTCAGCCCCGTACGCGCCGATGAGATAGACGACACCGAAGATGACGATCCAGACGATGTCCACGAAGTGCCAGTAGAGGCCTGCGATCTCCACCTGAAGGGAGTTGCCCTGGTGGATCTTCCCCTTGTAGGACGCGAAGAGGATGGTCCACAACCAGAGGATGCCGACTGCCACGTGCGTGCCGTGGAACCCGGTCATGACGAGAAAGGTGCTGCCGAAGAGGTTGGTTCGCGGAGTGAGGCCGAGGTGGGCGAACTCCGTGAACTCGAACATCTGGAAGCCGATGAAGATGGAGCCGAAGATAGCGACGACGGCGGTCCAGAAGCGGAAGCTGCCCATGTTGCCGCGCTGGATGGCTGCGAGAGCGAGCACCATCGCAAGGCTGCTCATAAGCAGTACGAAGGTGCTGATGGTGGTGATGGGGATACTGAGTATCTCCTCCTGCGGGCCGGAGAGGTTGCGGTTGCGGTAGATGAGGTGCGTGCCTATGAGCGTGCCGAAGAACATCACGTCCGAGCCGAGGAAGGCCCACATGAGCATCTTCCGGTTGTCCAGCCCGGTAGAGGTGCGATGGTCGTCTATGCCCGTTACGTACTGCATTCGGTTCGCTGTGTTTCCTTCAGTTGATGCGCCACGCTAGTGATGGGCGTGCACGCGCTCCGCGCTCTCCTCGGCGACGGGCTCGAACACCCAACCGTAGATCCCGCGCATGCCGATGAAGCCGGAGACTGCAACCACGAGGAGACCGAGCCACGTGTTGGCCTGCCAGATAAGCAGACCGCCGGCCACCATGGTGATGCCGAACGCGATAACGACCGGCCAGTAGGAGGGGTCGGGCATGTGAGGCTCGCCATGCGCGGGCAGCGGCGGGGGTTCGACGGCGTTGGCTTCTTCGTCCCAGAGCGGGTGCTGGCTGCGGACGGTGGGGATCACGGCGAAGTTGTAGTGCGGCGGCGGCGAAGGTATGGCCCATTCGAGCGTCGCACCGGCCCAGGGGTTCATTCCCGCGGCCTCGCCTTTCCTGGCGGAGCGGACGATGTTGATGATGAGGAGCAGGATGGACAGAGCTATGACGAATGCTCCCACGCTGACGAAGAGATTGAGCCCCGCCCAGTTCTGGTCCACGGAGTAGGTGTAGACGCGCCGAGGCATGCCCAGAACTCCCAGGATATGCATGGGCATGAAGGTCAGGTTGAAGCCGATGAACATGACCCAGAAGTGCACCTTGCCGATGCGCTCACTGAGCATGCGTCCGGTCATCTTCGGGAACCAGTAGTAGATGCCGGCGGTGAGACCGAAGATGCTGCCGCCGAATAGGACGTAGTGGAAGTGGGCGACGATGAAGTAGGTGTCCTGCTGCTGCGTGTCCACGGGGACGGCCGCGTGCATAACGCCACTGAGTCCGCCGAGCATGAACATGCTGATGAAGCCGAGCGCAAAGAGGAGCGGCGTCTTGAACTGGATGGAGCCGCCCCAGAGGGTTGCGAGCCAGTTGAATATCTTGACGCCAGTGGGGACGCCGATGGCCATCGTCGCGCCCGCGAATGCGGCAGTCGCCCATGCGCCAAGGCCGGTGGTGAACATGTGGTGTGCCCAGACGCCGAACCCGAGGAACGCGATGACCGCTCCGGCGAACACCACGGTGGTGTAGCCGAAGAGCGGCTTCCGTGAGAAGGTGGGCAGGATGTCCGACACGATGCCCATGGCGGGAAGGATGAGGATGTAGACCTCAGGGTGGCCGAAGATCCAGAAGAGGTGCTGCCAGAGCAGCGGGTCGGCGCCGGCGCCAGCGGTGTCGAAGAAGTTCGTGCCGAAGAAGCGGTCGAACAGGAGCAGGGTCAAGGCGATGGTGAGCGGCGGGAAGGCGAAGATGATGAGGAAGGAGACGATGAGCGTCATCCACGGGAAGAGCGGCATACGCATGAGGGTCATGCCCGGAGCACGCATGTTGAGGATGGTGATAACGAAGTTGAAACCAGCCGCGGTCGTGCCGATACCCATGATCTGGAGGCCGAGCACCCAGTAGTCGGTGCTGCTGGAGAGGGTGTACTCAGAGGTCGTCAACGGCGCGTAGCCGAACCATCCCACGTCCGGGAAGGCCGCCTTGAAGAAGCTGAAGTTCATCAGGATGGCGCCGAATATGAACAGCCAGTAGCTGAGGGCGTTCAGCCGGGGAAACGCGACGTCCCGCGCGCCGATCATGAGGGGTACGAGGAAGTTGAAGAATGCCGCCCCGGCAGGCATGACCACCATGAAGACCATGGTGGTGCCATGCATGGTGAAGAGGGCATTGAAGGTGCCCGCGTCCACGAAGGTGCTGTCCGGCTGCGCGAGTTGCACACGCATGAGCAGCGCCTCGATGCCGCCAATGAGGAAGAAGATGAAGGCAGACACGCCGTAGAGGATGCCGATGCGCTTGTGGTCAACGGTGGTGATCCATCCCCATACGCCTTCAGTCGATAAGGGGCGTTTCAGGATGCCTATGTTCGCTGCCATCGTATGCCTTCTCTCTCAATCGCTACGGGCGGGATGTCCGGCGCTCCTCCCTCAGATTATCGCAACTTGAGGCTCTTGAGGTAGGCCACCACCTGGTCAACCTGGCCCTCTGTGAGCTGGTCCACGTCCGGGTCGCCGACGTAGAACGTTGGCATGGCGTTGGTGGTCTCCAGCACGGGCTTGATGCTCCTGATGTCAGAGACCCACGCCTTCACGTTTTCGGACGTGCTGTCCAGGATGCCTGCGCCTACGGTGGCGCGGTCGCCGAAGAGCGTGAGATTGGGGCCGATCTCCTCTGTGGAGACGCCCTGGATGGTGTGGCAGCGTGCGCAGAAGTTACCGAAGACCCGCGCACCCGACGCTTCGACGGTGCCCGCTTCGGGCTCAACCGGTTCCGCGTTCATGCTCTCGACCCACCTGTCGAAGTCGGCATGAGAGTCGACGTGGACACGGAAGCGCATGAGTGCGTGGGCGGAGCCGCAGAACTCGGCGCACTGACCGTAGAAGCTGCCAATCTCCGTTGCGGTGAACTTCTCCAGTATGTTGGTCCTGCCAGGCACCATGTCCGTCTTGCCGACAAGCTGGGGCACCCAGAAGGAGTGAATGACGTCCTTCGCCTCGAGCGTGATTGCGATCTGGCGGCCGACCGGGATGCGGAGTTCGTTGGCGGTGACCAGGTCTCCGCCATCCGGGCCGAGGCCGGGATAGCGGAACTCGAACCACCACTGGTGTCCGACAGCCTCTATGTGGAGGGCGTCCTCATCCGGGTCGGCCGTCGTGCCCGCGATCCAGATGATGGTGGGGATGGCGATCGCCACCAGGATCAGGATGGGGATGACCGTCCAGGTGATCTCCAGCGTCGTGTTGCCGTGGATCTGCTGCGCAGTGTGTCCTGGGCGCTCCCGGTACTTCCAGAGGATGTAGGCCATCGCGGCGAGAACGAGGAAGCCGACGATGCTCGCGGCGACGATGACGAAGATGTAGATGGTGTGGATGCGCTGGGTAGCGTCCGAGCGGGGTTCGAAGGTGGTCAGCGGGGTGTCGCAGGCGGCGAGGACGGCGACGAGCATGACCGCGGCGAATGCGATGATGAGGAGCCGCCGGAGCGTCGGTGCCAGGTTCTGCGGATGAGCGGTAGGTGTCGTCACGTCGTGTTGCGTTTCCCCGCGCCAGTGGGGCGATTGTTACGCATATCACAGACGAGGCCTGGGGGTCAAGCGTGCAGAGGTGGGCCGGGCCCGGAAGAAGGCCGTCCGGCGTGTTGACACCGGTCAGGGTGCGTGCATATACTCCATAGACGCCAGTTCGGGAGGCCGCGTAGCCAGAGATGGGAACATCGTAATGGCAGTGCCGTTGAGCACGTAGACCGATCAGGCGTTGCATTGCTACCGAAAGGCGGTGGCGCGCCGAAGTGCCACCGCCTTTGCACGTTAACAAGGGAATATCGAGCGAGTACGAGCCAAGGAAGGTTCGCAGCGACTGCGAACCGAGCGTGAGGTCAAGTTATTAA
>LXNJ01000964.1_pt1 | contig 18104 bp, 14 predicted proteins | sample 809081 | NCBI WGS metagenome assembly LXNJ01 (sample SAMN04870510, study PRJNA318959) | sponge metagenome | biome: sponge; feature: marine sponge reef; material: water | host: Petrosia ficiformis | place: Greece: Milos, Mediterranean Sea | collected 2013-05-29 | depth 5-7 m
CACGGGCATGGCGACTGCGGCCATGACCACGGCGAGCACGAGTCCTTGTATGGCGACAAGGACGATTGCTACGTGAGCCCGGCGCAGCTCAAGGCAATGCTGTTCGCTTGGCTGGCCAACGCCGCGCGCGGCACGGCCGCGACCGTACGCGGGAAACGGGCGTCCACGTGGGTCAAGCCGGACTTTTATCGAGAAGCGGTGGCGCGGCAGCGGCCCGCGGATCCCGCGCCGCCCTCTGGCGAAGCTGGCGACGGACCGACCTTGCGCGAGGTCATCAAGCATATCTTCCGCTACGGATTCGTCGAAGTGGCCGACGACATTCTGTTCGCGCTACTGGTCGGCGTCGCGCTCGGCGGAGTGCTCTTCTTGGCAATTCCTGACGACTTGATGGCGAGCGAGTACGCGCGCTGGATTTCCTACCCAATCATGATCATCGTCGGGATTCCGCTGTATATCTGCGCTTCGGCCAGCACGCCGATCGCCGCGGCCCTGGTCGCAAAGGGGCTCAGCCCGGGAGCGGCGCTGATCTTCCTGATGACGGGCCCCGCCACGAACTCTGGCACGATCGCGATTATCATCAGCCAATTCGGCGCGCGCTTTGGAACGATCTACGTGGGGGTCGTCATCGCCGTGACAACCGTCCTCGGCATCCTGATCGACCTGATCGTAATCGCCGCCGGACTGACGCTGCCGGTCAATCTGTCCGGCTCGCAGGCGCCAGCGATCCAACTCCTGCAGTGGGGCGGCGCTCTGGCCCTGATCGCGCTGATCGTCTGGCGGTTCCGGGCCGGCGCGCTCAAGAGCGGATATGAAGAACTCTTGTCAAATGTCCGGCCGGTCGGCGAACGCATCAGGCTGGTTTGTGGGGGGGGAGCGGCCTATTTGGCGCAACTCCCGGTCATGCGGTCGGTTCCCGTCCGGACCGTGATCAAGTGGGCGGCCGGCACATTGGTTCTGCTGGCATTTCTTTCGTCCGGCCTGACCGTGGTCGACCCCAGTTCGGTGGCCTACGGTCGCGTGTTCGGCAAGGTCGTGTGGAGGGACCTGCCGCCGGGTCTGCACTACCTGGGGCCGTGGCCGATCGTGAAGATCGACAAGTGGCCCGTGCGCCAAGTGAAGACCCTCGAGAACGCGACACCGTATGAGTTCCTTTCCGGCGACCTGAACCTGCTGGCGATCAGAGCCGGCATCCAGTACCTCGTCAGCGATGCGTATACCTACCACTACCGCATGGAGGATCCGGAGGGAGTCATCCTGAACGACCTGCGGGACGAGTTGCGCTCGTTCGTGGGAGTACGCGACCTAGACCGCCTCCTCAATGCGGAGCGCGCACATCTGGAGGAGGAGGTGCAGGCACTGTTCCAGAGCGCTCAGGAAGCCGATCCGGCGCTGGCTTCGGTCAAGCTGATCAAGATCAACCTGCTCGAGATCCAGCCTGTTGCCGAAACCATGAACGCCTTTCGGGAGATCTCGAGCTCGCAGGACGACCGCGAGCGCATCATCGTCAACGCGCAGAGGCAATTGGTGAGCTTGATCCCCAAGGCGCACGGCAATGCCGCTTACGAGGTCGAGCGGGCCAGCGGCGAGGCGTTTCGCAACGTCACCGTGGCCGAGGCCCAGACCGAAGCCATCCAAGCCGTGTCCGACGCGGCGCGACGGGCCCCGGAGGTGCTCTACGACATGCTTTGGCGCGAGAGGCTTGAAACGGCATTGGCAGACAAGCGGAAGATTATCGTTCCCAGCCAGCGCAGCGTGGACAAGGTCGCGCTCTGGAAGCGGTCGGCGGAAGGCCTCGTCACTCCCCCGCCGATACAGGAGGCTACGCGATGAGCACCATAAAACGAGCGCTCTCCAAGGGCGACCAAGCGATTTCAAGCTTGCGGGGCTCGATCGCCAAGCTGTTCGGCGCCGTCAGGCGCTTGGGCGGCAGCGGCATGCTCTTGGTGCTGGCGATTGCGGCGATGGTCTACGACGGCTTCTACGTGATCGACGAATCCCAAACGGGCGTGCTGACGAACTTCGGCAAGATTGCTGCGCCGGCCCGCCAGCCCGGCCTGCACGTCAAGTTCCCGAGGCCGATTTCTAAGATCTACAAGGTCGACCGGCGAGTTCACACCTACGTGGCGCCGTCCCAAGAGCTGATCACGGAAGATCAGAAGAACGTGCTCGTGCATGGCTACATGCTGTGGCGCGTGACGGATCCGATCCGCTACGTGGAGGCTATCCGCACCGAGGTCAGCGCCGTCGAGCGCTTGGAGGACCTGTATCTCTCCAGCGCCGGCATCGTGATCAGCAACAAGTCGCGCGATGCGTTCGTGAGCCTGGGGCTGGCCCACGAGGACCTGCGCGAGGCCTCCCAAGCAATCATCGACAGGATCAAGCCGATCGCCGCAGAGGAGTACGGCATAGACGTCATCAAGGTCGGCATTGCCGAGTACACCCTGCCCGCGGAGAACCGCCCGAGCATGATCGCCCGGATGATTTCCGAGCGCGCGCGCATCGCCGCCCGCTACCGGAGCGAAGGCGAGGAGCAGGCTATCCGCGTGGAGGCACTGGCCATCAGCGAGCACGAGAAAATCATGGCGACAGCGCACGCTGAGGCCACGGAGATTCTGGGCAGGGCCGAAGCAGAGGCGATGAGAGTGCTAGGCGACGCGTACCGCAGGCACCCGGACTTCTACAGGTTCGTGCGCGCGCTGGACAGCTACGACGCGATCATCGACCAGAACACGACGCTGATGCTCCCCGCCGACAACGAGCTGTTCAAGTACTTGGACAGCAAGGAGATCCCGACGCGGTGAGCGAAACCGACGGCCAGCAGCTCGCGCCGAGCACGCGTGCAATCTACGCGGCGTTCGACTACGTGGGCATGCACAAGGAGCGCATTCTCAACGCCTTGCTCGTGGCGTTGATCGTGGGCGTGCTCGCCAGCGGTTTCCACATCGTGAAGAAGGAGCAGGCCGGCGTGGTCGTGCGCTTCGGCAAGGTCATCGAGAGCCACACCGAGCCCGGCATCCACTATCACATTCCGCTGATCGACCGGGTCTACGTGCATCCGGTCAAGCGCATCGTCAGCCATCGGGTGGCAAGCAACGACGAAGGGACCGTGAACTTCACGATCCTTTCCGGCGATCCCAATCTGTTCGAGGTCGACGTCGTGTTGCAGTACACGATCAGCAACCTGCGGGATTTCCTCTATGCCGCGCACGCTCCGCTGGACCTGATGACCTACATCACCCGCGAGCAGCTGGTCAACATCATGGGCCAGAACTTCATCGACCTGATCTTTACGACGAATCGCGAGATCATCGAGCGGCACCTGCTCGAGGAGACCGCCGCGGAGATCGAGGCTATCGGCGTAGGGATCGAACTCGTCGCGCTCAGCGTTGTGGACGTGCGCCCCATTGACGAAACGGTAGACGCGTTCCGGGACGTCAGCGACGCGATCGCCGAGAGCATTCAGGCGGTGAGCAACGCCAATCGCAGGAGAGAGAAGCTGATCCTGCGAAGCCAGGGGCAAGCCGGCGCCCTGATCCTCGCGGCACAAGCCAGGGCACGCGAACGCGAACTGCAAGCAGAGAGCAGTGCCGACGCGTTCAGCGAGCTGCTCGCCGCATACCGGCAACAGCCAGCACAGGTGGCGATCACCCGCTATTGGCAGCGCATGCAGACGATCTTCGCGGATGCAACGCTGCAGGCGGTCAACCCCGCAGGCGTGTCGACGATCGACATCAACCTGATCGAAGGTGCGGCACCGAGCCGCCACGCGCCGACCGCCGCGGACGCGACCCCAGCCCCTGCGGACAAGCAGCTCGTCTCGACCGCTCCGGCGCGGGCCCATGGCCTGGAGAACGTGGACCAAGACCGGGGCCTGCTAGACGGCCAGTTCCACAACCCGCGTAGCGAGCGCGATCATCCGCCCACGGCCAACCCGCGTTCCTTGATCTTCGACACACCGGGGATCTTCCGCCACGGCGATGTCACCGAGCGCGGAGAAGCCATCTTGCGGCAAGCGGAGACCACGCCGATGGTCGAGGGCGGCCCAGCAGACGAAGACGAGCTGCCGACAGCCGCCCTCGGCGCCGCGGCGGAACCGCCAGCGCCGACCGCTGGCCCAGAAGACGCCGCCCCGCCGCCAGCAAGCGGGCAGGCGGGGGAGGAGAAAGGTGGTTCGAATGAGGCACCCCAACAATAGCCGGAATTCGGGCCGGACCCGCCGACCGTACCTTGCGCTGGCCTGCCTGTCGGTGCTGGCGCTGCCAGCGGCGCTAGCCGCCGCGCCGGGCGTCACCGAGGACGCCATCGTCTTCGGGCAGACAGCCTGCTTCAGCGGGCCCAGCAGTCAACTCGGCATCCGCATCAATGCAGGCATTCAAGCGGCGTTCTGGGCACAAAACCGGAATGGCGGCGTCGACGGCAGGCGGTTGGAACTCATAGCCGTGGACGATGGCTACGAACCAGAGGCCGCGGCCAAGAACGCAGCGGCGTTCGCCGAGCAGGACAACGTCCTCGCGGTGATCGGCGGCGTGGGCACGCCGACGGCCAGACGTAGCGCCCCCATCCTGCGCGATGCAAAGATCCCCTTCATCGGATTGTTCACGGGCGCAGATTTCCTGCAAGACCCGCAAAAATTCCCCAACGTGGTGAACCTGCGCACCAGCTACCTCCGCGAAGTCGAGGAGTTGGTTGGGCACATGATCGACGAACTGGGGAAGAAACGCTTCGGCGTCATCTACCAAGACGATGCGTTCGGCCGCTCGGTGCTCGCAAATTACGTGACCGTTCTCAACAGCTACGACCTGCCGGTCCTTGCGAAATCCGCCTATACGCGGAACACTCACGCCGTCCATTCGAGTCTGTTCACGCTCGACAAGGCGGACTTGGACGCGGTTCTGCTCGTCGGCAGCTACACCGCCAACGCCGACGTCATCAACCTGGCGTTCTTGCTCGGGCGCGAGTACGTGATGGCAAACCTCTCCTTTGTCGCGCCTTACGATCTGCTGGCTTTGGTCAGCGACAAGAGCCCGGAGTCCCTGGCGAATATCTTGGTCTCGCAAGTCGTGCCCGATGTCAACCAGACGAGCCTGGCCTTGGTCCGGAACTTCCGCCGCGACATCATCAACTTCGACTCGAGTTCCTCGGTTCTCAAAGACGCCCGCGGGCCGGAAGGGGTGGATTTAATCGACGCGGTTTCTCTGGAAGGGTATATCATCGGGCGGTTCGTGATCAATGTGGTCGACCGTTTGGACGGAGACCTCGAGCGAGACAGGCTCCTTGAGACGGCGCTGCAGGCCGAACCCGTGCAGATCGACGACTGGACGATCCAGGTCGCGCCCGGCACCAACTCCGGGTCAAGCTACGTCCGGCTGATCGACTGGACCGAAGAAGGCGGACACGACCATTGAAGAAGCTTTTGGAATTCTCCCTGGAAGAGACCGCCGAAGAGTGGCTGCGCGAACTCTACAAAGTCGTCGCCATGCGGCGTTCGTCGATGTTCAGGCTGATCACCGAATCGGTGCGCTTGGTGCTGTTCGGAAACGGCGGCGGCGCGGCGCTGGTGATCGGGTTCATGAGCGCCTCGACCGTGGACGCCAATCCCTCCTACCACTGGCTGTCCTTGCTGACCCTTCTCGTTTTCGGCATCGGAACCCTCGGTGCCGCTTTGGCGATGATTCTAGTGACGATTGTGGCGATCAAAGAGGCCCACAGCGCCGAGACAGCCCTGAAGAGATTCGTCGACGGTGAGATTCACCGCGATCAGGTGATGTTCACCATCGAAGATCAGACCTTCCGGATTGCCGATGCGGCGACCTTCGCCGGAGTTTTTGCCGCCATCGCTTTCGGCTTGGGTGGCGTAGGCGCGATCACGCTTCTGATGCTGTTCTTCTAGGGCGCAGTGCTTGATCGCCTGTGGCGCAAGACATCCGTTCCGGGACGGCGCGGCGGACCAACCCAGCTCACCTGCATCATCGTGCGGCGCAAGGGTCGCACGACACGCCAAGGATCTCGCCCAAGGCAGCGCGGGGCTAACGGGCTAGTACGGCGAACCCTCGAACAGGTGGAGGGCGTATGCGAGCACAAGTCCGACGACGAACGAAACCGTGAGCTTGAGGCGATCATGCCGGTGGAAGTGAATCTCGGGCAGGAGGTCGCTGAGCGAGATGCAGACAAGCGCACCGGCGCCGAACGCCAAGGCGCGGCCTATGGTCTCGTCGGCCGGGGCAGCAAGCAGGCCGATTCCCCAAAATGCGACGAACGCACCCAGCGGGCAGATGAGCGCAACGGCCACGCTGAACACATACGCGTAGCGCCTTCCAAGACGGGCGACGCGCATCATTCCGAGCAGGAAGAATGCGTCTAGCGGCTTGTGTAGCACGATCGCCAAGAACATTCCGAAACTGACTAAGTCGACCCCGGCAACGTCCACCTCTCGGCTCAGGACAGCCGCGCCGAGGGCCGTGCCCTCGGTCAGCCCGTGCAGTCCCATCCCAAAGGCGATCCCCAACCAATTCAAAGACGGCGAATCAACGCCGCCGTCTCGGGCGGTTGGCTCGCATTCCTCTTCAGACTGGTCATGCTGGTGCAGGGGAAACACCCTCAACAGCAACACCATCAGCACCATGCCGACGAGCATCCACCATACGGCGACCTCAATCGCGTGCTCGCCGGAGATCCGCTCAAACCCATGCGGCAGCAGGTGGTACATCGCCACCCCGATCACGAGACCTGCGACAAAGCTCATCGCCATTTGCACGCGAGTGTGCGTCAAGCTGATCGCGGACTGAACCCAAATGCCGAGTACGGAAGCGACTAGGATTCCGGAGGAGTATACGCCTAGGAGAGCGAGCGAACTCATGTCACAGCTCCTGTCCCGCAACTCGCGATGACGCTCGATTCGTTCCCGGTGCAAGCGGCGAGCTCCGAGCAAGCACTTGAGCGCCCTCGGCAAAGCACTCGAACTCCGCACCAAGCCTCCCGAGGGCGAGCGGTGTCGACGCTTCGCTGAACAGAAAACTGGGGACCGAATGGCACCGCTTGCGCGACATTGAAGGGGTATCGAAAGGGGAAGTCCAGCCGGTCAGATCCCCTGCCGTCCAACACAGGAAGAGCCAGATCCGCCCACCCGCTGACGAACGTCACCCGGTGGGCGCGTCGAGCTGCATCACGACTCTACCACGCAACCAGTCAGGCAGCTAGCCTGAGAATCGATTATAGAGTATGCGCCAAGTTCGCCGTCTCATTCGCTAAGGTATGCCATTCCGCTCCCTCGGTGGCCTACACAGATAGGCTAGGATCGACTCCGCCCCGATGATCAGGCAACAGCGGTAGCATAAGCCTCGTCATATAGGCGATCGAACACAGCGTCCCAAGACTGCGCTAGCGCGACCTTGCGGGCCGCGTGCCCCATTTGCTGGCGTAGCTCGGCTTCGCGGTACAGGCGGATGGCATTGGCTACGAACTCTTCGTCGGACCGGCTCACAATGCCCGTTAGGCCATCGCGCACGATGTACTGCGGACCTCCGGCGCCCATCACGATCGCGGGCACGCCCGAGGCCGCTGCCTCCCAGACGACATTGCCGTATGTGTCGGTGCGTGACGGGAACAAGAGTACATCCATGTCGGCATAGGCTTGCGCCAGAGGCTCGCCGAGCAGCACCCCCCGCAGGGTCGCCTTCTCGAGATTGGATCTCAGCCACTCCGATTCCGATCCGTGGCCGACCAACTCGAAACGGTAGTCCCCGAGCCCGGCGGCGCCGAGGGCGTCCTCGAGGCGCTTGAGGACGCGCAGGTTCTTTTCCGTGCTCAGTCGTCCCACGTAGCCGAAGACGACCTCGCCGTCGTCGCGGCCGCGCTTGGCACAATCGAACAGCTCCGAGTCGACCCCGCGTTCCATCAAGTACGCCGGTTTCTTCGTGCTCTGGCGCAGCAACTCGACCAATTCCGGATTCGGGGCCATGACCGCGGCGCCCTTGCGATAGAACCACAGAGAAAACCCCAAGAAGATCTGTTCGATGCCCCGCGACACCAGCTGGCGCGGCCTTGTCGGAACGAAACGAGCCGCCTTGCAAAAGCGCCAAGCGGCGTACTCATGGATGTTGGTGTGCCACGATGCCACGATGGGCAAGCCAAATTCGCGCGCCAGGCGCCAGCCGAGCAGGCCAAAGTCCCCCATTGACGTGACATGCACGACATTGGGGCGGAATTCTTCGAAACGCGAGCACAGCAGACTCTTGTAGCGCAGGATGTGAGGGTCCTGCCACAAGTCCTTCTCCACTCGCACGGCGAGGCGCCCGCGCTGCAGTTCGATATGCTCCACCGAGCGCTGGTTCCAGCGCTTGTATCCCGTACCGGGCCGCACGCACATGAACGGAAGGCCTTTGCGCAGTGCATAGTCCGTGAGATGGCGCGCCGTCCTTGCAACGCCGTTCACCTCGTGGTAGGTGTCGGGAAAGTAGGCGACTCGCGGCAGCCTGCCAGTATTCGCGCTAGCAGGCACCTATCCCAGTTCCCTTGATTGCGGCATCGCCCGCTCCAGCGCCGGCACCACGTACCGGTTGCTCAGCACTCGGACGACCGCTGTCACGATGGCCAGCCCAAGCGGTTCTTGGTCGCCATGCAACTCGCCCAGCGTCCGGATCGCTCCGTCGTCGCAGCGTCTGAAGACACGGTCGGTCCACTGTGTCCAGCCCAAGCCATGGTCCGGGGCCTCGCTGACGATGTCGCAGAAGTTCTCGATAAATCGTAGTGGCAGTGGCCTTCGATACTGCGGCATCATCACGATATTGCTCACCCCTGCGCGAACTTCGGACGCAAACTCGCCGAAGCTTGCGGCGTTGGTCAGGTTCAGCGTTGCATTCGGCTCGCGCCCGTGGCGATCGCCTCCGGACACCAGCGGCGTGCCGTAGCGCTTGGAGAATTCCACTGTCTTTTGGTTCTCGCGCCAGCCGCGCAACCCGTTGATCTCTAGCGCATGGATCCACGGGCGGAATTCCTTCAGGAATTCCACCAAGCGCAGTTCGTGCAGCTCGTCGCCGATCACGGGCTGGTCCCAGTGCGGATGGTTGAACACGATCAACGTGCCGGGGTCCGCGGACAACTCCGCGAACAGTTCCGCCAAGTGCGCGCCGACCGGTGCCCCGGTGAACTGCGCCATCTGATCCATCCTGGAGCTGGCCCACTGCGCTGGCAGGTTGTGAACTCCGATATGGAAATACGTGTCCCGATACGGCACGCTCCACTCGACCGAAATCGGCACCGTTTCGGCCCGACCCAGCACTTGCAACTGCATGGGTGCAGCGATCGAGTCGTGGTCGGAGATCGACACGATCGGATCAAGGCCGAGCTTGGCGCGGATCTGCTGCGCTTCAAGCTCAAGCGCTTGGCGCGGTGCCAAAGGCGGAGTCCACCAGATTCGCGAGAGATCGTCCTCGAACGGGTGGTCCCCGTAACGCTCGTGGGCGTACTCCACAATTCCACGCATGTACGCGAACTTGCGCAAGTACTGCCCAAGTTGCAGAGCACTCTCCTCCGAGTGCAGCGTGTGGCTGTGCAGGGAGACGCCTGTCCTGAAGCGATCAGCTGCTTGGGGAGATCTATCCCAGTAGGTCAGTAAGTTTTCCATCGTGCCCCCGGCTTGCCCAGAGGGCCAAGCCCTTCTGTCATCTGCTTACAGCGTGAGCGCCTTGAATGGCATTGAAGTTACGTCCACACGAAACCTTTGTTACATTTCTTCCGATAAATGCTTTGGCTCAATTAGCGAAATGGTGGCCGCGATTGAACTGCAAGTTGACGCCGAGCGGCGCTGTCGGCACTGTCAGGCCAGCGGGGCGGTGCGCCGCGGCCAGACGCGCGGGTTACGCCGTTACAGTTGCAAGCGATGCGGCAAGACGTTCCATGCCTTGAGCGGCACGGCGCTGTCTGGATTGCATCACAAGCAGCGCTGGCTGGCGTTGGGGCCCTCGTTGGTGGAGCGGGAATCGGTGCGCGAATCGGCGCAGCGCTGCGGGGTGGCGGTCACGACAGCCTTCCGCTGGCGGCATCGCTGCATGGGGCAGGCGGGACAGTTACAGGGGCTGCTGGAAGCGGACGCAACGTATGTTCTGCATACGCAAGGGCCAAAGGCAGCTGGCGCGCAAGGCGCGACGGCGGGGCCTGTCCAAGCAGCAGGTGCCGGTGCTGCTGGCCACCGCGCGCGGGGCGCGACGGCGGGCCAAGTGTTGGCGAGAGTGAGCCAGGCAAGTTTGCAGGCCGCGCTGGAGCCGCTGCTGGCCAGCGACGCGCTGCTGCTGAGCGACGGTGGGCGAGCGTATCCGGGCTGTGCGCGGCGGCTGGGGGTCCAAGCACGAGGCGCTGAATGTGTCGGCGGGCCGGCGGGTGCGCGGGAGCTATCACATCCAAACGGTGAACAATCGGCATCCACAGTTCAAAGCGTTCCTGCAACCGTTCCGGAGGGTAGCGACCAAGTGCTTCGACAGCTACCTACGCTGGTTTCAGCAAGTCGGATTGGTGCGCGAGGCGTCCCCGCGTAGCTGCTTGGTGGCCTCCATGGCACCCCAATGCATACGTTTCGCTAATTGAGCCAATGCTCTTGGGGTCCTGTCGCTCGGCGACTGCGGGTGGGGTCCGAGCGATCCAAGCTGCGAACTGCGGCCATCTGTCAAGGCCATGCCATGATGGGACCATGACGACCTCAGCCAACAACGGTCCGAAGCAACTCAACATGCCTGGCCTATCCGCAGGATTCGGTATTTCGCTGCTCGCCCTAGGCGTCGGCGTTTACCTGGCAAGCGGCCGCTCAAGCCTGACTGCCTTGATTCCAGCCGCCTTCGGTCTCGCGCTATTCGTGCTCGGCTTGCTCGCCAAGCGGCCGTCTGCCACCAAGCATGCGATGCATGCGGCGGCGGTGATAGCCCTAGTCGGATTCCTGGGGTCGGCAGACGGCATTGTTGGCCTTGCGCGGATGGTCGCGGGAGGATCCGTAGAGCTACCGCTGGCCGTGGCAGCAAAGGGCGTCATGGCGGTGGATCTAGCGGCGTTTCTCTGGCTGTGCGTCAAGTCGTTCCGGCAAGCGCGACTGGCGCGCAAGCAGCCATAGCACTCGACCGTGCACGCGCCTAGAGTGACCCCGCCGCGGAAGGCTCGCACGCCTTGGCGTTGTCCGTGAGACTCCGTCTTGGCGGAGGCGGGCAGGTCCCCTGGGACGAAGCCCGGCCTGCGCCCTAGATGTCCAAGTTCTTCACGTCGAGGGCGTGACCTCGGATGAACTCGCGCCTGTCTTCCACGCTCTCACCCATGAGCGTGGTAAAGATCTTGTCACTCTCGACCGCATCGTCGATGCGCACCTGCAGCAGGCTGCGCGCGTCGGCGGTCATCGTCGTTTCCCAGAGCTGGTCGGCGTTCATTTCACCTAAGCCCTTGTAGCGCTGGACCGATGCATCCTTCATCGCCGATTCCTTCAAGTGCGCGAGCACCTCGAGCGGATCGCGCAGCGTGCTGGTCGATCGCTTGCCCACCACGACGAAGGGCGGCTTGTTGTGCTGGTCCAAGTCCGCCGCGAGCCGACGCAACCGCCTGTATTCGGGCTGCGCGGCCAGGTCTAGGTTGATCGTTCCTTCGGCCTCTGTCCCCTCGCGGAATGGAATGCAGAATGCGGAATGCTCCTCGTCCTCGGCCAAGTCCGCGGCGATGTCCGCCGAGCGCAGCGCCGCGATCGCGTCCTCCATCGAAGCCCGGTTCTGGAAATCGTCCTTAGTGTCGAGAGCCAGGCCTGGATTCGCCAGCACGTCGACCACGCGCTCGCTGCGGACCCGCCTCAGCAACCTGTGGTGCATGCGCGAGAAGTTCTCCAGCGCGGATACATATTGTCTGAGGCCCTCTTTCTCCAAGATCTGGCCCGGCGCGCCATTGCTCCCAAACTCCAGCGTGACGCCTTCGGTCGCCAACTGGATGACCTGCGTCGCCAGCTCGGAGTCGTCCTTGATGTAGGTCTCCTTGCTGCCCCGCTTGATGCGGTACAAAGGCGGCTGGGCGATGTACACGCGCCCGTTATTGATCAGCGCCGGCATCTGGCGGTAGAAGAACGTTAGCAGCAGCGTCCGAATGTGCGAGCCGTCCACGTCGGCATCGGTCATCAGGATGATCTTGTGGTAGCGCAGCTTCGAGTCATCGAACTCCTCGCCAATGCCGGTTCCCAGCGCTGTGATCATCGCCCGGATCTCCTCGTGGGAGAGCATCTTGTCGGCGCGCGCCTTCTCCACGTTCAGGATCTTGCCCTTCAGGGGCAGGATGGCTTGGTAGCGCCGATCCCGGCCCTGCTTGGCAGTGCCCCCCGCCGATTCTCCCTCGACGATGAACAACTCCGCACGCCGCGGGTCGCGCTCTTGGCAGTCCGCAAGCTTGCCCGGCAGCCCGGCACCGTCCAAGGCTCCCTTGCGCCGCGTCAAGTCACGCGCCTTGCGCGCCGCCTCGCGGGCCCGCGAGGCTTCGATGGCCTTGCTGACAATGCTCTTCGCTACGACCGGGTTGCGCTCGAAGTACTCGCCGAGGTGGTCGTTCACCGCAGCCACGATCTGGCCCTGGATGTCGCTGTTGAGCTTGCCCTTGGTCTGGCCCTCGAACTGCGGCTGCGGTAGCTTCACGCTGATCACTGCCGTGAGGCCCTCCCGGACGTCCTCCCCGGAAAGCCCCGTCTTGAGGCTCTTGAACAAGTTGGCGCTCTTGCCGTAGGCGTTGATCGTGCGCGTGAGGGCCGAGCGGAAGCCCGACAGGTGCGTGCCGCCGTCAATCGTATTGATCGTGTTGGCGAACGCAAACAGGTTCTCTTGGTAGCTGTCGTTGTACTGCAAGGCGATGTCGCTGGCTACGCTCCCGCCCGAGAACTCGCGCTCGTCATGGAACGCGATCGGTTCCGGGTGCAGCGTTGCCTTGCCGCGATTGAGGTATGAGACGAACTCCGCGATGCCGCCCTCGAAGTGAAACTCATGCGGCTCGCGCTCGTCGCGCTCGTCATCCAGCACGATCTTCAGCCCGGCGTTGAGAAACGCCATCTCGCGCAGCCGCTTCGACAGGATCTCGTGCTTGAAATCCGTTGTGCTGAAGATCTCCGGATCGGGGTGGAAGGTGATCCTCGTACCGGTCTTCCGGGAGCGCCCGCTCCGCTGCAGCGGCGTGCGAGGAATCCCGCGCGAGTACTCCTGTTCCCAGGCGTGGCCATCCCGCCAGATTTCCATCTTCAGAATGTCCGACAGTGCGTTCACGCAGCTCACGCCGACACCGTGCAAGCCGCCCGACACCTTGTAGCTGTTCGCATCGAACTTGCCGCCCGCATGGAGCTTGGTCATCACGACCTCGGCGGCGGAAACGCCCTCGGTCGAATGCATGTCGACCGGGATGCCCCGCCCGTTGTCAGCAATAGTGACCGAATCGTCTATGTGGATCGTGACCTCAACGGTATCGCAGTATCCCGCCAAGGCCTCGTCAACCGCGTTGTCGACGACCTCGTACACCAAGTGATGCAGGCCCAATTCCCCGGTCGAGCCGATGTACATCGCCGGGCGCTTGCGGACACCCTCAAGTCCTTCCAAGACTCGGATGTTGTCGGCTGTGTAGTCTTCGCCTCGGGTGCTTGCTGTTGTCGCCATGGCTGCCAGTTGAGCGGCCTCCTTCCTCGCCCTATACCCTGATCGGCATCAGCACGTAGCGGTAATCGGTGCCCGGGTCCGTGCTGGGGATCTCCATCAGGGCGGCGCTCCGCGGATCGCCGATGTGCAGGCGGAATGTATTGCTGGTGCAAAGCTGCAGGAAATCGAGGATGTAGCGGACGTTGAAGCCGACTCGAATCGGATCGCCCGCATAGTCGACCGCAACCGACTCCTCGCTGTGGAGCATGTCCGTGTCATCGCCGAACACTTGTGCCTGCATCTTCATCTCGCCGTTCTCAATGTCGAAGCGGACGCCGTGAGAGCGGCGTTCCGAAGACAGGGAGACGCGCCGCAACACTGGTGCCAGCACCTCCTTGTCCAGTTCCAAGGTGACGTTGAACTCTTTGGGCATGACACGGTTGTAGTCAGGGAAGCGCCCCGCCAGCCTCTGGCTGACCAAGAATCTGCGCGGGGTCCGGAAGTAGATCTTGCTTTCGTCCTCCGCGAACTCGACCTTCGCCGGCTCGTCTTCGGAGCCCTCGCATTGCTCGAGGATCCGTTTCAGCTCGATCATCGCCTTGCGTCCGATCAAGCATTGGACGCCATCCTGCACGGCTCCTAAGCTCGTTTCTTGCAGGTACAGCGACAGGCGGTGTCCATCGGTGGAAACCATTCCCATCTTGCCGCGCTGGACGATGAGCTGGGCACCCTCGATGGTGTAGTGCGACTGCTCGTCGGCCACCGAGATGATCGTGCGATTCAGCGCCTCGAGCAGCAGGTCTGCGGGAAGTTCCAACCTTGGCTCGGGAAGCGATTCCGAACCCGACTCCTTCTTGCCGGAGTTCGATTCGAGCTTGATGTCGAACGCCTCCCCGGACAGCCCGGGAACCCGCGTCTTCGCCCTGACCAGCGTAATCTGGGCCATGTCTGCCTCGGTCGTCGCGATCCTCAGCTCTGCATCTCCGGGCAACAGGTGAAGATAGGCGAGCAGCCGGCGCATCGGCACGGCGATAGCGCCGCCGGAGATCACCTCCACGGGGCAGGAAGTCTGCAGCCAGAGGGAGTTGCCCCGCGAAGTGAACTGCAGCGAATCGCCGACCACTTCGAGATGCACCAAGTCGCTGCGGGCCTGTTCCCTTTCAAGGATCCCGTCCGCCAGCTGAAGCTCCGTCGCCAGAGCCTGCACTCTTACGGTCAGTTCCATTTCGCGACCTTCCATTCGCCGGCCGCGGAGGGCCGGCAAACTTGCTGCGCAACGCGAATCGCATTCCCAGCCTTGTGGAATGCGCGCGTTCTCGGCCAGTGCTTGATCGGCAGCAGGCAACCGCCGCCAACAGCCAGCCTAGCGGTCTGCAGCAGCGCTCTGAGCCTCGACTCGCCTCGGCGAGCTACCGGACAGACAAAGGCGCTACCGCTCAAGCCACTATCTTAGCAAAGAATAGCGCCGCAGGCAGGGCTGCGGCGCGGCTCCTCACGTCCGGATCGGCATGATCACGTAGCGATGCTGCTGGCCCTCCGCTAATCCGGGAACACTCAATTGGGCGACGCTGCTCGCGTCCTTCAAAGCCACCGTCACGTTCTCGCTATCGCAGACGCCGAGGAAGTCGAGCACGCTACGCGCGCTAAAGCCAACTTCGAACCGTTCGCCATCATATTCCATCGGCATTGACGCTTCGCTCTCGCCGGACAGGGGCGTCTTCGCCGTCACTCGCAGCTCGCCGTCATCGAGCACGAATTGCACGGCATGGCTTTCCTGGGGTGCGAACTGATCCACGCGGCGCAGCGTCGACTTGAGATCCTCGGTCGCGAACTCGTGCGAGATCTTCATCTCGCTCTCGTTCGGCAGAACGCGCGTGTATTCCGGGAAAGTGGCGGTCATTCTCTGGCATGTGACCAGGCGCCGGCCAGAGCGGAAAAACAGGTGATTCCCGTCCTGGCCGAAATCCACAATGCCATCATCGCCCTCCGAATCTTCGGCAACTCCGAGAACCTTCTCCAAGTTCGCCATAGCCTTCCGCGGAATCAGACAGCGGCACTCTTCTGGCAAGCCCGCCAAGTTGGCCTGCTCGCTGTACAGCGAAAGCCGGTGACCATCGGTAGAGACCATGCCTAGGGAGTTGTGGGCCAGCAGCAGCAGGCAGCCCCCTTGGTAGCTGTAGGAACCGCTGTCGGCCGAAACCGAGATCAGGGTCTTGCGGATGGAATTCGCCAAGACTCCGAGCGGCAGGCTGACGGCAGCCTCCGGCCAGGTCGGCAAGTCGGGAAACTTCTTCGCATCGCCGCCCCGGAAACGAGACCGCCCAGCGCTGCGTGCAACCTCGACAATATCGTCGGCCGACGCGGTGATAGAAACCTCGCAGTCTGGCGGCAGCAAGCGCAAATAGTCGTGCAGCCACTGCAGCGGCACGGTGGCCGCACCCTCTGCCACAATGTCTGCTCGACACGAGGTACGCAGGCTCATCTCCAAGTCGCTGACGGCCAGCTTGAGTTCCTCTCCAGCGGCTTCCATCAGCACGTGTCCTAGCACCGGGATTGTCGTCTTCTTATCGACGATGCCTTGCGCTAGCGCCAGCTCAGCGGAGATGTCGTGCGCTGCGAGTTTGACTTCCATGCGATGGTCTCCTGATTCTCGCTGGGGTTTGCGATCGGAAATACGATTTCAACACCAGCGTTTGGTCTGCTTGCTCGCTTCTCGTAGTCGTAAGCTGTATGGAATTGTGGAAAAGTCGTCTAAGCCCTTGCTGGATGCGACCGCCGGGCGGCCGTGGCCTGTGGAAGGATTCGCGCTGCTTCCACGCCCGATTGGCCACTGACAAGTTTCCACAGTCTTCCACACAGTTTCCAGAGGCCGAACAGTGGAAACATGATTATAGCCGAGTAGACAGGTGCTAGGTGTTCAGCGGGTCGGTATTCTGCACCCTTGCGCAAACAGCCGGTCATGGACCACGCGGCGTCCCGAACACCATCGTGTGCCGACGAAAGCAGGCACCCCGAGCACCTCATTGCGAGGAAATTGTGGCCGCTTACCCGGAATGTCGCTCCCGAAGGGGTCCCGTGCTAGGCTGAACAGCTTCCCCGTCGCGATCGCTTCGAAGGTCCAGCCCCTCACCAGCGCGTCCGTCGCACGCCGCGGCCGGTTCTCGATGCGCGTCCCACTCTTGAGCAGCCGGACCCGTATCTTCATCGTCGCCCTCCGCTGCGGGCTAGGAATGGGTCCTGCCAGCCTAATGCGAACCCTCTGCTGCAGGCATGCAAGTCTTGTCCGGACCCTGCCGCTGATTGAGATCACCGTCCAGAATCTGGCGCGGAGTCTGTTCGGTTGGATGGGCGGATGTCGGCTCGGATTTGGCAACCGATGCGGTCCAAGCACTGCAGGTAATACGGGTTGTCTCGCAGCCGTCCAACGAAGGGCAGGGATGCTCCCAGTAGAGCGTCGTCAAAGAACAAGGAGAATAGTCATGATCAAAGCACCGATCGCACTCGCAGCGGTCCTTTCGATTTCTGTCGTAGTCGGCCAGACCGTGGGGGGAGTCTCGCCGGGAACGCCGTTCAGCGCAGATGTGGATTCGCGAACTGGGCAGCGCCAGCAACCCTGGGGCGCTTGCGAGCGTCCTGCAGTTGGACGAGGGCCAGCTCCAGAGCCTGCGGCACCTCAACTTCGAATACGAGGATCAAGTCTTCCCCCTGATGCGGGATTCTTGGGAGAAGGAGTGGGAGTTGCGGCGCCTGAACCGTTCCAAGAACCCCGACGAATCCAAGGTCGAAATGATCCTCCAAGAGATCAAGGCGCTGTACGAGCAGATCCAGGCTGTTGGAGTCGATCACAGGCAGCGAGCCCGGGCGTTGCTGAAGTACCGGCAGCTCGCCGCGCTCGGCAGGCTCGAGACGGCACTCGAACTCTCGCAAGCGGCACAAGAAGCGGTCTGCGCCAATCTGATAGCGACCCCCGGCAACTACGAGTACATTGCCGGACTCGGAGCCTTGTTCGGGTTTAGACTCGGCTTGCCCTGCGGTGGGATTGGATTGCAACCGGAGATCTCTGTCTCGTTCGGTGGGGTTGTGAGCGTCGACGGGCCCCCGGATGCCGTGCCCTCCGACCGGTCAGACCCGTGAAATCGACTTGAAACAACCGCGGGCAGTGCACTCCAGGCAGTGGCTTGCCGAGGTCAAACACCGCCGTGCTTGCCTGCGGCCGCTCGCTCGTCAGCACGAGCACAAGTTCCACACGAGACAGTCAGGACAGTGGAGGGGGCTTGGCGTGTACAGGGACGATCCCGGCAAGGGGTAGGGTTCCAGTTCGGCGATGGGTCGCTGTGGCGGCCACTTGCAGTGAGCGCACACGCGGACTGGCGAAAAACCGGACATGTTGCTCCCGTTGCTTGCATCAGCTCCCGCGGTCAGCGCGCCGCTCGTTTTAGGGCCAAACTACAGTTGCTGTGACCGGCGGTTCAGCCAAGCTTCTTT
>LXNJ01000965.1_pt1 | contig 18100 bp, 13 predicted proteins | sample 809081 | NCBI WGS metagenome assembly LXNJ01 (sample SAMN04870510, study PRJNA318959) | sponge metagenome | biome: sponge; feature: marine sponge reef; material: water | host: Petrosia ficiformis | place: Greece: Milos, Mediterranean Sea | collected 2013-05-29 | depth 5-7 m
GACTGCAGCGTTTATCGAATGAAGCCAAGCTCCGCCAAATGGCGATGTGGATTTCTTGAAGGAGATCACGGCGACGGTCAACATCAGCTTCGTACGCACACGCCAAGCGGGCCAGGGCGGCACCGTTGGCATCAATCGCAACCGTGTACAACTTGTCGTGGTCAGCCACAGAGCCGTCGAATTTGCCCCCTCAATGAGGTAGTCATCGGAACCAACGAGTTTCTTACAAGACGGAGCAACTTATCTTCTACGTGCCCTACGATGGAGGGCGAAGGCAACGGTCCTAGCCTGCTCGGCGACGACTACCAGGGCCACCACATGGCCGGCAACAGGCAAGCAATCTACTGGGCTGGAAGCGACGAGGAGCCCGCCGACCGGCTGGACGAATCCGAGCGGAACTGGGGCGGTCGCTACCCCTCGGTGGTCCGTAGCTGGCGCGCCAACTGGGAGATCATTCCCATGTTTGGCTTCGCCCTGGAAGTCCGACGGCTCCTGTAGACCGCCAACGCGATCGAGAGTCTGTACCGGGATCCGTGCTAGGCGATCCGACACGGGTACAGAGGCCAGCCAGTTGATCCTGCCCGGACCTGTCGTCTACGCGGACCGACCGTACGACGAGTTCATCCGGGACGGAGAACGGACCCGCTGCCGCCCAGATAGCAGGTGTTATTGCCACCAAGTCCGCTGAAATCGACCGGTGGCAGCGCGGAAGACCCACCGAAGGCTGGCTTTTGATCAAATTCCAAAGTGGTATTTCTAGTAGTAACGCACCTTTTTTTCCATAATTAAGTCTATTATTGTCAATAACTTAAAAGATAAGAATGGTGGGCGGCACTGGACTCGAACCAGTGGCCTCCTGCTTGTAAGGCAGGCGCTCTAACCAACTGAGCTAGCCGCCCGGCGGTGGCAAAGGGCAGTCTTGCCGTCTCAACCTAGGCAGATCGTGGTAGCGCGACGATCAATCCCTTCCCAGTCTGACAGATAGGGGCTGATCTTGTCGCCGTTCGAGCTGCAGTGTGCGATTCTCCAGCGTTTCAACCCAAGTAAGCCGACTCGGCGACGCAAACGGGTGGTCCGGAGCAAAGCGATCAGCGGTCCGATCTGAGAACGATCGGGCTCTCGCAGGCGGGATTGGCCGTATCTGTGGAGGCCCGCAGCATACCGTGCGATCTATTACGCAGAAAAACTTGAATATCTGCACTTAATGTGCATTTATATGTACATGGAAACCGTGACCAGCCGGATCAAGCGTCGGCAGATCCGGGACGGCTGGTACTTGTCGAGGCATGGCTTGAATCACGACATCTATCGTCATCCCACAATCTGCGGGATCATCACTCTGCCGCGCCACCGGCGCGTGTCGGCGGGTGTTGCCGCGTCGATTTCCAAGAAAGCAGGCTGGTCCTGATGGGAGGACTGTAATCATGAACCGCTACCCCGCACTGATCGACGGCGAGAAAGGGGCGTACGGCGTCACGTTTCCCGATCTGCCTGGGATTGTCGCGATGGGCTCGACGATTGAAGAAGCAATGACACATGCCGAGGAGGCTCTGCGCGACTACGCAATTGAGGCGAGTAAGGACGGTTCTGTCCTAAGGCCGCCGACCGCCATCGAGAACGTAGACGCCCCACATGGCCACACGCTGGTCTCGGTCCCGCTGATCGCACTTACCGGTCGAAGCGTCCGCGCGAATCTCTCGTTGGATGAGGGAGTCGCCGAGTTCATCGACACGGAGGCGCGTCGGCGCAAGATGACGCGAACGGCATACGTTGAGTGGATGGCCCGGCGAATTGCGCAAATGGGGGGGTGAAGGCTGTTTGAGTATGCAGGCAGGGGTTCTGCCGGGCTCGCGGTACGTTGAGCCGCGTCTTCCGATCGCCTGCGTGGACCGCGAGGACGCTGGTGGAAGTGCCTGCCGAGGACGGCATCGGCCAATTTTCAACCTCATCCGAACCATCCCGCTCGCAGCGGTCTCCGTGCTAACCTTTTCCTGATGTCCAACTTGATTCAACGGCGCACGTTCTTCAGCGCGGCGGCGGCCTTCACGGCCGCTTCCTACAGCCGCATTCTCGGGGCTAACGAGAGGGTCAACATGGGCTTGATCGGCTGCGGCGGCCGCGGCCGGGGCGTGCTGCGCAGCTTCGTAGCGAATCCGAACGTCAATGCCACCGCGCTGTGCGACGTGTTCAGCGCGCGCATTGACGAGGCGGCAGAGGTAGCGCCCAATGCCAAGGGCTACAAGGAGCACGAGGAACTTCTGGCAGCCAACGACGTAGACGCGGTGCTGATCGCGACTCCCGACCACTGGCACGCCGGCACCTGCATTGACGCTGCCAATGCGGGCAAGGACATCTACTGCGAGAAGCCGCTCACGCTGCGGATCGAGGAAGGCCCGCAGATCGTCAAGGCCGTGCGGCTCAACGAGCGCGTGTGCCAAGTGGGCATGCAGCAGCGCTCGGCCAAGCACTACATCATGGCCAAGGAGAAGTTCTTCGACTCGGGCAAGATCGGCAAGGTCACCTTGGCGCGGACTTGGTGGCACGGAAACGGTGCCCACCTGCGCCCGTTCCCGGAACAGTATGCCAAGCAGCCCTCCAACCTAGACTGGGGGCGCTTCCTCGGCCCGGTGTCATGGCGCGAGTACGACCCGAAGCAGTACTTCAACTTCCGGGCCTACCTAGAGTACGGCGGCGGGCAGATCACCGATCTTTTCACACACTGGATCGACGCTGTCCACCTGTTCATGGGCCAGGACGACCCAGTTGCGGCCGTGGCATCCGGCGGGATCTACCACTACAAAGACGGGCGCACCGCACCCGACACGATTAACTGCCTGCTCGACTACCGCGGAGAGTGGACGGCCACGTTCGAGGGCACGCTCGCTCCCGGCCTGCGCGGTGCCGGGGTGGAAGTGATCGGAACCGAAGGCCGATTGTGGATCACGCGGGGACGCTACGAGTGGTACCTGCCGCGCCAAGAAGAGCCGGCTGAGGTCCAAGAGGCGATCGGCAACATGACGCAGGATCACGTGGACAACTTCATCGACTGCGTCAAGAGCCGCGAACGTCCCAACGGAGACGTGTGGGTCGGCCACCGGTCGGCGCAGGCGTCTCACTTGGGAAACATCGCCTACCTGCAGAAGCGGCGGCTGAAATTCGATCCGGATCGCGAAGAGATTCTGCCGCTCTGACGGGCAGTTTCGCGACAAAGATCCTCATCGCCACCTTGGTTCGGTTTGTGGAGGGGTGCAGAGGGAGTCTCGGTGCCAATGGCTTGGGCGACCGTCGGCGTGGACGGCTAGAGAATCCCGAGGCCGTGTGCCTGACGGCGGGTCACCTCTACCGCTCTTGAGGGTTGGTCGATTCCGCACCAACAGCGTGTGCAGACCGTCGACCTGTCATTTGGGGAAGGCGATTCGACCCGACAAGGAGGCACTCCCGAGGGCGCTTTGCTGGCGAGGCCAATGGCAGCTGCTGGCAGCGGGTACCTTAGCGATGGATCGGGATTGTTGATGTTTGGGGCGCGACCATCGTTGAGAGCGCTTGGCGTTGATTAGCGCCGTAGCTGGGGCCGTTGAACTAGCGCGGACCAGTAGCGATCCTGTGCTGCATGGATGTGGCTAGCAAGCGCGCTATCCGAGGGCCTGAGCTGCACGGCCGCTTGGCTCTCCGGCAAACCTGGGTCCTAACGCAGCAAGCCCTCCACGAACGGTACTTCGAACACCTTGTCATGCTGGATTGGGCCATGTCCGAAGAACCCATCCTCGCCGAACAGCTCGCCGTGATCCGCAGTGATCGTGATGTAAGTGTTCTCCGGCACCAGATCAAAGAGCTCTTCCACGACACGGTCGAGATACTCTACAGCCTTGACCTGCCTGTCGCGGAGCGTGTCGAGCTTGCCCTGATCGAAGAATTCTTCGGTACCTGCGGTCAGCTTGCCGCCCACGATGTGATCGTCCAAGTGGCGGAAGACGCCGTGGACGCCGCTGACCCGCGGCCACTTCTCTGGCGGCTCGTCGGGCAGCGCATAGGGATAGTGGGTTTCGCCAACATTGAGAATGTAGAACGACGGCCGGTCTTCCGGGAAGCGCATCTCGTTGAGCATGGCCCGCATGTCGTTGTGCTTGGGCATCAGTCGAAAGGTGTCGAAGCCCGTGTTGAGGATGGTCCTGGGGTTTAGGACCGGCAGCGAGACCATCGCGTGGGTGCGGTAATTGAACTGCTTTTGCAGGAAGGTTGGAAAATAAAGCTGAGGAACCAACGACTTGAAGCCGACATTCTCAACGCCCAGCCGTTCGTTGAACTTGAAGAAGTCTTTCTTGTAGTACTCGGATGCGTAGACGTGCGCAGGGCTGCTGTGGGGCAGCAGGCCCATGAGCAGGTTGTAATGCGAAGGGGCCGTCCATGAGGCGTAAGACCAGCGCTGCTCGACGGTGCCTAGCTTGGAGATGGTCTTCGGCTTCGCGGCGGCAAATGAGTCGAACCGACAGCTGTCGAAGATCACGAGTATGTAGTTGTGCGGACGCATTGGGCCTGAGCTTCGATTGTACGAGCCCGAGCCGCGGACGCTCAGTGCCCGATGTCGCCGGGCTGGGTCGCGCCCTCCCGTAGCGTTGCGGTATCGTTGCAGCGGCAGCCGCAAGGATCCCGCCATGTCGCATCTCCTCCTCAACCGCCGTCAATTCTTGGGGGCCTCTTCGGCGCTCCTGCCCGCCGCCTCCATGCCCGGCCAGACTTCCGCACGTCCGCCCAACATTGTCTTCCTGATGACTGACAACCACCGCTGGGACTTGCTCGGCTGCGAGGGGAACGAGATCATCCAGACACCCAATATCGACCGGCTCGCGGAGCGCGGGACGCGCTTCACCAACACGTTCTGCACCACATCGATCTGCGCGGCGACGCGGGCCAGCATTCTCACCGGTGAGTTCCGCCGGGAGCACGGCTATACGTTCACCATGCCGGCCATGAGCGTGCAGCGCATGGACCGCAGCTATCCCGCACTGCTGAAGCAGGCCGGCTATCGCACTGGATTCGTGGGCAAGCTTGGAGTCGAGGTTGACCCGCGTGCCCCGGGCAGGATGTTCGATTTCTACCGTCGTCGGATCGCCAGCTCAACGCGCAATCCGTACTACCGCGAAGCCGCAGACGGCCAAGTCAAGCATGTCACCGCCATCAACGGGGACGACGCCGTCGAGTTCATCCGAACTAGCTCGCAAGATCGGCCGTTCTGCCTGTCGGTCAGCTTCAGTGCGCCGCATCCGGAAGATGACCACATAGACCAGTACATCTTTGACAAGGGGCTGCAGGCGCTATACGAGCAAGATGTCATTTCGCCGCCGCCGATCCCGGAGGACGAGTACTTTCACCGGTTGCCGGGATTCATCCAGGTCTCGATGAGCCGGCAGCGCTGGTTTCGGCGGTTCGACACGCCCGAAAAATACCAGCGCATGATGAAGGGCATGTACCGGCTGATCACCGGTGTGGACCGCCAGGTAGGCCGCATCGTAGCCGAACTCGAGCGGAGAGGTTATGACGACAACACCGTGGTCATCTTCACCGGCGACAACGGGATCATGATCGGCGAGCATGGTCTGACCGGGATCTGGCTGATGTACGAGGGCTCGATCCGCAAGCCGTTGATCATTGCGGACCCGCGGCTGGACCAATCCCGGCACGGCGCGACAGTTGAACAGATGGCGCTCAGCTTCGATTGTCCCGTGACGATGCTCGATCTCGCCGGAGTGCCCGTCCCCGCGCAGATGCGCGGCCGTAGCTTGGCGCCGTTGATGAGAGGGGAAACCGTCGACTGGCGCGAGGACTTCTTTTACGAACACCTGTATGAGCGCGAGACCATCCCTAAGAGCGAAGGGGTGCGCACGGAGCGGTTCAAATACGTCCGCTACTTCGAGCGCAATCCGTTGTATGAGCAACTCTTCGACCTAGAGGCTGATCCCAACGAGGTCACCAATCTGGCGGACGATCCGGCGCATGAGACGACATTGCGAACGTTGCGCGCACGGTGTGACGAACTTCGTGACAGCGTAGGTGGGCCCTATGTGCGGGGTATGTGACTCGGCGTGCATGCACGGTGCGCTGAGTGCCCAGCTCACTTAGCGATTGGATCCAGCGGACCAGTTGCCGAGGCGGAACCGGAGCCTAGCGGGACCAATGAGACTGAACTCGCCTCGTCCACACCGCTGGCAACTCGCCTGCTGGCTCGTGCCGGTTCGCCAACACGCTGCGCTGCCGAGCCGAATCCCTCCGATTCCAACCCCGCGTAGACGGCATCCTTGCCTCCAAGGCAGCCGGCCGCTTCGTCCTTGTCCCGTTGGGCATCAGCTTCGCGGTGGATGTCACTCCGGACGAAACGATAGTGGCCGCAAGCTTGATTGAACGCTTCGAGCGGATTGCGCCACACTTAGGGTTGGCACTGAAAACCAATAGGTTTCACAAGTCTGTCGGTATCGAATTCGTTCAACTCCACGAAGACGGTGCGACCATGCGTCTGGAACTGGGCGAGGCGCATCTCAACGGTGCTGGGGTGGTCCACGGCGGTGTCACCTTTACGCTCGCCGATTCTGCGCTGGGATACGGGATCTACAAGATTGTCGGCAAGCCCTGCACAACCGCCGAGATGAAGATTAATTACCTCAAGCCGGTGTCATCCGGAGTGCTGACCGCGCGTTCTCACATCTTGCGAGCGGGGCGCCGACTGGTCGTGGCGCGGGCCGAGGTGCGCTGTGGCGACGAGCCGATCGCGGAAGTGCTCTCCACCTTCGCAGTTCTCGGTTGACCGCGTGCCGCCCGCAGTTCCGCTGGCTGCCTTCCGGCGCTCACTATGATGGTCAATGTGAAGCCTTCCCGCATGCTCTCTGGCGAGGAACTTGCCGAACTGCGTCGCACGTACATGGACGCCCCGTTCAACCGGCTGCTAGGAATCGAATTTGGGGAATACCACGATGATGGCGGTGTGTCGCTGCGGCTGCCGCTCGACGATCGCCACCAGAACGGTGCGGGAGTGGTGCACGGCGGCGTCATACTGACCCTAGCCGATGCTGCCGTCAGTTTCGGGATAGCCCGCGCCGTGGGCGGGCGCTGTACGACCGTGGAAATCAAGATCAACTACCTCAGGCCGGTCACCGCAGGCGTGTTGACGGCCCGTTCACATCTGATACGGGCTGGTCGCAGGCTGGTCGTTGCCCGCGGGCAGGTCCACTGCGCTGGCAAGCAAGTGGCCGAGGTCCTCACCACGTTTGCGGTACTGGACTAGCGTCCCAAGCGGATCAGGGTTGCTGCCTGGGCAATATAATGTTGGCCGTGATTCGCGATCAGATCGTCATCTTCGGGCTGGCCATCGGGCTGTTTCCAGCGCTCTCGGCCCGGGCCGCAGTTGACTACGTCCGTGACGTCGAGCCGATCTTGCACGAGCGCTGCTACCTTTGCCACGGGTCGCAACAGCAGATGTCCGGGCTCCGGCTCGATAGCCGGGAAGCCGCATTCAAGGGCGGAGCTTCTGGCGCGGTCATAGTCCCTGGAGATTCGTCGGCTAGCAAGCTCGTCGCGCGCATCACCAGTACCGATGGCAGCTTTCGCATGCCGCCGGGCGGCGAGGCTCTGAGCATCCGGCAGGCGTCACTGATCAGCGAGTGGATTGCTGCTGGGGCCGTGTGGCCTGACAGCCATTCCGGCCCCGAGGCCCGGGCCTCCGGGCGTGGGTCTGCCGCCGGCTCGCACTGGGCCTTCCAGCCGGTTCGGCGTCCGGAGTTGCCCTCCGTCAACGCGACCGATTGGGTGCGCAACCCGATCGACAGGTTCGTCCTTGCGAAACTGGAGGCCGAAGGTTTGGCCCCTTCTCTCGAAGCGGCGCCAGAAACGTTGCGACGTCGAATCTACTTGGATTTGGTCGGTTTGCCGCCGGGCGGCCTTGGCGGATCGACCGGCGGAGACACCTCCGCGAGCTACGAAGCGGTGGTGGACGGCTTGCTGCGGTCGCAGCATTTCGGCGAGCGGTGGGCTCTGCCGTGGCTAGATCTGGCGCGTTACGCCGACAGCGAAGGCTACGAGCGCGACCCGCTGCGCCCGCACGCGTGGCGCTGGCGGCACTGGGTGATCGAATCGATCAACCGCGACATGCCGTTCGACCAGTTCACGATCGAGCAGATCGCGGGAGACCTGCTCCCGCAAGCCACTATTGATCAGCGCGTCGCCACCGGTTTCTTGCGCAACGGCATCAAGAACCGCGAGGCCGGCACCAAGAATGCCCAGAAACGTTTCGAAGAGACGGTCGACCGCGTCAACACGGTGGCCAACACTTGGCTGGGCCTGACAGTCGGTTGCGCCCAGTGCCATGACCACAAGTACGACCCGATCTCCCAGCGAGAGTTCTACGGGATGTTCGCGTTCTTTCACAACGCGGTCGAGCGCGATGTCGAGGCTCCGCTGCCAGGCGAACTAGGACCTTACCTGCAGACCGCGCCGACCTACCGGCAGGCGGTACGCGAGATTCGCGAGCGCCACGGCATCCCCGCCTTGCAGGCCGAGTGGCACGAACGCATGCTGGCCGCCATGGACCGGCCCGGCGTGCGCACAGACTGGGATCATTCGGTGACCGAGTGGCGCGCTGCGAACGATCGCGCCGACTGGCTGCTGAGAGCCCCGCGAGAGCGGCTCTCCGAACTCGAGCGCGAGAAAGTGAATGCTTGGTTCCTGCGCGGCGGCGGTCCCGACTTCGCCAAGGACGAAGCCGCCAAGGAGCAAATCACACAGGCTCGCAAGAAAATCGCCGAACTGGACGAGAGCCGATTTCCAGTCTCCCGCGCCTACACGATGGTGGAGCGGCTCGAGCCGCTGCCGGCGCGCCTCGCCTTGCGCGGCGACTACCGGGCGCTGGGCAGCGAGGTGTCTCCCGCAGTGCCGGCGGTCTTGCCTGAGTTGCCAAGCGTCAAGCGGCCCCAGCGTCTGCTGCTGGCCGAGTGGATCGCCTCCAGGGATAACCCCCTGACGGCCCGGGTCGAGGTCAACCGGATCTGGCAGGAACTTTTTGGCCGGGGCTTGGTCGAAACAGCGGAAAACTTCGGCACGCAAGGCGAGCCGCCCTCGCACCCGGAATTGCTCGACTGGCTGGCCCGAGAATTCATGGACTCCGGTTGGAGCCGCAAGGCTGTCGTGCGGACGATCGTCACTTCTGCGACGTACCGCCAAGCCTCCGATGAACGGTCCGACGCTCGCGGGCGTGACCCCGCCAATGCGTGGATCGCCCGCCAGAACCGCCTGCGCCTTCCGGCCGAGTTGATCCGCGACAACGCCTTGGCCGTGAGCGGCTTGCTGAGTCCCGCGATTGGAGGCAAGAGCGTGTTTCCGCCGCAGCCGGGCGGCATCTCAGAATTGAGCTACTCCAAGAAGGACTGGGACGAGGACATCGGCCCGGATCGCTACCGACGCGGCTTGTACGTCTTTCTCCGCCGGACATCGCCCTATCCGATGCTGGTCAATTTCGACGCACCGGACACGCTGACGAGCGTATCCCGCCGGGAGCGCTCCAACACGCCGTTGCAGGCCCTCAACCTGCTGAACGATCCCGTTTTCCAAGAGGCGGCCGATGCGCTGGCGTACCGCATCTTGCAAGGCGGCGGATCCGAATTCGAGGCTAGATTCGAACGCTTGGTGCGGTGGTGTCTGAACCGCGCCCCGTTCGCAGCCGAAACCGCACACGCTAGGCGTTTCCACGCCGCCCAGTTGGAACGCTACCAAGCCCGGGGCGCGGGTGCCGAGCGGGCTGCATGGCGCGAGCTGAGCCGCGCCATGCTCAGCCTGGACGAGTTCATCACGCGAGAATGAGCGTAAGCAATGCCTGCGATACGCTGAATCTGTGCGTATCGCAAGCTTGCTGGCCCCTCTTATGCTGATTTCCTGCACGCCCGGTTCAGTGGATGACCCGGCAGATCCCGCGACGGATTTGCATTCCTACGGCAACGTATCTGCCGTGCGGATGACGCACGTGGATTTGAATCTCGACGTCGACTTTGACGCCCGCCAGTTGCGGGGCACCTGTACGTTGGACGTGGAAGGCGAGGACGGTGACTTGGTCCTCGACACGCGCGACCTGGCGATCGAACGGGTCGAGGCGTCAGCCGACAGCGGGCCCTACCGCGAGGTTCCTTTCGAACTAGGGGAGGAACACGAATTTCTCGGTGCCCCGCTGCGCATCGAGCGCGGCGATGCCTCGAAAGTCCGCATCGCATACGTGACGGCTCCAGATGCGAGCGGGCTGCAGTGGCTGGAACCGCGCCAGACCGCCGGTCGCGAGCAGCCTTTCCTGTACAGCCAGTCGCAAGCGATCCACGCACGCAGTTGGATCCCGCTGCAAGATACCCCTGGCACGCGGGTAACCTACTCCGCCCGCGTTCGCGTGCCGCCGCACCTCGTGGCGGTCATGAGTGCGGAAGCGATATCGGCGGATCGAGACAAAGGCGAGTACGCCTTCAGCATGCCATTGGCGATCCCTTCGTATCTGATCGCGCTGGCGGTCGGGGATCTGGCGTTCGAATCGACCGGCGAGCGCACAGGCGTCTATGCCGAGCCGAGCGTAGTCAAGGCAGCCGCGAAGGAGTTCGAAGACACCGAGGCGATGATCCAGACGTCCGAGGCTTTGTACGGGCCGTACCGCTGGGGACGCTACGACATCTTGGTACTGCCGCCGGCGTTTCCCTACGGCGGCATGGAGAATCCGCGCCTGACGTTCGTTTCTCCGACCACTATCGCGGGAGACAAGAGCTTGGTCAGCATCATCGCCCACGAGCTGGCGCATTCCTGGTCGGGCAATTTGGCCACCAACGGAACATGGCGGGACTTTTGGCTCAACGAGGGCTTCACCGTCTACATCGAAGAGCGCATCCAAGAAGCGGTGTACGGGCCGGAGCGGGTCGCGATGGAATCGTCGCTCGAGGTGCAGGCATTCAAGGAAGAGCTGCAGGACTTGGATGCGCGGGATCAAGTGCTGCACGTGGACTTGGCCGGACGCGATCCCGGCGAAGGTTTCACGGGCGTGCCGTATGTCAAGGGCGCGATGTTCTTGCGCACGATCGAGCAGCAAGTCGGGCGCGAGTCGTTCGACGCCTTCCTGCGGAGCTACTTCGACGAGTTCGCCTTCCGCAGCGTCACAACGGGGGAGTTTGCGGAGTACTTGGACGCCCAACTGCTCTCCAAGCATCCGGAGGCCAAGCAGGCCATTCCCGTCCGGCAGTGGCTGGAACAGCCAGGGCTGCCGGACCAACGGCACGAGTACGTCTCAAACACCTTGGAGGTCGCTGATGCAGCTGCGGGCGAGTGGTCCGCTGGCAGTACCGCTGCCCAAGCTCTGGATACCGCCGACTGGACCACCCATCACTGGATTAGTTTCGTGCGGGCGATTCCAGAGGATGCGGGAGTAGAGCGCTTGGCCGAGCTGGACGCGGCGTTCAACCTGACAGGCGAGAGCAATGCCGAGATTCTGTGCGAATGGCTGTTGGTCGCAATTCGCAGCGACTACGCTGCCGCTGACACGGCGCTGAATCGGTTCCTAACGACCGTGGGGCGGCGCAAGTTCCTGCGGCCGCTGTACGCGGAATTGGCACAGAGCGACACTGGCAACGCCAAGGCGCTTGCCATCTACGCGGAAGCCCGCCCGGGCTACCATCCCACGACGGTACAGATCTTCGACGAGAGCTTGGGATGGACCGAGGCCCTCTCGGCGGAATAGGCCCGCGCCCCGACGCTCACGCTTTCACAGAGTTGGTATCGGCGTGCCGCCCGGCCTCGTCCACCGCCCGCACCTTGTAGTACAGGCCGCCGCTGTGCCCGTTGGGCGCGGACTTGTCGACGAATTCGAACGGAGCCATGCTGGTCTGCGGCCGGAACGGCACCGTGCCGATGCGCTCGTGGCGGCGATACACTTCGTAGCGCACGATCGGGTCTCCGGCTGCGAACGCTGAGTGCCACTGCAGCTTGACCTCGTTGCCGGACCCGCGCTCGACGCCGAAGCCTTGGGCGGGCTGAAAACCGACCGAGGGCTGCTGGAAGAAGTTGGTGCGCGTGCCGTGCAGATCGGCCACGGTCTGCTCGATGTCCCGTTTCTCCTGCCGTGACAGCGCGCTGGCGACTTGCGCGGCGGCAAGGTTGGCCACCAGCTGGTCGCGCTCGGGGTCGTCGTCCTTGTCGATCAGGCCGATGCCGGTGATCAGGGTCGCCATGCCCTCGGGGTTGAGCGAGTAGCGGATGAAGTCCTGGTAGGGCAGTTTGTCAGGCTGGCCGACGGTCGGCACGCTCTGGCCCGGACGGTGCGCGTACTCTTGCTTCAAGCCGTACATCACGCCATCGGCGAAGACCTTCATGCCGATCACCCCCATGCCCTTGGCGTGTGCGACGGGGATGGAGTTGGTTTGGTGGCAGAAGTAGCGCGGATCGTTGGGATTGACGGCCACCAGCAGCGTGTCGAGGATGTTGCGCGTGTCGCGCTGGATGGCGTACATGTGCACCGCCGGGTTCTCGTGCCCCGTGATGCCGATGTGGCGGATCCATTTGCGCTGCTTGGGGTTCAGGCCGGTGTGGTTGGTGCCGTCCCGATAGTCGAGCAGGCAGGCGATCGCGCCCACCCGCGGCAGCGACTTGTCGCCAGGGTTGTCGAGGCCCTCGTAGGCGGCGTCGACTTCTTCCTTGCTGCCGATGTGATGCACTTGCATCAGATCGAGGTACGCCCCTTCCGGGATGTAGCCCTTGCCGTCTCCGAAGAACTGCGTCAGGGAGCGCTCGATGTCCTCCAGCACCAGCTTGCCGCCGCCCGAGGATCGGCCCATCGGCTCGGAGCCATCGCGCACGATGGCATGCCGCAGCGCGGTCTTTGTGGCGATGAACAGGCGCGCCCGCAGGCTGTGGTCGTAGCCGGGCAGGCCGGGCTTGAGGTTCAGGATGCCGAAAGCCTTGCCCATCTTCTCCTGGCTGAGGAAGTAGTTGTTGGCGGTCTCGATGTACGTCATGCCCGCCCGCACGGCCTTGACCACGATCTGCACCGCTTCGTCGCCGGGCAGGTCCCACTGGATCTTGTTGCCGCCCGCCAAGCCGAAGGTAGTCACCTCGCGGCCGGTTCGCCCCAGCAAGCGCGTTGCCAGCGGCTTCTCGGCGGGATGCGACCAAGCTGCGAATTTGCCGCTGAATGGCAGGAATGTGGTCGCCATTGCCGCGCCGCTCGCCCAGCGAATCGCATCGCGCCTTGAGAAATCTTTCGCCATGTTTGGAATCCTCCGAGTGCCTGAGTAGGCCAGAACCTACCAGAATGTACCATGCTGATTTAGTTGAGCAGGATTCGACGGACCGCGATTCCACTTCTGCCAGAGGTGCTTTTTCGCCATGCAGTCCGCCGACGAGGGATTCCCGGTGCCGCGTGCGTTAGGCCTGCCCGTCCGTCCTGAGCCCACCGGTCAAGCCAGGCCTTTCCGCGGTTCGCAACAACGCCGCGAAGAACGGCTGGGACGCTCCAGGCCGCGTGCTTGGGAAGCCGCACCAGTTACGGTATGGTGGTTGAATCGTCGCCGGGATAATAATGGAGCGAGCGATGCGAGCTACCTGCAACTGCGAACTGAAGCGGGACCCCCGGGAGACGCTCGTCCGCACCAGCACGCCCTGAGCGCAATCGGAGGAAACATGGACAACGCGAGCAAGTGCCCCGTGATGGGCGCCGCCGCCCACGAGGCGATTGGCGAGACCGCCAACCAGAATTGGTGGCCGAACAGGCTGAACCTTAGGGCTCTCCGCCAAAACCATCCACAGGCTGATCCGAACGGCCTGGACTTTAACTACGCCGAGGCCTTCAATAGCCTTGACTTCGAAGCCTTGGAGAAGGATGTCGATGCGTTGATGACCGACTCGCAGGACTGGTGGCCGGCCGACTACGGCCACTACGGGCCGCTCTTCATTCGCATGACCTGGCACGCCGCCGGCACCTACCGCATCCACGACGGGCGCGGCGGCGGCGGGAGCGGCGACCAGCGCTTCGCACCCCTCAACAGCTGGCCCGACAATGTGAACCTCGACAAGGCGCGCCGCCTGCTGTGGCCGATCAAGCAGAAGTACGGCCGCAGCATCTCGTGGGCCGACCTGCTGATCTTCGCCGGGAACCGCGCCCTAGAGACCATGGGCTTCAAGACATTCGGCTTCGGCGGCGGCCGGGAGGACATCTGGGCTGCCGACGAGGACATCTACTGGGGTCCGGAGCAGACCTGGCTCGGCGATGAGCGCTACTCCGGCGACCGGGACCTAGCCGTTCCGCTCGGTGCCGTCCAGATGGGCCTGATCTATGTCAACCCGGAAGGGCCGAACGGCAAGCCGGATCCGGTCGCGGCGGCCCGCGACATCCGCGAGACGTTCCGCCGGATGGCGATGAACGACGAGGAAACCGTTGCGCTCATTGCCGGCGGGCACACGTTCGGCAAGGCTCACGGTGCCGCCGAGGAGCGCTACAAGGGTCCCGAACCCGAGGGCGCGGACATCGAGCAGCAGGGGCTCGGATGGCGGAGCAGCCATGGCAGCGGCAAGGCCGGCGACCAGATCGGAAGCGGGCTGGAGGGCGCTTGGACCAAGAACCCCATCGGCTGGGATAACGGCTACTTCGAGAACCTGTTCGAGTACGAGTGGGAGCTGACGAGGAGCCCCGCCGGTGCGCACCAGTGGACTCCAAAGAATCTGGAGGCGCACGGGACCGTGCCGGACGCGCACGACCCGTCGAAGCGGCATGCGCCGATGATGCTGACCACCGATCTCGCGCTGGTCGCCGATCCGGACTACAGGGAAATCTCGAAGCGCTTCTACGAGAACTCGGACGAGTTGGCCGACGCCTTCGCCAAGGCTTGGTTCAAGCTGCTGCATCGCGACATGGGTCCGTTGGGACGCTATCTCGGCCCGTGGGTTCCCAAGGAGCAGCTGCCGTTCCAGGATCCGCTGCCGGCGGTCACGCACGCGCTCATCGACGAAGCGGACATCGCCGCGCTCAAGGCCAAGATCCTCGATTCCGGCCTGTCCGTCTCTCAGTTGGTATCGGCCGCCTGGGCGTCAGCCTCGACCTACCGCAACACCGACAAGCGCGGCGGCGCGAACGGGGCGCGAATCCGCCTCGCACCGCAGGCAGGCTGGGACGTCAACGTCAAGTCCGGCGTTTCGATCGTATTGCAGACCTTGGAGGGAATCCGACAGGCGTTCAACGATGCGCAGGCGAATGGCAAGCTGGTCTCGCTCGCCGATCTGATCGTGTTGGGCGGCTGCGCCGCCATCGAGGCGGCCGCAGCCAAGGCCGGGCACGACGTCGAAGTCCCTTTCGCGCCGGGGCGCGCAGACGCGACGGACGAGATGACCGACGCTGAATCGTTCGCCGTGCTGGAACCGACCGCCGACGGGTTCCGCAACTACCTGCAGAACGGCCACGCGGCCGCTGCGGACCACCTGCTTGTGGAAAAGGCGTTCATGCTTAAGCTGTCCGCTCCGGAGATGACGGCGCTGGTCGGCGGCATGCGCACGCTCGCCGCGAATGCCGGGCAGTCCGCCTGCGGGGTCTTCACCCACCGTCCTGGAACGCTGACGAATGACTTCTTCGTCAACCTGCTCGACTTGGGAACGGAGTGGACGCCGGTCGGGGACGCCGGCGGCGAATTCGAGGGTCGCGACCGCGCGACCGGCGAGCTTAAGTGGACAGCGAGCCGCGTCGACCTCGTCTTCGGCTCGAACTCGGAGCTCCGCGCCATCGCCGAAGTGTACGCTTGCAGCGACGCCGAGGCCAAGTTCGTCCGGGACTTCGTCGCTGCATGGGACAAGGTCATGAGTCTCGACCGCTTCGACCTCGCCTGATCCTGACGGCTCAGGCTACGGCCTCTTCTACTTGGCGCCAGCGTGTGTTGCATCATCCGCCCGACATGGGGGCCATTGGGAGCACGCTCGGTGGAATCCGATGCAATGGGTCGCGCTGGGCCCGGTCCCGTGCTTCCCGCTCGCGAGCCGCCGCACGGGGTCGTAGAGGCACGGACTCGATCCCTGAGGTCAGCCCAATTGATCGAAACGGAGCAACCGCGCTACCGATCGGTCACGGCGATCCGGTAGCAGTTCAGCATACGCTGGATCCGCCACGCTGGCCACCTCAACGACGCGGCACGCGCGGTGTGGCCGATGGAAGGGCCGTGCTCCGGAGGCGGATCGACGCGGCGTTGCGTGTTCGATCCGCTGCAGCGTCGCGGTCGTTACGCTAGTTGGATATGGCGAAATCCGATCAGGGTTGCGATCTGCTCGTCTTCTCGGCTCATCCCGACGATGCCGAACTGTGCTGCGGAGGACTTCTGCTCGTGGCCCGCGCCAACGGATGGAAGACGGGTGTGGTAGACCTCACGCGCGGCGAATCTGGCACCCTTGGGACGCCTGAGACTCGACTAAGCGAGGCGCGCCGCGCAAGTGATGTCCTCGGCTTGGCGCACCGGCGCAACTTGGGGCTCGCCGATGGCCACGTGCGCGACACCGATGCGAACCGCAGGCTGATCGTGGAGGCCATTCGCCAGCTCAAGCCGCAGGTGGTGGTCGGTCCCCCGCGCGAGGATCACCATCCCGATCACATGGCGACCGCCGAGCTCTTGCGCCAGAGCCTGTTCCTGTGCGGGGTGAGCAAGTATGCGCCGGGCAGCCCGCCGTGGCGGCCCAAGGCCCTCTTGCAGCACTTTGGCAGCCGGGCCGTTGCCCCCCAGCTCGTCGTCGACATTTCGGATGTCTTCGAGCAGCGCATGGAAGCTGTCCGGGCGTATGAATCGCAATTCGGAGTCGACCAGCCGGAGGACTTCCCGGTGCGCTTGGCTTCGGCAAGGTTCCTCAAGTCCATCGAGGCGACCTTGGCATACTACGGCTCGCTCATCGGCGTTGCCTACGGCGAGCCATTCAGCAGCGAAGTCCCGATTCCGGTCAACGATCTCGTCGGCCTGTTCAGCAACGAGCCATGGAAAGACCGCTGACGGTAGCCATCATCTGCCACCCGACCCTGGGCGGCAGCGGGGTCGTGGCCACGGATCTTGGCATGGCGCTGGCCGAGAGGGGCCACACGATCCATATCGTCAGCCACCGGCGCCCGGTCCGGGTCTCGGCGCCTCATCCGCGGGTCCGCTTCCACGAAGTGCCGGTCACGCGGTACCCGCTGTTCACGTATCCGCCCTACACGCTGGCCCTGGCCACGAAGCTGGCAGCGCTGTGTCGCGAAGAGCCGATCGACGTGCTTCACGCCCACTATGCGATCCCGCACGCCGTCAGCGCGTATCTCTGCCGCCAGATGCTGGGCCGCCACGCTCCGAAGATCGTGACCACGCTGCACGGCACGGACATCACCTTGGTCGGGCTCGACGATTCCTTCTACGAGATCACACGCTTCAGCCTGCTCGAAAGCGACGGAGTCACGGCCGTGTCGAACTACCTTGCCCGGCAGGTGAAAGATCGCTTCAACCTGGAGGGCGAAGTCACGACAATCCACAACTTCATCGATCTGGAGCGGTTCTCGCCCTCCCATCGCGATGGCACTGCGCGGTCGCGCTTCGCCTGCGGAGACGAGGCCTTGGTGGGGCACCTGTCGAACTTTCGGTGGGTCAAGCGCGTCCCGGACGTCATCAGGGCGTTTCACCGCATGGTGCAGCACGTTCCAGCTTGCTTGCTGATGATCGGCGACGGTCCCGACTTGCCGGCGGTGAAGCTGGTGGCGGACGAGCTGGGCTTGCTCGACAGGATCGAATTCCTTGGCTCCGAGCAGAATGCCGCGGAGCTCTTGCCGGAACTCGACCTCTTCCTGCTTCCGAGCGAGCAGGAGAGCTTCGGACTGGCTGCCTTGGAGGCCATGGCTTGTGGCGTGCCCGTGATCGCCACTAACGTCGGCGGCTTGCCGGAGCTTGTGACCGAGGGCGAGGCCGGCCACTTGTTTCCTGTCGGGGACGTGGCGGCCATGGGCGAGAAGGCGGCGGAGATCCTTGCCGACGGGGAGCAGCACGCGCGGCTCAAGAGCGGGGCGCGCCGCCGCGCCGGGGACTTTCGCCAAGCCGGGCTTGTAGGCCGCTACGAA
>LXNJ01000966.1_pt1 | contig 18094 bp, 17 predicted proteins | sample 809081 | NCBI WGS metagenome assembly LXNJ01 (sample SAMN04870510, study PRJNA318959) | sponge metagenome | biome: sponge; feature: marine sponge reef; material: water | host: Petrosia ficiformis | place: Greece: Milos, Mediterranean Sea | collected 2013-05-29 | depth 5-7 m
GCAATAACTGCACAAGCAGGGAGCACTGGCGCGGGAATTGGCTTCGTTATTGGAGAGTCATCATATTGGAAATGGGAGGCAGGTATAACCCGTAACGTTGCTGCGGATCCTTACAATGGAAGTTACTCCGTGACGATTAACGATAAAATAAGAGGAGACTGTGTTGTTCATACGATTGATCCGAGTGAAGCCTATCAGCATAGGTTGGTTGCCCTCCCGTGTGGTGATGACACCCATGTTGAATATTTATGTATACCAGCCTCACCAAATCACAGCACGTTGGTTAATGGGTATAGTGGTTCGTTTTATGAGTGTCAACCACACACAACGGGCGATTGCGGTCATACGTATCATCTGAGTAATTCGAGCGATCACGCCCTACTTGCGACGTGTTCTAATTGTAATGAGGCTTCTGTTTATAAATGCGCTGGACATCCTAACAGTTGCACAGCCAGCGATAGTACAGGTGACAGCGTTGGCAGCAATACAGGTAGTGGGAGCGGCTCCGGCAGCGGATCAGGTTCTGGTAGTGGTAGTAACGTTGCATGTGGTGCTGCGTCTTGGACAGGGTGCGCGATGCAGGTGAGTTCAAGCACTGACCATTATACCTCCAGTTGTGCCAGTGGGTGTGGCAACGGGTATTGGGCATGTAATGCGACAGCCGTTGCATGGCATACCGATGTCAAGACCTGCACACGCCCCAATTGCGGTCAGACTTATACAGGCTGCACTAAGGGCAATGGCACCTGCACGAATGGACAGTATATTTGGCATAATTAACTGCCACCGCACGTCATTTCTTTAACAGGCAGGTATCCTTATTAGGTATCTGCCTGTTATTGCTTTTAGCATTTCCGCCTTTTGCAGTTTCCTATGATGTTTTGAAAACCAATGCGTCATTACTCACACTTTACCCTACAACCGATCAACAGTATACGCCTCCAGCAACGCCGCATCAATATCCACACCAAACCCCGGTGCATCATTCAGCGTGAAAAAACCTTCGCGAGTGGAGGGACGTAAGCCTCGATAAAGTTCATTTTCAACATCATTTCGGGAGGGACCGAATGTCTCCGCCATGCACGGCATCGGTAAACAGGCAGTGAGATGCAAACCCCACGGTGTGCCTGCTTGATGAAGCCATGTTGGGATACCAAGTTCCGCTGCTTCGCGTGCAATACGGAGGCATTCCGTGAAACCGCCCGCCCAACTCACATCCGGCTGAATCATATCTGCTGCTTTCCATCGTAGAAGTTCGCGGAATCCGTATCGGGTAAATTCGTGTTCACCAGAAACAATCCATGTCGGATTTACCTCTTTCACTAACTGTGCCATACCAGCATAATCGTCAAGTGGAATCGGTTCCTCAATCCATTTGAGGTTAGCGTCACTTGCTGCGTCAGCAAAACGGAGGGTATAATCCACATCCCAACGGAGATAGATGTCTGTCATCAGTTCCACATCGGGGCCGATAGCCTCGCGTGCGGCGTGTATCATTTCAAGGTTTTGTGTGAATCCATCTTCGCCTTCCGCGAGTCCGTTTTTAAGAGGAATCTTGCATGCAGTGAATCCGTTTTCTGCATAATAACCGACATCTCCTCCCGTTGCATACGCGGGTATCTGAAGACGTGGTGTATCAGTAAAAAGGCTATAGACAGGCGCGCCTATTATCTTGCCACACAGGTCAACGAGGGCAAGTTCTATACCACTTAACGCGTAGATGACAAGTCCGCGCCGCCCATAAATTGAGGTAACGTGATATAGGTGTTCCCAAATGTTTTCAACATCCAGTGGGTCGCATCCGAGGACGAAGTGTTGAAGATGTTTGTCAATAATCATCGCCCCCGCGAGTCCACCACCACCGAGTCCGTATCCCTTTAAGCCTTTATCAGTTGTGATTTGGACGATTAACGCGCCTGCTTGTGCTGCGAAGGGACCACGCCAATCGACATGAACATTTTTGGGTGTAGCCTGTCCCGGTATATCTCCTTTAGCAAAACCGAGCGAGGGCATTGCACGTGGATTCAGATTGACGTGCCATGTGCGGACACCTGCAACAGTGTGGCGTGTTTTGGCGCGCGTTTTCCATTGTGTAGAGAGACTTTCTTCGCTGGTTTGCATGATACGATTCCTATGTAATGGAACTTATATTTTCCTTAAGATTTGCAGTGTTTGTAGTCGCGCAATTCATTGCGCCTCTTTTTTTCCTGTAGGAGCGACCTCCTGGTCGCGACTTTACTGGTAAAACTTTAGGAGGCTTTGTAAACACTCCGAGCAACACATGTGAACATCTTGTAATCCCGTCAAATACCAAAAGCGTATTTGACGTTGATTCGTAAATCCTGGTTCAGACAATTAGACTAACGAGGTAGCGCATGATAGCCTATGCCACTGAAAAATCCAACTACCATCCAGATGCCTACCATCACATACTCACCAAAAATCAATCCAAATGCGATAGGACGAATCCGCCGATAGGTCATTGGACCGCCGAACTTAAGCGTGACGTATTTTATCATCCATCCGACAAAAATAGAAGACCATAGATGGAACGCAGGATAGGTAGCACCTAATAGGTATCCAATCGGATGCAATGACCACCAGACAAAACTTTGACGCATCAAGAGCATGAAGCCAGTAAAACCTGCTCCCGCAATCATACTGTAGACCTCAAGCCAATTTGTTTCAACAGAAAATTGAATGAGTCTGTTCATCTTGTTGAAATAGCCACGCGGGGCACCGACAAATGACGAGCCTTGTAAAAACAGCGCGCCTTTGTCATAGACAAGCGTCAACGATGCGTAAACGGAAACGAGGATAGCAACAACGAGTGAGATACCGAGTATCGGCACGATTCGGCGGCGGACCAATTGAACTTCATCGGCAGCCTTGAAACTGTGCAAGAAGTTCGGCATCATGAATTCTCCCCAATCCCGTAGAAAAGTACGCTGGAAACTGAGAACAGCCAGACTTTTTTGGCCCATTACTCCCGATCCGAGCGTAAAATTGATGTAATCCGATGGGAAGAAAGGGGCTTGCACAAGCAGTAGTCCACCGTTTACCACCATCCATGATAACACAACAGAGGTGACAAAGATTGAGAGCAGCGTGACCACTGCCACCCAAGTGGTTATGCCAGCAATCACAAAGAATACCACAAGGGTAACAAATCCGAGTAGAAATCCGAGCAGTGCCAAACGATACGGCAACGGTTCATCAGAATCGTCTATCAGACGTCTATCTCCCGCTATATTCGTTTGTTTGCTATGCAACCCGAACGTTTTCCTGAAAATCGATGCGATATGTTCTCGTCCACCCCAGAAAACCGCAGGCACAAAAATAAGATAACCTCCCATCACTTGACGGCTACAACTTAGCCACGGACCGATTCCGAAGCCCGTTGCATTCATAACAATATATTGGAGTTTGAAAAACAGAAAGAAAAACCAAAGGCTAAAGGAAACTTCAAGCGTTAGCAACGCAGCTACGCCGATAACTGAAAAATAGATGGCGATGTTCATCGCTGGCCACATTCCGAGTGTATGCCACGGTTTCTCGGTAAAAGCGCGGTGAATATTATAAATCAATGGGATTTCTGGCACCGTTGGAAAATGCGCGTGCAGTCCGTTGAGGAAATGTATTAGCACCGGCAATGCCATCCCTATCCACAGTAATTTGTTTTTGAAAAAAGCGTTGAGAAGTGTTCCCTGTTCGGGCTGCGCTGCAAGTTGAACTGGAATCTGGATTAAAGGGAATGAGAATCGTTCGCGTTCTATCCACTGCTTGCGGAGGATTGTGGATAAGCAAAGCGTTGTGAAATAAAAAACAAGGACAAAAAGTCCCCAGATAAGCAATGGCTTGATCCAAGGTGACCACGGTACGGTTCCACCCGGTGAAAGCCCCTCATAAAAATCCGTTACGGCTTGTGTATCCGTGACGATTAACCATTCTGGGATGTGTGGTTGAAGTGTTTCTGCCCAATCATTTTCGGGGGTTGTGAAATAACGCAGCGCAACAAGGCAGGGTAGTAGAAACTGCAGCAGGCCCATTGAAGGAATGCCGACTGCGACAATCAGCATCATCCAAATGACTGTCAATTCAAGGGCAGAGAGTGAAAAGCGGCTGTTTCGTGTCAACAAGCGTAAGGGTAAATTGACAACAAACACAAGTAGGAGCAGCCCAAAGATTGAACCTACAGGGAGGTGGTTACCCGCAATCCTTGAATTCTCTAAAAAATAGTTGTTGTAGGGGGTGATTGCACATATTCCCCCTACTAAAAGCAGTCCGACAAGGATAGCAGAGAATCGGATTTTTGGGCGGCGAGGCATATATGAAATTTCCCTACGATGGATATTCGGTTCAAAACATTTCAATATGGATTGAACCACATGGCGCGGTGCAAAGCAGATTCTTCTCACCGCGCTACACACCTGCCACCTAACTATTTCTCTTAATTTTCATCACTCCCATCACGAAGTACCGGATTATAGAGACAGAGTTCCGCATCTACAATTCTGCCATCAGGTAACGTATACTGATTTGGGGTGCCGCCGCCCCACGGTGCTGTCCAATCTTTACTGCGTTCTTTATCACTATCTTTCCTTTGCTGCACAGCTTCCCAAGAGAATCCTTCCATGAGTTGTTCATGTAGGGATGCTTCCAATTCACGATGTTCAGGTTTTCCAGTAAGATTCTCAAATTCGTCTGGGTCATTTTCTAAATCAAACAAGATGGATTCATCTTCAGGGAAAGCGACATACTTATAACGAGGTGTTCTCAACATACGCATCGGTCCAGTTGTTTGATTTGCCCAGTATTCGCTGATTGCGGTGTTTCGCCAACCATCCGAATTTCCATTCATCAGATTTGACAAATCTGCACCGTCTAAATCGTCGGGAATCGGGATGCCTGCCCTTGCACATAGCGTCGGGAAAAGATCGTTTAATTCCACAGGAGCATCAACACGTTTACCGTGTGTCCCTTCTGATCGAGTATCGTATATAATAAGTGGAACCCGTGCAGCTGCTTCATAATAGCTGGATTTCCACCATTGCCCATGTTCACCAGCCATCTCACCGTGGTCGGTGGTATAAACGATAATTGTGTTCTCTAATAGACCATCGCGTTCTAAGATCGTCAGCAAATCACCGACACATTCATCCAAGAATTCGCAGCAGGCATAGTATGCCGCGCGCGCTTTGCGTGTCTCTTCCTCTGTAATGGCTGCTGTGTTGAAGGTCTTTCTTAATCCTGCCGCATAGCGGTGTGTCTGTTCCAAGTGTCCCGGTGGGATATTGGGCATGTCTACATTATCTGGATAATATTTGTCGAGAAGCCGTTTGGGCGCGGTAAGCGGAAAGTGAGGACGACTATAACTTGCGAGCAAAAACCACGGTTGGTCAGCAGGTTGTGATCTTAAGTATTCAGTCGTTTCTTCGTTGACCACCCGTTCTTGCAGAAGACTTGATGGAATTTCTGTTACCCCCGCATCCTTCGTACGATTCTTGTTGTCCCGTAGTGGATCACGTTGATGTCCGGCACGCCCACGTAGATCACCGTACGGACGCGATTGGAATCCGTTGTGCTGTTCTTTCCCACCAAAGTGCATCTTTCCAACAAGCGCGGTGGCATACCCGTGTTCTGAAAAATGTGCTGGCATCGTGAGATGTTCAGGGTACAGGATTGAACCGTTATTCCAAGCGGAGCAACGATGTGCGTATTTTCCTGTCAGCATACACATCCGTGAGGGAGTGCAAAGCGGGAATTGACAGTATGCCGCATTAAAGTAGTTTCCGGATTCTGCAAGCCGATCAAGGTGTGGGGTTTGGACAATATTATTGCCTTCACATCCGATAGCGTGTGGACTGTGTTCATCACTCTGGAGAAATAGGATATTTGGTTTTTGATCCATGCTGAAAAAATCTCCTTTTACTGTCAATCTGTGTTCAAGTGGGTAACTCGCCATGCATTTGAAAATCAACGCCGAAGGGCAGCGTGATGTCCGAGTCTTTTTTAGCAAAATGTTGTGAAAAATCAACAAGTGTGAATCCCACAAGTTGTTTCGTCTCAGGGTGAAACCGCAGAATCAAATCATCAGCGTCCTCAACGTAGTCTGTATATTCGGGTTGACCTCGCGTTACATAAAGCACATCAGCTTCCTGATCATAGACAATTTTAAGCCCATCTTTATTGTGATTCATCTGACTCTTATTTTCTTTTGGTATTCTGCCTTTCAGTTTACACGAATTCTCTACAATAATCAAGCAGAATTTGGGTAGGTAGAACACACATTGACCTTGATTCTGTGTCTCACCAACGTCCTACTTGCAAAAGGACGCACACACAAACCCACGATAGTGAATGGAAAAACTGATTGCTGATAACTGATTGCTAACAACCAATTTTCTCAATGTGGAGGTTCGGCTTTTCGTTTACCGACACCCATTTGAATTGCAGGAAGGATGGTATCTGAAATATTGATGGAATAGTCGAAGATTGTCCAACCGGAAGCACCTAAGAAGCGTGCAAGATGGATCTGCCCAACCACAGCATCTGGTGTTAGGAGGGAGTTAGATGCTGTCGCGCCGATACCCGGATAAATCGCTACACCTTTTGGCATAAGGGCAAGTTGCTTCTCTAATAGGTCGGTAAAATATTTGGTGTCTTCAGTATAGTTCATCGGACAAACGAAATCAACATAACCAGCTTTTGCCCACGCAATCCAATCCTGTCCGATAGATGTTACACAGTCAGGATAGGCACCGAAGACTGCAGTAGAAATCTTGATGTTGGGTTTTATCTCACGTGTGCGTTTGTGAATTAAGCGTACTAAACGGGTTATCTGTTGTGCGCGCCATTCAATATACGCCTCGCTGTGTTGTCCAGTTCTTGGCAACACAGAAGCGGGCCATTCCTGAATATGTTGTCGTGTCGCAAGCATGAATCTTTTATGGCACTCATCACAATAACACGCTCGGCTTCCCGGATAACGGATATAATCGAGGTGGATACCGTCAACATCGTAATTCTGCACAATTTCCATAATAGCGTTCAATTCCAACAGCACGTTTTCTGGATTCGAAGGACAAAGCCAATTGATTGAGTCGCCTGTTGATGAGATTTGAGTTCGTCCATCTTTTTTCATTTTATCCACAAACTCTTTCGGTGCACCTTCCAAATTCCATGTTATCTTCCACACATGGACTTCCAAATTGTGCTTATGCGCTGCCTTAACGCATTGTGCAATTTGGTCACCGTATTTCGTAAACTTTGTACTCTGGGGCAACACGCTACTATCGTAATGCGCTAAACCACCCCATGCCATATTCGGAAAAATCATGTTAATGCCCGCAGCAGCCAATTCCTTAGCAGAACGTTCCCAGTCGCCAGGGTATGCCCCAAGACCTGAATGATTCCATAAGGCGCGTCCTTCCGTTTCATCGCTGAAATGTGACAGAAAATACGCTTTTGAAAGTACATCTTGACTCTCCCGCGCTGCGGTCATCGCTTCGTAATAATCCTTACGTGCATATTCAGTTCGTGCTTGCGTCGTCAAGGTCTTTCCCGTTTGTAACGCTTGCTTCGCTTCAGAAAGCCCGCCATACCCCACAAATTTCGTTAAGCTGTCAAGGTTATTGATGTGTCCGAAAGTTGTCATCGCTTCCAATTCACGTTTTGCGATTGCATGCTGAAATTCAGGGACGAGATGTCCGAGAAGTGCCGCGAGGAGTTGTGTTTTGGTTCGGATATCGTCAGGAAGAAAGACGTGGCTGAAAAATACACCTGTTTTGTTTAAGAAAAAAGCAGGATATCCGCTCAATTTACCCTCTGCATTGTGCCACTGTCCGATAATTCTTGTTTGTGGGTCGGTAGATTCTACCACAGTAATATTCCACGATGCTTGCCGCACGGATTTTGGAATTCCTAATATGTCAGGTGCATCAAATTGAATGGAAGCGAACTGACCAGAGGTTTCTTGGCGCAGCCATTTTATACTACGTAAATTCAGAAGTGATGCAACCTCATCTGCAAGGTTATAGGTCACAAATAGTTTGCCACCGCGTGCTACAAAACTTTTTAGGAGAGGGGCAGTTTTAAGTGAGATTTTTGGATTGAGCGGAAGGATTATTAACCGATACGGATTGGAAGATGTCTTTTGTAAGCGCGAAACATTGGTAGCAGATGACTCTTCCAATTGGTCTGCGGAAAAACCGATGCTTTTCAACATGCGGACAAAACGTCTGCTGACAGAACGTGCATAGTCCACATCACCTTGTGCTACGCCAGACGCTGTTGACGGTAATAGGATCGCAATATCTGCCTGTTGTGCAGCGATGTCGGTTAACGCTCCGCTCCAGCAGACGAAAATAAATATAATATGCGTGGAAAAGGTTTTGAACCATAACTTTTTCCAATGCATTATTCCAAATAACATAACCGGTTTCCCCCAGCAAAATGGTTTGCCGGTTTTTATACCATTTTGAATGATGGTTCTATTATTATCAAAACAGGCGTTTGTAGTCGCGCAATTCATTGCCAAATCAACGCCAAATGCGCGTTTGGCATTTGGCGCCTCGGACATTCTTCAATTCAATGTGAAATCAAATCTCACAATGAAATTTATTTTCAGAAATGGTATTATACTCCTATACCTCTGCCTAACGTTTTGTTGTTGCCAAATACTTATTGGGTAGATCAGAATTATCTTGACTGATTTGTGCGGTACTTCCTAAAAACTTCTCAATACCTCGGACAATAGCAGCGGCTACTTTTTGTTGATATGCATCCGAAGTAAGTTTATTTCCTTCCGTTGGATTCGTCACAAATCCTGTTTCAACGAGAATAGCAGGAACACTTGTACCAATGAGTACAACAAAACGGGCATGTTTTACACCACGGTCTACTGCACCTGTGGCGTCCACCAATTCCTGCTGCACATATTTTGCCAATCGACGGCTATCCTTACTTTTACTCTCTACTATTAGTCCTTTTAAAAGAGTTTCCAATTCTTGTATGCTATACCCGGAGTTTGCATTTTCTCGCGCTGCGATGATTTCTGCGTTTTTATCTGTGCTCTTCACATCTAAATAATAAGTTTCAATGCCGTTGGCTCTCGAATTTCCACTTGCATTGGCATGAATGCTCAAAAACAGGTCAGCCTTGTGTCTGGTAGCAAACGCTGTTCGTTCCTTCAACGAAATAAAACGGTCAGTATCTCGTGTTAGAAGAACCGTGTAACCTTTTGCAGTTAAGATCGCACCGATTTTCTTTGAAATATTCAGCACAATAGGTTTTTCTATGATATCTCTTGCGCTGCCACCTCCGGGATCTTTCCCACCGTGTCCAGCGTCTATCACAATCGTCTTAGCGGTTAATCCGAATTCACGTATAAGGGATCCGGGTGTTAACGCCTCTGGTTCAGCGGTAGGGGGTGCTGGTTTAACTTGCGGTTGAGTAGGGGTCTCATCCGGAGGTGTTGTAGGATTCTGTGGTGCCTTTAACTCCTGAAGTTCTTTAGAGGCAGTAGATACAATCTCTTTACTGTTGGCGGATTCAAGGATCTCAACGTAAAGCGTTTCAGCACGTGTTTTGTATCCATGCTCAGCATAAGTGCGTCCTAACGCCAACTGTGCCTCTGCTGCTAAGTCTGTCCCAGCATATCGGTTTGTAACAATCTGGTAGTGATGTGCTGCACGGGCAGAATCACCTATCAGCGTGTAGCAACGGGCTATCCAGTAGTGTGCCTGAGGTAAATGCTCCGAATCTGGATAAGTATAAATTAATCTTCTAAATGCTGCAATGGCGCTTTGCGGTGCCTCAGAATCGCCTTCTTTTATGCACCAAACCCAACAGGAAGCGATAGCATACTGTGCGTCATCTGCCGATGCATTTTCTGTATCCGCACGAATAACGTCTTCTAACTCCGTTATTAACGCATGCCATTCGTCAAGGGTCGCGTATTTCTCACCACTTGTATAGTTGTAATGTTGATCCGCTAACTGATTATAAGTCGGCATGGACATGGTAGCGCAGCCTGAGGATAGGACTGCTAACAATAGGATTATCATCCAGACAGGACACAATTTCATGTATTTTACTCCTGCACATATATCAATTATGACGTTGTCCGCAAACTCCCCTCTAAAATGCGGAAATATGATTTTCTTTATGTATTTTATGTTATGAGATAAAACGAAAATCTACAACTTTCGTTACTAAAAAAGACCGATGAATAGGAACCTAGCTGCCACATCTACCCAGTACAGCAGCACCTGAGATGAGTGCTGCTTGCGATAAGAGGGTCTAACGGGGACGTCGTGGGCACCTCGCCCTACGATGCCCGATGCATCTGAACGTGAGATAACCTTTGCCAAAAACTTTACATCCTTTTTTCTAAAATATTTGACATCTGATACTTTTATAACAGACCCCGAACATGTAATGCCCGAAATTTTGAAAAATACAGCATAGACATACTCCGACCGTCCTTGACACTAACGAGGCATGCAAAATGAAACACACGACAAAAATTGAACTTGCAAATCTACAAGACCTGAATTTGGCAAATGCAGGCGTTATCAAACCCGAAGAGGTTCGGCGCGCTACTGTTGAAAATGCACTCGTCTATACTGGAGCGACCCGGTTGTCGTTACCGAAATCCCTCATTGAACAACTCGGCTTGACGCCTGTCGGAACCACGCGAGCGAGGACAGCAAACGGTATTGTAGACCGGATAATTTATTCGACGGTCGAATTTACGGTATTGGACCGAAAGGAGACTATTCGGGTAACGGACTTGCCAGAAGATACGCCTGTCCTTGTTGGGCACATGATTTTGGAACTCCTTGATCTCTGTCTTGATATCAAAAAAGGGTTGATCTACAACCCTGACCACGACAATGAATGGATTGAAGACCAACTTTGACAACTTCAACGAGGAAAGAGATATTACCCAAATAATTTCTGAATATTTTCAGAAAAAATCAAATTTTCTTGACAAACTGCATCGGACGTGTTATACTTAATACCGTCCTTGAGATGAGATGATGTCACAATCTCATTTTGGGCGGGTAGCTCAGGTGGCTAGAGCGACAGCCTTACAAGCTGTAGGTCACAGGTTCAAGTCCTGTCCCGCCTACTTGTTAGAGGCATCTTATGGGCTCGTGGCGCAGATGGTTTAGCGCGCCTGCCTGTCACGCAGGAGGTCGCGGGTTCAAGTCCCGTCGGGCCCGTTTACATTATGAAGAATTAGCCACAGGTTGTGCCTTACAACGCTGTGGTTTTTTCGTTACAGGACACCAACATCATCCTATAATAGAGGAGCAAAACCGCAGTGCTTGACCTCAAATTTATTCGAGAAAATACCGATGCCGTTCGCAAGATGTTAGCTGACCGCCAGACTGATGCAGATTTAAACAAACTAATTGAATTAGATACACGCTGGCGTGAGAACTTGACTCACACGCAGACTCTACAGGCGCATCAAAATAAGGTTTCACAACAAATAGCACAATTGAAAAAGGAAAAACAGGACGCAACAGAGACGATTGCGGAGATGCGGAAACTCTCCCAAGAAATCAAGGAGCGTAACGCAGAGGCAAACAACCTTAAAGCTGAGATAGACGCTATCCTGTTAACAATTCCGAACATGCCCGAGACAAGCACACCTGTCGGCACAGGTGAAGCAGATAACATTGAAATCAAGACATGGGGTGAACTGCCGAGTTTTGACTTTGAACTAAAACCGCATTGGGAAATCGCAGAAACGTTAGATATTGTCGATTTTCAACGCGGTGCAAAGGTTGCAGGCAGCAACTTTGTTGTCTTCAAGGGCTTGGGGGCAAGGCTGGAACGTGCTTTGATCCAGTTTATGCTTGACTTACACACCACCCAACACGGCTACACCGAAATTTCCCCGCCATTCCTTGCGAACCGTCCTACAATGACAGGAACGGGACAAATCCCCAAATTAGAAGCGGATATGTATCGCTGTGATAGAGATGAAGAAAACCCTGATAGCGATCTGTTTCTGATTCCGACTGCCGAAGTGCCTGTGACAAATCTTTTCGCGGGTGAAATATTATCTGCTGATGAGTTACCTATCTACTACACTGCCTATACGCCATGTTTTCGCCGCGAAGCAGGTGCGTATGGAAAGGATACACGCGGTTTACAGCGCATCCATCAATTTGACAAGGTGGAGATGGTGAAGTTCACTACGCCTGAAATGTCTTATGCAGAACACAAATTACTTTTAGAAAATGCGGAAAGTGTTTTGCAGGCACTCGGTCTGCCGTATCGCGTTGTACAACATTGCACGGTAGAACTTTCGTTTGCAGCGGCGAAATGCTACGATATTGAGGTATGGGCACCAGCAGGAGAAAAGTTTTTAGAGGTTTCTTCCTGTAGCAACTTTGAAGCATTCCAAGCGCGCCGTGCGAATATCCGCTACCGTCCAGAAGCCGGTGCCAAACCGGAGTTTATCCATACGCTCAATGCATCTGGCACGGCTCTGCCGCGGGTTGTAATTGCACTTCTTGAGACATATCAGAATCCGGATGGGACAGTGCGTGTGCCTGCGGTGTTGCAGCCATATATGGGTGGTTTAAAGCAGATTGGATGATGCTCAAGGATTCAAACCATGAAACTCAACTATTACCCAGAAACCGACTCACTATATATCAATTTGTCCGAGCAACCCAGCGTGGAGAGTCTCGAAATCTCTGAAGGTATCCTCCTTGATTATGATGCCGACGGTAGACTTGTTGGTATTGACATTGATAATGTCAGCAACAAAGTTGAAATGGAGAAACTGATTCTTAAGTTCTTAAAGTAAAATCTAAAAATACATTTACATTTTCTTAAGGTTAGCGGTGTTTGTAGTCGCGCAATTCATTGCGCCTCGGACATTTATGGCGTGTTTAAAATCCACATAAGAACAAAATGTAAAAATAATTATGGGTTCACTATAAAATAAGGACAATAAAATGGCAAAGACCATTGATGAAAAAGTCAATACCGTCATAACATATAATACTTTCTGGTACAATAATAGAGTTTTTGAGGAAAATTATGAAGCGCACATCACATCTCTAAAGGAAACTCTACTTGTCCTGAGAAACCAAGTTCAAAACCAAGGACTCACTAAAGAGTTACTTGACGCTCTAATTTTGGAAAAAACAAACGGGTTAAAAGTTCTATTGACTTTGACTGGATTTTCTAATGAACACTTTAAACGATTGATTACATTTATCAGGGTCATTGACGATGAAGAACTCTCACAACTTTCTTGTAGGAACCTATGGATAGATGAAGCTGAGTTAGACGAGACGGGGGTAACAGAGTGGCAAGATGCCAAAATACAAAACAAAATACAAAATTGTGCTGATTTTAGGAGAGGGATCATCAATCTGTTCTTTGAAGGCTCTACGGTTCCCGTGCTTGCCAAAACTCTTCCGCTTTTTGAGTTAAAAAAATTAGGCGTTTCCAAACTTAGTTTTGAAGTTGAGGCGATGATTGATACGTTGATTCGGTATAAAGAGAAAGGTTCTTATTCAGGAAAGGCACAAAATAATGCTGAAGTCGTCATTGGAAAACTATTAGAAGAAATGGAAATCAGTTTTGAACAAAGTGTAGACTTAGAAAAGTTAAGAGAACACGCTCCAAACGAAAAGCGCACAATGGATTTTATCATTCCCAACAGAGAAGAACCACAAGTAATTATTGAGTCTTCATATTCTAAAACAACTTCCTCTGGACAAGGTGATAAAGCAAAAACAGAGATTGCCATTAGAAACCTTCTTAGTAAACATTATTCTAATGCGCGCTTCTGGGGATTTGTTGACGGTATCGGTTGGTATGTTCGAAAAAAAGATTTGAGAAGAATGGTAGAAGCGTTTGAAGATGTATTTACTTTGGAAGAATCAGAACTTAGACGTTTCCAACAATCGCTAATTGCCGTTTTAAAATAACAGAATGTTAATAATCCCTCATGATTTATTCAAGGTGTACTATGGAAAAATTTATCAACAAAATCATTCATGGAGATTGTATTGAGGTAATACAGCAGATCCCTTCAGATAGTATTGATGTGACATTTGCCGATCCGCCTTTTAACCTCAAAAAGAAGTACGGGACTTATAAGGACGAAAAGGGTACGGAAGATTATCTCAGTTGGTGCAAACAGTGGATTCTTGAAATGGTAAGGATAACAAAACCGAGTGGGTCCATCTTCTTGCACAATATTCCAAAATGGCTGACATATTATGCAGGGTTCCTAAACGAAGTCGCAGATTTTCGGCACTGGATTGCATGGGACGCGCCAACAGCACCTATGGGAAAGACTTTGCAACCCTCACACTACGGCATTTTGTTTTATGCAAAAAATCAACGTGAAAATAAATTTTATGAAATTCGATATCCACATAAGCGGTGTCGGAAATGTGGATACTTGTTAAAAGACTACGGTGGAAAAAAGAAAATTCTACACCCTTTTGGACCGCTTGTCTCTGATATATGGTCGGATATTCACCGAATTCGTCATAATAAACATAGAGACCCACATCCATGCCAACTCCCAGTACATCTTTTAGAACGTCTTATATTGATGAGTACAGACGAAGGAGACGTGATCCTTGACCCGTTTATGGGAACTGGTACAACAGCTGTCGCAGCTGCAAGATTGGGAAGAAACGTCATCGGTATAGATATTGATCCTCAATATGTGGAAATCACACAACGGAAATTAGCGCAAGAATCTCCAAACTCTAAAATTGAGGATATCTGGGTAAGTTTTTATCTTGGTGAAATTGTTACAATTGTTGACAGAAACTGGGAAACGTTGAAGTCGTACTTTGTAATACCGGAGGACATGAGAGATATTGACTTTGAAAAAATTAAAACTAATGGTGGTGTTGTTGCAACGGTACCTCAGTCCCTTCAACTTCCATTGAATCTTAAGGAGGAAAACTGTGACTGCTATTGATTAAGGTGGATAAATTGATGGAATACCTTGTTATTTTTGAAAAAGGCGATACCAGTTATGGTGCTTATGTTCCCGACCTACCCGGATGTATTGCCGTCGGTAAAACAATGGATGAAGTTCGCAAACTAATCGCGGAAGCAATCGAATTTCATATTGAAGGACTACAATTAGCGGGTGAAGATGTTCCCAAATCTACCTCTAAATCACCCGTTTACAAAACCCCAGATGAAACATCCGCATACATTGAAGCACAAGTGCCTTTGTGATGTCAAAACAGATTGAAGGAATAAAGTTGCGCCTGCTATTATAGTAAAATCCGAAAATATGTTCACATTTCAATGAATAACAATCCCCATACACTCGCGCTGGCGAGGTTTCCTAACCTCGCCAATATCCAGATAATTATGGATTTCACTATAAATGTCGTTCTAAACCATTTTCTTCTTCTACCTATTGGATTCCATCCGCGGACGAAGCACTTCTAACTCTTTGAGGAGCACACTACCCTGTTCAACCTGCGGCGCCTGCAGGTGTTCCGAGATTTCTCCGTTTGTCTCAACGATAAACCCCGCATCCTGTATCATCTGCAGCGTGCGTGATGCTTCCTTTCCCGTTGCATTGAGATAACCTTCCAAAAACATCGAATTTGCGGGGTAAAGTGCCATGACCTCCATACCTCGCAAATGGTGTTCTCTACCTGCAGCTACCCGTATTTCTGCTTGAGGGTTCAGAAATCTATATAGGCATAACACACGCAAACAGTAGTCTGGTGTTAAAGTGGTAGGCCCGTCCCACTGAGTTTCCGTGACGAATTCCGATAACTGTGTGCCATCAATCGGTAGAAAAAAATTGACCGGAATTGAGGCTACTTCCAATCTACGTAATTCCTTAGCAACCCTTATTAAGTCTCCGTTTTCTTCACCCATTCCAACAATCACACCAGAACAGCAGGCAAGTCCAACTGCTTGTGCAGCATGCAGAGTATCCATTCTATCCTGATAGGTATGCGTGCTACATATTTTGGGATAATGGGCTTCTGAAGTGTTGAGATTGTGGTTCAATCTGTCCAATCCTGCTTCTTTTAATGTGCGAGCAGCGGGTTCGTCAATCAAGCCAACGGATAGACACACTTCAATTGGGTATCGTGCTTTAACTGTTTGGATTAATTGTGCAAGTTGTGTGACTCGTTTAGGATTCGGTCCGCGTCCACTCATCACTATGCAGTAGCGATACGCGCCAGTCTGATAGGCGCGTTCTGCCTCAGCGAGAATCTCAGACTCCGGTTTTAAAGCATAAGTATCAATATCTGTCGTTGCAGTTTTTGCTTGCACGCAGTAGTGGCAATCCTCTGGACAATTACCGTTCTGCGCGTTATTAAGGATATGTAGTTGGACTCTGTTCTGAAAATATGTTTTGCGAACCTGATATGCAGCGTCTAACAACAGAAGCAATTCTACTTCCGAAGCGGACAATATCTCTTCGCAAGACGCATCCGAAAGCAATTCCCCTTGTAGACTTGTTGATGTCAATTCGCGGTAGAATGTTGGTTTCATTTTATCTTTTTTAGTATTGTTTGCTAAATTTCCCATGCAATATCTGTAGCATTAAAAACAGGTCCTTCGGTGCAAACGCGTTGATACTCAATCTGATTTGCATCAATACGGACAGGACAAACACAGCCAAGACATACTCCCATCGCGCATCCCATCCGATTCTCCATAGCAACTTGTGTTGGAACTTCAAACTCTGTTGTAATTTTTGTGACAGCGGCAAGCATGTCGTGTGGGCCGCAGGCATAAATTGTTGGATTGAGCAAATCATTTTTTCTGAGCATATCTGTTAGAATATCTGTAACAAATCCGTGATGTCCTACACTTCCGTTATCAGTAGCGATATGCACCGCAACACCTATTGCTTTCAAATCATCAACGCTCAACAGACGCCCCTGATGTTGTGCGCCTACCAATCCGATTGTCTGTATATCGCGTGTGCGCAAAGCAATTGCAAGTAACATCAGAGAGGCGATACCCGCACCTCCACCAACTAAAATTGCTGGTTCAGGATTGTCTGCTATATCAAACGTATTTCCAAGCGGTCCCAACACATGTAGCGATGCCCCATTCGACATATCAGATAATCGTTGTGTCCCCTCACCGATAATTTGATAGAGCATCGTAATTTCGTGCCCATCAATTGTATAAACCGTAAACGGACGACGAAGTAAAAGTCCAGCACCGTTCGAAATCAAGACATGAATAAATTGTCCTGGCTGTGCATGCTGGGCAATATCAGAACACTCACAACGCAACAGGTAATGATCTTCCGCTACGTTCTCATTTGAAAGGATAGTGGTGTGAATATCGTAAGTGTTCATTAGAACAGTCATTTTGTATCAAACGCACAGTTTTGAATCGATACTAAAATCCAAATTTATGAGGCTTCGGAAACGGATTTACTTATTACAAACTTTCCTTTAATGTGCCTTAATTATACCACTGCTTGTAAGGGAAGACAAGAAAAACCTTGTGCTTAAAAAAATAAAACAGGCGTGTAATAAGATAACGCCTGTTTTAAATTTCGGAAGCCATTATTAATATAGTGAAACCTAAAAATAATTAGACACTTTCCTCCCACGGTAGGCGAGGTTTCCTAACCTCGCTGGTGCGGCGTGTCCGATTAATTCTAAGCCCACTAATTCTAAGCCCACTATAAGAAGAAGAAACAGGATCTAATTTCCGTGTCCGGAGCATATAAGACATACCACGCCACAAACCCCATAGAATCCCAACAATAGGCCATAGCAAAAATCCGTACTCACCCCCAGGAGTTAAGACTAAGACAACTTTTTCTCGAACAGCAAGTGGTGTTCCTTTCCCCGCAAACTCGTGGATTTCACTAACAATCCCATAGAATTCAATCAAATCCCCTTCCATCCGCTGTTTCATTTCAGAATCTGCAAGTGTATTATAAACAGGACTTACCCAAATTTAGCGGAACAGGGATATTTTTTACGTCATAGGTACCCACTACCTAAAGGTAGGGGCTTGTGCTTCCTCGCGACTGCGGTTTTCGCTTAGCGTCCACCGTCTTAGTGTCGCTCCACTTTAGGCA
>LXNJ01000967.1_pt1 | contig 18078 bp, 12 predicted proteins | sample 809081 | NCBI WGS metagenome assembly LXNJ01 (sample SAMN04870510, study PRJNA318959) | sponge metagenome | biome: sponge; feature: marine sponge reef; material: water | host: Petrosia ficiformis | place: Greece: Milos, Mediterranean Sea | collected 2013-05-29 | depth 5-7 m
GGAGGACGAGCGGGACGGCGACGAGCGCGCCCAGTACCATGACGACCAGCTGGAAGCTGTCGGTGTAGACGACGGCGAGCATGCCGCCGACTATCGTGTACGCGAGGAGGATCGCCGTGAACGCGAGCATCCCCGTCATCGGCGGGACTTCGAAGACGACGTTGGCGATGACGCCTCCGGCGACGATCTGCGCCTGGACGTAGACCACCGTCGCGATGAGAATGATCGCCGCGGCGAGTCCGCGCAGCTTTCTGCTCCCGTAACGACGTTCGATGAAGGCGGGAACCGTCAGCTCCCGTCGGCTCGTGAAGCGTGGGGCGAGGACCGCGACCATGAACCAGTACGAGAGCGGGATGGCGAGCAGGACCCAGCCGAACGACCAGCCCACGGTATACATGATGCCGATCGTGCCGACGAAGGTGCCGGCCGAGGTATGTGTGGCGGCCATGGTCGCCCCGCCGGTGAACCAGCCCAAGTTGCCGCCGGCGATCCAGTAGTCGGAGTCGCTCCGGGTTCTTTTCAGCGCGACCCACCCGATCACGAAGACGATGAGCGAGTAGCCGACGAATATCCAGGCCCGCTCGCTCACCGCCGCTCCTTCCGGATCATCCAGATCAAATAGAGGACGAGGACGACCCCGCAGGCCAGGAACAGGCCCCAGAAGATGAAGCCGGGAGAGGACTTCATCGGCTCGGCTCCCGGTGCGCAAACGCTCTCCCGCGCACCGTCGCGGTCACTGGCGATCCGCCCCTCACCGCTCGAGTCCGCGCCAGGCCGCGGCCCCCACCGCGACCAGCAGGAATCCTGCGCCGAGCATGAGGTAGAAGGCGAGATCGGGTCGCCACGTCCCGTCGGTCCGGGCGCGAAAGTCGATTACCGCGGGAGGTGCCCGCGAGCTGACTGCGAGAACCCCCGGTTCCCGGGGCGCGAGTCCGGACGGGAATTCCGAGAAGACGCGCCACTCCGCTGGCAGCTCGATCTCGGCGCCGAAGGTCGCGGGGCCGACGGCCGGAGCGAGCTCCGGAACCAGAACCGGGATACGCGCTCGGAGATCCGGCTCTTCTCCATCCACCGCGCCTCTCACCTCGTACGCCACCTCGAGCTCGAACGCGGTCACGCCCCCGGCCTCATCGCCGCCGCCCCTCCCGTCGCGCTCCCAGAGCTCGCCCGGAATCTTCGCCCTCCGCATGGTTCCGCCCGATGGCGACAGCGGGAATGCCCTGCCGGCGACCCGCACCGAATCCGCGAGCGCGCCGCCGAAGCCGAGCAGTTCGAAGGCAGGTGTAGGGGGCTCGAGCACTTCACCCGCGACGGTCACCCGGTACTCGATCCTCACAACCGTCCCGCGCGCGCCGTCGGCAAGAGACGCCCGGAGCCGGAGCGAGGAGAGCGCCGGAGCAGGCGTTTCGCTCGGGGTTTCCTGCGCTGCCCGAGGAGCCGCGCCCGCGAGTCCCAGGAGGAGGGCCGCTAGCGGTCCGTGGCGAAACTCGCGCGAACGCCGAGAGCGGCGAAGCTCCGCGACCGCCGGACCGACCGGCGGAACGGCCGCGCCGCAGCCCAGCGGAGCCGCTCCCCGGCTCACTCCCAGGCGAGCCGCATGACCCGGAGAGCGTTTCCGCCCATGACCTTGGCTATCTCGTCGTCCGAATAGCCCTCGCGCACGAGCCAGCGCAGGATGTTGTGACCGCCCTCCGTCGGATTCTCGATCCCGTCGACGAACTCCACCTCGTCGTACTCCTGACCGGACCGCCCCGCTCCCTTCGACTCCTTGAGCGAGAGCGCGGCCGCGTAGACCCGGTGGAGCCCGACGTGGTCTCCGTAGGTCGTGTCCGGCCCGAAGCCCACGTGGTCGATCCCCACGAGCGCCTTCACATGCTCGAAGTGCTCCATCAGAGCTTCGAGATTGTGCGTCCGGTTGTTGCGGGTTAGGGTGGTGTGCGGAGCGGCCTCGATCCCGATCACGCCGCCCTTGGCCGCGACCGCCTCGATCACCTCGTCCGGCGCCAACCGCTTCGAGTCCCAGAGCGCGCGGGCGCCGATGTGCGAGAGAACCACGGGTTTTTCACTCCATTGGACGGTATCCAGCGTGGTCCGGTCGCCGCAGTGCGAGCAGTCGATGAGCAGTCCCACCTTGTTCATGCGCTCCACCGCCCGCCGGCCGAAGTTGGTCAACCCGCCGTCGCGATGCTCTTTCAGGCCGTTCCCGAGTGCGTTCGACTCCGAGTAGGTGATTCCCAGCGAGCGCAGTCCGAAACCGTAGAGGATGTCGATGCGGTCGAGGTCGTGCTCGATCATGGCGGCGCCTTCCATGGTCGCCACCCACGCCACGCGGCCTGCCGCTCGCGCCCGCTCCACGTCCTCCGCCCGCAGACAGGGCGTCACGAAGTCCTGATGCGCCAGATCGGAGAGGCGCATGCCGAGATCGTGGAGCACGTCCTCCCACTGCCAGCCCGAGTGCGAACGGATGCGGCAGAGGCCGTCCATCAAGTTGTCGAAGACGCAGTCCCAAAGCGACTCGGCGATGCCGCGGAACGCGGTGTGCATCCGGCCGGCCCGGCAGTACTCCGGCGTCTCGTCGATCCTCTCCGGGAAGACTCCCAGATGCTCGTGCATCGAGATCATGGGAGAGGCCGAGGCGAGAGCCCTCGCCCGTTCCTCCCCTGCCCCGTCGAGCTCCACTCGCATGGAGTCCACGCGCCCGGTTTCGGCACAGAGTTCGAACTCACGGTAGTCCGCCCCGGGCTTGAGGTAGGAGTATGACCGGTAGCCAGAGTAACGTCGGTTCTTCATGGTGCCCGTGACGGGAAGGGCTCCGTCGGACGTCCGAGCGAAGATCCGCCGGTCCGCTTCTAGCGCGTCTTCGGGAAGTGCCCCTGAAGCTCGAGTATGTCGACATCCCAGCGTTCGTCCCCGAGCAGATGCTTCACGAAGTACTCCGCCCGCAGCCAGAACCAGTAGTTGCTCATGTCGCCGAAGCCGTGCCTCTGGCCTGGGAAGATGAAGAAGTCGAAACGCTTGTTCGCCCGGATCAGAGCCTCCGCCATACGGAAGGTGCCGGCGTGGTGGACGTTGTTGTCGTTGTCGCCGGTCGTGAGCAGAAGGTGGCCCTTCAGGTTGGCGGCGAGGTCCGAGTTGCGTTCGATTTCGTATTCCCAGGTCACTTCGCCTTCGTCGTCCACCACCTCTTTGACGCCGTGATGCGTCTCCGACCACCAGCGGTTGTAGACGTCGTTGTTGTGGTTGCCCGCCGAAGACACCGCCACCTTGAAGAAGTCGGGGTAGACCAGCATCGCCGCGGTCGACATGAATCCACCGCCCGAGTGACCGTAGATGCCGACCCGGTCGCGGTCGATGTAGTCGTGGCGGTCGGCCAGCTGCTCGATCACGGCCTTCTTGTCGGCGAGTCCGTAGTCGCGCAGGTCGCCGTAGCCGTAGTTGTGGTACCACTTGGAACGGTCGGGGTGACCGCCGCGGTTCCCCATGGTGACGACTATCATGCCGAACTGGGCCAGACCCTGCTCGGTCGAGTTCGTCGACCAGGATTTTGACACCGACTCGGTCTGGGGTCCCGGGTAGACGTAGGCGACGATCGGGTAGTCGCGGTCCGAATCGAAGTCGTAGGGCTTGTACATGACGCCGTAGATGTCGGTCACGCCGTCGGCGGATTCCACCTTGTAGGGCTCGGGCATCTGGTAGCCCGCGGCTTCGAGCGCCGAGAAGTCCGCCGTCTCCAAGTCCATGATCTTGCGGCCCGTGGAGGCGAAGAGCGCGGAGGCCGGAACGGTGTTCACCCGCGAGTGGTTGTCGACGAAGAAGCGCCGCGACTCTCCCATCGACGCCTGGTGATCGAAGTCGCCGGGGTTGAGCAGGGTGAGCCCGGACCCGTCGAGTCCGACCCGATAGAGGTGGAAGTAGTACGGATCTTCGCCCTCCTCCCTCGAGTTGCCGACCAGAAAGACGTGGCCGGCGGCCTCGTCCACGCCCGCGATGCCGTCCACGTGCCACGGACCCTCGGTAAGCCGGTCGATCACCTCACCCGAGGAGTCGTAACGGTAGACGTGGGCCCAGCCGTCGCGCTCCGACCACCACAGCATGTCGCCGTTGTCGAGCATCTCGATGGGGCGGGTCTCGATGTACGTGTTGAGCGAGTCCACGAAGAGCATGGAAGCTTCGCCGGTGGCGGCGTCGGCCGTCATCACCGCGGCGCGGTGCCGGTCGCGGCTGAGGCGCATGAAGTGGAGCACGCCCGGCTCGTCCGAGATCCAGAGCGCCCGCCGGGGTTCGTCGGAATCGGGGTAGAAGAACTGTCGGTCAGTGACGACCTGGAGATCCTCGTCGGACCACGGGTCGTGCGCGACGGTGACCTGCGACCTGGTCTCGAGGTCGTATACGATGAGCTCCTCCTGGGTGACCTTTTCCTCGCCGGCCATCTCGTAGGAGTAGGTCTCGAGCTCGGGGCGCTCGTTGCCGTCGCCTACCACGTGCACTACCCAGAGCTCGCCCACCTCGCGGTTGTCGCGGCGCACGAAGGAGAAGTAGCGCGAATCCTTCGACCACTGGATCGAGGTCGGTTTGCGATCGTCCTTCTCCTCTTCCATCGAGACGTTGGTCTCGCCGCGCCCCGTGTAGTTGCCCTCGTATGTGTAGTACTTCTCGCCGTCGGTGGTCAGTTGAGTCTCCTCCACCTCCACCTCGTCTCCGGCCTCGTCGGCCTCGTCTCCGGTCTTGCCCCGCCTGGCGTCGACGATGCGCCGGTAGTCCTCGCCGTTCATCATCCACAGGTTGTGATGGCGAGCGAAGATCACGGTTTCGCCGTCGGGCGAGACGCTGGCCCAGTTGGGATGGTTGTCCGGGTGCTCGTAATCCTCCATTTCACGCAAGGTCTGCGTCGAGATCGTGTACTCGAAATAGTGGGTGCGCTTGCGGGTGCGGGTTCGCGACCGTTCCCCCTCCTCCTCCTCCTCCATGTCCTCTTCGACCTCGTCGTCTTCCTCTTCCTCGACCTCCTCGTCCTGCGAGGACTGGACCTGGAAGTGAAGCGTGTTGTCGTCGATGAAGCGGATGCTGCGAATGGGAAGGTGCTGCCCGTCGTGCGGATCGCGGGTGATGCGAGTGAGCTCGGCGGCGATGCGGTCGTTGTCGAAGATGCTCGTCTTCGTAGCGCGCTCGGGATCGACGATGTAGTAATAGGTGCCGTCCGAGTCCTCCCATTCGTACCAGAACTTTTCGGATCCCTCGATCCACCTCGGGGCGACGCGTGTGCTGTGCACCATTTCGCTCATCTTGTACGGAGCGAAGCGAGCGGCGAGCTCGAAGTTGGCCCGCTGGTTCCGTGCGCGGCGGTCCTGGGCGGCGGCGGGTTCGGGGTCGGAGAGAAGCGAGACGCTCAGGAGGGCCAGCGAAACAAGGGTGACGAATCGATAAGCTGTCATGGCGAAGGTGGGTGAGATGTGATGGTGAGGAGGCGTGGGAAGGAGGTGCGGGGACGCAGGGGGCGACGGCCGGCCGACGGAAACGTCGCCGTCCCAGTCGGGCCCGCACTGTCCGTCGCAGGTTACGGGCGTCAACCTACCCGAAGGAGGAGGAGGTCCGCAAGGAGAAAGCTTCCAAGAGGAACGTTTCTCACGGACCGGACGTGACGAAACGGTCAATGGCGGGGGAAAACCGGTGTGCCGCCACATAGACGTCTAAGATCGGTTACGATTTCCGGTCCGCCCGCCAACCCAATGGAAGGGTCAACTCGGCCACGGTGTCCCCTCGAGACGCTAACGGTACGCAGGCCGCGACCGCCCCGCCTCGGCCCGCCGCGAAAAAGAGCGCTCACGGAGCCTCGAATCCCGCCTCGCGGTGACTTCCGTCACAGAACGGCTTGGTGGAAGATTCGCCGCACCGACAGAGCGAACCCTTCACGCCCTGGGACATGGTTCCGTCGGCGGCCACCACGGTCAAGGGGCCGCGCACCGCGAGGGGGCCGTTGCCGACGCAGACGATGCGCACGGGGTCGTCCGCGCCTGCGTTCCCGTCGGCCGCCGGAACGAGCCTACCGCCCCGGATCAGGCCGGGGTCGTCGAATTCGGCCGTTCGGTGGGACCCGTCGCAAAACGGTTTGTTGTTGGAATGACCGCATCGGCACAGGGCGACCGAGTCCGACTCGGCGACGATCTCGCCCGCCACCTCGACCCGGACGTCTCCCGTAAGGCACAGCGGACCGTTCGGCGGCACTGCGGCGATGTTGTTCATCCGGCTCTCCTCCCGTTGGTGATCTCGGCCAGTGGGGTGACGACCACCTTGAAGCTCAAGTTATCCCGCAAACGCCTGAGTGCAAGTTCGAGCCGCCGCCACCGAGTCCGGCGTCGGCGCGGATGCAACGTCGCGCTGCCGCCGGTGGCTTCGTCCCCGGTTTGCTCGAGGTCCCGCCCTCATCCGCTTCGTCCTCCCCTCGCCGTCGACGCTGCGACCAGACCTTCGAGCACGAGGAGGATCAATCCCGCTCCGAGCAGGAGGCGCCAGAGCTCGGGTCCTCTCCGGCTGCGAAAGACGAGGTCGGCCCATTCCTGGGCGTCGCCCGCGATTTCCACTCCGGCCAGATCCCGGACATCGTCTTCGGAAAGCGGTGTAAGGTCGGATTCCCTGGGGTCCGGGACCACCGCCGCCCAAGAGTGGAGAAGCTCGGCGCCAGGATCGCCACCAACGCTCACGGCGCTCGAAGCCGAGGTGACGGAGTTGGTGCCGCCCGGGTTCGTGCCGCCGCCGCCCGAAACCTCAGGGGCGGTGGAGTCCGAGACCGGCACCTCAGCCCCGCCGATCAGGAACGCGTAGAGTCCCGCCTCGCCGGTCTCACGCAGGGTTCTCGCGCCGTCCACGGGTCGGATCCGCCCGGACGGCAGGCGCACCGCCGTCACACCTGGCGGAGTGGGCAGCGGTTCGCCCGCCAAGCGCTCGGCGAAGCGGCCCCCGTCGGCGCCCCTCCGCGTCCACTGGCCGACGATCCAGTTGAAGAACGGAACCATGCCGGCCGAGACCGGCAACGAAGTGGAGCGTTCGTCGAGAGGCGACGCCAGCAGGAGGAAGCGCCCCCCTCGGTTGTCGCGACCCTCCACCGCCCAGGCTTCCCCGGCCAGCTCCGCGAGCACGCGCCCCGGGTCGTCAGCGCCTTCGACGGGGACCAGCCCGTAGGCTCGGTCCACTCGCGTACCATCGAGCGGCTCCGGCAGCTTCATCCCTTCGAGCGCGGCTCCGCCCGTCAACGCCCTCCTCTCCAGCCGCCAGCCGATGCCCATCCCTACCAGTCGTCGGTTCAGGGCCGGGAGGCGCGCGGCGTCGGCCGGCGGCAGGACCAGCGTCGCACCATTTCCGTTCACGCGTCCCGGAACGCCGTCCGCGCTTACCAGGAGGTCGGCTCCGTCGGGCGGCGAGCGGGAGATCCGCCCCGCCTCGCCCAGCACTGCGAGAGCCTCGGCGACGAACATGCCCACCGGGCCGGCGGTGGCGACCGTGGTGGGTGGGCCGGCCTCGAAGACGAAGTAGCGGCGATCGTCGGCGCGAAGCCGGTCGGGCTCGATCTCGGCATAGCCCGATGTCCAGCCTGCTGCGGTCCGGGGCAGCTCGATCCGCCCGGCGGCCCCGGGTGTCAGGTCGAGCACGCCGCGCACCCGGTCGGCCGTCGCCACCCTGACCTGCGTCTCCTTTCCGCCGACGCCCGGTCCTGCAGTGACCGCCACCTCGGCTCGGGTGCCGACCACCGGAGCTGCTCCGCCGCCCACGACGACCGAGACCACGCCCCGGTTGTCGCCTGCGGCCTCCGGCGGCGCCGGCGCTATAAGGGGGATGCGTGCCTCCGGTCCGGAGCCCGCCTCCTCGGATTCCGGCGGGGCGTCCGCGTCGAAGGCGGTGGCCTGCATGTCGGACAGGAAGTGGATCTCGCGGTGCGCGAACTCCGTCTCTTCGAGCAGAGCCCGAGCCTTCGCCAGCGCGGCGCGGGCGTCACCTCGAGCGTCCGAGGGACGGATATTCGCAAGCTCGGCCACCGCCTCTCGGGCCCGGAGCGGGGTCGCGGGCATCCAAGGTTCTCCCGCCCTGATCATCCAGAAGCGGTCGTCCTCACCGGCGAGATCGAGCGTGACCCGAGCCAGATCGACCAAGCCGTCGAGCACCCGGTCCTCACCGCGCACCAGTCCGCTGCTGAGCGAGTTGTCGATCACCAGCGCAACCGCCGTGGGAGGATGACCCCCCGTGCCCGACCTCAGGTAGAGACGAGCGGCCGCGAGCGCCAGCACAAGCACCACCGCCGCGCGCAGAGCTAGCAGAATTAGCTGCCGCAGCCGTATGCGACGGGAGCGATCGCGCTCGGTGCGCACCAGGTAGCGGAGCGCGGGGAAGACGAAGGTGTCCGCATCGCGTCGGTGGAGGAGGTGGAGGAGCACCGGCACAGCCACCAGGGCGGCCGCGAAGAGCAGCGTGGGATTCAGTGCGCCCAATAGCCGCTATCCCAGACGTTCGCGCTTGACCAACGCCGCCCGGAGGGCCGTCGCGAGCGGTTCGTCCGTACCGACCAGATGATAGTCGATCCCGAAGGGGCCGAAGGCTCGCCTCCATTCGGCCACGGCATCCTCGACCGCGGTCCGGTATTCGGCGCGCAGGTCCGCGACGTTGACTACGCTCTCCTTGCCGGTCTCCGGATCCACGAACTTCGCCTCCGAACTCGCCGGCAGGTCTCGCTCTCCCGGGTCCATGACGTGGAACACGATGACCTCGTGGCCTCGGTGGCGAAGGAAGCGGCAGGCGTCGATGGTCTCCTCGGCGTCGACAAGCAGGTCCGAGATAAGCACCACCATGCCGCTCTTGTGCAGACGTCGGGCGACGTCCCGCAGCGCCCCTTCCGCTCCGGAGCCGCCTCCGCCGCGAAGCCCGGACAACGCCAAGGTGATCTCGCGCCACTGCCTGCGTCCGCCGCGCGCCCGGATTCTCGACGTGACCCGGTCGCTGAACGCGATCGAGCCGACCGCGTCCCCCTGGCGAAGCAGTATGAGCGAGATGCAGGCCCCCAGATGGCTCGCGTACCATAGCTTCGCGGGCAGACGAGACGGATCGGAGGACCACTCCATGGAGGCGCTGGCGTCGACGACGAGCTCGGCGCGCAGGTTGGTCTCCTCCTGAAACTGCTTGACGAAGTAGCGGTCGGTCCTGCCGAACATCCGCCAGTCGAGGTATCGGGTGTCGTCGCCGGGCCGGTACTGGCGCGATTCGGCGAACTCAGCCGAGAAGCCGCGTTTGGGCGAACGGTGCAGCCCCATTAGGAAGCCGCTCACCACGGCCTCGGCGACCAGTTCAATGCCGCCGATCTCCGCCAAGGTCGCGGGATCGGCAAGATCGGGGCGTGCGGTATCGGGTAGCGAGGCAGGTGTCGACACGGAGGGAAGATAGGCCCGGCGCCCCGATGCGGGTAGCCGACGAGGCGACGTCGAACTTCGGACCGGACGGGAGCGGGTGGTGTAGCACTACATATGACGTCTTCGTCCAGAGGTCGGGGACCGACCGCAGCGCCAGAGGCGAGACCGTTGGCACGGCTCCCTGCCGCAAGACCGCTCGCGTGGCGTTCCCCGTCGGTCGCGATCCCGGCTTTCGCAGCCGCTGCGCTTTTCGTCGGGTCATCCTGCAGCGCGGATCCGACTGCCCCCGAGGGCGAGTTGCCGGCCGCTCAGATCGCAGCCCTGAACGACGCCTTTTCCGAGATGGGCGTGTGGGCGGCCCCCGGCGGCGTAAGGGAGGAAGCCTCCATATACCTCGACTGCTCGATCGAGGGCGACGTGTCGATCACCGGCACCTCCGCCACATCGGCCGACTCGACCGCCTACACCTTTGAAATCTCGGCGAACCAATGCCTGATCTCGGGAGGCGGTGTCGCCTTCGCTATTGACGGATCGGTGTCGGGCGAAGGATATTATACGGCGGCGGACGACGCCCTCGCGGGCTCCTACTGGGCGCGCGGCACCCTCGACTGGTCGATAGGCGACCGCACGGGCGCCTGTATCGTCTCGGTGGACGTCGAAACCGTTCACTCTCTCACGGACCAAGCGTCCTCCTCGGGCAGCGTTCAAGGCACCCTTTGCGGGTACCCCGTCGGGAATCCGTAGACCGCCCCATTTCGCCGGCGTCGTTACCCCACTCACACTCACGAATCAGGAAGAACCGAAAATGCTCAAGAACACTCGCAAGCTCGCGGCCTCCCTCGCCCTCTGCGGCCTCGTCCTCGCTCCCGTCGCCTGCGGCGACTCCACCCTCGTGCCCCCCGAAGAGGAGACCCTCACCGCCCAGGAGGCCACCACCCTGGCCACCGGGCTGCAGACGATAATCCCTTCGGACGTCTCCCTTATCGAGGCGCTTACGGTCCTGCAGCAGGTTCCCTGCCCGGCAGGCGGAGCCGCAACCGTAGAAGGTTCGTTGACACCGGGTGGCGACGGACTCTCCGGCAGTTGGAGCTTTACCATGGTGCCGGTGGCGTGCGTCGTGAGCCAGGACGGACTCGTCTTCACCGTGAACGGCAACCCCAGTCTCACCTTCGCAGGCAACTTCTCCGTGGGGGAGACCGGCATCACGATCACCAACCTGCTTAGCGGTGACTTTTCGTGGGAAGTCGGCACGCGCACCGGCGACTGCTCGGCCTCGCTCAACATCACAGTGACGGTCGATACCGACCTGGTCGTAAGCGGCTCGGCCACCGGCACCCTCTGCGGGCACCAGATCAGCCTGGATTCCACGCTCTAGGATCACACGCCCAAACCACCCGTGGACAGGACCTGCCACGGCAGTGCGACGCCACATCCGCGCCGGACCCTGCGCTCGGTTTCGCTCAGCGGGCGAACAGCGATGAAAATCACACCTCATCGTACCGGGCGCAGCTGCTGCGCGGCTCTCGGCGGTCGGGAGAGTTTCGCCATGGGCTCAGCCACGGGCTTCTAAGAGCTGCGGATCGGCGGAGACAGGCTACTGCTCGACTCCATCGCGCGCGGCGAGCCGGTACGCGAGCTCTCGGGTTCGCTTCCCGACCCCGGCGAGATCACGCCCGTTCGCGGAGCGGTCGGCTCTCTTGGCTCTCTCCTGCTCTTCGCGCTCCGGCGGGCCAATCCGGATCGGATCTTCGTAGGCGTCGCTCCGTCGCCTTCCGAGATATCCGGGATCGATGCCGATCTCGAGACCGTGTCGGAGACGGTCTTAGGAGACGACCGTCCCGAGTGGCGGCTCTACCCGCAACGCGAGTCTCTGCCCTACGAGATAGGCAGGGAGCAGGCGGAGATCAGCTCGCTTCGTGTGGAGGCGGTCGAAGCCGTCCTCTCGAACGAGTGCGGGATCCTCCTCGCCACACCTCGAGCCCTTCAGGAGAAGCTTACCGTACCGGAAGCGCTTGCGTCGCTCAAGCTCAGGCTCCGCGTCGGCGACGGATACGGTCATGCGCGACTCGTCGACGATCTCTCGAGTCGCGGCTACGAGAGAGCGCCGGTGGTCGAAGAGGTTGGCCAATTCGCCGTGCGCGGCGGCATCATCGACTTCTACACGGTGGCGTCCAACGATCCCGTCCGCGTGGAGTTCTGGGACGACGAGATCAGATCGATTCGCACCTTCGATCCCACCGACCAGCTCTCGCGCGCGAACATTCAGGAAGCGCAGCTCCTCCCGGTCGACTTCCGGACCGGCACCGAAGCCGGAGAGGCTGTCGCCAAGTCCTCTCTGCCGGACCTTCTGCCTCCGAACGCCGTTTTCGCCCGACTCGGAGACTTCAGCGTCGAGAAGACGGCGGTGAAGGCGTGGGAACGGGTTACCAAGCGCTACGCCGCGCTCGGCGGCGCCGCCGAGTCCGCGCCGGAACCGGGCGAACTCTTCCTCGATCCCCTGACCTTCCGGGAAATGGGTCGCCAGTATGGCTGGGTAACGGTTTCGGAAGAGCCGCTCGGCGCGGAATCCGGCAACGGCCGCCTCCGCGGCTGCCACAGCCCGATCGACCTCGAGGGCCGCCCGCCGCCGCGCATCCGGCGCAACATGCGGGACCTGGAGGACTACCTGCGCACCGGCGAGGACACCGGGAGTCGGACGCTCATCCTCTGCGACGGGCCCGGACAGCTCGACCGCCTCGAGGAGATCTTGGGCGAGAAACGCATTCCGGCCGGGACCACGCTCAGTCTGGGCGTGCTGGGTGGCGGCTTCGAGATCGACCTGCCGGAGGGCGGTCTTCGCGTCCTCAACGACCACGAGATCTTCGAGCGTCCGCGCCGGCGGCGCAGCTCGCGTCGATTCAGGGGAAAGGTCTCGGTCGAGAGCCTCGCTCAGCTCAAGCCCGGCGAATACGTGGTGCACATGGATCACGGTGTGGGCCGGTTCGTGGGGCTCGAACAGGCGGAGATCGCCGGCATGACCATCGAGTCGCTTGTGATCGAATACGCGGGCGGCGACCGGCTCCAGCTTCCGGTGGACCGCGTCGATCGGATCGAACGCTGGGTAGGAGTGAACGAGGACTCCGCACCCCCCTCGCTCCACCGCATCGGCGGCAGGCGCTGGCGCAGCCAATGCGCTCGGACCGAAGCGCGCATCGCCGAGATGACCTCCGAACTCCTCGACCTTCAAGCTCGGCGAGAGGCCGCCGTCGCCTTCGCCTTCTCGCCCGACTCCCGCTGGCAACGCGAGATGGAGTCGTCCTTCCCCTTCAAGGACACGCCGGACCAGCGCCAAGCGACGATCGAGGTGAAGCGCGACATGGAGCGGGCCCGGCCCATGGACCGTCTGATCTGCGGCGACGCGGGCTACGGCAAGACCGAGGTGGCGGTGCGGGCCGCGTTCAAGGCGGTTCAGGACAGCAAGCAGGTGGCGTTCCTCGCCCCGACCACAGTCCTCGCCGAACAGCATCGTCGCACGCTCGAAGAGCGGCTGGCCGGATATCCTGTCGCGATCGGCACGCTCTCACGCTTCCGCTCTCCAGCCGAGCGGCGGTTCGTTCTCGCGGGGCTCGCCGGTGGAGAGGTCGATATCGTCGTCGGCACCCACAGGCTCCTCTCCGGCGACGTGATCTTCAAGGACCTCGGACTGCTGATCATCGACGAGGAACAGCGCTTCGGCGTTCGCCAGAAGGAGAAGCTCAAGGCCCTGCGGAGCTCCCTGGACGTGCTGACGCTCTCGGCAACCCCTATCCCGCGCACGCTGCACATGGCGCTCTCGGGCCTCCGCGACCTCTCGCTCATTCGCACGCCGCCCCGCGACAGGCTGCCCATCTTCACGCACGTCATGCCCTGGATCGACGACATCGTCGCCGAAGCCGTCGGGCGGGAGCTGGATCGCGGCGGGCAGACCTATCTTCTTCACAACCGCATCGACTCCATCTTCACCGTCGCCGAGCGCGTCCGCGCACTGGCGCCCGGAGCCGAGGTGGCGGTCGCTCACGGACGGATGACGGTGGCCGAGCTCGACGAGGCCATGCACGGCTTCGTGACCGGATCAGCCGACGTTCTGGTCTGCTCTTCCATCATCGAGAACGGCCTCGACGTACCCAACGCAAACACCCTGATCGTGGATCGCGCCGACCGCTTCGGCCTCGCCCAGCTCTACCAGATCCGGGGGCGGGTGGGACGGTCGGACCGACGTGCGCACTGCTATCTGTTGATCCCCGACGAGGTGGAGCTCGAGGCGGAGCGCAGGCTGAGGGTGCTGGAACGGAACATCGAGCTCGGTGCAGGCTATACCATCGCACTCAAGGATCTGGAACTGAGAGGCGCCGGCAACGTCCTCGGCGCGGAGCAGTCCGGTTTCGCGGAACGTATCGGCCTCGACGCCTACATGCGACTTCTCAAGAAGGTCGTCGCCAGGGTGCGCGGCATCGAGAAGCCCAAGCTTTGGCCGGATCCGCTGGTCACCCTCGACGGGCCTGCCTTTCTGCCGGACGCATACACCGGCGAAGCGTCCCAGAAGCTCCACTTCTACCGTCGTCTCTCCGGCGCGGGCGCACGGCGGGAGATCGTCGAACTGCGGGCGGAGCTGCGCGACCGGTGCGGAAGGCCGCCTCGAGAGGTGGAACGCCTCTTCGATTCGGCGGAGCTGCGCGTGAGCGGGAAGGAGGTCGGCGCGGAGAGCGTGACGGTGACCGGAAACCGGGCGCGCATCAACTTCCACACCCGGGCCGACCCTCGGGTCGCGGCCTTCGGACCCGTCCTCAGGAAGCGCGACGCAACGGTCGAGATCGCACGCATCGATCCGCTCTCGATAGTAATCGTGGACGGCGGTCGGCGGTCGCCGGTCGAGACCGCCTGCCTCGCCCTGGAGGCGCAGGCCGCCGACGCGTGAGATTTAGCTAGCTTGAAGGGTCGGCGCCAGCACCCGTAAGCCCGACGAGGGAAGGCCGGCCGTACGGTCGGACCTGCGTCGCACACTCCAAGAACCCCCGAACCCGAGTGAAGAGAATTTCCTTCCCGAGCGCGACCCGACTCGCCCGCCTTCCGCTGACTTGGATTCTGGTCGCCGGCGGCTGCGCCGACGCACCGCCCGAATCCGCTGTCGGCAGCATCGGCGATTTCACGCTCACCGTGGACGAAGTGGTCGATATCGTAACCGCCATCGAGAGCGTCCCGGCCGATGTGAACGCGGTCGCGAGCATCACCCTGGCATGGGCGGACTACGTAGTGTTGGCCGAGGTGATGGCGGACGATCCCGAACTCGCCGGTGTCGACTTCGATCCTGCCGTGGCCCCTTTGGTCGAGCAGGAGATGATCACGTCGCTCAGAGTGCGGAGCTATCCGGTGGACACTCTGGTCACCGAGGAGGAGATGCTGCGAGCCTACCGAGAGACCGATCCCCCGGTTCGTCTGAGCGCCAGCCACATTCTCCGCGCCTTTCCGCTCAACGCTGCGGACGAGGATCGCGAGCTGGTCCGGCAGAGCGCCGAGGAGCTTGTCGCCAGGATACGCGGCGGCGAGAACTTCACCCGACTCGCCCGCGCCTTCAGCGACGACCCCGGCACCGCGCAGTACGGCGGCAGCCTGGGCGAGTTCGGCCAGGGGGAGATGCTCCCCGAGATCGAGGCCGCGCTCGCCGATCTCGACCCGGGCCAGTTGGGAGGCCCGGTGGAAACCCGACTCGGCTGGCACGTGGTCAGGCTGGATCGACGCGTCGCCCTGGGTTTCGAGCAGGTCGAGAACGAGATCAAGAACATGATTCTCGTCAAACGGCGGCTGGCGGCCGACTCGACCATGGTCGAGGACGCCGAGGCCGGGGCCGAGGTGACGGTGCTCGAAGAGGCGCCGGCGCTCGTCCGCGAGCTGGCTCGCCTCCCCGGCCAGACCCTCTCCTCCCGCGCCGCGGACCGGATCGTCGCGACGCACGGCGACGCCAAACTCACCTTGGGCGAAGTGCGACTTGCGCTGGCACAGGAGAGCGTGGCCCTGGCCGAACAGGTCGCGGAAGCGGAAGAAGAAGAGGTGGCCGACTACCTGACCGGGCTGCTGCGCCGGAAGCTCCTGCTAGAGCTAGCCCGATCCGGAGAGCTGGAGCTCACCCGGGAACGAATCGACGAGATGAGGAACGCCGCTCGCAGCGAGCTCGTCAGAGCGGGGCGCGACCTTGGGCTCCACAGGCTCGACGCGGCGCCCGGCGAACCCCGGCACCAGGCTCTCTCCCGCGTGGCGCGGGAGGCGTTGGAGAGGGTGCTTCAAGGTGGAACCAACGGCGTCGAGCTTGGCAGAATGACGGAAGAGATCCGACGCGGACGGGCGCTCGTGCTCGACGAACGGGCGTTGGGCGAGACCGTGCTCGCCATCGCCTCGGCTCGGATGAATCGGAGCGCTTCTCCGCTCGAATTGTCGGACACCGTCGGCCGGTGAGCCGACCTGCGGAACGCCGGAACGGTCCGGCGGTGTAATGGTTACCATGACTCTTTCTCTACCCGGGACACCCGCCCGACTCATGCCGGTCGTCTGGGCCCTCGCCCTTCTCGCCCCGCCCGAGGCCGCAGCTCTTCAGCTCGGCCTTGGCGGTAGCGACGTCGTGGACCGAGTGGTCGCCTTCGTAGGAGACTCCGCCATCCTCCAAAGTCAGATCGACGAGGAGGTCGAACGCCTTCGGGTGATGGGCGCCGTCGAAGTCCCGGAGCCGGGTGCCGAGCTCGACGAGCTCAGAGGGCGGATTCTCGACAACCTGGTGAATCTCACGCTGATCCTGGTCGCAGCCGACCTCGACTCTCTCGTCCGGATACCGAGCGAGGTCATCGAGGAACGCACGACGGAGGAGATCGACGCCGTCATCCAACGCTTCGGCGGCCAGGCGAGCCTCCAGCAGGCTCTTGCCCAAGAGGGAATGACCCTCGCGGAATACAGAGACATGACCCGCTCGCAGATCGCCCAACAGCAGGTGAGGCAGGCCTTCCTCGGGGTTCGCCTTCGCAACGCCTCGCAGCCGGTGTTACGGGAGGCCGATCTTCTCGAGGCTTTCGAGACCATGCGCGGCTCGCTCGATCAGAGGCCCAAGCTCATAACCTTCAGGCAGGTGGTGATCTCGCCCGCGCCTTCCGACTCGGCGGTGGTCGCGGCCCGGGCGGAAGCGGTCGATCTCCGTCTGAGGGCGCTCCAGGGCGAACCCTTCGACTCGCTGGCGGTCGCTCATTCCCAGGACCCGGGCTCGGCGGCTTCGGGCGGTGACCTGGGGTGGTTCAGACGCGGAGGGATGGTGGCGGAGTTCGACGAAGCGGTCTTCGCTATGAACGAGGACGAGATAAGCGAGGTGATCGAAACCCAGTTCGGCTTTCACGTTATCCGGCTCGACCGCATCCGACCTGGCGAGAGGCGCGCCCGGCACATACTCATCCGCCCCGAGGTCAGCGCCGACGACATGACCGGTGCCGCCGAGACGGCCGACCTGGTGGCTGCCGAAGCCCGAGCCGGGACTCCGATGAACGAGCTCTTTGCACAGTACTCCGATCCTGAAGCGCCGGACTCGCTCACCGTCCCGGTTCCGCAGCTCTCCAGCCTTCCCCCCGGCTACGACGTGCTCCGGACAGCGGTCGAGGGGGACGTATTGGGACCCGTCACCTACCGAACGGCCCAGGGCGAGAACCGGATGGCGGTCGTCAAGGTGACGGGTGTGCGCGAAGCCGGTGCGTACACCTTCGACGATCTCCGCGCCCAGATCTCCGAACAGCTTACCCAGGAACGTCAGATCGAAGCGATTCTCGAAGACCTGCGCGCCCGAACCCACATCGAGATTCTGCGCCGGTAGAGTGCGCACATGGCTCCCGTGACTTCGTCGGCTCGGGTCGCGGTCACGCTCGGGGATCCACGAGGGATCGGACCCGAGGTCTCGTTCACCGCAGTCCGGACCGGATCGTTCGCCCGCTCGGCGATCACCTTCTACGGGCCGAAGTCGTTCGCGGTGCAAGCACCTGAAGGCTGCGGCTTCATCCCGGTCTGCGACAGGGATTTCGACTGCTCCCAAGACCGGGGGGCCGGCGCGGTCGCCGTGGAGGCGATCGAACGGGCGGTCTCCGACATCCTCGCCGGCAGGCAGGACGCCGTGGTCACGGCTCCGGTCCACAAACCCTCCCTCAGGGCTGCCGGTCTTCGTCATCCCGGCCACACCGAGTTCCTGTGCGAGCTCTCGGGAGCGGGCGAGGTCGGAATGCTGATGGCCGCTGAAGAGATTCCGGGGCGCTCACCTCTTCGGGTGCTGCTCGCCACCACTCACCATCCGCTCGCCGACGTGCCCGGACTGGTCACGAGCGAACTCCTCGTCTCGCAGAGTCTTCTTCTGAGCCGTGAGCTCGGGGAACGCTGGAAGATCGACCGACCGCGGATCGCCCTCTGCTCACTGAACCCCCACGCTTCGGACGGCGGCATCTTCGGCAACGAAGAGGAGGATGTCTATGCTCCCGCCCTCGACCGACTCCGACACCTGGGGGCCGAGGTCTGCGGTCCGATCAGCGCGGACACGGTCTTTGTCCGAGCCCTGGCGGGCGAATTCGACGCGGTGGTGGCGCCCTATCACGACGTCGGGATGGCGGCCTTCAAGACCGCAGCCTTCGGCAAGGGCGTGAACGTCACCCTCGGGATACCC
>LXNJ01000968.1_pt1 | contig 18069 bp, 5 predicted proteins | sample 809081 | NCBI WGS metagenome assembly LXNJ01 (sample SAMN04870510, study PRJNA318959) | sponge metagenome | biome: sponge; feature: marine sponge reef; material: water | host: Petrosia ficiformis | place: Greece: Milos, Mediterranean Sea | collected 2013-05-29 | depth 5-7 m
GACTTCCAGCGGGTGAAAGCCGGCCTCCTGCAATAGTTCCATTTCCTCAATCGTGGAGAAACCGAACAAATTGTAGATGAAGCCGGCGTCGGAGCTGACGGTGACGCGGCCGCCCATGTCCTTGTAGTCGTCGAGGAGGTCCATCCAGACCCGGTAGAAGTTCTTCCACCGGATCTCGTCGTGAGAGGTCCAGTCGTAGTAGTAGGAACCGTGGTTCTCGCGGCTGGGCTCGTAGAAGTCCCACAGGCTGGGCAGCGTGTAGCGCTCGTGCCACTCGGCGGTGCGGGCGCGCATCACGTCGCGGCTTGCGAGGTAGGCGGTCATGGTGGGGTCGAGGATGACGTCGTACGACAGCAATTCCTCGAGCATGGCGTTCCACTCGTCGCTGCCCTGTGGGTGGATCAGGTCCCACTGTGCCGCGACCTGGCCGAAGCGGTGCTGCTCGTTGGCGTAGTTCATGTCGGACGGCCAAGGCTGCACGTCGTGGTCGTCGTAGAGCGCCTCGAAGAGCCCGTAGAAGTGCGTGACGGTGCCGAGGCCGAGCCGCGCGGCATCGACGGCGTTCATCTGCGCGACGCCGAGTTGGGCGAGGTGGGCCACGCTGCCCATCCCCAGCTGATCGGCCTCGTCAAGGAGCGCTTCCATGATCTCGGGCGGGTATGCGACGAACTTGATCCCGTCGACGCCCTGGCCGTGCGCCCAGCGGACCCATTCGCGGGCCTGCTCCGGGCTGCGCACGGGACCTTGGTCCCACCCCTGCCCCGGGCGCTGGTAGACGAACATGCGCGGCGCGGTGATCTCGTTGTTGTTGGCCCGATCACGCTCCGAGAGCGAGAAGTCGACCGGACCGTACTCGATGCCGCGCCCCGCGGTCACCCCGTGCGCCATCCAGAGCTTGTAGACGTATTCGGCCCGCGGGGTCTTGGGCAGGCCGCCCGTGTGCAGGTGCAGGTCGACGAAGCCGGGAAGCACGTACATGCCGTGCGCGTCGATCTCGTAGTCGCCGGGGGCGGGACGGCGTGACTCGTCGATGGGAAGGCCCGGGTAGCCGACGCCCGCGATCTGCGCGATGCGGTTGCCTTCGATGACGATGTCGACGGGGCCGCGCGGGGGCGCACCCGTGCCGTCGATGACGATCGCGCCGCGGATGACTAGGCGGCCGAAGGGGCCTTCGCCCTCGGCGCGGTCCGGGCCCGGTTCGACGAACTGGGCAGCGGCGGGCACGGGAAGGAGTGCGAGGGTGGCGGCGAGGACGAAAGTGGCGGCGAGGGCGCCGGGAACGGCGATCGAGCGGCGGAGAATCATGGCACGGACTCGTTCAGTTGGCGTTCGGTGATGCGACGACAACAAGCTGGGCCCGCCCGGGCGACTGCGCCAGCGAGCGGCACCATGCGCAGGGAACAAGGGAACCCCGGGGTACCGTTTGATGTAGTGCATGTAGGCCGGGTCGTCCCTACATTGACTGGAGCCGGCCGCGGAGAGCCGACAACCACTTCCGATGCGAGCCCGCGCCATGAAGAAACCGAGCCCGATTCACACGCTCGTCCCATCGTTGGCTGTTCTGGGTGCGGCCGCCGGGTTCGCCTCTCCGGCCGACGCACAGGGGCAGAAACCCGTCTGCATGGACGACGAAGCCCGGATCGTCGGGGTCATCATCGACGCCGACACCGAGACGCCGCTGGCGGGTGCGTACGCGTCGGTCGAGACCTCGGACTGGGGATCGTTGACTACCGACGACGGCCGTTTTCTGCTGTGCGGGATCGGAGCGGGAGCCCACCTGGTTACCGTCGAGAGGCTGGGATACGAGACCCTGGAGTCCCGAATCGAGGCCAACTCGTCAGGCGAACCGGTCGCACTTCCGATGCGCCCCGATCCGGTGCTCCTGGAAGGCCTGGAGATCGTAGCGGACCGATTCGAACGCCGGCGACGGGCCGTGGCGACATCGGTTCGGGCCTTCGATCAGGAGGCGATCGCGAGTAGCGGTTACTGGTCGGCCGCCGACTTCGTGGACAGGCAAGCCGGGGTCATAACGACTCCGTGCGGCATAAGCCGGTGCGTCTTCTACCGGGGACAGCACGTCAACCCGACGGTGTATCTGGACGAGTTCCGCCTGATCGGGGGGTGGTCGCAACTGGAGTCCATACCGACCGGCATGCTGTACATGGTCGAGATCTACCGCAGGGGAACCCACATCCGGGCCTACACGCACCACTTCATGAAGCGGGCCGCGACGGTCCGGCTGGCGCCCATGGTGATCTGGGACTAGTTCCGGGACTGGTTCGCCCAGCCGAGCCCCTCCCTGAGTTCGCCCACAAAGCTGCGGAGTCCGCGGCAGACGACCGAGCGGAGGAAGAGGCCGGCAAGCAGCAGCAGGCTGACCTGCTGGAGCAGACTGGGCAGTTCCTCCGTGAGGGCCGCCAGCGACGGAACGGAGAGGGCGCCGAAGGCTGCGTTGACGGCGACGCCGGAAGTGACCGCAAGCGTCACCATGACCGCGGCGAAGGAGATCGCGGCGCGTCTCCCGTGCAGGCTGCTCAGCAGACCCAGCGTGGAGATGTTGGTGGCCGGTCCCGTGATGAGAAAGGCGATGCCGGCACCGGGAGACAGGCCGGTGGCAAGAAACGCCGCGACCAGCGGCGTGGCGGAAGCGGCGCACACATAGGTCGGGAAACCCAGCAGGGCGAAGAGGAAGACGTCGGCGACGGGCGGCAGACGACCCAGCCACCCGCTCTCGAGGAACGGGGTTACGAGGGCCGCCACACCGAGTCCGAGGAGGATCCAGGGCGCCGTATGATCGACCACTTCGCCGGTACCGGTCCGCAGCGCGGCGGCAATGCGCCGGGACGTGCTCGGCCGCTCACCCGGTGCGGCTGCCGGCTCGGGGGCGCGTTCGGGCGCCTTCAGTCGGCCCCCGACCCACCACCCCACGAGCAGTGCAACAAGGGCGGCCGTGCCCAGGCGAAGCAGGGTCACCTGGGGTCCCAGCAACGGAATGGACAACAGGATCGCGTCGAGCCCCAGTTCCGGCGTGGCAACGAGGAACGCCATGGCCGCGGCGGGTGGAGCGCCTCTCTGAATCAGGCTCCTGTACAGGGGCACGACTCCGCACGAACAGATGGGGAACGGCAGCCCGATAAGCATGCCCCGCCCCGCCTGCGACATCGCCCCGCCGCGCTCCATCCAGCGCACGGACCGCTGGGGAAGGAACGCGCTGAGCAATCCCGCGCACAGATACGCCACGAGAAGCGCGGGTGCGCTCTCGGCAGACAGGACGTATAGCCGGGAAAGGAAAGCCGTGGCCCCGTCTGCCGAAGCTCCCATGCGAACTGTGTAGACGGCCAGGAGCAACACCACGGCGACGACCGCCCCCCAGCCTTCGCGCCGCCGATCCGGCGGCCCGCCCACCACCTCGCGCTGATGCATCACCACATGGACGAGAGACCCCCCGACGGCCGCCTGAAACAGCGTCATCCCTCCCGAGCCGGCCACGCTCAGTGCGGCCGGCCCGCCGAGCGCATACCCTACCGCGGTCGCTGCCATCAGCAGGGCCAGCGCACCGGTCGCGGCCCGCCGGTTCTCCTCCTTCGTGACCAGCCACCACACCGCCACGCCCACCGGCAGCCGGTGCAGGATGGCCGCCAGAGGGAGCGAGACGGGCGCGTCGGGAGAGAGGGTTGCGAGCGCCGCCCCGTCCAGCGCCGCGTGGAGAGCGACCCCCGCGAGACCGGCCAGCAGTGCCCAGCGGTGGGTCCTCCCGCCCGCTCGCCGGGAGGTTCTCTCGGCCGCAATTGGAAGCGCAAACCCGGCCGCAAGAGCGAGGAGGACACTCCAATCCCCCTCCCCGATCGCCGACGGCACGAACTCCAGGAAGATCAGTCCCGGGATGGCGACCATGACGAGGCCGTCGAGCACCGGGGCCAGATCGCTGCGACGGGATGTGCCCGCGCCAAGCAGAGGTCCGGCTGCGAAGGCCGCGAGCGCGGCAATCAGGAAGATCATGACTTCAGGGGGTCGATACGCTGTCTCCGCGTACAGCGGAACGCTATTTTGAGGGGCATGCTGCCACGCTAGTCTGCCCGGCCCTCTCTTACAAACCGAGAATCCGCGGTTCGACCAGAAAGCTGACTGAATGTCGAATCCGACCTCCGAACCTATCGCCATTGTAGGCATGGCGTGCCGCTTCCCCGGCGCCGACGATGTTCAGGCCTATTGGCGGCTGCTCGAATCCGGCGGCAATGCGGTCACTGAAGGGGTGCCCGGTTCGGGAATCGGGCGGTGGGGGCAGCTGTTCGGGGACCGAGCCGTTCAGAGTGAAGCGTGCCGTTTCGGGGCCTTCGTGGACGACATCGATCAGTTCGACGACTCGTTCTTCCGGATTTCACCGGTCGAGGCCCAGCTCCTGGACCCGCAGCAGCGCATGATGCTGGAAGTGAGCTGGGAGGCCCTCGAGGACGCGGGCATCAATCCCGACCGGCTGAAAGGCAGTCGCACCGGTGTCTACACCGGGATCAGCAACGACGAGTATCGCATGCTGGTCGTGGAATCGGCCAAGCCTTCCGAGGCTGCGGCGTGCCTCTACGCGCTCAGCGGCACCAACCTGAACGGCACCGCCGGACGGGTCTCGTTCGTGCTCGGGCTGACGGGGCCGGCGAAGGCCGTGGACGCGGCCTGTGCGTCGGCAATGGTGGCAATCCACGACGCCGTGGCGGACCTGCAACAGGGCAAGGCCGATCTGGCCATTGCGGGGGGCGTGCAGGCCATCCTCAACGGCCGCATCTACGAACTGCGCGCGGACGCGATGATGCTGTCGCCCGACGGACAGTGCAAGACGTTCGACGCATCTGCGAACGGTTACGTGAGGGGCGAGGGTTGCGGCGTGGTGGTCCTCAAGCGCTTGAGTGATGCGGAGGCCGATGGCGACCCGATCTGGGCAGTCATCCGCAGTGCGGTAATGAACCACGGCGGAACCGGTGTAGGGCTGACGGTCCCCAATACCCCTGCGCTTGAGCAAGTGATGACGGAAGCGCTTGTACAGGCGGGCGTGGCACCGACGGAGGTCGACTACCTCGAAGCACACGGGACGGGAACGGCGGTCGGAGACCCGATCGAGCTGAACGCCGTGGCCGACGTCTACGGCAGGGAACGCCCGGCCGACCGCCCGATCCTGATCGGCTCGGTAAAGACCAACGTCGGACACCTGGAATCGGCCGCGGGGGTTGCCGGATTGATAAAGGCGGCGCTCGTGGTGAAGCGCGGGGTGATACCGAAGCACCTGCACTTCCATGATCCCAACCCGGAGTTCGATTGGAAACGGGCGCCGTTGCGGGTGACCTCGTCCATGATGGACTGGCCGGACCGCTCCGGACGGCCACGGCTGGCGGGGGTCAACTGCTTCGGGATCTCCGGGACGAACGCACACCTCCTTGTGGAGGAGTACCGGCCCGCGGAGCGACCGGCGCACATGGGACCCGCAGCCGGTTCGGCAGGGGCTGTCACGCAACGGCCGAGCCGCCTCCTGCCTCTGTCGGGCAAGGTGGGCGCCGCTTTGCAGGAACTGGCGGGGCGCTACCTGTCCTGGCTGGACGAACGGTCGGGCGAACTCGATTCGGGTAGCGGGGCTTCCCATCCGCTGCTTTCGGACATGGCGTGGACCGCGGGCGTGGGACGAAGCCATTTCAACCATCGTGCGGGGGTTGTCTTCCACGACGTGAGGTCGCTGAGGGAGCGATTGAAATCGGTGGCGGAACCGGCCGGTGAGCCAGGTGCCCAGACCCCGGCGACCAGGGTGGCGTTCGCATACACCGGGCAGGGCAGCCAGTGGTCGGGCATGGGACACGCGCTCTACGAGAACGAACCCGTCGCAAGATCGGTCATGGACCGCTGCGAGGCCGTCTTCCGGGAAGAACGGGGCGCTTCTCTGCTGGACGTGATGTTCGGCCGGGCCGGAAAGGACAATGGCGATCTGGGCGACACCGCCTGGGAGCAGCCGGCTCTTTATGCTCTGGAAAGCGCACTCACGGCGCTCTGGGCAAGTGTCGGCGTGCGGCCTGCGGTGGTGGTGGGGCATAGCGTCGGGGAGATCGCCGCGGCTCAGGCGGCCGGCGTGTTCAGCCTGGAACACGGGATGCGATTCGCGTGCGCGCGGGGAGCGCTGATGTCCGGCATGGAGCCGGGTGCCATGGCCGCGGTCTTCGCGCCGCCGGAACGGGTTGAGTCGGCCGTTGAAGCCCGGAATGCGGCTTCGGAAGCGGTCGGCGTGGACATTTCCGCCGACAACGGCGCGCACCAGGTGGTCAGCGGCCCGGCGGCGGCGGTCGAGGCGGTCTCGAGACAACTGGAGTCGGAGGGGTTGCGGGTTACGCGCCTGAATACGACCAAGGCGTTTCACAGTGCACTGGTCGAGACGATCCTGGACGAGCTTGAAGCGTCTCTCGACGGCATGGAGCTCTCCCGGCCTTCGCTCACCGTGGTGAGCAACCTGACAGGCCGTGCAGTGGATCCGGACCAAACCCTCGACGGAGCATATTGGAGGCGGCACGCCCGGCGGGCGGTGGCCTTCGCCGGCGGAGTCAGAACGTTGGCGGAGCTGGGAGTGGACTTGATAGTCGAGATCGGTCCACGCCCGGTGCTGGCGCCCATGGCGCTGTCCGCCTGGCCCGAATCCCCCGACACACCCGCACCTCGTGTGCTGTCGAGCCTGCAACCGTCGTCTGTCGATGAGTCGGCGACGCCGGGTTCGGGCGCTTTCGTTCAGGCCGTCGCGGAGGCCTATGAGGCGGGCCTCCCGGTTCGCTTCGAGGGATTGTTCGCAGGGGAATCCCGACGGCGGATTTCGCTTCCGAGCTATCCCTTCCAGCGCACCCGCCACTGGCTGGACGCCCCGAAGCGGCGGCGCGGGGACGCCGCACATCCTCTGCTGGGAGACCGGCACGAATCCGCGCGTGGCGAGATTGCCTTCGAGACCGAGTTGTTCCCGTCGGACCCCCGGTGGCTGGACGACCATCGCGTTTTCGACAGGGTCGTCGCTCCGGGTGCGCTCTACGGCGCGATGGCGGCGTCCGCAGCCCTTGTCGAGGGCAGGAGCATGGTGGTCGTGGAGGACTTCCAGCTCCATAACGCACTGGTCTTTCCCGACGAGGACTCTGCCAACGGCAACGGAGAAGCGGGTCGCCAGCTTCAGTTGGTGTTCGATGAGTCCGATGAGCGTTCCCGTCGTATCCAGATTTACAGCAAGGGAAGCGAAGGCGGTTGGATCCAACACGTGGAAGGGCGCGTGTCGTCGGGCGGCCCGGTGCCGGAGGCCGATGACCGATTGGATGTCGACCGGCTCAAACCCGGTCTTGCACCCGTGGATGTGGACGGTTACTACCGCGCCAGAGCAGCTACGGGCGTGGATCTCGGTCCCTCCTTCCGCACGCTGGCGAGAGCATGGTCCCGACCGGGCGAGGCGCTCGCTGAGGTGTCCCTGCCGGAGGGTCTGGGCGGCGACGGCCTGGACATTCATCCCCTGGTACTGGACGGTTGCTTCCAGACCGTAGGCGTAGCGCGCGATCTCTCCGGCCCGCATGGCTCGGTGACATACCTGCCCTTCGGGTGGGACAGATTCTGGCTGACGAGCGGGCGCCTGCCGGACCGCGTGATGTGCCATGTGCGCCTGAGCGAGGACTCCCGGAACGCCGACGCGGATCAAGGCGACGCACCCGAGGTCCTGACCGCGGAGTTGCGCATCTACAACCGCAGCGGCATCCAGCTCGGCGGCTTGAGCGGCTATGCGATCAAGCGGGCGACCCGGGCAGCGTTGCTGTCGGCAGTCGACGGCGTCAAGGATCTCCTGTATGAGGTCCGCTGGCGCGAGCGTGCCCTCGCGCAGGGAATGCCATCTGCCGACTTCTTCCCCACCCCCGGAAGCATCAAGGCCGGCGCACAGTTGTTCACGGGCTATCTCACGGACGCTGGAGTCGATCCGGACGACCGGGACGCGCTGCTGGCGGATCTGGAAGCGTGGTCGTGGTCATACGCGCTCGCGACCCTGGACCGGCTGGGGTGGCGCCGTCGGCCGGGTACTCTCGTGGACTCGGAGGAGCTGCGCGAGCGGCTCGACGTAGACGCGGATCACCAGCGGCTCTTCCGCAGGATGCTGGAAATGCTTGTCAAGTCGGGAGTGCTGCGCGAGGAGGACGACGGTCGCTTCGCCGTGCTTGTGGGATCGGAGGATCCGTGGCCGGAGGTCTTGCCTCGCGACCCCGGCAGACACCATGCGGTCATGACGAACCGCTACCCCAACGGTCTGATCGAGGTCGGGTTGTTCCGTCGATCCGGGGGCGCCCTGGCCGAGGTGCTGCGCGGTCGCGAGGATCCGCTGTCCCTGTTGTTCAGCAGCGGGGAGCCTACCGCCGCCGATCTCTACCTCAAGGCACCGGTGGCGCGCGCGGCGAACCAGATGCTGGCCGAAGCCGTGCGGGCGCTCGTGGCCACTCTGCCGGAGGGCCGTCGCTTGAGGCTGGTCGAGGTCGGGGCGGGGACCGGGTCAGCGACTGCATCCGTTCTGCCCGAACTCCCGGAAGGGCGATTCGACTACGTCTACACCGACATCTCCGCAGGCTTCTTCGCCGAGGCCGAGGCGCGATTCGGGGACAGCGGCGGGTGCATCGAATACCGCCCGCTGGATATCGAGAGAGATCCGGTCGCCCAGGGGTTCGACGCTCACGGCTACGACGTGATCATCGCGTCCAACGTGTTGCACGCGACCCGGTATCTGGACGAGACGCTCGGCCACTGCCGGACACTCCTGGCGCCGTCAGGGCAGATGATCGCGCTCGAGAACCTCAGTGGCCTGGGCTGGATGGACCTGACTTTTGGCCAGCTGGACGGTTGGTGGCGGTTCGCCGACGACTACCGCCCGCATCACGCCCTGGCGTCCCCCGCCGTGTGGCGGCAGGCGCTCGCCGATGCGGGTTTCGAGGCGGCGGAAGTCCTGGGTGTGGACGAGTCGGACTCGACGCGGATCCCCGACAAGGGCGTGATCGTTGCCCAGGGTCCGACGACAGTGAAGGAGCCAGCGGGCATATGGATTCTTGCCGCGGACCGGCGCGGTCTTGCGGCCGAACTGGCGGCGGAGCTGGCGGCAAGAAATCAGACCGTCCTGCTGGCAAGCGAACAGGGACAGGACGACGCGATGCCGGACGCGGCCCGTCCTGGCGTGTTCCGCATGCGCGTGGACATGGCGCGGCGCGAGTCGTGGCGGTCCGCGGTCGAACGACTTCCGCGCGGCGCGGCGTTCAGCGGCCTCGCGCACTTCCTGTCGCTGGACGGACACGGTGCAGCGGCCACGACTGAGGAGATGGGCGAAGATGTGGTGAGGGTGGGCGCGAGCGCGCTGGCAATGGTGCAGGGCGTGGGCGACGCAGACGCGACACCCGAGAAGGGCGTCTGGTTCGTAACACACGGGGCGCAGGTGCTGGAGCGTGAACGTGGCGGGCAACTCTGCGGGGCTGCGCTGTGGGGCTTTGGCAAGGCAGTCGCCCGTGAGGCCGCGCATCTGCAGCCCGGAATGATCGATCTGGATCCCGCCGCGAGTGCACCCCCACCCGACCTCGCGAACGAGCTGATGTATCCTGACGGTGAGAACCATGTCGCTTTCCGCTCGGGACGCCGTCAGGTCGCCCGCCTGTTGCGCGCCAGCGACGAGGCGGAGCGGTTGACGTTGCCCGATGACCGGGAGTGGGTTCTGGCCCCGGATCCGTCCGGAGTCTTCGACCGTCCGTATGTCCAGCCGTTGCCGGCGCGTGCTCTGGAGCCCCGGGAAGTTCGGGTAGCCGTTGCGGCCGCCGGGCTCAACTTCTGGGACGTCTTCAGGTCGCTCGGCTTCATCGAGGAAGGGCTCCTGGGAAGGGAGATGTGCGGCCGCATCCTCGACATCGGGTCCGAGGTCACCAACGCCTCCGTTGGCGACGAGGTGGTCGGGCTGGGGTTCGGTGCCTTCGGGCCCCAGATGATCACACACGAGGAACTGGTGGCGAACGCGCCCGCCGGCATCTCGGTGACGGGGCTGGCGACGGTGCCGAGCGCGTTCGTGTCCGCCGCGCTGTCCTTCGAGTTGTCCGGACTCAAGGCCGGCGAGCGCGTGCTGATCCACGCCGGTGCGGGCGGGGTGGGCCTCGCGGCCATCCAGCTCGTGCAGGCGGCGGGAGCGGAGGTCTTTGCCACTGCCAGCGCGCCGAAACAGGCCTATCTCCGGTCTCTGGGCGTGAAGCACGTCTTCGACAGCCGCACAACGGCGTTTGCCGCCGAGACCATGGAGGCGAGCGACGGCGCAGGTGTGGACGTAGTGCTCAACAGCCTGACGGGGGAAGGGTTCATCGACGCCAGTCTGTCCTGCCTGAGGCACGGTGGCCGGTTCGTCGAGATGGCACGCCGTGACATTCTGAGCGCGGACGAAATGGCCGCCGTGCGCCCCGACGTCGGGTATGACATCCTCGAGCTGGACGTGCTCAAGAAGACCGATCCGCAGTGGGTGGGACGGGTCCTGCGGGGGGTGCTGCAACGCGTCGCAGCAGGCGAACTGAAGCCGATCGTGCACAGCAGATGGCCATTGGCAGAGGCCGGCGCCGCACTGAGCTTCATGCGCGCGGCCCGGCACCTGGGGAAAATCGTCGTGACCACGCCGCCGGTCGAGAACGGGCGGCTGCGGACGGATCGGACCTACCTGGTGACCGGCGGTCTCGGTGGAATAGGGTGCGCCGTCGCGGGCTGGTTGGCGGACCGGGGTGCGGGGGCCATCGTGCTCAACGGGCGGCGGGCCCCCGACGCCGAGGCCGAAAAGACAATCCGGCAACTCCGGGAACGCGGCGTCGACGTACGTGTGGAGTTCGCGGACGTCACCGACACCCGGGCGGTGGACAGGATTCTGTCACGGGTCGACCGGGAACTGCCACCGCTGGGAGGCGTGATCCACAGTGTCGGCGTGCTGTCGGACGGTGCGCTCACAAACCAGAGCTGGAGCAGGTTCGAGACGGTGCTCTGGCCCAAGATCCTCGGCGCCTGGCACCTGCATCGTGCTACCCGGGACCACGACCTGGACATGTTCGTGCTCTTTTCCAGCCGCGTCGGCGTCATGGGCAATCCGGGCCAGGCCAACCACGCCGCCGCGAACGCGTTTCTGGACCAGCTGGCCGGTCACCGCCGGGCGCTCGGGCTGCCGGGACAGGCCATCGCATGGGGGGCCTGGTCGGAGATTGGCGAAGCGGCGGAACAACGGGATCGGATCGACCGACAGCGGTCGGCACTCGGCGGTCGCTGGTTCACACCGGCGCAGGGGTTGAAGGCCTTCGACCGGTTGGTGCGCGAGGATGTTACCCATTCGGTGGTGATGTCCATGGACTGGTCCGTCTTCGAGGACGCCGTGGACGAGCGCCCGCCCCTCGTGGAAGACTTGCTCTCGGCGGCCAGTGAATTCGACACCGACGGAGACAGTGCCCCCGGGGACCTGCTGTCGCGTGCAAGGGAAGCACCCGCGTCCGAGCGCGAGAACCTCCTGGTGTCCTTCCTGCAGGGCGAAGTCCAGGCCGTCCTGCGACTGCCATCGGCGCCCGCGCCCACGGTAGGGTTCTTCGACCTGGGCATGGATTCGCTGATGGCCGTGGAGCTGCGCAACAGGCTCAACCGCGCGTTTTCCGGTACGTACACGGCACCCAATACCCTCGTTTTCGACTATCCGGACATCGCCACGCTCGCCGCCCATCTGGTCGGAGAACTCGTCCAGGACGGCGAAGCGAGCGCTCCTCCGCCTCAACCGGAGCCGGCGCCGCAGCCGACAGCCCAACCGGCCGCGCAGCCCGACGACGATGCGATCGCGATCGTGGGCATGGCGTGTCGCTTTCCCGATGCTCCGGATCTCGCGGCTTTCTGGCGCCTTCTCGAGGACGCGAGGGACCTCGTCACCGACGGACGCCGGGACCCGGGTCCCTGGAACGGCGTCGCCGGAAATCCCGGCGAGGGAGACGCCTCTTCCCGGCGCGGAGCCTTTCTTGAGGACATGGACAAGTTCGACGCCGGGTTCTTCGGGATTCGGCCGATCGAGGCCCGTATGATGGATCCCCGGCAGCGGCTCCTGCTGGAAACCACCTGGCACGCCCTGGAAGACGCGGGCGTCGACCCTGCGGAGCTGAAGGGCAGCCGCACCGGCGTCTATGTGGGGACCGGCAACGGCGACTACAGGGATGTCGTAGTCGCGGGCGGTGAAACCCACGGTTACCTCGGCACAACCATGAGCGTCACCGCCGGGAGGATCTCGTTCGCGCTGGGCCTCACCGGTCCCGCCGTGCCGCTCGACCTCGCGTGCGCATCGTCGCTGGCGGCAGTCCACCAGGCGGCATCCGCCCTGCGGCAGGGCGAAGTCGACGCGGCACTGGTCGGAGGCGTCAACGCGATCCTGTCGTCGGAGGTGGCGACCTTCATGAGGGAAGCCGGCATGCTGTCCACGCAGGGCCGCTGCAGCACCTTCGATGCGGCAGCAGACGGATTCGTGCGCGGCGAAGGGTGCGGAGTCGTCGTGTTGAAGCGCCTGGGCGAGGCGAGGGAGGACGGGAATCGCATCTGGGGCGTCGTCCGCGGGTCCGCTGTCAACCAGAACGGCACCAGCGCCGGACTGACCGCTCCGAACGGCCCGGCCCAGGAACGCGTGATCGAGGATGCGCTGGCGAGGGCGGGAGTGCAGCCGGCCGATGTCGACTACCTTGAGGCCCATGGGGCGGGATCGGACCTGGGAGATCCGATCGAGGTCCAGGCGGCGGCCGCCGTATACGGACGCGGGCGCGATCCGGACAGTCCCCTGCTGATCGGTTCCGTGAAAGCGAATATAGGACACCTGGAGTGCGCAGCGGGCGTGGCCAGCCTGATCAAGGCCGTCCTGGCCATGAACGAGGGGCGGATACCCAGGCAGCTGCACTTCCGCAACCCCAGCCCGCATCTGGAGTGGGAACGCCTCCCGGTACGGGTGACCGCGGACGTCACCGAATGGCCGTCCCACCCGGATCGGCCCCCACGGGCCGGGATCAGTTCGTTCGGGATTTCGGGAACCAATTCCCATGTCGTGGTGGAAGGGAACGGCGCACCCGAGGACGGCTCCGCGCCGGTCGGCTACCCGGCTTGGCCCGCGGGCTCTCCGCAGATCGTCGAGGCCGCGCTCCATGGCCGTGCGGCGGCGCTCCCTGCGCTGCCGGCACCGCCGGGCGAGTACAGTCCGCGCGGGACCCGCATCCTCCCGCTCTCGGCCAAGTCGCACAAGGCCCTTCGAGAGCTCGCACGGCTCTATCTTACCTGGCTCGACGAGTGCCACGCGCCCGGCTCCGCCGCAGACGCCGCTTCAGCCTCGGTGCTCGCCGACATGGCCTGGACGGCCGGCATCGGCCGGAGTCACTTCGCCCACAGAGCCGGGGTTGTTTTCCGCGACAGAGAATCGCTCCACAACGGGCTGAGCGCTGTAGCCGCGAGCAGCGACCCGCCGGGGCCGGATTCCGTGTACCCATCGTCCGGCACCCCGCCCAGGCTTGCATTCGTCTGCGCGGGCGAAGGGAGCGCGCGTGAGGGCATGGGCAGGGATCTCTACGATCGCGAACCGGTTGTGCGCGCCATTCTGGACCGATGCGACGCAGTGTTGAGGGAAGAACGGGACGGGGCGTCCCTGCTCGATGTGATGTTCGGCCGCACAGGCGCTGTCAGCACCCTTCGCGCCCCGGAGTGGGCACAGCCGGCGGTCTACGCACTGGCCAGCGCGCTCACGGCGCTGTGGGCCAGCGTGGGAATCCGCCCGGGCGTGGTCGCGGGACAGGGCGTCGGTGAGCTGGCCGCGGCATGGGCCGCCGACCTGTTCACGCTGGAGGACGGGCTCCGGTTGGCTGCGGCTCGAGGAATGGTGTTCGCCCGCCCAAGGACGCGCATGGCGGCTGCAGTGCAGGCTGCGGAACCGTCGGAGGACCCCATGGCCGATCTCGAAGCGGCCCTGAGGCGGGTCGAGTTCTCGCCACCCTCGCTGTCGCTCCTCAGTCAGGTGACGGGGCAACCGTTGAACCCGGCAAGGGCGACCGACGTCGACCATTGGCGCGAACAGGCCCGCGCCGACCAGCCCCTCGACCATCACGCCGACAAGCTGGCTGCACTGAACGTCGACATGGTCCTGGAGATCGGCACCTCATCGGCCGCGAGCCCGTTGCCGCTCAGCGCCTGGCCCGAATCGGCGGAGACGCCGCGTCCGTCCTTCGCCGAGGCCGTGGCGAGAGCCTACGAGGCTGGCAGTGAGGTCTCGTTTGCCGGACTGTTCGCCGGGGAAACACGGCGCCGGATATCCCTGCCGGCCTACCCGTTCCAGCGCAGGCGCCACTGGGTCGAAGTGGACCCCTGACCGCCCCGCTGTCCCCGGTGACCCGCCCTCCGATGCGCGCGATCAGACGACTGGCTCCCGCTCTCGCCGTCTCCGCGGTCGCGTGCGGCGGTGAGGCAGCCCCTCCCGTACCTGCATCCCTGACCGTCCTCCCCGGCGCCCTCTCCTTCGCTTCGCTGGCCGACACCGCCCGCCTTGCCGCAACGGTTCGCGACGAAAACGGAGAGATCATGCAGGGCGCCACGATTGTCTGGGCGTCCCGGGACGCAGCGGTGGCCCGGGTCGTCCCCCCGGAGCGTGCTCCCTCGGTGCTGGTCACCTCCGTTGCGGATGGCAACACCAGGATCACCGCCACCGCCGGCAGCGCCAGCGCCACCGCGATCGTGCAGGTCGAACAGGTGGCCACGACCGTGGAGGTCACCGCGCCCACCGACTCGCTCATGGTCGGCGACTCGGTCCGGATGACCGCCCACGCCACCGATGCGGTCGGATCGGAAGTGGTCGGCGCCCTCTTCTCCTGGGAATCCAGCGACCCCGCGGTCGCCACGGTCGACGACGACGGCTGGGTTCGCGCACGCGCCCCCGGTACGGCCGAAATCACGGCCACTTTCGGAGCGCTCCGCGCGTCGGTGCCCTTGACGCTGCTGCCCCTGCCCGAGCGCACGGTGCTCCAGGCGATCTACGAGGCCGGCGGCGGCGCCTTGTGGAAGGACAACACCAATTGGCTCACCGACGCCCCGCTCATCGAGTGGTACGGGGTCCACCTGAACGACGACGGCCAGGTCGCCCATCTGCTGCTCACCGACAACGGGCTCATCGGCATGCTACCGCCCGAAATCGCCAGCCTGAGCCACCTCGAGTCACTGCACATCGGCCTGAACGACCTGACCGGGCCCCTGCCGCCCGAAATCGCCCACCTCAAACGACTCAAGTCCCTCGAACTGACGTACAACGCGTTCGACGGCCCCATCCCGCCCGAGATCGGGGGCCTCCAATCCCTGGAATGGCTCGGCGCGTTCGGCAACGCGTTCACCGGCGAAATCCCGCCCGAAATCGGCAGTCTCGGCCAACTGCAGTCCCTGGACCTCTGCTACAACCGCCTCACCGGCCCCATTCCCCCGGAAATCGGCAACCTCGCCAGCCTCGAACGGCTCGCACTCTGCGGCATAGACGCCAACCCGACCGAAGGCAACCGCCTCAGCGGCGAAATCCCCCCGGAAATCGGCAAGCTCACAAGCCTTAGCCTGCTGAGCCTGGGTGCCAACCGCCTGACCGGTCCCATCCCGCCCGAAATCGGCAACCTGACCGCACTCGACTCGCTCCTCCTCTACAGCAACGAACTGACCGCCATCCCCCCCGAAATCGGCAACCTCGAGCGCCTCGAATGGCTCATCCTTTACGGGAACCGCCTCGCCGGCCCCATCCCGGCCGAAATCGGCAACCTGCAAAGCGTGCGCATCATCAACCTGGGCTGGGGGTGGGCCAGCGGACGCAACGAGATCACCGGATCCATACCGCCGGAGATCGGCAGCCTCGCCCGCCTTGAACAGCTGGACCTGGGCGGCAATCAGCTCACCGGCCCCATCCCGGCCGAAATCGGCAACCTCCGCTCCCTGACCAAGCTCGAACTGGGCACCAACGCGCTCGACGGCCCCATCCCGGCCGAGATCGGCAACCTGACCCGCCTCACTTCATTCGCCGCCTGCCCGAACAACCTCGAAGGACCGATTCCCCCCGGCTTCGGCAACCTCCGGCAGCTGACCCAACTCTTCCTCTGCACCAATCGGCTGTCCGGTCCCATGCCCCCGGACCTCGGCAATCTGCACCTTCTCCGCCAGTTCATCGTCGCCGGAAATCGCCTGACCTCCGCGGTCCCCACGTCGATGGTCTCGCTCCGCCGGCTCCGCGAATTCTACTGGCAGAACAACGACGGACTGTGCGTCCCGCTGCTGACGGATTTCGACTCCTGGCTCGCCCGGATCCCGGCCCATGGCGGTGACCGTTGCACCCCGGCGGCGGCGCAAGCCTCCGAATCGCTCAAATCCATCGGCGGCATTCGCACGGGTGCGCATATGCATGTAACTGAAGCGCGACCCCTGCCGCCCCGCCCGGTCGCGGACCTTCTCCGCCGCCGGTAGTGTATCAGGGGAGTCAGGATGACGGACTCCACCGCCCAGCCTGCCGGACGCCAAATGGCTGCCTTTCCCAACACATTGCCGCTCGTAGCGGCTGCGGCCGCTGCCCTCATCGCCTCCGCCTCGCACGGCGTCGCCCAGGACAACCCCGACGAGGACGTGGCGTTCCACCTGGTTGGCCAGGTCGTCGACATTACGACCGGCGCGGCCGTGTCGGGGGCGCGGGTTTCCGTGGCGGCTTCCGAGTGGATGTCGGTGACCAACCGGGAAGGGCGCTTCATCCTGCCCGGCCTGGATCCGGGGATTCACACGCTCACGGTGGAACAACTCGGCTACCGTACTTTGGTCGTCCAGGCACAGGCCGCCAGGGAGACACCGCCGCTACAGCTTGGCATGCAACCGGACCCGGTCGTTCTCGAGGGCCTCGAAGTGGTGGTCAGACGCTTCGAGAGACGGCGGCGCGCCACGGGCTTGAGGGTGACCGAGTACGACCGGCAGGACCTGGCGGCCAGCACCAACACTTCGGTGGCGGAGATGCTGGAGCAACGCATTCCGGTTCAGCGAGCCCGGTGCAGCGGAGGCGGGTTCGAGTGCATTGCCGCCCGCGGCGCGAGCTTTCGTCCCGTCGTGTGTATCGACGAGACCCCGATGATCGATGCCTGGAACGCGCTCGCGGCCTACAGTCCTCAGGAGTTCTACATGATCGAGGTCTACGGCCGAGGCGGTCTGGTTCGCGCCTACACCCACAACTTCATGGAGCGCGCCGCCCGAATCCGGTTTCTTCCGGCCACGGTCGGCTCCTGCTAGCTGGCGCCGCGCATCTCCGCCGCGCGGGCATGTGCCTCGAGGCCCTCCATGCGGGCGAGCGCGGCCGCGTCCTTCGCCACCAGGTCGCGTCCCGGCCCCGGCTCCAGGTGTAGCCAGGTGGGCCTCCGCAGGAAGGAGAGCACGGACAGCCCGCCGGTGAACCGCGCCGTGCCGCCGGTGGGGAGCGTGTGGTTGGGACCGGCGCCGTAGTCGCCGAAGACTTCCGCGACGGACTCGTTGACGAACAGCGACCCGAATCGGTTCAGCGTCTGCGCCCAGGCATCGACGCGGCTCCCATGAAGCTGCAGGTGCTCGGGGGCGAGGGCCTCGCAGCTGCTCAGGGCTTCGGCTTCGGGAGCCACCACAGCGAAACCGTTGCGCAGGGCGGCGATCGCGGTCTCTGCGGTGGGCAAACCACGTAGTTGGCGGTCGATTTCGTGCTCCACCCGTCCCACCAGGTCGGCGGACGTGGTGATGAGGACCGGAAGCGCAGCGGGGTCGTGCTCGGCCTGCGCCAGCAGGTCGGCCGCGATGAGCGCGGGATCGCCGTCCGCGTCCGAGAGGACAGCCAGTTCGGACGGTCCAGCCAGCAGGTCAATGCCGACCGCACCCGACAAGAGGAGCTTCGCCGCGGTCACCCACCGGTTTCCGGGCCCTACGACCACATCGCACCGCGGCACCTCGGCGACGCCGTACGCCATGGCCGCCACGGCCTGCGCCCCCCCCGCCCGCAACAACCCATCCACCCCC
>LXNJ01000969.1_pt1 | contig 18067 bp, 14 predicted proteins | sample 809081 | NCBI WGS metagenome assembly LXNJ01 (sample SAMN04870510, study PRJNA318959) | sponge metagenome | biome: sponge; feature: marine sponge reef; material: water | host: Petrosia ficiformis | place: Greece: Milos, Mediterranean Sea | collected 2013-05-29 | depth 5-7 m
ACCGGGTCCGATCGCAGAACGGCCAGCCGTGTCGTTGGAGCATGAGATGGTCGAGATGCTCCTGTACGGCCGGTCCGCCCATGTTCAGGTGGTCGGGAACCAGTTCGGAGTATGCGTCTATCAGCGAACAGCGGCGGGCGTTGCCGTTCTCGGTGGTGTCGAGGTTGATCACGGCAGCCGAGATCTGGCTGGTGATTGACGAGAGTGGGGTCTGTCTGTCCGCCTGGGCCATTCGCCAGTTGGCGAGAAGCGTGGCCGTCAGAGATGCGGCGAGCAGCGCGGCTGCTAGGCCCACTGCGATCTGCCTGGAGCTTCGATATCGGACTGCGCCCAGGGTGGCTGCCAGGCACGCGGAGATCAAGAACGACCAGGCAACCTGGGTCAGGAGGGTCTCACGCCAGGCATCTATGGCCCTCGGCTCGATATTCTGCACGACCGTCACGAGGCTCGCCAGCAGTGCCGAGAGCGAAGCACCGGCCGCTCCGATCAACGCCAGGGCCAGCGCGAGACGGAATGATCGGGGCGGCGATCCAGTCTCGGCGGCCTCCGACAGGACTCGGGGGAGGGGGGATCGGGGCGGCGATCCAGTCTCGGCGGCCTCCGACAGGACTCCCGGTCGGGCCAAGTTCCGCCCGTGCCCCCCGGCCCTGGAAACCGAGATGACCGTGGCCACGGCCACAGCGGCGATGGCGACCAGGAGGATTCCGGTCAGCGCGTTCGTGGCGAGGTCGCGCAGACCCAGGTCGATTCCGAAGTGCCGCGCCAGTTCAGCATTGTGCAACCAGCCGGCTGGCGGCGTCCCCGCGATCAGTCGACGCCCGAAGTGGTTGAGGACGTCGGGAGAGAGGCTGATGTCCGTTCCGACGTAGCAGTCCGCCTCGGAGCATCGGCGGGCGATCTCGATACGGACTGGGATGAAGACGACCAGGAAGCCGACGCTCAGCGCAGCCCATCGCTTCACCGCTGCGGTCGCGAGGATCTCCTTGACGGGCCGGCCGGCGGCGATGACCCGTGCTGCCACGAAGACGGCGGCCAGGGCGGGTGCCAGGTACACGAGATCGTAGAAGACGGCGGCCAGCCCGCCCAGGCCGGCCATGGCGGCGAGTTCGGCTCGTCTCACGGGCCGGGTCTCCATGTCGCGGTCGCGTGCCACAACAAGCGCGATTCCCAGGACCAGGACGACGGCTCCGATGATGGTGTGCGGGAAGTGCACCAAGGTGATGTGATTGAACCAGCGATAGGGGGCGTCGGGGCCGTGGCTTCCACTCGCAACCAGCACAGTTCCCAAGATCAGCGGGTAGAGAACGAGGAGCGGGTGGCCTGCCGTTGCTCCCGCCGACCGTGCAAGCGCCGCCACGACCGATGCGGCTACTCCCGCTAGAAGCACCACCATGAGAAGCCGGATCACTCCATGGACAACATGGGGGGCCAGCCCGGTCGCTTCTCCCGCCTCGAAGATGAAGCCGTGCTCGACAGTCTCGAGCAGTCGTCCTACCGGGCGGAAGTTGCCCCGGCTCAGGAAGAAGTCGAGCTCATCATATGTGCCCTTGATCATCTTGAAGGGATTCGAGCTGTACCGACTGATCACCGAATAGACCCTCGGCCGCTCATCGCCCTGCAAGGACATTCCGACCAGCGGGACGGTGGCGATCAGTGCGGGCAGGGCGGCGGCGCGCCACCGTCGAGTCAGCGCGGTTCCCGTAGTCACCGCGCCATGTTCGCAGATGGACGGACTCCATCAATGGCATGCATCCAATGGCATGCATCACGGTGTGAGAGGCATGACCAATCCGGCCAACGGTCTGGGAGAGTCAGCGCTCAGCGGCTCCGTGCCTGTTGACGGCCGGAGTTGGGACGCACCGAATGCGGTGGCGCCCTCTTCCGGTACGGTGGCGATCCATGCCGTCAAGGTCCCGTATGCCGGCCACGACGCGGCTGAAGTGGGCGGTGGTCGGATGGACTCTGGGGTTCTTGGGGAGCCTGGTCGGCGCGATCGCGGTGGTGGCCTTTCTGGGAGTGGACCCCGGCGGCGAGGAGGCTTCGTCGGAGTTGACGCTGGGCGCACTGGTCCTGCTCCAGGTTCCCGTGTGGATCGGGCTGCTCGGGACGCCGCTGCTGGCCCGGTCCCGCGGCCTGAACTGGTCCGAGCAGATGGGTTGGCGAATGCGGCCCGTCGATGTGCCGTTGGGCATCGCCGTCGGCCTGCTGTTGCAGTTGGTGGTGCTCCCGCTGCTCTACATCCCGATCCTCGAAGTGTTCGAGGATGTCGATGTGGAGGCGCCGGCCCGAGAACTCGTCGACCTGGCCGGGGCGCCCCTGGAGGTCGCGGCGCTGGTGCTCATGACCGTGATCGCGGCTCCCCTCACCGAGGAGGTGTTCTTCCGGGGTCTGCTCCAGGGGGCCCTGCGGGACCGGTTCGGGCCGGTCCGCGCCGTGACGGTCTCCTCGCTCGCGTTCGCGGTGGTCCACTTCCAGGTGGTGCAGTTCCCGGCGCTGCTCGTGATCGGGATCGTGCACGGCCTGCTGGTGCTGGCCACCCGGCGCCTCGGCGCGGCCCTGTGGTCGCACACTGCCTTCAACGCGGTCACGGTCGTCGTGCTGCTGGCCTGACGCGGCCCCACCGGATTGACCAGGCCCTCGGCGGCACTGCGATACACGAGTCGCTCCCTATCCGCTCGGCCACTTATGCTACTTGCCCGTGTTGAGCAGTCGCCGCCGGGGGCTCGTCCCCGACGTGGCGGTGCTCTTGGCGGTGCTCGTCGCGGTCGTCGGGTTCGTGGTCGTCAACCTGCGGCCCTGGCTCTGGTTCACCGACACCACGCCCACCGGGGGCGACCTCGGAGCCCACGTCTGGGCACCCGCCTACCTGAGGGATGTCCTCATCGGCGAGCTGAGGCTGACCGGGTGGACCCACGACTGGTACGCCGGCTTTCCCGCATTCACGTTCTACATGGTGGTCCCGTCGCTGCTCGTCGTGATGATCGACGTGGGCCTCGACCTTCATACCGCCGTCTTCGCCTACCTCGCAGTGGCCCTTGCGGCCGGCGCGGTCGTGATGGCGGCGGCCCGTCGGGCGGGCCGGCCCCTCAGCCAGTGCTGGACCGTCGCGCTGGGTGTGGCCGGGATAGCCGGGGCGGCCAAGCTGTTCATCGACGACCCGGTGGCCAACCGCGCCCTGGCCGGGCTGCTGCTGCCCGCCACGGCAGCCTGGTGGGCGTGGTACGGCCTGCGGGGACGACCCCGCTGGCGGGCGGGAGCGGCCGTTGCCGCGGCCACCCTCGCGCTGCTCGCGGTACCCATGCCCTACGGCGTCGCTCTGAAGCTGGTGACGATCGCCGGCGTGGTGGCGCTGCCTGTGGCGGTGTGGGCGATGGCGCGTCTGGGCGGGGTCTCCACCGAGGGTCAGGTGCTGGCTCCGGTGGCCACGCTGCTGTTCCTGTTCGACCGCTCGTTCAACATCTACGGCGGCAACCTCATGTCGACCATGGCGGGCGAGTTCGCCTACTCGCTGGGCCTGGCCAGCGCGGTCCTGTTCATAGGCGTGGCAGCGCGGGGCATGCCCTCGGGGCGTCACCGGGTCCTGGCCGGCACTCTGCTGGCCCTCACCGGGCTGATGCACCTGTTCTCCGCCTTCTTCGCGCTGGCCGCGGTGGCTGCGCTGCTGCTCGTCCTGCCGTGGCGCGCCCTCAAGTGGCGCAGCCGGCTCTCCTGGACCGTCTCCACCGGAGCGCTCGCCGCGGCTCTCAGCGCGTGGTGGGTGCTGCCGTTCTGGTGGAACCGGAGCCTGCTCAACGACATGGGCTGGGGAAAGGAGCGCCGCTACCTGTCCTCGCTGTGGTCCCGCCGCGAGTTCGACTACAGCTTCCTGACGAACGATCCGCCGCTGCAGCTGTTCATCGTCCTGGCGCTGGTGGGAGCGGGGCTGCTGTTCTTCAGGCGGGCACGGCTCGGCATGGCGCTGGCGTTGACGGGAGCGATCGTCGCCGCCGGCTTCGTGATCCTGCCCGAGGGACGCCTCTGGAATGTCCGGATCCTGCCCTTCTACTACCTCACCGTGTACCTGACGGCGGCTCTGGGCATGGGCGAGGCGATCCGGATGGGACGAGCGGCCATGGACCGGTGGCTGGCGGTGCGGGCCGACGAAGCCGGAGAAGCGGGAGCCGGAGAAGCGGGAGCCGGAGAAGCGGGAGCCGGAGAGGCGGGAGCCGGAGAGGCCGAAGTCGGAGAAGCGGGGGCCGGAGAAGCCGAAGTTGGAGAGGCCGAAGTCGGAGAAGCGGGGGCCGTAGAAGTACGGGAGGCGACACCGGCGGGGCTCGTGCGAAGGTCGGCGGGGACGGTTGCGGCCGGCGGTGCGGTGGCGCTGATTGCGGCCGCGGTAATGGTGATGGTGGGGCTGCCGCTGCGCTCGTTGCCCGGCGGGCAGCTCGGCGACGACGGCGTCTACCGGTGGGGACCGTTCAGTTCCAGTGAGTCGAATCTCGGTTCGTACTGGGTCGAGTACAACTTCGAGGGCTACGAGGGCAGGGGCCCGACCGCCGACGGCGGGGGCAGCTCCGAGTACTGGGATCTAGTCGAGACCATGGACCGGATCGGCGAGACCCACGGCTGCGGCCCGGCCCTCTGGGAATACGAGGCCGGACGGCTCGGGTCCTACGGAACGCCGATGGCGCCCATGCTGCTGCCGTACTGGACCGATCGGTGCATCGCCTCCATGGAGGGTCTCTACTTCGAGGCCTCGGCCACCGTCCCGTACCATTTCCTGATGCAGTCCGAGTTGTCGTCCGCCCCGTCACGGGCCCAGCGGGACCTGCCCTACTCGGGACTCGATGTCGCCAGGGGCGTGGAGCACATGAGGCTCATGGGGGTTCGCTACTACATGGCGTTCTCCTCCGACGCGGTGCGCCAGGCCCGGGCCTCGGCCGGACTCACCGAGATCGGCTCGACGACGCTGGGTCCGTGGGTCGTGTTCGCGGTGTCCGGCAGCGCTCCGGTGACAGGACTGTCCACGCTGCCGGTGGTGGTCGGGAGCCTCGACGACTCGAGCGACGACTGGCTCGAGGCATCGGTCGGCGCCTTCGGAGCCACCGACGGGGACGGACCCCTGCTCGCGGCCGGCGGGCCCGCCGACTGGCCCCGGATGACCCTGCCCGACGTCCTCCGAGAGCCGGGCGACGGGCTGTCCGGCGCCGATCTGGGCCGGCAGGAGGTGATGCGCCGGCTGGCGGATGTCCTACCTGACGTCGCGCCCGCAGAGAGCATTGAGCCGGCACGGATCAGCGGCCTGGTCCGTGGGGACCATTCGATCTCGTTCACGGTGGATCGCGTTGGATCGCCGGTGCTGGTGAAGACGTCGTACTTTCCCAACTGGTCCGTCGCGGGCGCCAGGGGGCCGTACCGGGTGACCCCCAATTTCATGGTCGTGGTGCCCACCGACACCGAGGTCCGCCTGACCTACGGCCGCAGCCCGGTCGAGTGGTTCTCGATGGCGGTCACCCTGATCGGCCTCGCAGCGGTCGCGTGGCTCATAGTGCGCTCGAGACGGGCTCCCGAAGCCGGAACCGACGATGCTGGGACGCCGGGGGAGGCGGCGGGGCTGTGAGGTTCTCGGTGATCGTGCCGGCCTACTGCGAGGCCGGCCGCATCGGCGACACTGTGACCGCTCTGCGGGCCGCCCTCGCCGGGGTCGACGCCTCCGGCGGCGCAGAGATCCTGGTGGTCGACGACGGCTCCGACGACGGCACCGCCGGCGCGGCTCGGGCTGCGGGTGCCGATGTCGTGGTTGAGTTCGGAATGAACCGGGGCAAGGGAGAGGCGGTCAGGGCCGGGATACGGGCCTCTTCGGGAGAGGTGGTGGCCTTCACCGACGCTGATCTCGCCTATGGGCCGAACCAGCTCGTCGGGCTGCTCGATGAGGTGGAGCGGGGAGCCGATATGGCGGTCGGCGACCGCCGCCATCCCGACTCGGTGGCGGTGACCGCCCCGTCGGGGCTGCGGAGAGCAGGAAGCCTGGTCGTCGGCCTGATGCGCGGGATGCTGAGGCTCGGACGGGGCCGCGACACCCAGTGCGGCCTGAAGGCGTTCTCCCGGCAGGCGGCGGCCGCGGTGCTGGATGCGTCGGTGATGGACCGGTTCTCCTTCGATGTCGAGGTGCTCTTCCTGGCCGACCGTCTCGGCATGGAAGTGCGCCAGGTGCCGGTCGAGGTGGTCAACAGCGACGTGTCGTCGGTGCGGGTCGTCAGTGACGGCTGGGAACTGGTGCTCGACATGGGCCGCATCCGGGCCCGGGCGCTGCTCGGCCGCTATCCGAACAGACTCCAGAGCTAGGTTCCGGGTGGCAGTGGCCGATCTCGACACCATCTTCAAGGCCTACGACATTCGCGGGATCGTGGGGTCCGAGATCGACGCGGAGGCGTGCTTCGCCATCGGCGCGGCCTTCGGTGGTCACGGGCGCGACCACGGCGCGGCCCGCATCGCGGTCGGCCGCGACATGCGCCCCGACGGCGCGGACCTGTCGGCCGCCTTCTGCCGGGGCGCGACCGCGGCCGGTGTCGATGTGGTGGACATCGGCATGTGCGCGACCGAGATGGTGTACTTCGCCTCCGGGCTGCTCGACATCCCCGGGGCGATGTTCACCGCGTCCCACAACCCGGTCGGCTACAACGGCATCAAGCTCTGCGGCCCGGGCGCGTCGCCGATCGGCGCGGGCACGGGACTGGAGCACATCAAGGCCCGCGCCCTCTCCGGGCCGCCCCGAGCTGCCACCGCTGGCGCGGTTGCCCGCCGCGACCTCCTGGACCGCTACGTCGAACATGTGCTGTCCTTCGTGAGCCCCGGTGCGCTGCAGCCGCTGCGGCTGGCGGTGGACACTGCGAACGGCATGGGCGGTCTCGTCGCTCCCGCCGTGTTCGATCGGCTGCCCTTCACCGTCGACTACCTCCATCCTGAGCTGGACGGAACGTTCCCCAACCACCCGGCCGACCCCCTCAAGCCCGAGAACCTCCGGGATGTCCAGGACAGGGTCGAGGCCGTCTCGGCCGATGCCGGCCTGGCCTTCGACGGCGACGCCGACCGGGTGTTCGTGGTGGACGAGCTGTCCCGACCCCTGTCGGGCTCGCTCACCGCGGCGCTCATCGCCACCGTGATGCTCGAGCGTGATCCCGGCGCGACGGTCGTGCACAACGTGATCTGCTCCAGAGCCCTGGAGGAGGTGGTGGAGGAACTGGGAGGTCGAACCGTCCGGACCCGGGTGGGGCACTCGTTCATGAAGCAGGCCATGGCCTCCAGCAGGGCGGTGTTCGGAGGCGAGCACTCCGGTCACTACTACTTCCGGGACAACTACGGCGCCGACAGCGCCATGATCGCGGTGATGGTCGTGCTGGAGGCGCTCAGCCGTCACGACGGCAACCTCAGCGACCTGGCCGCTCCGCTGGCCCGCTACGCGGCGTCGGGCGAGATCAACACCGAGGTACCGGACCGGAGTGGGGCGATCGGGCGAGTGGCGGCCGCGTTCGCGGACTGCGAGCAGGACCGGCTCGACGGTCTGACCGTCGATTGCGGCCGCTGGTGGTTCAACCTCAGGCCGTCGAATACCGAGCCCCTGCTGCGCCTGAACCTGGAGTCCAGCGACCCGGCCGGCATCCCGGCTCGAGTGACTGAGGTACTGGGCCTCATCTCCCCAGAGGCCGAGCGGATAGGCGGCGCTCGCCCGTAGCATCTGGGCACTGCCCGCCCGCTGCATAGGAGGTGGCCGCGTGACGCTCGATGCCCGCCTGCTGGAGATTCTCGCCTGCCCCAGCGACAAGGGCCCGCTCCTTTACTTCGCCGACGAGGAGAGCCTGTACAACCCCCGGCTGTGTCTCCGCTACCGGGTGGACGACGGGATCCCCGTGATGCTGATGGACGAGGCCGCCTCGATCGACGACACCGAGCACGAGCGCCTGATGGCCAAGGCGGAGGCCGACGGGGTCGCCCCCACCTTTGTTGAGGCTGGCGCCGGCGACGACGGCGCAGGCTGAGCGGGACAGCCGGCCATGGCCACCGACGACCTGTTCGAAGCGCTCCGGCACCTGCCCGACCAGGTGCGCGATGCTGCCGTGGCGGCCGCCGACGCAGAGGGCCTGCCTGCTCCGGGCGAGATCTCCGAAGTGGTGATCGTGGGGGCAGGCGGGGGAGGGGTGGCCGGCGATGTGGTGGAGTCGGTCGCGCACCTCCAGGGCTCCGTGCCGGTACTGGCCACCGGCGGCATCAGCCCGGCGTGGCTCTCGGAGTCCTCGCTGGTAGTGGCGGTCTCGCAGTCCGGCGACGACCAGCCGACCGTGGCCGCGGCCCGTGTCGCGGCAGCCAGCGGGGCGCGCATGGTGGCCGTCACCTCCGGCGGGGAACTGATGGCGCTGTGCGCAGGGTGGGGCGTTCCGATAGCTCGGGTGGATCCGTCCGCCGGCCCGGCTGCCGGGCTCGGCGTGGTGATCGTGCCGGTGCTGGTGCTGCTCGAGCGCGTCGGCGTGCTGGACGGCATGAACAGGCTGATCTCCGACAGCGCAGAGCAGATCGAGGCCCGTCGCAGGCTCATGGACGCCGATCCTTCGCCGGCGGAGGCCCTGGCCGCGAGCGTGCAGGACCGCATGGCGGTGGTCTGCGGGGCCGGGGGCGTGGGCAAGCACGCGGCCCGCCGCTGGGTCCATCGGTTGGACCGGATCGGCGGCGTGTCGTCGGTGCGGCGCAACCTCCCGGCCGACGAGGCCGAGGCCGCGTCCTGGGGAACGCTGGCTCGGCCGATCCCATCCGGCGTCACCACGATCGTGCTGCGCCACGACTTCGAGCCGGTGGGGCTCGCCGACCGCATCGACTTGCTCGACGGCGCTCCGACCACTGTCCACGAGGTGAGGGCGGCCGGCGAGGGTGCCCTGGCCCAGTTGCTGGACCTGGTGCTGGTCGGCGACGCGGTGGCCGGGGTGGCGGCCCGCCGGGCCGGCGGCCGGTAGCGACATGCGTGTCGCCGACCTCTCCCTGGCCCCGCTGGGCCGCGCCGAGATCCGTCTGGCCGAGCACGAGATGCCCGGGTTGATGGCGCTTCGGGGCCGCTACACCGACGACCAGCCCCTCGCCGGCGCCCGGATCGCCGGATCGCTGCACATGACGGTCCAGACCGCGGTGCTCATCGAGACGCTGGTCGCACTGGGCGCCCAGGTCCGGTGGGCGAGCTGCAACATCTTCTCGACCCAGGACCATGCCGCCGCCGCGGTCGCCGTCGGCGTTGGTGGCACCGTCGACGAGCCCCGGGGCGTGCCGGTGTTCGCCTGGAAGGGTGAGACCCTGGAGGACTACTGGTGGGCGACGGAGCAGATCTTCAGGTGGCCCGACGGCCGCGGGCCGAACCTCATCCTCGACGACGGCGGCGACGCCACGCTGCTGGTCCACAGGGGGCTCGAGTACGAGCGGGCTGGTGCGGTGCCCGAGGCTGCCGGCGACGACTCCGAGGAGTGGTCGGTGGTGCTCGACCGGCTGCGGACGATCGCCACCGAAGACCCCGGCTTCTTCTCCCGGATCGTGCCGTCCATCCGGGGGGTGTCCGAGGAGACGACCACGGGCGTGATGCGGCTGCACCAGATGCTGGAGCGGGGCGAGCTGCTGTTCCCGGCCGTGAACGTGAACGACTCGGTCACCAAGTCCAAGTTCGACAACTACTACGGATGTCGTCACTCGCTTATCGACGGCATCAACCGGGCCACCGACGTGATGATCGGTGGGAAGGTGGCCGTGGTGTGCGGCTTCGGCGATGTCGGCAAGGGCTGCGCGGCGGCGCTCAGGGGCCAGGGGGCCAGGGTGATCATCACCGAGATCGACCCCATCTGCGCCCTGCAGGCCGCCATGGAGGGCTACGAGGTGAACACCCTCGAGGCGGTGGTGGCCGTCGGCGACATCTTCGTCACCGCCACCGGCAACGCGGGCGTCATCAGCGCCGGTCACATGGCCCGCATGAAGCACCAGGCCGTGGTGGGCAACATCGGCCACTTCGACAACGAGGTGGACATCGCGGGGCTGAACCGGATGTCGGACGTGCAGCGGGTCAACATCAAGCCCCAGGTCGACGAGTACGTCTTCGGCGACGGCCACTCGGTGATCGTGCTCTCGGAGGGCCGCTTGCTGAACCTGGGCAACGCCACCGGACATCCCAGCTTCGTGATGTCGTGCAGCTTCACCAACCAGGTCCTGGCCCAGATGGACCTGCACGCCAACGGCACCGAGATGCCGATCGCGGTGACCACGCTGCCCCGCCGCCTCGACGAGGAGGTGGCCCGCCTGCACCTCGACGCGCTCGGCGTGCGCCTGACCAGGCTCACGCCCCACCAGGCCGACTACATCGGCGTGGACGCCGACGGGCCGTACAAGCCCGACCACTACCGCTACTGACGGAGCCTCATCACCCGCCCCGCAAGCGCCACCGCCCGGCCCTGGCGACGCCCCCTCTTCGATGCACTTCATTGACTGTTGGTATGCAACAGTGCAGTCGGCTAAGGTTGGTGCAGCCGTCGCAAGCCGCGGTCAAGGCTCGCCTCAAAGCGTCCCCTCGAGGAACGGAGGCACCCCGCCATGGAAGCTGACACCATTGTCCTGATCGTCACGATCGTCGGGTCGGTCCTCGGATCGACCCTCACATCCATCAGCCTGCTGCTTGGTCAGGTGAACCGCCTGGATGGCAGGCTCAATGTCATGGGCCGCGATGTCGTAGACATGGGGGATAGGCTGGCCCGTATCGAGGGCTGCCTGATGGCTCCCGAGGGCTTCAAGGGGCGCGACCTCCGCCCTCCCGCCTCCGACGAGGACTCCCCCGAGGACCCAGTCAGCTGAGTCCCTAGCCTGGATCCACCGGTGTGTTGTGAGCGGGGCCGTTCCCTCAATAGTCGGGTTCCCTCAGTTCGGCATAGCCCGCTTCGGCCTCCAGGGAGCGGCGGCGCCAGAGCCCGCCCAGCCAGACGGCGAAGATCGTGAGCACGAAGGGGATCATCAGGACGAACTCCCTCGGTACCCGCTCGGTGATGTTGATCTGCGACTGGATGCCGATGGCGTCGGCGAAGCCGAAGAACAAGCCGGCGAATGCTGCGCCGATGGGATGCCAGGCCCCGAAGATGACCGCCACGAAGGCGATGAACCCCCGGCCGTTGGTCATGTTCTCGGTGAAATTGTGCAGCGCTCCGACCGACAGTTCCGCGCCTCCCAGAGCGCACAGCCCGCCAGCGATGAGCAGCGCCTGGAGCCGCACGATCGACGGGTTGACCCCGGCGGTGCGAGCCGCGAAGGGGTACTCGCCTGCCGCGGTCATGCGCAGCCCGAAACGGCTGCGCCGCAGCACAATCCAGGCGGCCAGCACTATCAGCGGCGTGATCCATACGAGGATCGAGTGCTCCGAGACGATGACGCCCGGACCCGACGTGGTCCCGCTCACGGGTCGGGGCAGCACCACGTCGGTGAACATGGAGCCGCGCCGGTCGAAGATGGCTCCCAGTGCGAAGGCGGTGCCGCCGAGGCCGACGGAGGTGAGTCCCAGCCCGGCGATGATGACGTTGGCGCCGAGGGGTCCGATGACCCACCAGTACACCGCCGACAGGGCCATGCATACGCCGATGGCTGCGAGGATGCCGAGTTCCACCGACCCGGTGGCCTCGCCGACGGCCACAGTCGTGAAGGCACCGGTGATCATCAGACCCTCGAGTCCGAGGTGGAAGATCCCGGCCCGGAAGGCGAAGACGCCTGCCGTGGCAACCAGCACCAGTGGAGCGGCCGAGCGAAGCGTGGTGGCCAGGATCTGTTCCATCAGGCCGTGAGAGCCTCCGCCGGGGACCCTGGCCGGCGCCAGCGCACTGACCGGAACTTGACGGTGACCAGCAGCGCCACCATGCCGTGCAGCAGCACCAGGGCGGGAGGCGGAAGATCCGTCACGATGGGCAGGAACAGGATGGCCGACTGCAGGCCGCCGAAGAAGATGGCGGCCGCGGCGGTGCCCCAGACGCTGAGCAGGCCGACCAGCGCCACCACTACGGCGGTGAAGCCCACCTCGGGGGAGAATCCTGTGACCAGTCGGGCCCCCGGGCCGTATAGCTCGACCGCGCCGGCGAGACCGGCCAGCGCCCCGGACAGCGCGAAGGTGACGAGGCCGACGCGGCGTACGTCGATGCCCTGCCAGCGGGCCATCGTCGGGTTCCGGCCGACCAGGACTATGGTCAACCCGAAGCGGGTGCGCTCCAGCAGCAGCCAGACCAGCACGGCCACGCCGCCGACGAGCAGCAAGGCCGTGGCGGAGACGCCCGAGCCGTCGGTGATGCGGAACGCTTCGGGTATGCGCTCGCTGGCCGCCGTCTGGCCGGTGCCCGACGGGTTGCGCATGGGTCCGGCGGTCAAGTACTGGAGCACGAGTGCGCCGATGAAGTTCATCATCAACGTGGTCAGCACCTCGTCGGTGCCGAAGCGCACTCGCAGGTAGCCGGGCAGCAGCGACCAGGCCGATCCGGCCATGATCGCCGCCGCCGTCCCGCACAGGACGACCAGCGGCGCCGGACCGTCGCGCCAGCCCAGCGAGACGACCAGCGCGCAGCAGGCGCCGACGTAGAACTGTCCCTGGCCGCCGATGTTGAAGAACCCCGCCCGGAAGCCGATCACCACTCCCAGGCCGATCAGCAGCAGCGGGATCGCCCAGCGGATTGATGAGGTCGCCGCGCCCGTCGCGGTCAGTGACCCTTCGATGACGCCGGAGAAGACCTCACTCACGCGGTAGCCGCTCGCCCAGAGGATCAGCGTCGTCAGCAGGAAGGAGACACCGACCAGCAGGAGGGTGGAGGCCACCCGTTGCAGGCTGCCGGTCACCGCCGCGCCCCTGTCATGGCGTCTCCCACCGCGCGCCGGTCATAGGGCGCCTCGAAACGGGCCACGATGCGCCCGCCGTACATCACGTGCAGGCGGTCGGAATTCTCGAACAGCTCGTCGAGGTCGGACGACACCAGCAGGACTCCCGCCCCCGCGTCGCGCAGCCCGCGCAGCGACCGGCGCACGAAGTCGGTGGCGGCGAAGTCCAGGCCGCGTGTGGGCTGGGCCGCCACCAACACCTCCAGCCCGGGGGCCAGTTCCCGAGAGAGGATCAGGCGCTGAACGTTGCCGCCGGAGAGGCTCTCGGCCGGCTGGGTGACCGCGTCGTAGCGGACCCGCCACTGGTCCATCTCCATGGCCGCCTGCTGCTTGTACTGGCGCAGAGAGATCAGCGGGAGCCGCCGACGGCGCCGTTCGACGAGGCGGAGCGCCGACTGGTTCAACCAGAGAGGCGCACGGCGGCTGATCCCCTCGCTGTTGCGGTCGAAGGGCACGAGGCGCAGTCCCCGAAGCCGTCTCCCGGCGGGAGGCGCGCGGGTCGCGTCCGCTCCGCCGATGAGGACAGTGCCTTCGGCGGCCACGTCCAGCCCGGCGATGACCGAGACGAGGCTGCGCTGGCCGTTGCCCTCCACGCCAGCGATGCCCACGATCTCGCCGGCTTCGACTCTGAGGTCGACGTCGCGGAGGCCAGGCTCGAAGGCCGACTCCCGGCTCGAGACCCGCACCAACTCGAGCAGCGTCCGCCGCTCGGTGCCAGTGGCTGCTTCCACGCCGACGGCTCGGTCCGCCTGCGACGCGGGCCCGACGATGGCGTCGCTGAGTCGGCCCTGGGACACCTCGGACATCTCGATCGGGCCCAGGGCCAGTTCACCGTCGCGCAACACGCTCACGGTGTCGGCGACGGCAGCCACTTCCCGCAGCTTGTGCAGTACGACCAGGACCGTGACCCCGCCGTCTCGCAGGCGCCGCAGACGCTCGAACAGCGCATCGATGGCCGCAGGCGCGAGCAGGGCGGTGGGTTCGTCCAGCACGAGGACCCGGGCCTCGGTCGCCAGTGCTCGCATGATCTCCAGCGACTGGCGAGTCTCCACGGGCAGGTCCCGGATGCGGGTCGACAGCACAGCCTCGCCGCCGATCTCCGCCACATCGTCCTGCCAGCGCTGGTGCAGTTCGGCCCGCCGGTAGACCGAGCGGCCTCCTGGGCGGGCGGCGGTCAGCTCCAGGGCTTCCGCGACCGTGAAGGAGGGAGGCAACGAGAAGTGTTGGTGCACCATCGCGAGCCCGGCGGCTCGGGCGGCGCGCACGTCGCCGGAGGGGAGCTTCCGACCGGCTATGTGCACGTCACCGGCATCGGGGGCCTGGAGGCCGCCCAGCACCTTGGCCAGCGTGGTCTTTCCCGCTCCGTTCTGGCCGACCAGGGCGTGGATCCGCCCCGGGGCGAGATCAAGGCTGACGCCGTGGAGGGCCCGGACGGCGCCGAAGGAGACGCCTAGCGATCGGCAGCGGACCGCCGGGCCCCCGGCCGACGCCGGTCCGCCCGGCACCGTCATCGATGCGAGATTACCGTTCTCAGAGTTCGGGATCGAAGGGAACCTCGAGGGACCCGTCCTTGATCTGCGAGCGAGCGTCGTCGATCTCGGCGAGGGTGGCGTTGATGATCTCCACCATCTCTGCCGGGCCGTTGGCCAGGAACTCGGGGTTGACGACCAGGTCCACTCCGCCCTCGGCCACGCCGGCACCGACGTAGCCGGGCGTGTAGTCGTCGCTGAGGGCGTGCCCGACCTGGGCGTGTAGGAGCTCGGCCCAGTACAGCAGGACGCCTCCGATCACGGCAGAGCTGTCGAAGTAGTTCACCGAGCCTCCGATCACGTAGCCGCCCTTCTCCTCGGCGGCCTGGATCACGCCGAGGTCGGTGGCTGCAGCGTCGGTCATGATGATGTCGACCCCGCCGTCATACAGGGCGGCGCCCAGCTCCCGGCCCTTGGCGGGATCCTCGAACGAGTCGGCGAAGGCGGCCTCTCCCGTGATGTTGGGATCCTTGGTCTGGGCCGCGGCTACGAAGGCGTTGTAGTCGGCGTTCAGCGGCGGGATCGACACGCCGCCCACGAACCCCACCTTTCCCGTGGTGTTCAACGCGCCCGCCAGAATGCCGGCCAGGTAGGTGCCCTTGTAGTAGTCGAATCCGATGGAGACGAGGTTGTCGACGCCTCCCTCGAAGCCGAAGATGTGGATCCATCGGGTCTCGGGGAAGTCCGGGGCCACCGCGACGACGGCATCCTGCATGGGCGGGAAGGTCACCGCGACGATGTCGGTGCCCTGGTTGGCCAGGTTCCGAAGGGTGGTCTCGAAGGTCGACGGATCGGTCGCCTCGATGAAGGTGATGTCTGCGCCATAATCCTGCTCCACCATCTCGAGGCCCCTCACGAGGTCGTCGATCGGACCCAGGTCGCCTGCCCTCTGGTTGGCCACGAGGGCGACCGTCAGCTCCCCGGCAGGTTCGGGCTCCGGCGCGGCGGCGGTCGGCGTCTCGGCCGGTTCGGGCTCCGGTTCGGGCTCGGGGGCGGCCGTCGTGGGCGTTTCGGCCCCCTCTGGCTCGGGGGCAGTGGTAGCCGGCGTCTCGGCCGGTTCGGGCTCTGGCGCGGCGGTGCCCCCGTCGTCGTCGCCTCCGCAGGCCGCTGCCAGTAGGGCAACGGCGAGCAGAAGGGCTGTGCCAATGCGTCGGCGTCTCATAGGAATCCTCCCTGCTTGTGCAGTGAATTCACTATAATGTAGATTTTCATCAAATAGAAGTCAATGGCCGATGACCTGGCGGTTCGGCGCTCGGTCAGCAGGATCGCCTCAGCGGCCCTCCCAGCGCGGAGCACGCTTTTCGCTGAAGGCGCGGACTCCCTCCTCGCCGTCGGATGATGCCAACACCTCCACCAGTGCCGGAAGGTTGGCCATGCGGGCGTCGGCCGCGGTCATGTGGGCCGTGCGGCGGACGATCTGCTTGATGGCCCGCAGCGACAGCGGCGCGCACGCCAGCAGGTTCTCCAGCCAGCGGTCGGTGGCGGCGTCGAGTTCGGCGGCGGGCACGACCTCGTTCAGCAAGCCCAGGGCGAGCGCTTCGGCCGCGCTGAACTGCCTGCCCGTCAGCAGGACCTCCATGGCCCACTTGGCCGGGAGCTGCCGCGCCAGCGACACGATTCCCCCGTCGAGGGGCAGGCGGCCGAGCCGTGGCTCCACGAAGCCCAGCACGGCGTCCTCCGAGGCAACGGCCAGGTCGCACCCGACCACCAGTTCCAGGCCTCCTCCGAGGGCGTAGCCATTGACCCGGGCCAGGACCGGCACGTCCAAACAGTCGCGCAGCGGCAGGTGGCCGAAGCCGTGCCTCCGGGCGTGCAACCAGTAGTCGAGGCCGGTGGGACCCGCCGAGCGCATGTCGTCGCCGGCGCAGAACGCCCGGTCGCCGGCCCCGGTGAGCAACACGACCCGCACTGAGCGGTCGGCCTCGATGGCCTCCCACGCACGCCGCAGGTCGTCCTGGTGGGACTGGTCGATGGCGTTCAGCCGCTCCGGGCGGTTAATCGTCACCCTGGCGACGTGATCGCTGACTGTCAGATCGATGCTCATGCCAGAACCCCGGCTTCGGTCAGGGCGCCGATCCGCTCAGGCGCGATTCCGTATTCCGCCAGCGCCTCTGCGGCGCCCTCGCCCGGTGCCGGAGGGGGTCGGTGCGGGCCGCGCGGCGTGTCGGGCAGCTGCACCGGCGATGCCACCGACCGGAGCGGCGCACGGCCCGAGCGGGGCATCTCCACGATCATCGATGACGTGTGCGGGTCTTGCAGTGCCTCGTCGAGCGTTCTCACCGGAGCGCAGAGCACGTCTTGCGCTTCGAGGCGGTGGGTCGCCTCTGTCGATGTGAACCGGCCGATAGCCGAGGCGATCAGGGTCTGGAGGCGGGACCGGTTCGCGGCCTGGTCGGCCATCGTGGCGAACGAGGGGTCGGCCGAGAGGTCCTCCATGTCCAGCGCCTCGCAGATGTCGCGCAGAGGGTTGGGCTTGAACGCCCCCACCAGAACGATCTCGCCGTCGGCCGCGGCGAAGGTGCCGACCAGAGGCATCCGGGCCCAGTTGAGGGGGTCGCGGCCCATCAGCTCCATGGTGGCCTCCATGGTCTGCATGGCAAGCAGGGAGTCGTAGAGCGACACCTCGACCCTTTGGCCTCGTCCCGTCCGGGCCCGCTGGAGCAATGCCATCAGGATCCCTTGGACCATGTGCATGCCGGCGGTGTAGTCGGCCAGCGAGACGGGGTAGATAGCCGTCGGGTTGCGGGGGTCTGCCTTGTGAGACATCGCTCCGGTGAGGGCCTGCGCGAGTATGTCCTGACCGCCCTTGCGGGCATAGGCCCCGTCGGTGCCGAAGCCGGTGCCCTGAGCGAAGATGATGCGGGAATTGATCCCCGAGAGGCGCTCGTACCCCAGGCCCAGACGGTCCATGACTTCCGGCCGGTAGTTGTTGACCACGACATCGGCCACGCAGACGAGATCGTCGATCAAGGCCAGGCCCTCGGGTGTGCGGACATCGACGAGCACACTGCGCTTGTTGCGGTTCACGGCGCCGAACGCCGGGTGTTCGGTGCCGTCGGGGTCGACGATGGCCCGGCGGAAGATGTCGCCGCCGCCGGGGCGCTCGATCTTCAGCACGTCGGCACCGTGGTCGGCCAGGAGCTGGGTGGCGACCGGGCCCAGCATGATCTGCGAGAAGTCCAGGACCCTGATCCCGGCCAGCGGTTGGGAAGCGGGGCTGCTCACGGGCTCGCCGCCGGGGTGGTTCCGGCCGGGCGCGCCCGCGGCGACGGGATGTCCCCAGGCTCGGCGCCCTGGCGGCGGAGGCGCCGCTGCACCGCCGCCACGTCCGCCTTGCGAACCGTGACGCCGGAATCCAATGCTTCAACCGCGGCCGTGCCTGCCGCCTCGCCCATCGCCATGCAGGGCGGGATCTCCCGGGACAGCTTCTGGGCCTCGGGCGTCACCGAGTAGTGCCGGCCAGCCACCAGCAGCTGCTCCACGTGCCTGGGAAGCAGCGCTCGGTAGGGGGTGTAGTAGCCGCGGCCGCGGGCCACGCTGTCGGCGAAGTGCACCCGATTCACCACGTCGTCCTTGGTCACGACGTACTCGCCCTCGATGAGGCGCGACTGCCGTACCCCGATCTGGGGCGCCACATCGAT
>LXNJ01000970.1_pt1 | contig 18060 bp, 10 predicted proteins | sample 809081 | NCBI WGS metagenome assembly LXNJ01 (sample SAMN04870510, study PRJNA318959) | sponge metagenome | biome: sponge; feature: marine sponge reef; material: water | host: Petrosia ficiformis | place: Greece: Milos, Mediterranean Sea | collected 2013-05-29 | depth 5-7 m
GCTCGCGTGGAAGGAGGGCAGGCTGCGATGGCGCAGGCCCGCTATCTTGAGCCCGGTCACCCGCCAGTACTCGGCGAGCGAGGTGTCGCGACCGATGGAGGCGCCGACCACCGCCAGCAGCAGGATCACCGCCTCGGTGATCGGCATGACGTGGGGCGACCAGTTGAGCACGATCAGCACGTTGGAGATCAGCATCAGCGTGAAGGCCGCGAACACCGTGCCGAGGCAGCCGCCCTCGCCGCCGCCGATGCGGGTGCCGCCCAGGATCGTCGCCGCGAAGATGAGGAGCAGCATGCCGCTGCCCACCAGCGGGTCGCCGGAGCTGGTCTGGGCGCTGAGGAAGACCCCGCCGGCGCCGTAGAAGGTGCCGGCCAGCGTGTAGCCGAGGAACTTGGTCCGCGCGACGTCGATGCCGTTGGCGAAGGCGGCGTCCTCGTTGCTGCCGACGGCGTAGAGCGCGGTGCCGAAGCGCGAGCGCTTGATCAGTGCCCAGAGCCCGAGCGCCAGCAGGATGACGAGGAGCGCGGCGGGAAAGCCGTCGGGGATGAGATCGCCGGTGAAGACCATCGAGAGGCCGTAGGGGATGTAGCCGCCCGGGTCCGGCATGAGCAGCAGGTTGAGCCCCAGGATGATGAACATCACCGCCAGCGTCACCACCACCGGCTGCAGCCGGCCGTAGGCGATGAAGAAGCCGTTGATCGCGCCGACCGTCGCCCCGATGCCGAGGCCGGCGAAGCACATCAGCACCTGGCTCCAGAGGGAATCGCCCGTGTGCAGCGCCATGACGACGTTGACGAGCGAGAGCACGGCGCCGCAGGAGAGGTCGAAGCCGCCGATCAGGAACACCACCGTCTGGCCCATGGCGGCGAAGGCGAGGGGCCCGGTGTTGGACGACAGGAAGTTGATCTCGAAGTAGCTGATCGGCCCCGGCGAGATCACGTCCAGGCAGATGACGATGCCGGCGAAGGCCATGACCGCGACCAGGAGGCGCCGGTTGCGCGCCAGCCCCTGCTGCCACGAGAGGCGCGGCAGGGGCCGGAGCGGACGCTCGCTCACCCGGCCGCTCCCGCCGGTGCCGCCGTCTGCGTCTCGGCGCCGTCCGCGTCCCGCTCGGCGCCGAGCGCGTAGCCCATGATCGCCTGCTCGGTGATCTCGTCTCCGATCAGCTCGCTCACGATGCGCCCGCGATACATCACCAGCACCCGGTCGCAGATGTTCACCAGCTCCGGGATCTCGGTGGTGTAGTAGAGGACCGCGACGCCGGCCTTCGCCAGCGCCCGGATCAGCACGTAGATCTCGTGCTTGGTGCCGATGTCGACGCCCCGCGTCGGGTCGAAGGCGAGCAGCACCTGGCTCCGCGCCAGCAGCCACTTGGCGATGGCGATCTTCTGCTGGTTGCCGCCGGAGAAGGAGGACACCGTCTTGTAGAGCGCGCGCGGGTGCACCCGGAGGTCGTTCAGCACCTCGTCCACGGCCGCGGTCTCGGCCCTGCGGTCGATCCAGCCGGCGGTCGCGAAGCGGTCGATGATCGGGATCGAGGCGTTGGCGCCGCCGCTGAGGCGCAGGAAGAGCGCCTCGGTCTTGCGGTCCTCCGGCACCATGCTGATGCCGGCGCGCACCGCATCGGCCGGCGAGGTCAGCGTGAGCGGGCGGCCGCCGAGGGCGATGGTGCCGCCGTCCACGCCGCGCTCGCCGAAGAGCGCCTCGAAGAGCTCGCGCTGGCCCATGCCCTGGAGCGCGCCGACGCCCAGCACCTCGCCCGGCCAGAGCTGGAAGGAGAGGTCGTCCAGCACCCCGCCGATGGCGAGCCCCTCGCCCGCGAGCGCCGGCGCCTCGGCGCGGCGGTAGTCCTCGCGCTCGGGATAGATGGCGCCGAGGGAGCGGCCGATGACCAGGCGCACCACCTCGTCGTCGCTCACCTCGTCGATGCCGTAGGAGCCGACGTGGCGGCCGTTGCGCAGCACGGTGAGGCTCCGGCAGAAGCGCCGCACCTCGGCCATGCGGTGCGAGATGAAGACGATGGTCACGCCTTCCGCGTGCAGGGTCTCGATCAGGCCGCCGAGCCAGTCCACGTCGCCGGCGGAGAGCGTCGAGGTCGGCTCGTCCAGCAGCAGGACCCGGGGCTCGCGCGCGACCGCCTTGGCGATCTCGATCTTCTGGCGGGTCGACAGCGCGAGGTCGCCCACCAGCGCGTTGGGGTCCACGTCGTCGAGGCCGAGGCGGGCGAAGTGGTTGACCACGGCGCGCTTGCTGCCGCGCCGGTCGATCTGGCCTGCAACCAGCGGCTCGTAGGGGAACAGCATGTTCTGGACCACCGTCAGGTCGTCGATCAGCGTCATTTCCTGAAACGCGGTCTGGATGCCCAGCGCATGGGCGCGGGCCGGGCGCCTGATCGCCACGTCCTCGCCGAACACGTGGATGTCGCCGCTGTCCTCGCGCACCAGCCCGGCCAGAATCTTGACGAGGGTGGACTTTCCGGCGCCGTTCTCGCCGATCAGCGCGCGGATCTCGCCTTGGGGAATGGAGAAGCTTACGTCGTCGAGGGCGACGGTCGCGTCGAAGCGCTTGGAGAGGCCGTCCACCGCAATGGCGGGGGCCGCATCGTTCATGCGTGCCTGCGCGGGAAAAGGGGCGCCGGGGCTCCGCCTCGCTCGTGGCCGGCCCCGGCGCTCTGGCAGTTGCGGATCATGGCGGTCGAGCCGCCGATCCCTCAGCCCTCGTCGTCCAGCTTCCCTTCCGTTGCCGCGCGGAAGCCGAGCTCGGGCACCTGCGGCGACCAGAAGTCGATGGCGTAGTCAGGCGGCACGATGCCGGGCTTGATCGTGTTGCAGCCCGCCGCGAACTCCTCCGCCGAGCCGGTCTCGCAGAGCCTGACGTTGTCCTGCGTGACCTCGACGCCGGTGTACCACCGCAGGTGCGGCACGTCCTCGTTGCCGTCGAGCACCTCCATCGCCGTCTTGAAGGTGTAGGAGACGGCCCAGAGGCCGGAGCCGATGGACTGCCCGGTCTTGCCGAGCGCGCCCTCGATCCCGGAGTCCACCGGCAGCATCTGCAGCCGGTTGCCGTTGGCGGATTCGCCCGCGCACGGGATGATCGGGTTGTCGGGCCACCAGCCGTCCTCCACCTGCATCTGCGAGACGGTGTAGCAGCCGGTCTGCGCCACGATGCCGTCGATGTCGGCCCAGCTGTGCGTCGCCAGCAGCTCGCGCATCTTGAGCCTGGCCTCCGGGTGGCTCCACATGCCCACCAGCTCGGCCAGCACGTTGACCTCGGGATGCCGCGCCACGGCCTGCTTGAAGCCCTTGTGGTGGTCCTCGCCGTAGGAGACGCCGGGCACGCCGGTGATCGCGACGATGTTGCCCTTGCCGCCCATCTGGTCGATCACGTACTGGGTGCGGTAGTCGCCGAGCGCGACGCCGTCGATTTTCACGACGTAGGCGCAGGGCTCGGTCACGCCGTTGATCACGGCCACGACGACGCCCTTGTTGCAGGCGTTCCTGATGACCTTGTTGAGCGCCGTCGGCGAGATCGGGAAGGCGACGATGGCGTCCGCGCCGGCCGCGATCATCGCGTTCATCTGCTGGATCTGCTTCTGCGCGTCGGGCCCCGAGGCCTGGACGCGAAGCTCGACCCGGTCGCGGTACTGCGGCGCCTTGGCCATGGCGATGACGGTGTTCTTGGCCTCCGTCTGCCACGCGTTGCCGACGTAGCTCATGCTGTAATAGACGAGGAACTTGCCGTCCTCGGTCTTGGCCTCGGCCTTCTCGGCCGTTACGCCGGCGGCGAGCGCGATGCCCAGGCCGGCGGCGATCGCCCAGCGGACGACCTGCTTCGTTGCGGGACTCCTCACGGTCTCCCTCCCTTGCTTCCTTGTGGACGCTTCCTGCCCAGGCAAGTGTGCCGCTCGCCGCCGAGACGAGTCAATCGGCGCCCGTTTCGACCGCCGGCGGAATCCGGGCTAAGCTCCCGCGCGAGCAGGGAGGGACGAGATGAGGGACGCGCGCGAGGCCGCCGGGATCGTCGTCGAGACCGATGTCATGGTGAGGATGCGGGACGGCGTGCACCTCGCCTGCGACATCTGGCGGCCGGCAAGCGGCGGGCCGGTGCCGGCCCTCGTCCAGCGCCAGCCCTACGACAAGCGCGTCGCCCAGACCTACGTCTACGACCATCCGGCGGTCTATGCGCGCCACGGCTACGCCGTGGTGATCGAGGACAGCCGCGGGCGCTACGCCTCGGAGGGCGAGTTCTACCCCCTCCGCCTCGATGCCGAGGACGGCTACGACACCATCGAGTGGTGCGCGGCCCAGCCCTGGTGCAACGGCAGGGTGGGGAGCTTCGGCTTCTCCATCCCGGGCGTCAATCAGCTGCTGGCGGCGGCGCTCAAGCCGCCGCACCTCGCCGCCGCGGCGCCCGGCTTCTACCCCGGCGGCATGTACGAGGGCTTCACTCACGTGGGCGGCACCTTCGGGCTCGCGGCGGTGATGGACTGGGCCCTCATCCTCGCGGGCGATGCGGCGAAGCGGCGCGGCGACAGGGAGGTGCTCGGCGCCCTCGGCGAGGCGCAGGCGGCCTGCGGCCGCTGGCCGGCGGCGCTCTCGCTCCGCGACATCCCCTTCCTCGAAGAGCCGGACCTCCTGCCCTTCCTCAAGGACTACGTCGACCATCCGGCTCACGATGACTACTGGGACGAATGGGAGCTTGCGCCCCGGCTCGGGCGCATCGACGTGCCCTGCCTCCACGTCAGCGGCTGGTACGACAGCTTCATCCCGCAGACCATCGCGGCCTACGAGGCGCTCAGCGCCGCCGGCCGGGCCGAGCACCGGCTCATCGTCGGCCCCTGGTATCACATCCCGTGGACCCGGCAGGTGGGCGCCATCGACTTCGGCGAGGACGCGAAGAACGCCGTCAGCGTCTGGGAGCGCGCCTGGTTCGACGCCTGGCTCAAGGACGACCGGCGGGCGCTCGATGCCCTGCCGCCGGTGCGCCTCTTCGTCACCGGCGAGAACCGCTGGCTGGACGCCGAGGCCTGGCCGCTCGCGGGCGCAGGCTCCGAGCGCTGGTATCTGCACAGCGCAGGCCGCGCCAACTCGCTGAGCGGCGACGGCACCCTCGACCGCGAGGCGCCGGGGGACGAGGCGCCGGACTTCTTCGTCTACCACCCCTTCGACCCGGTGCCGAGCATGGGCGGCCACTCCTGCTGCCTGCCGCAGACCGCACCCATGGGACCGATGGACCAGCGCCCGGTCGAGCACCGCAACGACGTGCTGGTCTATACCTCGGCCCCGCTGGAGGCGCCGCTCTTCGCCGCCGGCTTCGTCTCGGCGCGGCTGAGCGCCGCCACCAGCGCCCGCGATACCGACTTCACGGTCAAGCTCTGCGACGTGGAGCCCGGCGGGCGCTCCATCAATCTCTTCGAGGGCGTGATCCGCGGCCGCTTTCGCGAGAGTCGGGAGAGAGAGGTGCCGCTGGAGCCCCACCGCGTCTATGATTTCGACATCGCGGTCGGGGCGATCTGCCACGTCTTCGGCGCCGGCCACCGCATCCGGGTCGAGGTGTCGTCCAGCAACTACCCCGCCTTCGACCGCAACCCCAACACAGGCGGGCCCATCGGGGCCGAGCACGCCTTCGACCTTGAGCCTGCGCACCAGACCGTGTTCCACGACGGCGCCCGCCCGTCCTTCATCGACCTGCCGGTCGTCCGGCGCTAGCGACTACCGAGAGGAGGAACCGAGAATGGCCGACGACCGCACCTGTCTCACGCCCGCGAGCGAAGCCTGGATGGCCGGGCGGCCGGCCTCGGCGGCCGTGCGCGCCGGCGACCTGCTCTTCCTCTCCGGCCAGGGGAGCGTAAGCGACGACGGCCGGGTGAGGGACGCGGGCGACGTCGAGGCCCAGACGCGCAACGCCTTCGCCCGGGCGCGCGCCGTGCTGGAGGCCGCCGGCGCCGGCATGGACGACGTGCTCGAGGTGATGAGCTTCCACAAGGACCCGCGCACCATCGACGCCGCCTTCGCCGTCGGCCGCGAAGTGTTTTCGGCGCCCTACCCGGCGTGGACCGCGCTCGGCATGGTGGGCGCCCACGATCCCGGCCTCGAGGTGGTGGTGCGGGTGATTGCCCACGTGGGCGCGGGCGAGAAGGAGGGCGTGACGCCCGCCGGCTTCGGCTGGATGAAGGACCTGCCGGCCTCTGCCGCCTGCCGCAAGGGCGACTACCTCTTCACCAGCGGCATTCTCGCCGCCGACGATGCGGGCGCGGTGGTGGCGCCGGCCGACCACTTCGCGCAGGCGCGCTTCTGCTACGACCGGCTCAAGGACGCGATGCGGGCCGCAGGCGGCTCCCTCGACGACATCGTCGACATGATCTGCTTCAACCACGACGCGCGCGGCATGGACGCCGCGGTGGACACCTGGTGCAACGAGACGGTGGCGGGCATCGCCGCCGGCGAGGCCACGTCCTATACCGCGATCGGCATGACCGGGCTGCACCGGATGGGCCAGGTCGGCTGCTACCGCGCCATCGCCGACTTCAGCACGGGCCCCCGCGTCGCGCACAACCTGCCGAGCGTGCACTGGGACGGCCAGCGCATCTCCGGCGCGAGCCGCAAGGCGCACGGGCGGCTCATCGGCATCTCGGGCCAGGTCGCCTCGGACGGGGAGCAGAACATCGTCGCACGCGGCGATGTTGCTGCACAGGCGCACTACTGCTTCAGCCAGATCCGGGGCGTGCTGGAGAAGCACGGCGCCGGCCTCGACGACATCGTCGAGATCGTCTCCTTCCACAAGGACCCGCGTGCGTGGGAGACCGTGATGGGCGTGGGCCGCGAGGTGTTCGAGGAAGGCCGGGGCCCGGCCTGGACCCCGATCGGCTGCACCGGCCTCTACCTCGAAGGCTACCTGCACGAAATCTACGCCATCGCCATGGTGTGACCCTTCAAGAGGGGGGTAGGTAGCGCGGCGGCGGCGGCGGCCAGCCCCCACTGACTGGCTCGTTTTGAATGTATGTTCAGGGTTGTCGACGAGGCCATGTCCGAAGCGGCCGGTCGAGCGCCCTCAGGCGCGAACGAGAGCGCAGCGGCGCAGGGAACCGGCCGAGGCAAGGAGTGGAGCTTGGCGCCTGCACCGCGCGCGCTCCCGAGAGCATGATACGGCACCCGAGCGGTGTGGGATGTCGATCTCGCAAGGCCCCTGCGCGGGCGCCGCAGTGCCGCGTCAGTGTCGGATTGCCCCCGGACGCGGTCGACGTCGTGCAGGGCGACACCGCGGCGACACCGGGAGAGCGGCCAGCTCCTCACCGGCTCGCCGATGGACTACGCGTTGCCCCGCGCGGACGACCTGCCGGGGTTCGAGACCCTGCTGGACGAGGAGGAGGCAACCGCGACCAATCGTCTGGGGGTCAAGGGCGCAGGCGAAAGCGGCGCGGTCGGCGCACCGCCGGCGGTGACCGCCGCGCTCCTGGATGCGCTCCGCCCGTACGGGATCGAGCATCTCGACATGCCGATCACGCCGGAGCGCGTCTGGCAGGCGCTGCGCGACGCGAAAGGGGCGGGACGAAGGGAGCAACCGGGCTAGCGAACCGGGTTCTTGTCGTCGCATCGCCCTCGGGGGGGCAAGCGCCTCCGCGAGCCGGCGCTCAATTGAAGTAGAGTTCCTTGTCCCAGACCGGCTCGCTGCTCGCCAGCAAGACCTCTGTCTCGATCTGAACCGCGCAGGAGGGGCAGAAATACTGCCGAAACACGACCTCGGGATCGATGAAAAGCTTGGGGTCGACGATCAGCGGATTGGCTGCCTGAATGTTGCTGTCCCTGCGCACGAGATTGAGCTTGGGGTTCTCTTTCAGCGGGCCGACGACATGGCCGCAGCACTGGCACACGACGTTGTGCTCGCCGTCGACAAGGAGGCGCTGACTCAGCCGTCCGTTCGAGTCGACGACATTGCGGCCGCCGCCCGCCTGCGGCGCCCGCCCGATCCGCCGCGCGCGGATGCGGTCACGCTCACGGGCAGTGGCGTCGTCGTCGACCCTTCCCTCCCCGATGACGACACCGTAAATCTCACGGGCGGCATCGAGCGAGACCGCGTCGTTGACCACGTCGTCCAGCACCCGTTCCGGCGCGCGCTGGAGCGGATCGCCGTAGCCGCCTCCCCCGCCCAGGGTCTGCTCGAACACGTCGTCGGCGAACTGGTGGGTCTCGCACTTTTGCGGCAGATACTCGAGCGCGCCCTTCAGCACGGCCAGGTCGGCAGGAATCTCGCCGCGCTCCAGCCATCCGCTGACGTCGGAATTGCGGATCATCTTGTACATGGCCGTGTTCGCGGGATAGCCGCCATCGATCCCGAGCGCCGTCGGGAACGCCTGGCCGAAGGTTGCGAGCACCAGCTCGATCGGCCGGTCGTCGGTGTCATGGGGGATCCAGCACGACGTGGCTCCCATGCCGCCGCGAAACTCGCCGGCGCCCCCGGAATCCCTGGTTTCCCGGCGATAGAGATAAAGGATCGGGTAGAGGCCCTCGTTGGTCTCGATGTTGGGGCACTGGCCGGTGATCGCCGCCATCAGCCCTGCCGTGTCGACGCCGTCCGCAAACGATCGCGCGCCCCAGCCTCCCGCCATCGCGTCCATGATCATGGTCACGAAGGGCAGCTTGTTGTTGTCGAGGCCGGACGCGATCACGGTCGACCACGAGCCGATGCAACCGGCGAGAAGCCGGTCCTGGAACTCGGGCGTGCTCGACAGCATGTTGGCGATGCAAATGTTGGCCGTGTTGGTGGCTGCCCACGTGCCGGCGATCGAGCCCATGGACACGCCGTGCGGGAATTCGGCATTCATCACCGTGCCCACCGGCGTCACGAATTCGAGCACGCGGTGGAGGCCGCCGACGGCCCAGGGTATGTCGTAGCAGAGCTGCGGCAGTATGGCGACGATCGAGCCGCCGACCGCGCCGGCGCGGGTGCAGTTGATCATGCCGACGTTGGGGTCCGAGCCCGAGAAGTCGAACTGCAGCCTGTCCGCGCTCTTGCGCATGGTCAGGAGCGTCTTGTAGACGCCCCGATCGCCGGACTTGCAGACCTCCTGGTAGGTCTCGCAGCGCCACACGCCGTCCGGGATCTTGCGCAGCCGCTCGCGGAAGCGCCGCTCGGCGTAATCCATCTGCTTCTTCATGGCAGAGTGGATGGTCTGCGCCCCGTATCGTTCGACGAGATCCAGCAGCCGCTGCTTGGCGACGTTGTTGGAGGCGATGTGGGCGCGGAGGTCGAGGGCGATGAGCTGGGGGGCCCGCGAGCGACGAAGATAGACGTCCTCGATGTCCTTGCGGATCGTCCCCCCCTCGACGATCTTGATCGGCGGATAGGTCATGCCCTCGGCGAAGTGGTCATCGGCGTCGACGCACCAGGAGCCGATGTTGACGCCACCCAGGTCCACCTGATGGATCGTCGATCCGGTCCAGGCGAAGAGCCGGCCGTCCACGAACACAGGCGAGAACACCGCGACATCCTGCGGATGGAGGGCACCGACCCAGCAATCGTTGCACAGGAACATGTCGTCGGGCTCGATGCCGGGATTGTCGCTCCGGTTCTCGAGGGTCCATTTCACCATGAAGTCGACGTTGGCCGCGTGCGGCAGATAGTAGGGGCCGATGTTCACGATGTCGCCGAGCTCGTCGCACAGGACGACGTTGAAGTCGTTGGCGTCGGTCGCCACCGGCGAGCCCGAGATTTTCTTCAGCGCCTGGCCCTGCTCGTCATTGATCTGCCAGAGCTTGTGGCCCACAACCTCCAGCGTGATGGGATCGACCTCGTGCTCGGGATCGTGGGGGAAGATTTTCAGCCGCGGCGAGATGTCCGACAGCTCAGGTCGCTTGCCCTGGGCGGCGAATCGCTCGGAACCGGGGATCTTCAACACCGATTTGCTCATTTCCCTGCTCCCGTGTTCGTGATTCGGACATTGCCATAGGCATCGATCCGGGCGTGCTGACCGGGGTGAACCAGCGCCGTGGTCGCCTCGAAGCGAATGACGGCCGGACCGTCGAACGCCATGCCGGGTGCGATCTTGCTGCCGTAGATGTCTGTCTCGACCACCTGGTCGATCTCGCGCCAGTAGAGAGTCTCGACCCCAATGATAGCCGCCGCCGCGTCGCGTTTGCGAGCCGCCTTCCTCTGGAAAGACGCATCCTGGATGTGGGCCGTGCCGAGAACGCGGTAGTTCACCAGCTCGATCCCCGCCTCGCGGAAGCCGGAACCTCGCCCGTACAGCCGCTCATAGCGGCGCTCGAACTCCTCAATCGCGGCCTCGAGGGTCTTGGCGGCGACCTTCCCGCCGCCGACCGGCGTGTCCACCTGGTGGACCTGGCCCTTGTAACGAAGCTCGACAATGCGCTGGAGCGTGATCTCGCCGCGCTTGCCGCCCCCGCCCTTGAGGTTCTCGATCGCTTCCGCCTCGAGCGTCTTGAAATGCCGACCGACGGTCGCCGGATCGAAGGGCGCCAGGGCGAGGTCCGACAGCTGGGTCACCGTTGTGAGGTCCGAGACCGCAAGCCCCAGTGCGGAGAAGGCGGCGGAGATGTTGCCGAGCGGGAAGACGACCTCCTTGACGCCAAGCTCGCGGCCGAATGCGCCGCCGTGCAGCGGTCCGGCGCCCCCGAAGCCATAGACCACGAAATCCCGCGGGTCGTACCCGCGTTCGATCGTCATCTTGCGGATGAGATCCGACATGTGGTGGTTCACGATCTCGATGATGCCGGAGGCGGCGTCGCGGACGCTGATGCCGAGAGGCCTGGCGATCTTCTTCTCGATCGCCTCGTGGGCGCGCTTGCGGTCGAGCTTGAAGTCGCCGCCCAGGAAATAATCCGGGTCGATGTAACCGAGCACGACGTCGGCATCGGTAACGGTCGGATCGTCGCCGCCGCGTCCGTAGCAGGCGGGGCCGGGATCGGCGCCGGCGCTCATCGGGCCGACCTTGAGGCGGCCCAGATCCGCCCAGGCGATCGAGCCTCCGCCGGCGCCGATCGAGACGATGTCGATGGTGGGCGCCAGCAGCGTGTACTGGTTGACCGTCGAGGTGGACGTGATGATCGGCTCGCCCTCGGAGACGAGGCCGACATCGAAACTGGTGCCGCCGACATCGGCGCCGATGATGTTCCGATGCCCCAGCAGGTTGCCGAGGAACTTCGCGGCGACGATGCCGCCGGCCGGGCCCGAGGAGAGCGTGTTGACCGAGCGAAGCTCCGAGTCGGACGCGCGCATGGCACCGCCCATGGACTGCATCACCAGGAGCGGCGAGTCGAGGCCGCGGTCGCGGAGCGAGCCCTGCAGCCTGGACAGGTAGCTGGTCAAGAGCGGCGCGACATGCGCGTTCACCGCCGTCGTCGCCGACCGCTCGTACTCCTTCATCGCCGGCACGATGTCGCTCGAGATCGACACGTGCATGCCGGGCGCCTCCTCGAGGATGATCTCGCGCATGCGTCGTTCGTGGCTACGGTTCTTGAACGACCACAGGAAGCAGACGCCGATCGCCTGCACGCCATCTGCCTCGAGCTCGCGCACGGCCTTGCGGGCGCTCGCCTCGTTGAGCGGCAGCACGACCGACCCCTTGTAGTCGATCCGCTCGTGCACCTCCTTTATCCGGGTCTTGGGCACGATCGGCGTCGGCTTGTCGCTGTAGGAATACTGCTTCAGCTCGATTTCGGAGCGGCCGGTGGACCGGCCGATTATCCGCATCATCGGCAGCACGTCGCGGTGCCCGGTGGTGGTGATGAACCCGATCCTGGCACCGGACCCGGTAATCATGGCGTTCGTCGCCACGGTGGTGCCGTGATAGAAATAGTCGAGGTCCCGCAGCACGTTGCGGCCCTTGTCGACGGCCTCCACCACGTCGATCACGCCGGCCGAAAAATCGGGCGGCGTCGAAGGGCGCTTGGCCACCTCGATGCCGCCGTCGTCGCGCAGGTAGATGAGGTCCGTGAAGGTGCCTCCGGTATCGACTCCCATGGTGCTCATGAGCGGAATCGCCTCTCGTGCGGGATGCTGGCGCGGCTGCGCTTCGTGGTCGGGTCCTCCACTACGCTCCGGCGATCAGGCTGAGCACCCTCTCCTTGGTGGCGTCGGCCTGATCCAGAGTCTGGACGATGGCGCCATCGCGCCAGATCATGATCCGGTCGCTGATGCCGATCATTTCCGAAAGCTCCTGACTGATGAAAATGATTCCGGCCCCCTCGGCGGCCAGTTCGCTGAGCAGCCGGTAGATCTCGACCTTCCCCTTGATGTCGACGCCGCGGGTCGGCTCGTTGAAGATGATCACCTTCGACCTGGCGCTCAGCGCCCGGGCGATCATGACTTTCTGCTGGTTGCCGCCGCTCAGGTTCCGCGACCGCGTCGCCAGCGAGGCGGTCTTGATATCGAGCTTGTCCCTGTGGATCCCGCTGTCCTCGCGCTGCTTGGCGATCGAGAGGACTCCGGCGGTCAGGAATCGCCGCAGCGAGGCCAGCGTGCTGTTGTCGAGGACCGACATGGGCAGCACCAATCCCTCGGTCTTGCGGTCGGCGGGAAGATAGAAGACCCCCGAACCGATCGCGGTGGCAGGCGAACCGATCCTGTAAGGCCTGCCGAGGAGCTCGATCGCCCCGGACGGATGCCTGCCGAGCCCAAGCAGCGCGCGCACGAAGCTCTCGCTCCCGGAGCCCAGGAGCCCTGCGAAAGAGACGATCTCGCCGGCGTGCAACTCGAAACTGACATCCTCGAAGCGGTTGTCGGCGTCACTGCAGCCCGTCACCCGCAGGACAACCTCGCCCCTCTCGACGTCGAACTTGGGGAAGGGCTCCTTGATGTTCTGGCCGATCATGAGGCGCGGCAGCTCGTCGATCGAGGTCGTCCCCAGATCGACGGTCGCCACGGTTCGCCCGTCGCGCAGCACGGTTGCGCGGTCGCCGATGCGCTCGACCTCCCCCAGGTTGTGCGAGATGTAGATGATGCCGACGCCTGCTTCGCGCAGGCCCTGGAGAATCCCGAACAGGCGCTCGGTCTCCCGGTCGCTGAGGGCAGCGGTCGGCTCGTCCAGGACCAGGATCTTCGCGTCGTGAGCAAGCGCGCGCGCAATCTCGACGATCTGCTGCTCGTGGACGGTCAAACGGCCGACCCGCTCGCGGACGCCGATGTCGAACCCCAGCCGCTCGAGAATCTCCTCGGCAAGCCGATACATGCTGGCCCAGTCGACGACGCCGCGCTTCAGGACGCGGCGCCCGAGGAGGATGTTCTCCGCCACGGTGAGCTGGGGGATCAGCACGAACTCCTGATAGACCGTGCAGATGCCGAGCTCTCGCGCGTGAATGGGCGAGCGGATCGTCGTGGGTGTGCCGCCTATGGTGATGGTACCCGAATCCATCTGCTCGGCGCCGGACAGAATCTTGATCAGGGTCGACTTGCCGGCACCGTTCTGCCCCACGAGGACGTGGATCTCGCCCGTGCGCAACTCGAAGTCGACGCCGTCCAGCGCGTGAACCGCGTGGAACCACTTTTCGATGTTCTCCATCCGGAGGAGGGCGGCGCCGTTTTCGCCGGTCATGGCTGCTCCTCCGGTGCCGCACGGTCAGCCGCTTGCCTCTCGGCTCCGGCGTCCGGGAGCAGCCCTTCGGCAAAGCGGACAAGCGCAGCCATCCTTCAGCAACCTCACCTACGCGCGAGTCGAATCCGTGCCTGTCCGGTTGTCGCACCGGACAGGCACGGTCGAAGCGAGGGCCCGGCCTGTGGCCGGCCGGGTCCCGGGGACTCGTTCTATTCCACCAGCGTGCTGCCAGGCGTCCATCCCGGTGCGGCCCAGTCGACGCCGACCAGCGATCCGAAGGAATCGATGTTCTCCTGCGTGTAGGCGCGAATCGGGACAAGCATCGTCTTCGGCACCGGATTGCCCTCGAGGATGTTCACCAGCATGCGAACGGCGTACTTGCCCTCGAGACAGGCCCCTTCGCTGAGGCCCCAGGCGAACCACCCCTCCTTGAGCAGCGCGATCGACTCCTCGTCCATGTGGACGCCCGTCACCCAGACATCGCCCGGCTTCTTGCCGGCGGCACGCAGCGCGGAGATCGCACCCTTGCACTGGAAGTCGGCAGTGCAATAGATCAGCTTCATGTCCGGCCAGGTCGCCAGCGCGTCCTCGGTCAGTTGCTGGGCGATCGTCCGGTCCATCTCATGGTAGCGCTCGCCGAGGATCTCCATGGTCGGCGCCAGCTCTGCCAGGGTTTCCTTGAAGCCCTGTGCCCGGACCTTGCCCCACTCGACGCCCGGGGGACCGTTCAGCATGAAGATCTTGGTGTCCGGCGCCAGCCGCTCGGCAGCGAGCTGGGCCTGGACGACGCCCGTCTCGTAGTCGTCGATCGAAACGCCGGGCGCCCCTTCGTAGGCGGTCGGGATCAAGGCGCTCGTTGTCGGGATCCCCGCGGCCCACGCCTTCTTGACCTGCACGGCCACGGCAGAGTAGTCGACCGCCGATATCACCAGTCCGTCGACGCCGCGCGCGATCAGGTCCTCGATATCGGCCATCATCACGTCGAGCTTCATGTACCCGCCGGCCGGGCGCAGATCCAGGCGCGCGCCCAGTTCCTTCGCGGCCTCGTAGGCGCCGTAGGCGACCGCCACCCAGTAAGGATCGCGCACGTGCGGGATCGCCATCGCCAGGTGGTATTTCTTGGACGGCTTCGGCGTCCACCATTCGATGTCCTCGCCGTCGCGCAAGACCCACTTGCCGGTCGGCACGTCGCCGTAGAGGGCGCGGTACTCGTCCACCGTTACGGTGCGGTCGGAACCGTCCTCGGCCAGCGCCGGTGCGGTGCCGTCAAGTCCCGGCACGGCCAGCAGACCGGCGGCAATCAGCCCGGCGGCAACAAGCCCGGCGCCGGCGCCGTAGATCGATTTTCCTGTGGGCATTGAACCCCTCCCTTCGGTGGTTGTCAAAAAATCCTCAGGCATCGGCGCGGTGGCGGTAGCGATCGACCACGATGGCCGCGATGATGATGAGGCCGATGACGATGAGCTGAACGAAAGACGACACGTTGTAGAGGTTGAGGCCGTTCTTGATGATGGCGAGAATGAAGACGCCGACGATGACGCCCATCACCCGTCCCTCACCACCGCCGAAGGCCACCCCGCCGATGACCGCCGCCGCGATGGCGTCGAGCTCCACGCCCGTTCCCATGTTGGGGGCGCCGATGCCGCCGCGCGAGGTATAGACCGCGCCGGCGGCGCCCGCGAACAGCCCGCTGATCACGTAGGCGCGGATCGTCGTCGGCGCGATCCTGATGCCGGAAAGCCGCGCCGCTTCCCGGTTGCCGCCGAGCGCGTAGGTCTCGCGCCCCGCCGGCGTCAGCCGCAGGAAGTAGTACAGGATCGCGAAGCCCAGCGCGCCGACGAATACCGCGAAGGGCACCGGCCCGACATGCCCGTTCCCGAGATAGAGCATGCCCTCGGGGATGCTGTCGTAGAGGGGAATCCCGCCGGTGACCTCCAGGGCCACGCCCCGGATCGTCGTCATCATGGCGAGCGTGACGATAAAGGCGTTGACGGCCCAGACGGCGATGACCGTGCCGTTGATGGCCCCGATCATGCCGCCGATCAGGATCGCGACGATGATCCCCGGGACGACGCCGAAGGCCCAGACCGTGTGAACCATCCCGACGCTGCTCAGCGCGATGATGGAGCCGACCGACACGTCGACCCCGCCGGCGATCAGCGCCACCGCCTGCCCGCACGCCAGCAAGGCCAGTGGGGCGGCCTGGCGCAGGACATTCTGAATGTTGGTGGGGGTGAGGAATCGCGGTTCGAGGATGGTAAAGAGTACGATGAGGAACACGAGGAAGATGACGAGCCCCCACCGCAACAAAAAGAGCTTCACCGCGCTGCCCACACCGCCTCTCGACGGCGCCGCGGTCGCACCCTGGACGCCACGCCCGCTACCCATCGTTTCTCCCGCGCCCTCTCTCCAGCCCGTGGGGCGTTACAGCCTCGTTCCCGCCCCGCACCGCGCGCTCGCCGGCCGCGGCGCATCCCTGTTTTTGCATTCGTATTCGTTCCCGCGATGACATACCAGTTTCCAGGCACTGTCAACGGGCCGCAGCGGAACTCTGTGGCTGGAGCATTTTTCGACCCTGGAGAATCTCCAGAATTTTCAATCGCTTGGATATGTGATTCAAGATGCGGGCTGGCGATGGACACCCTGCCCGCTCATCGCAGCGCCGCCTCGCCGCCTTTGTCGTGGAGCTCCTTGAAGCGGTAGACGCTGCCCCGGCTGCAACCCCTCATCTTGCAGGCCTGGCTGACATGGCCGCGCTGCCTGGCCGGCTCCAAGAGCCCCCTCTTCGCTCGGCCACGGGACCGAACATGCCCGGTCCCGTGGCCCGAAACCCGCCGGACAAGGCCGATATGTCAGACTAAGTGAACACCAGTTCGGGCACGACCACTTCCCAGGTGGCGCACCTGATGGAGTCCTGGTATTTCGGTGGCGCCGCCTCGCGGCTCCAGTCGACGACGGCGCGCACCGAGGCGGCGCGGCAGCGCATGCCGGCCGGCGGCTCGAAACTTTTGGCGAGGCGGCCCACCGCCCTGCCTTTCCCATCCAGCAGCAGCCAACCCCGATCCGTGATGCGCGTTTCCAGCCGGTCGCTGGGGGCGAGCGCGGCGATGGCGTCGTGGATCGGGTGGCGTTCGCCCCGGCGGCCGGCGAAGCCCAGGTCGACCTCCTTCAGACTGGGCCGCACATGTTGGTACAGCAGTTCCGGGGACGCGGGCGGTAGCGCAGCCGGCGGGCGCCACATCGCCGAGGGATGGTCGCGCAGCGCATCCTGTAGCCTGAGCCTGTGAGGTCCGTCGCAGCGCGCCAGCGCGAGGGTCTGCCGTGCGCGGGTCATGGCGACGTAGTAGAGCCGGCGCGGCGCGTCCGGGTCCTCGCCGCGCCCGACCCGGTCCCAGCCGCCGTCCAGCACGGCCACGTGGTCGAACTCCAGCCCCTTTGCGCTGTGGGCTGCGACCATAAGGAGTCCTCGCTGGCGCCGGCGGATGTCCCGTCCCCATTCCGCCAGCCATTCGATGACGTGGCCCACCGGTACTTCGGCGCCGCCCGTCTCCAGCGCGTGCTCGTCCACGGCCTGTCGCAGCAGGTCGTGCCAGGGATCGGACGGTCGGCCGTCGGCCCACTCGCGCAGGGCTGTGCCATCGACCACGCGGGGCTCACGAGCCCGCAGCCAGGCGACGAAGGCGCGGGTCTCGCGCAGGCGCCAGAAGCGGGGAATCTCCTCGTCCCCCATCTGCGCCGGAATGCCGTGCGCCTCGCAGTAGGCACGCACCGGCGCGAGGTATTTCCACGCGCGTGCGACCACCGCGCAGCGCGACCAGTCCCACTGGGGATCGAGGGACGCGAGGCGCCGCAACTCGCCCATCACGACCTGCGCCTGCGTGACCGGGTCGCGGCCCGCCGGCAGGATCTGCACCCGCCCCTGCGCAACGGGGTCCAACGCTGCCCACGTTCCGCCCGGCGGCTCCTTTGTGCGCGCCTTGTCGATGTGGATGGGGTGTTCGGCCTTCAAGCGTTGCCGCGCCGGCTCGATCACGGCGTTGGCCGCGGCGATGATGTGCGCGCTCGAACGATAGTTGCCGAGCAGATAGCTGGGCTTCGGCCCGTAGTCCGTCTCGAAGCGGCGGATGAACTCCACCGAGGCGCCCCTGAAGGCGTAGATGTTCTGGTCGTCGTCGCCGACCGCGAAGAGGGTGAGCTTGCCGTCCTCATCTTCAAGCGTGCGCCCGGCGAGCGCCGAGATCAGGTCGTACTGCGCCCCGTCGATGTCCTGATACTCGTCCACCAGGATCCAGCGGAAGCCGGCCAGCAGGCGCTCTCTCTGCTCGTCGGCTTCCTCCGGCAGCAGGTCCTCGCCTTGCAGCAGCGCCGTCGCGCGGCGCATCACCTCGTCGAAGGTGCTGTCATCGGGAGTCTCCGCCCGGCCGCTGAAGCTGGCGCCGGCCAGCCTCATGGCGAGCGCGTGGCAGGTGAGCACGGTCACGCCGCGCGCGTCGTCGCCGATCAGCGCGTGC
>LXNJ01000971.1_pt1 | contig 18041 bp, 15 predicted proteins | sample 809081 | NCBI WGS metagenome assembly LXNJ01 (sample SAMN04870510, study PRJNA318959) | sponge metagenome | biome: sponge; feature: marine sponge reef; material: water | host: Petrosia ficiformis | place: Greece: Milos, Mediterranean Sea | collected 2013-05-29 | depth 5-7 m
CCGACTCTTATCGCGGGCTGTTCCAGCACGACCGCGACCGCGTGATTCATTCGCGGGCGTTCAGGCGCTTGGCCGGCAAGACGCAGGTTGCGACCCTGCCGAACTCGAACCACAGCCGCACCCGGCTGACGCACACCATCGAGGTCTCCCAGGTTGCGCGCACGGTTGCGACGGCGCTCGGGCTGAATGTGGACTTGATCGAGGTGCTGGCACTGGCCCACGATCTCGGTCATCCGGCTTTTGGCCATGCCGGGGAATCAGCCCTGGACGAGCAGATGCGCCTGCAAGGTTCGTCTTTTGACCATAACTTCCACGCCCTGCGCATCGTGGAGCATTTCGAACGTCGCTACGCGGCTTTTCGCGGCCTAAACCTCACCTTTGAAGTGCGCGAGGGCTTGCTCAAGCATTCACGCGAGTTGGACCTCTCGGAGCCGTCGCACCAAGAGTACTTGCCCCACTTGCGCCCGACGCTCGAGGCGCAGCTCGTCGATGGCGCCGACGAGATCGCCTACTTGAGCGCGGACCTAGAGGATGCGGTCTCCGGCAAGTTCCTGGCCGTCGCCGACATCTGCTCCGCTGTTCCCGGGTTTGGAGATCTGCACGCGGACGTACAGGCAAAATATCCCAGCGCCCCGGAACGGCGCATCCTCAACGAGTCCCAGCGGCGGCTGATGGCTGGGTTCGTGCGAGGCCTCGTTCAGGGCACGTGTTCCGCGGCAGAGGCAGCCGGTGTGGGCACCTGGCACGATGTCCGCCACCTGCCTTCGCGTATCGGAGTCCCAACTGAGGAAACCGCTGCCACCATGCGACAGTTGCGGACACTGTTGTACACCACCTACTACCGCGCCAGTGCTCGGATCGCCCGCGAGCGCGGTTACTCCAGCCAGCTCAAAGAGCTGTTCCAGCACTATCTCAAGCACCCGGAAGCGTTGCCAAGCAGCTATGTCGAGCAACTCGCCAGCGAGCCTTTGCATCAACTGGTGTGCGACTACATCGCTGGCATGACCGACGAGTACCTGATCAAATGCCACCATGAGCACCTCGGAGGCGGGGAGCATGAAGCGCTCAAGCAAGCGCGGGGTTAGATTCCGGGGGTGCCGGACGGTCCAAGTCTTGCTGCTGGTGCTCTTTGGCTTGGTGCCGCTGGTGCCAATGCCCGTGGTGGACTGTCCCTGCGATCACGCCAAGGTGGGGAGCATGCAGAGCCGTGTCTGCAGTCTTTGCGGCACGGCGGAGCGCGCCACGGAGGAGGTGTATTTCCTCAAAGACATCAATCCCCACAAGCCCAACCGTTATCTGGCCCTGCCGAAGGCGCATGCGGCGGGATACCAATCAACTGCCGATCTCAGCCCGCGACTGCGCACCGAGCTTTGGCGGAAAGCGGCGGCTCGCGGGGAGGAACTGTTTCCGGGCCGCTGGGGAGTGGCGCAAAATAGCCATTTCTTCCGCACCCAGTGTCACGCCCACCTGCACATCGGTCCGCTCAGCCCGGAGGTGCAGGACACCGACGGGACGCTCTATGGCAGGGTCGAGGAGATTCCCGACGTCGGCCCCGAGCAGGGCATTTGGCTGCACCCGAAGCAGGACGGATTCTGCGTCCATCTCGACCGCGACCTGGCCGAGATCGTGCTGATCCGCTAGCCCGCGGCGCGGCAGCGCTAGACGGCTTCCCAGCCACCCGATTCAGCCGAGCGGAACACCGCATCGATGATGCGCATGCCCCAGACGGCATTCTCGAGCGGGAACTCCAAGGGCTCCGCGTTCCGAATCGCCCGCGAGATCACTTCACCTTGGGCCGTGTATTGGTCCGTTACGGGAAGTTCTTCTACCTTGACGCCCTTGTTTCCGAGGATGCTGCCATCGTCGACAAACAACCTGCAGGGGGTATCCACGGGAGCATTGAACGGGATTTCGATCTCTATGCGTCCTTCAGTGCCCAAGATTTGCATGCGCTGATATGGCGTGAGCTGGGTGGCGCACGTGAACGTCGCGTGTCCGCCGGAGAACTCTAGGATCGCTGAGGTCAGCCTGTCGATGCCCCACTCGGGATCCCGCTCGATCAGGCTCACCACGCGGCTCGGCTCGGCCTCGAACAGGAAGCGCGCGCCGGTTATGGGATAACAGCCGATGTCATACAGGCCGCCGCCACCGATGTTGGCTATGTTGCGGATGTTGTGAGGATCCCGGTTGTTGTAGCTGAAGAAGCCTTGGATCGAGCGCAACTGCCCGATCTTGCCCGAGCGGACCAATTCACGGGCCCGCAGCCACTGGGGGTGGTAGCGCACCATGAAAGCCTCTTGGACCAGCACTCCGGCCGCATCCCGAGCTTTGATCAACTCGCCAGCTTCACTCGCGGTCAAGGCCACCGGCTTCTCGCACAACACGTGTTTGCCGGCCTGCGCGGCTTGTACCGACAGCGGCACGTGCAGGTGGTTGGGCAGGGGATTGTAGATGGCCTCGATTTGGGGGTCGGCCAGCAAGTCTTCGTAAGAGCCGTAGGCCTTGGGGATCCCCAAAGCCACCGCAGCCTCCTCGGCCTTGTCCAAATCTCGCGATGCGATCGCGACGATGTCGCAGTGCTCGGCCCGCTGCATGGCCGGAATGACCTTTTGGACGCCGATCTTGGCCGTGCTAAGGATGCCCCATCGGACGGGTTTCACGTCTGCACCTCCCCAGCGGGCGGGACTCGAAGCAGCGGCCTCACGGACGCTACATGTAGCCGCCGGCCTTGCCCGCGGCTTCCGGCACGGCGGCTTCCATCTCGGTTCGAATCGAGCGGAACCCGTTCAGCAGCACCGACATGTCGGTGCCGCAAACCAGGAAACGGGCGCCGTGATTGCGGGCGCGTTGCAGCATCTTGGTGTTGCCGAAGTGGACGCCCGGAGCGACCCCGACCTCGTTGCAAGCTTTGACCATTCGGTCAAACGCCGCCCAGAACTTGGGATGCTCAAACTCGCCTGGAATCCCCAGCGACACCGACAGGTCGAACGGGCCGACCATGGTGGCATCCACGCCTTCGACGGAGACCATCTCCTCGATGTTGTCGACGCAGGACTGGGTCTCCATCTGGATGATGACCATGGACTCCCGGTTGGCTGACTCCATCTCGGCCGCGGCACCCTTGAAATCCAGATCCGTCACGATGCTGCGCAGCCCGTAACCGCGCCGCCCTTGAGGAGGGAACTTCATCGCGCCCACGATCTTGCGGACTTCCTCCACCGACTCGGTTCGGGGGTTGATGATCCCCATTGCGCCGACATCCAACATGCGGGCCAGAAAGAAGTACTCTGACTGGGGCACGCGCACGAGCGGTACCACGTCAGCAGACTTGGCGACTCGCACAAAGGCCTGGACATCGTCAAAGCTGGTGCGAGCATGCTCGCTGTCGATGAAGAAGAAGTCGAGGCCCGCTGCTTGGATGGCAACCACGATCTCAGGGTTGAAGCAGTCCGAGACACAGGTTCCGAGGACCGAGCCTCCTGCTTGCAGGGTTGCCTTGATCGCGTTTTGCTTCATGGGAGAACCTTGTGGATGCGCCACCGAGAGGCACGCCCAGCTTCCTGTAGAAATTTCGAAGAGGAATGGCGGGAGCGACGAGACTCGAACTCGCGGCCTCCGGCGTGACAGGCCGGCGTTCTAACCAACTGAACTACGCCCCCGCGCAGTACGAGGCACAGACAGCATGCCGCGACCTCGCCTGACTGCATAATACCACATTGAATCTTTGTTCCGACCGCGTCCAGATCCATCGGTGAGGAGCTAGAATCGCGACGCCGGTGCTTCCCGCTTGCTGCTGGGGCAGGCACGGCAGTTGGGGGGCCTGTAGTCCAAACAGTCGTCGCTATCCTCCTCCCAGTCACGAGTGAAATCTCGCCGCGACTCGTCGAGCGACACGACTTTCCTCATGGTCGAATGCTGGTTCGTAGCGCTTGATCTCCCCGGCCGTCATACCGGCTGCGAGGCAGTGCGCGCGCCACTCCTCGTCAATGGTCGAGATGATCCGCGACAGCGCTCCAGCCGCCGAGTCCCTAGCCACCCCGAAGAAGGGACCCGCCTCCAGAGCGGCCTCGATGGAGGCCACATTGCCGCTAAGGTCGCTGATGCCAGTTTCCAGTTGTCGGCGTCGGTACGGCTGCGGATTAATGTCAAAAGCCGGGGCGAGCATCCAGCGGCCTCCTCCGACATGCAGCAGACCGTGGTTCTTCAGGTGGTCATCGGTGTTTGAGACCAGAATCGTGAACAAAATGCGTCGATACAATTCGTCCATCTGCCGCCTAGGGTCGGACGCATGGGCCCGCAATCCATCAGCAATGTCCGTGTAGAAACCACCGGTGGCGGCCTCGGCCCCTACGAACGACTGGGCGGAGAGATAGCTGATACGTTCCGTTCGCATGCGGTCGAACCGCGTGATCAAGGCGATCGGCCGGTCCGTGTCGTTGAGCTCCAGCCGTGCCAAAGCAGCATCTATGCCTGCTGCTCGAGCGAGCTTCAGCGTTGCAACTTCCGCCCGTTCGATCGGCATGGTGTCGCTGTCTGACGTGAACTTCGCGATTGCCAAGTCGCCCCTTCCGTCACGAACGCTCGCCTTGGGACGGGCACCGCCTAGAGAGCCTGCACTACCCAGCAGCCGATCCCGCTCCGATGCCGTCATTTCCCGACCCGATCCCGCAGCACTTGCCAGGCTCCTGAGCTCCCTGAGTTCGCTCAGGCGGGGAATCGGAGGATAGGAACGAGCGAGCGGCATTCCCTCGTCGTCGAGGTAACGCAACGAACCTTGCCTGGTACGGTCGTCCACCGCGAGCAAGTAGTCGAGTTCCGTGAGCTCGCCGCTACGGGTCTTTCGGATGAGGCCGCGTCCCCAAGAATCAGGCGAACTGTCACTGACCGGCCCGGGCAGCGCGTCTCGGGGATTGGCTCGTGACGCAGACGCATAGAACGGAGATTCACCAAGCGGCACCGAGGGCGCGATGGCGAATCGTTCCGGATTCTCGAGCCATTCGACCGCGTAGCGGAATACACTTGCCTGACGTCTGCCATCCGCCTCGAATAGGATTTCACCGACTGGTTGTGGCTTTTCGCCGACTGCCACATGAACTCGGTTCGTTCTCTTACTCATGGCTTGCCTTCGGCCGGGCTCTTGCCTCGGAGGACCAAGGGCTTTGGTCTACGAATGCGTTGTGGCAAACTGTCGACGTCCAGCATCAAGCCGGTGTCGTCCCTGGAGACATCGAGAATGTCCCCAAGCCGGCGCAGCTCGCCCAGCACGAGGAGCGCCATCGCCACTGCTCCGACACCAACACCGGGTTCACCCTGCTCAAGCCGAACAAGCGTTCCTTGGGAAACACCCATTCGCTCGGCGAAGTCTGCCACAGGCATGCGTCGCTTCTTTCGTGCGATTCGAATGTTGCGACCAAACTCTCTCAATGTGCGCTGGACTGAAGGCGGATAAAGTCTCTCGCTCATAAAGATCAATATATCGGTTTTTATAATTTATTGCCGACTATATTTAGAATACAAACTACACGACGTGCATTCAATGCACCCGGGGCCACCAGTCCGTCCTGCTGCCTGTTGGCGGGCGTGGGGCTCCCAGCTTCGCATCCGGCGCCATCCGTGCTGCCCGTATGCTCAGCGACTCCGGGCCAGCCCAATCCAAAACACAGTCGGCCCGGCCGCTATGCGATTGACGACTGGGGTGTTGCTCATTGGCATCAGCTAGGCGCTGGCCTGTGAAGTAGTCGTAGCCGGAAATCCGTAGGTCAACGCAGGCTGAGGCGCCCGAGACCGAGATCGGCACAGACTGACGTGCCGGATTTTCGGAAGCGTCAGGCCCCGTCAGACTCCGGGCATCGCTTTCTTCAGGGGCTTTAGCAAACCGGCCAACAGGGTGGCGACGACGACGCACATCACTCCCAGCACCGCGAAGAACACCGAATGCGGCCAGCGCGTCCAGTACACGCCGATGGCGGTCAGCTTGTTGCCCGCTGCCGTAGCGACAAACCAACCGCCCATCATCATCCCCCTGAGCCGGAAAGGTGCGACCTTCGAAACCAACGAGAGGCCCATCGGAGACAGCAGCAGTTCGCCCAGCGTGACAATTCCGTATGACGTGATCAGCCAGAACGGCGACACCCGGTAGTCGTAAATGTCGGTCCCGGTGACAGATGCCTCTCCGACCGTAGCCGCGACGAAGAGCACGAAGAAGGAGAGGCCCGTCAACAACATGCCCGTCGACATCTTGGCCGGAGTCGATGGCTCCTTACCGCGTTTGTCGAGCCAGCCCCAGAGCTTCACCAGCGGGAACGAAAGGATCAGGATCCAAGCCGGGTTGACCGCGTTCCAGATCGTACCGGACCAGTTCGAGCGGATGTTGTCGTTCGCGAAGTATGTCAGCGTAGACCCGCTCTGGTGGAACGCCATCCAAAAGACGATCACGATGAGGAATATCACCAGCAGCGCGATAATGCGACGCGATTCGGGCACACTTGCGAGTTCGCTGGACTCAGATTGACCGCCGGCCGGCTGCGCGATCGGGGCATCCACCATTTCGACGTGACGCCGCAAGAGGTACAGAGTTGCTAGCGAAACCACCATGCCGCCACCTGCAACGGCGAACGCGGGGTGATAGCCTGCCTGCTGCTTGATCAGCTCCATCGCCACCGGTGCCACAAAGGCCCCAACGTTGATTCCGAAGTAGAAGATGACGAACGCCCGGTCCTTGAGCGGGCTGCCGTCCGGGTACAGGTTGCCCACCATCGTCGACACGTTGGGCTTGAACAGGCCGTTACCGATCACCAGGCAGACCAAGGCGACGTAGACGATCGTGATCGAATGGAAGGACAGCAGCAGGTGCCCGGCAACGAAGAACACGGCACCGATTAGAGTGGTGCGGAGATAGCCCAGATAGCGATCCGCCAGCAGACCGCCTAGAAAGGGGCTGGCATAGACGAATGTCAAGTACCACGAGTAGAGAGTAATTGCCTCAGTCTCTGTCCAGCCAAAGCCTTCTACGCCATCCCTGAGGTAAAGGGTGAAGAGCGAGAGCATCGAATAGAAGCTGAATCGCTCCCATGCTTCGGATGCGAACAGAACATACAGGCCTTTCGGGTGCTTGGTTGGGCTCGGGGAATGAGAAGGTTCCATGTTGGAGATGACGGCAGCGATCGGAGTGCTGGCGCAAGGGGAACTTGCCAGACGTGCCCCCGCCGGTCTCGTGCAAGTTTAGCAGCGTGTCCGCACACTGGGGCTAGAACTTAGCGCCCGGACTCCAGGGACTGCTCGGCCGACCAGCCCGGCGGTTCAAATCCCCGCCTGTGGTGATCGCAACTGGTTTCTGTGCCAAGATAATGTGTCGGCGGCCAGTGGCCGTGCCCGTTCGGGGCGGGTCGCCGGACCAGCCCATGGACTCACCCCGCAGAAGACGAGAGCCGGGGTTGCTGGTCCGCACGTTCCGCTCCTTTCGCTACCGCAATTTCCGCTGGCTGTGGTTCGGCGCCTTCACCTCGACGACAGGCTACTTCGTCGCGCAGATCGCCGAGAGCTGGTACATTTACGAGCGAACCGGCTCCGAGAGCCTGCTCGGTCTGACCGCTTTCCTCAACGGATTGCCGATCCTGTTGTTCTCCGTGCTGGGCGGCGTGCTGGCCGACCGCATGGACCGGCGCTACCTCTTGATCTGCTCGCAGGTGCTGCAGATGATTGCCTCGCTCGCGCTAGCCCTGCTGTTCTTCGCAGACCGGGTCGAGGTCTGGCACATCCTCGCCGCAGCCTTTCTCGCCGGGTTGGGCCAAGCGTTTGGAGGGCCGGCATATCAAGCTCTGATCCCATCGCTGGTGCCGAAGAAGAACCTGTCCAACGCGATCGCGTTGCTTTCGATCCAGTTCAACCTCGCAGGGACCGTCGGTCGACCGATCGGCGGTGCGGTCTTTAAGTTCCTCGGCCCGGCCATGTGCTTCTTCGTCAACGCTCTGAGCTTCCTAGCCGTGATCGTGTCGCTGCTGACCTTGAAGATCCCATTCCTGCGCAAGGCTGGCCAGAAGAACATTTTTCGCAGCCTGCTCGACGGCTTTCGCTCGATCCACGCCAGTGCCGCACTACGCTCCCTGATGCTGCTCTCGGTGGTCTCGGCGTTTTGCGGAGTGCCGATCAACTTGCTGCTACCCGTGTTTGCACGGGACATCTACGGCCTTGACGCTGGCGGCTACGGCCTCATGGGATCGGTCCTGGGAGGCGGAGCGGTAGTCGGAGCCCTGTTCGTTGCGAGTTTGGGCAACACTCCTAGAAAGGGTCGCAAAGCATTGAACATGCAGTCATTTCTAGGTCTCACCATTGTGGGATTTGCGTTCTCGAGCGTTCTGTGGCTGGGCCTGCCGCTCCTGCTGCTCTCCGGCGGAGCGATCCTCGGGGTGTTTACGATGGTCAGCTCTCTGGTGCAACTCAACCTCTCCGAGGAACTGCGCGGGCGCATCATGAGCGTGTACAACACCGCCTTTCGCGGCGTGATGCCCCTTAGCAACCTTACGTGTGGGTTTGCAGCCGACAGGATCGGGGCCCGCAGCGTGCTGGGCATCAATGGTGCGATCTTGATAGCTGTCTCGCTGCTATACGTGCTCAGCGGCAATCCGGTGAACAAGCTCTAGCCCTCTCGGCACCCTAGGCCTCATCCGCTACAATTTACGCCATGGCACGCCAAATACCCGTCGAGGAGCTCCAAGCGAACATTGGCATGGAAATCGCGGTCAGCGATTGGTTCGAAATCACCCAAGACCGCATCGACAACTTCGCGGACACCACCGAAGACCACCAGTGGATCCACGTCGACACCGAGCGGGCTGCGAACGAGTCCCCTTTCAAAACCACCATCGGTCACGGCTTCCTGAGTTTGTCCATGCTGGCCCCGATCATGATGGGCACCGTCAAGGTGGCGGGCGATTTCAAGCACGGCATCAACTACGGCCTGAATCGTGTCCGTTTTCCCGCGCCTGTGCCCGCGGGCAGCCGCATTCGCGGCCATATCTCCCCGCATGCCGTCGATGAGCATCCGTGGGGCGTGCAGACCATCTGGAACGTGACCGTCGAAATCGAGGGAGCACCCAAGCCGTGCGTGGTTGCGGAGTGGGTCACCCGCGCATATAAGTAGGCATCTGCCAGCGCGGCGACTTATCAGCCTTCCAAGTCCCGCATGTTCGGGCCCGTCTTGATGTCTACCACCAAGGGCACGGCTAGGCTGGCCACGGCTTCCATTTCGGCCTTTAGCAGCTCGCTCACGGTCGCGACTTCCTCTTCCGGTGTCTCGACAAGTAGCGAATCATGGATCTGCAACACGATTCGCGCCCGCAGTCGCTCCTGCTTGAGCGCCGCATCGGTGGCGAGCATCGCTTTCTTGATCAGGTCGGCCGCTGTGCCTTGGATGGGCGAGTTGATCGCGATGCGCTCGGCCATGCTGCGGGCGGTGTGATTCTTGCTGTCTAGGTCCGGCACGGGCCTGCGGCGCCCGAACAGCGTGCGGCTAAATCCGGTCCGCTTGGTCTGCTCGATGGTGGCTTCCTTGAATTGCTTGACCTTGCTGTAGCGTTCGAAGTAGAGCCTGATGTAGTCGCGAGCATCGCCCTGAGGGATATTGAGTTGCCTTGCGAGGCCGAAGGCGCTCAGACCGTAGATGATGCCGAAGTTCACGGCCTTGGCGCGGGAGCGCTCGTCCGGGCCAACCAGCATCGGAGGAATGCCGAGAACCTCGGACGCCGTGCGCTGGTGGAGGTCTTCGCCGCTGGCGAAGGCAGCGATCAAGTTGGGGTCGCCCGATAGGTGCGCCATCACGCGCAACTCCACTTGGGAATAGTCCGCCGATACGAACTGGCAGCCTGGCGGTGCTACCAGAGCCTTGCGCATCTCGCGGCCCAGAGGTGTCCGCGTGGGAATGTTCTGCAGGTTCGGATTGAGCGATGACAAACGGCCGGTGGCGGATCCGGTTGGGTTGAAGGTGGTGTGCAGGCGTCCGTCTGCCGCGACCAAGAGAGGCAGGGCATCGACATAAGTGCTCTTGAGCTTGGTGTGCTGGCGCCAGTCGAGGACCTTGCCGACAATCGCATGCTTGTCCCTCAAGCCATCGAGAACGTCTGAGGCTGTGGACGGAGCCTTGGTCTTGCCTCGCTTCTGTGGCTGCGGCAGGCCCAGATGAACATACAGGATGTCGCCCAATTGCTTGGGCGAGCCGATGTTGAAGTCTCGACCGGCAAGTTCGAACACCTCGCCGCTCAGTTCGTCGATGCTCTGCTTCAACTGGAGAGAGAACTCTGCCAGGGCCTGCGACTCCAGCAGGATGCCTTTCGCTTCCATCGAGGCCAACACTGGAGCCAGCGGCAATTCGATCTCTTCATAGATGGAGCGCAACTCCATCCGGTCGATATCGCCTCGAATCGTGTCGTGCAGGGCAAGTGTTTGGTTCGCTGCCAGTCCCGCATCGTCACTGCCGGAGTGCCCCAAGCGTCGCTCGACAGTTTTCTTCAATTCATAGTTCGTCCGGCTCGAATCCGCCAGGTAAGCCATTAGCATGGTGTCCGCGGCGGCCCGCGGAAAGCCGACTCCCACTTCGCCCAGCGCGTGGATCGCTGATTTCCAGTCGTGCACGTAGATATCGCGTTCCCCCGCTTCGAGCAAGGCCTTGGCACGCGGCAGCAACTCTGGCGGAAGGTGCCACGCCTGATCCGGCTGCGCAGCGAACCCGATCTGTAGCTTCGGCTGCCCTGTCGCATCGCTAGCGTCGTCGGTCAGCACTGCCATAGCGACCGGGCCGCTGGCAGCGGCCAGCCACTCGTCGAATTGCTCGGCGGACTCGAATGTCCGCGAGCTGATTTCAGCAGGCGGCCCGCCGGGACCGGATTCAAGTTGGTTTGCTAGCTTGCTGAACTCCAGTTCGCGGTAGCAGCCCAGCAGCTCGTCGGTGTTCTCGGCCTTGAGACGGACGGATTCTAGGTCAAGTCGCAGGTTGCCGGAGGTGTCCAGCGTGGCCAAACGCTTGCTGAGCCGGATTTGGTCCGCATGGTTCTGCAGGCTTTCCCGATACGTCTTGCGCTTCACCTCGGCGGCGTGGCTGATGATGCCCTCGATGTCTCCGTGGGCCGCGATCAACTGCTGGGCGCCCTTGTCTCCGATGCCAGGTGCGCCAGGGATGTTGTCCACCGAATCCCCCTTCAGGGCCAGCAGGTCCGTGACCTGACTTGGCTCGACACCGAGGAACTCCTGTACGTCGGACGGCTTGTAGAGCATGTCCTTGGTGGGGTTCCACTGCGATACCCCGTCGCCCACGAGTTGCATCAGATCCTTGTCCGAAGACACGATCACCACTTCGAGGCCATGCTTGGACGCCTGTTGCGTGAGCAGCGCGATGGTGTCGTCGGCCTCGTACCCGTCCTCCGACAGCACCGCCACGTTCCACGCCTTCAGGATCCGTTCGATGTAGGGCAACTGCAAGGCGAGGTCTTCGGGCATTGCCTCGCGGTTGGCCTTGTACTCGGGGAAGATCTCGTCCCGGAAAGTGGGGCCATGCCCCTCCCACACCGCCACGACGTAGTCCGGCTGCTGCTCTTCGAGCATGGCCTTGAGCATGTTGTTGAAGACATAGACCGCCTCGGTCGGCATGCCGGCGGAGGTGCGCAAGGAGCCCACCGACGACCGGGCGCGGCCGTAGTAGGCCCGGAAGATCAGACCAAAGGTGTCCACTAGGAAGATGCGCGGAGAGACGAGGCCCATGAGCGCTCTAGTGTAAGCAATTGAAGCCCGGGGAACCGTGCCCTCGGGCCGTCGGACGCAGCGTCAGGATGAGTGTAATACTAAAGGGACAGGGTTCATAGGTGGAGAAGAAGCATGATCAAGCCCACGGCGAAGATCTGGCACAACGGCGAATTCATTGACTGGGACGATGCGCAGGTGCATGTCCTAACACACGCGCTGCATTACGGCACGAGCGTGTTCGAGGGAATCCGCTGCTACGACACGAAGAACGGCCCGGCGCTGTTCCGGCTGCCGGAGCATGTGCGGAGGATGTTCGACTCGGCGAAGATCTATCGCATGGAGGATCTCGGCTTCTCCCGCGAGGAATTTGAGCAGGCCTGCAAGGATGTCACGCAGATCAACGGCCTTTCCTCGTGCTACATCCGCCCGGTGGTGTTCCGCGGCTTTGGGGACGTCGGAGTGCGCTCGCTCAGCAACCCCATCGAGTGCTACATCGCCTGCTGGGAGTGGGGCCGCTACCTTGGTGCCGAGGCCCTCGAAGAGGGTGTGGACGTGTGCGTTTCCTCATGGACACGGATCGCGCCCAACACGTTGCCGGCCATTGCCAAGGTGGCCGCCAACTACATGAACTCCCAGCTGATCCTGATGGAGGCCAACCAGCACGGCTATACGGAGGGCATTGCTCTTGACACAGCCGGATACGTCTCTGAGGGCAGTGGCGAGAACATCTTCCTGATCCGTGACGGGGTGATCTACACGCCTCCCCTGGGCACGTCCGTCCTGCCGGGCATCACCCGTGACTGCATCATTCAGATCGCTCGCGACCTCAACTACCCGCTCCGCGAACAGGCGATTCCGCGCGAGTGGCTCTACATCGCCGACGAGCTGTTTTTTACCGGCACTGCCGCCGAAGTGACGCCCATTCGCTCAGTAGACAGGATCAATGTCGCCTCAGGGCGGCGCGGTCCGATCACCGAGCACATCCAGGCCGAATTCTTGGGCATTACCTCCGGCGCCAAAGAAGACCGCTACGGCTGGCTCAGCACACTGGACGCACGCAGTTCGGCCGCGGCCTGAATCGGGGTTGCGCTTGCCTGAAGACCTGCGCGACGGCTCGGCCGGCCCGGACAGATCTAGCCCCGACCGCGCGGACGACCGAAATCTAGGGGTGACCCTGCGCCCAACCGGAGGCATTGCGCCGCTGCGCAGGGGACCGGCCCAGTGGATCGAGGAGGGCTTGCCGGAGCGGCCGCCCCGGATAGTGCAGCCCAAGCAGCGGATCTTTCTCAGCTCCGTGCTGTTCCTGCTCACGGTCGCATCCACCAGCTATTTCGTCTCGCCCACATACTCGGTGTGCCTGCTGGCGATCCTGACCGCGCACGAGTTCGGCCACTATTTGGCCGCCCGCTACTACCGCGTGCCTGCGACGCTGCCCTATTTCCTGCCTGCGCCTTTTCTGTTCGGCACGATGGGCGCGATCATCCGGATGTCCCCGTTCATCCCGAATCGCAAGGCGCTGTTCGACATTTCGGCGGCCGGGCCGCTGGCCGGTGTCGCGCTCGCGATTCCAATCTCGTGGGTGGGTGTAACGCTCTCCGCGCGTCTGCCCGCTGAAGACACGCTGGGATTGGTGCTCGGGGAGCCGCTATTGTTCAAGGTTTTCGAATGGGCTTGGTTCGGTGCCGCCGAAGAAGGCTTGACGCTGGTGCTGCACGATGTGGCTTTCGCTGGCTGGGTGGGGCTCTTCATTACGGCGCTGAATCTGATCCCCGTAGGGCAACTCGACGGCGGGCACATCGCCTACGCCGTGTTCGCCAGGCGCAGCTTCAAGGTCGCGGTAGCCGCCTTCCTCGTGCTCTTGGCGATCAGCATTGCGTCCCGGGCGGCTTACGCGCTGCTGCTGGTGCTGTTGTTTGTCACGGGCATCCGGCACATGCCGACGATGGACGACTCGGTGCCGATTGGGCGTGGCAGGCAGCGCATCGCCGCGTTGCTGCTGGTCGTCTTCCTGCTGTGCTTCGTGCCGGTGCCGATCAGCCTCGGCGAATAGGGCGGCAGCGTTAGGCGATCTTGACGATCGCCTTGCCGCGCACTTTGCGGTTGGCCAGATCCCGGATGCCTTGAGGTACCGCTTCCAGCGGGTAGGTCGCGCCGACCGGGGGATCGATCTCGCCCGCTTGGAACATCTGCGAAAGCTGGTCGTGGAGCGATCTCATGTAGCCCGGGTGCTCGTCGCAGTGGCGACCCCAGAACACGCCCACAAGTGACATATTTTTCAGCAGCGCGCGGTTGGCCGCCAGCGCGGGGATGCGCCCGCTGGCGAAGCCCACCACCAAGAGCCGCCCGTCCGGAGCGATGACCTTGGTGGACAGGTCGAAGACGTCCCCTCCGACCGGATCGTAGATCACGTCGGCGCCGAACTTGCCCGCAACCTGCTTCACCTGTTCGACCCAGGCGTCGTCGCGGTAGTTGAAGGCGTGCTCCGCGCCGTGCTGCCGGCAGAATTCGAGCTTCTCCTCGCTGCCTGCCGTGGCGATGATCCGTGCGCCCATGGCCCTGCCGAGCTGGATCGCCGCGATGCCTACGCCGCTGGCTCCGGCGTGCACCAACAGCCACTCCCCGGCCCGCAATTTGGCGCGATAGTCAAGGGCGAATAGCGAGGTCTGGTATACCACCGGCAGAGCTGCCGCCTGCTCGAACGACATCTCGTCGGGGATCGGGTAGGCTCGCGACTCGTCGACGATCGTGCCTTCGGCAAAGCCGCCGCCGCGGGGCAGGGAAAGGACGCGGTCACCGACACTGACGCTCTGCACGCCATCGCCTACGGCGTCAATGATGCCCGCCACCTCCGCGCCAATGGTGAACGGAAACGCTGGCCTAGATTGGTACTTGCCCTGGCACTGGAGTAAGTCGAAGAAGTTGAATCCGCAAGCGTGGTTGCGGATGCGCACCTGCCCGGCCGACGGCACCGGCGGATCAACTTCCGCCAGAATCATCTCTTCCGGTTCACCGTAGTGCGTAACCTGCCACACCCTCATGCGCTGTAGCGTACCAGAAGGCCAAATGGCGATCCGGATGGGCCGAGCCGTTGGCTTGGGCCGCGCCCAGGGCTCACTTCTTGGTAATGATTTGGTCGACCAAGCCGTACTCCTTGGCCTGCTCGGAGTCCAAGATGAAGTCCCGCTCGACGTCCCGCTCGATCCGTTCAACGTCTTGGCCCGTGTGACTGGCTAGCAGTGCATTCAGACTCTTGCGCATGCGCAGGATCTCGCGGGCGTGGATATCGATATCGGTGGCCTGCCCGGCCAATCCGGTCAGCGAAGGCTGGTGCAGCAGGAACCGCGAGTTGGGCAGGGCGAAACGCTTGCCCTTGGCACCCGCCGCCATCAGCACAGCCGCCATAGAAGCCGCCTGGCCGATACAGACCGTGGTGATGTCGGGCTTGACAAATTGAATCGTGTCGTAAATCGCCATCCCGGCTGTGATCGAGCCGCCCGGCGAGTTGATGTAGAGCCAAATGTCGCGTTCGGGGTTCTCGGCCTCCAAGAACAGCAGCTGCGCCGTGATCAGGTTGGCGATCGCGTCGTCGATGGGATACCCGACGAAGATGATGTTGTCGCGCAGCAGGCGTGAGAAGATGTCGTATGCTCGCTCGCCGCGACTGGTCTGCTCGACCACCATCGGGACGAGGTTCGCCCTCGGTTCCACTAGGTCTGACATGAACGCTCCTTACTCGTCCCCGCCAGGCTCGGCGGTAGGTTCGGACTCGGCTCCTTGCTCGTCGGAATCCGGTGGTTCTGGGGCCTCCGCCGGCAAGCCCACATCGATGACCAGCTGCATCGCCTTCGAACGACGCCTGGTAGTCCGCAAGGTGCTAAGCACGCCTGCGTCCGCCATGGCCTGTCGAGCGCGTTCCGGGGTGATCTGCTCGGCTTCCGCCCAACGGTTGATGTCCTGCTGAATCTCATCTTGGGTAACGTCGATATCTTCAACTTCCGCAATCCGGTCAAGCACCTGCTCGGCGCACAGGACCATGGCTTCGCGTGCCGCTCTCAACGGTGTGAGCTGCCGTTCTGGGGCTGGGATGTCCTCCCGGCGCTGCATTTCGGCGGCAAGCCGTTCGAGGCGCTCCCTGTAGTGCTGCCTCGGCAATTCCATCGGGTGCGATTCGGCCAGTTTGTTCATGACCTCGTACTCGGTGGCTGCACGGGCCTCTCGAGTAATCCGTGTCTCGAGCTCTTTGCGTAGCGCGACTTTCAACTCGTCCAAAGTCTTGTAATTTTCGTTCACATCCTTGGCAAACTCGTCGTCCAGTTCCGGAAGATCGATTCGGACGATCGAATGAATCATCGCATTGCACTTGATTGTCTGCCCGGCCAAGTCAGGGTCTGGGTGCTCGTCGTGAATCTGGCAGGAAATCTCGGCCTCCACGCCGGGCTCGAGCCCCTTGAGTTCACGCGCAAACGCAGAGCTGAACGGGTCGCTTGTCTCGGCGACCTGGCACAGGAATTCTTTGTCGAAGAACGGTAGTGAGGGCCCGCCCTCGGCCTGGCTCAGCGTCACATTGACGTAGTCGTCATCCTCTGCGGGGCGCGGGTCCAACGTCTGGATGGAGGCGTGGCGACCCTGCAGGCTCCCAAGTTCGGCATCGACGAGTTCATCTGTGACCTCCACCGGCTCGTGGACGACCTTCAATTCCCTGTATTCGCCGAGTTCAAACGTCGGAAACACTTCATACACCGCATCGACTTCGAACGGTTGGCCCTCGGCGAAGCGGAAGTCGGTGATGTACGGTCCGGAGGCGAGCTTGAGATCCATACCTCCGATCCTTTTGGAAATAAATTCGGGAGCCAGCCGCTCCGTCAGGGCAATAGAGATCTCCTTCTCAAAGTGGCGGTTCAGAACGCGGTCCGGCGCCCGGCCCTTGCGGAAGCCCGGTACGGTCGCCGACCGCCTGGCTTGATTCACGTAGTCCCTGCGTTCCTTTTCGACCACGTCCCACGGGATCTCGACGGTCAGTGCGCGCTCGCACGGATCTTGCTGCTCAACTGCTGTTTCCAAGGCCTACTTCACCGATTGGCGGTGGCACGCCAAAGGCCCCGCGCGTACCTCCAGTCTACCGTAGAGCCTCGTGGCGGCCTTGGAAGCCGCTACGGTCTCGGTACACTACGAGCCAATGCCCGGCAGGGCCAAACTCGGCCAACACTTCCTCCAAGACGAGGCGGTTCTTGCTCGCATTGCTTCCGCCGCAGTTGCAGCGGACGACACAGTTGTCGAGGTCGGCCCGGGCAGGGGAGCGCTGACCAGGCACCTGCTTGGAATTGCCCGGCGCGTGGTGGCGGTCGAGTTGGACGCCGGACTGGCCGAGGCATTGCCTCGGCACTGCCGCAGCGCCCGGCAGCTCACAGTAATCACGGCGGACATCCTTCAAGTGAACTTGCCGCAGGTCCTGTCGGAAGCCACCCGGGGTCAGAGCGTGATCGTCGGGAACCTGCCGTACTACATCACATCCCCGATCCTGCGAACGGTGTTCGCGGCGCGGGGCCTGTTCCGCTCGGCAACCTTTCTCATGCAGGAGGAGGTGGCCGATCGTGTGGTGGCGACTGGAGGGAGCCGCTCGTTTGGCTTCCTGAGCTGCCTATGCCAGTTGCAGAGCCGGCCGGAAAAGCTATTCCGCGTACCGCCTGCGGCATTCGCGCCGCCGCCTGCCGTCCACTCCGCAGTCGTCCATTTTGACCTCGCTGGAGAGCCGCCGCCGGAAGGGCTGTTGGCTTTCCTGAGCGCCTGCTTTCGCCAGCCCCGCAAGACGCTGAAGAACAACTTGGCGGCTCGCTATCCTCAACATCGCTTGAGTGCCGATCCCTGTGCGGGAATGCGGGCGCAGCAGCTCTCGCTGGGCGAGTTGCGGACGATGTGGGGACGGCTCGAAGCACCCTGAGGACTTTACGGGCGCGATTCTCCCGATTTGCCTGACAACCCCGCGGTAATGTGCTTCAATAAGGCATCGGGAGAGCGATGTCAGTTGCGGCGCGGCTACGGGTGCTGGCTCTAGGTGCCATTGTGTTTGCCGCTGCGGGGCAAGCGCAGTTGATCGACCGGACTAGGGAACGCCCCGGTGTCGATCCGGCCGCCAAAGAGCTCAGTCCGGAGCGGCGCGGAGACATTTATATGGCGCGCAAGATGTATCGCGAGGCCGGCGACATCTACAAGGAGGCCATACGCCTAGAACCGGACTCGGCCAAGCTGATCAACAAGCTCGGGATCTCTTACCATCAGCTCCTGATGCTGAGCAGTGCCCGGCGGCAGTACGA
>LXNJ01000972.1_pt1 | contig 18036 bp, 23 predicted proteins | sample 809081 | NCBI WGS metagenome assembly LXNJ01 (sample SAMN04870510, study PRJNA318959) | sponge metagenome | biome: sponge; feature: marine sponge reef; material: water | host: Petrosia ficiformis | place: Greece: Milos, Mediterranean Sea | collected 2013-05-29 | depth 5-7 m
GAACTCGTCCCACCAAGCCTCCTGCCACTCCGGCGTCATGAAGATGGTGCTCCAGGGCAGACGTTCCAACAGCTCCCGCCAGACCGCACGGGCGGGCGCGAACGACCTCGTTGCCTCGGCGCACGTCAATGCAGTCCCTCCTGCAGCAGGCTCAGCGCCTCCGCCCGTGTCGCCTGGTCCGATACGAAGACGCCGCGCAGTGCGGACGTGACGATGGTCGTACCCGGTTTCCGGACGCCGCGCATGGACATACACAGGTGTTCCGCGCGCATCACCACAGCGGCGCCTGAAGGCTCGACCGTCTCCATGATGGCGTCCGCTATCTGGGACGTGAGGCGCTCCTGTACCTGCGGGCGCTTCGCGAAGATATCCACCGCGCGCGCCAGCTTGCTGATGCCAACTATCTTCCCGTGGGGGATGTAGGCGACGTGCGCCGTCCCGAAGAAAGGGAGCAGGTGATGCTCGCAGAGCGAGTAGAACGGCATGTCGCGCATCAACACCATCTCCTGGTGCGCCTCGCCAAACTGCACGGAGAGCACCTCTTTCGCGTTCTGGTCGATGCCCCCGGTGACTTCCTCGTACATCCGAGCGACTCGATTCGGCGTGTCGCGCAGACCTTCGCGCTCCGGGTCCTCGCCTATGGCGAGCAGCAACTCGCGAACGGCGCGCTCCACTCGGGCCGAGTCTATCGTCAACGTCTCCTCCTCAGCCCTGGGTGATGACCCGAGCAACCTCGCGCACGTCCGGCGGCGCGGTTTCGGCCGGGCGTACCGCGAGCCGCTCCGCTACCGGCGTGTCCTTCAGCCCTGTGCCGGTGATGATGCACACCACCGTCGCGGAGGAGAAGTCAGCGCCTGCCCGCACCTGCCTTATGAGCCCCGCAACTCCCGCAGCGGACGCTGGTTCGCAGAAGATGCCTTCCATGCTGGGGAGCAGGCCGTAGGCTTCGAGTATCTCGTCGTCGTTCACCGCCTCGATCGTTCCGCCGGACTCGTCACGCGCCGCGACAGCCCCCGCCCAGTTCGCGGGGTTGCCTATGCGTATCGCGGAGGCGATCGTTTCCGGATTCAGGACGGGGGCTCCGTTGACGATTGGAGCGGCGCCGGCAGCTTCCATCCCCATCATGCGTGGGCGGCGGTCCGCCAGACCGGCCCTGTGGTACTCGACGAACCCGCGCCAGTAGGCCGTTATGTTGCCCGCATTCCCCACGGGAATGAACAGGTAGTCCGGAGCATCGCCAAGATCGTCGACGATCTCGAACGCGGCTGTCTTCTGTCCTTCGAGTCGGTTCGGGTTCACAGAATTGACCAGGGCGAAACGCTCCTCGTACGCGGCAAGTTCGCGCGCGATTCGGAGTGCGTCGTCGAAGTTCCCCCGAATCGTGACGATGCGCGCGCCGTAGGCGATGGCCTGGCTCATCTTGCCGGGAGCGACACTGCCTTCCGGCACAAGGACCACCGTCTCCAGCCCCGCTGCAGCCCCGAACGCGGATGCAGAGGCGCTCGTGTTGCCCGTGGACGCGCAGAGCAGGCGCGTCGTCCCCTCCTCCATCGCCTTCGCCACAGCGACGACCATCCCCCTGTCCTTGAACGAACCGGTGGGATTGCAGCCTTCCAGTTTGAAGTAGAGCGCCCCGACGCCGAACTCCCGTTCCAGGTTCCGCGAGCGCACGAGCGGCGTGCTCCCCTCGCCGATGGTCAGCGAAGGAGTTGCCGCCGTCAGCGGCAGGCGGCTCGCGTAACGCTTCAGCACTCCTTCGCTCACGCTTCCTCCATGCTCCAGATCCTAGTTGGAGCGGTCCTCGATGCGCACGAGCTTCGGCGCACCGTAGACGACCGGCAACGCCTCCAGTCTACGCGCAGCATCCTGCACCGCAGACTCCCGGGCCTTGTGGGTGATAATCACGACCTCAGCAGGCGTACCGGCATCCTCCGGCACTTCCTTCTGGATGATGGAGGCAAGGCTGACGCCCATCTCTCCCAGTACTCCCGTGATCTGCGCCATCACTCCCGGCTGGTCGTACGCCCGCAGCCGAAGGTAGTACTTCGTCTCCAGTTCCGCCACAGGCAGGATGGGCAGGCGCTCCCGCACGTCAGGGTATCCGGGCAAGGCCCCGCCGAACGTGGAAGCCCGAACGATGGAGAGGACGTCCCCGATGATCGCAGAGGCAGTGGGAGAAGCGCCTGCGCCCGGCCCCTGGAACATCGCCCAGCCGACGAGGTCGCCTTCCAGTTCCACGGCGTTGTAGACGCCGTCCACCTTCGAAAGCGGGTGCCCTTCCGGCAGGAAAGCCGGATGGACGCGCGCCTGCACCGCGCCGTTCACCAGGCGGCTCGTGGCCAGCAGCTTGAGCACGTAGCCCAACTCGTTCGCGTAAGCGAAGTCCGCCGCATCCAGCTCGCGTATGCCCTCCCTGTACACGTCCGGCTCACGTACGGTGCAGCGGAACGCCAGCGTGCTCAGTATGGCGAGCTTGTAGGCCGCATCCTTACCATCGACGTCGTCGGAGGGGTCAGCCTCGGCGTAGCCGTTCCGCTGCGCCTCATCGAGCGCCTGCTCGTACGACGCGCCTTCCCGCGCCATGCGGCTGAGCATGTAGTTGGTCGTTCCGTTGATGACCGCATTGACCGCGGTCACCTTGTTGCCGGCAAGGTCGCGCACCAGCGGACCTATGATGGGGATGCCCCCGCCGACGCTCGCCTCGAACGCCAGCGTCACCCGGTGCTCCCCCGCGAGCGCGAGCAACTCCGGTCCGTGCAGCGCCATCGCCTGCTTGTTTGCGGTCACGACATGCTTGCCCGAGCGTAAGGCCGACTCGATACAGCCAAGCGCGGGCTGCTCTCCTCCCATCACTTCAACGACGATGTCCACGTCATCGGCGACAGGCAATTCTGCGGGGTCGCTGGTAAGGCGAACGTCCGGTGGCAGCGACGGCCTGGGCTTGGCCGTGTCGCGCACCAGCACCCCCGTCAGCCGGAGCGGACGCCCCGCGTAACGGGCCAGGGCGTCGGCCTTGGCAGTAAGCGTCTGCGCGACGCCGGTCCCTACCGTGCCCGCGCCGAGGAGCGCGACGCCTACTGCCCCTCTCGTGCTCATGAGCCGTCCTCCAGCTGGTCCACCAGCCATTGGGCGTCGTTCGCATCGAAGTAGTACTGCAGTCCAACGGCCTGGGCGTCGATCCAACGCTGGAAGTCGTTCTGCGCCCACAGGTCCCGCATAGACCCGGTCAGCGGTTCGTCAGATGGACCGTCCGCAATGCGGAAGATGATCGCTCCGATATTGATGATGTGCGGGCCCTGCACTTCCCCCGGCACGATGCCTTCCGCGAACAGTACGCCGTTCACGTCCGCCTGCACTACTCCTTCAGGGATCCAGCCGCCGGTTGCCATATCCGAGAACAGGAAGAATTCATTGAGGTCTTCGGCAACGTCAGTGAACTCCTCTCCTTCTTCGAGGCGGGAGACCGCATCCCGCGCCGTCGTGACGCCAGCAGTAATGATCGCTTCGACGTAGATCTGCTCGGTTGTCTCCGGCGCTTCGGCTGAGAAGAACCGCAGTGCAGCCTGCCTGCGCAACTGGCCTGCAAGCCAGGCGCGGTAGTCGTCTTCAGTGACACTGAAGGCATCGAGGAAGCGATTGAACACCTGGCGTCCCTCTTCGCTCAGGCTCGATGGGGGTTCGGTTGCCTCGCCCTCCGGCGGGGGTTCGAACAGCTCCACGATGTCCGCGTCCACTGCGCCGGGGTCGATCACTGCGCCTATCTCGGCGCTCTTGCGCTCGATGATGCCGTCGCCGATGAGGTTGTTCAAAGCCTGGTCAGGAACGAATGAGTTGTTCAGCGACGCATCCAGCAGGGCGTAGGGCAGGACCTCCCTGAGCTGGTACTGCACGCCGTCGATCTCCGCGACAACCTTGCGCGGGGGCTGATACTGGTTCAGGTACCACCCCACAGACAGCAACGCGACGAGCCCCAACAGCATCGCCGCGATGGCCACGTAGAGCAGTCGCTGGCGCTGTCGTTCGTTCAGGCGACGGCCCGCGATCTGGGGAGAGGCTGAGCGTGCCGATTGCTGGCGTTCCGCGCGGCGGCGTTGTCGCATGAATGCGCTTACTACTCTTCGGAGTCTGCCGGACCCGCGGACGCTTCAGCCGGGCTGTCAGCCTCGGCAGCTGGTTCATCTGCAACGGGAGCATCCGCAGGAGCATCTGCTTCGGCAACCGGTGCATCAGCAGCGGGAGCGTCCGCAGGAGCATCTGCTTCAGCAACCGGTGCATCAGCAGCGGGAGCGTCCGCAGGAGCATCTGCTTCAGCAACCGGTGCATCAGCAGCGGGAGCGTCCGCAGGAGCATCTGCTTCAGCGACCGGTGCATCAGCAGCGGGGGCGGCGGCAGAGGCGCTCCCAGCGGCAGGTGCAGTGGCAGCGGGACCGTCGGGCCGGGGACCGTAGCGTGTGGGGCCGCCGTCCCGCGGGCCCATCCGGCGTGGCCCCCTGTCAGGACGGCTCAACTCGATGAGGCTGTGGCCGCCGGTGTAGGGCAGGAGAGCAAGGTAGCGGGCGCGCTTGATGGCAACGGCGAGCTTGCGCTGGTGGCGCGCCCGCGTGCCCGTACGCCTACTGGACTCGATCTTTCCCCACTCGGAGACGAACCGGCGCAGGACGGGAACGTCCTTGTAGTCCGGCGTCTTCTTCTCGGCGCTGAAGTAGCAGACCTTCCGCCTGGGGAAGTACCGGCGCCCGCCGGGGCGCCGTCGTCGTATGTTCTGCATCTACGTGCTCTCCTCTATGGTCCGCGCGGGGTCGCTTACCCGCGGCGCGCTGGTTCAGAATGGCAGGTCATCCGGCGAGAGCACGTCGTGCCCTCCGTAGTCCGTTCCACCCGCACTCTGTGCGTATGTCCCTCCGCTGTACTCCCCGCCTTCGTCGCTCGAACCGGGCCTGTCCAGGAACAGCACACGCTCCGCGATAATCTCGTTGCGGAACCGCATCTGCCCGTCGTTGCCTTGGTACGAATGGCTGTGGAGACGGCCATCCACGTATGCCTTGCGTCCCTTGGAGAGATACTGGTTCACCTGTTCTGCGAGGGCGTTCCACGCAACGACCGTGAACCATTCCGTCTCTTGGCGGCGCTCGCCTTCGCGCGTGTTATACGCACGGCTCACGGCGATGCGGAAGGAGGTTACCGGAGCGCCGGAAGGCGTGTACCGCATCTCCGGGTCCGTTCCCACGTTCCCGATCACCATGATCCTGTTGAGGCCTACCAACGCAGCACCCCCCTTACTTTTCGTCCAGGCGGATGAGGAGGTGCCTGAGGACGTCGTCCGTCAGCTTGAGAGAATTCTCCAGCACCGTGGTACCGGTGCCCTCCATCTCGAGGTTTGCCAGGTGGTAGTTGGCCTCGGTGAAGCGGCCTATCTTGTAGGCCAGCTTGCGCTTGCCCCAGTTGTTCTCGCTCACGACGTCACCGCCGTGGTCGGATGCGATGCGTCGAACGCGATCGACGACCGCCCCCAGCCGTTCTTCGTCGGCCTCAGGATGTACCAGCATCACCAACTCGTACTGACGCACTCCCACTCCCTCTCGTTCCGTAAACGTCGTCCGCCACTGAACCGAAAACCGCGCGGCCATTTTCCGCGCGCGTCTCGTGATTATAGCACGCTCACCTGCAATAACGGCAACCGTGCCTAGTCGTCGAGCCCCGGCACGGGGAAGCCTGCGGTCAGTTGGCCGACCTCATCGGCGATGGCGGCGAGCGCCCCGGCATCGTCGCGGCTGTTCAACGTCCGCACGATGAGCTGCGCTACCTTCTGGCACTCCTCGACGCCGAACCCCCGCGCGGTCACAGCCGGCGTGCCGAGCCGCAGGCCACTCGTGACTCGTGGCGGCTGCGGGTCGTTCGGGATGGCGTTCTTGTTCACCGTGATACGCACCTTGCCGAGCGTTTCCTCGGCCTCCTGTCCCGTCCAGCCCAGGGGCCGCAGGTCCACGAGCATCAGGTGGTTGTCCGTGCCACCGGAGACGATGCGCAGACCTTCGCCCTCCAGCGCCGCGGCCATGGCGCGGGCGTTCTCTACGATCTGGCGTCCGTAGGCTGCAAACTCCGGTTGGAGCGCCTCGCCGAAGCAGACCGCCTTCGCGGCTATCGCGTGCATGAGCGGCCCGCCCTGCGCATACGGGAATACCGCCCGGTCTATGTTCCGCCGGTGTTCCTCCGTGCAGAGGATGAACGCCCCACGCGGCCCGCGCAGCGACTTGTGCGTTGTGCTGGTCACGACCGCTGCATGCGGCAGCGGCGACGGGTGCGCGCCCGCGGCGACCAGCCCGGCGATGTGCGCCATGTCCACCATCAGCACAGCGCCGACCTCCTCCGCGATCTCCGCGAAACGCGCGAAATCTATAGTGCGCGGGTATGCCGTGTACCCTGCAACGATGACCTTGGGCCTCACCTCACGCGCCTGCGCCGCGATGACGTCGTAGTCCAGTTGCTCAGTCTCGGGATCGAGTCCATACGCGGCGAAGTTGTAGAGCTTGGCCGAGAAGTTGACAGGGCTGCCGTGCGTCAGGTGCCCCCCCTGGTCCAGTTGCAGGCCCATGATCGTGTCGCCAACATCGCAGAGGGCGGCGTACGCCTCCATGTTGGCGGTCGCCCCGGCATGGGGCTGCACGTTGGCATGCTCGGCCCCGAAGAGCTCCTTCGCCCGGTCGATCGCGAGCTGCTCGGCGATGTCCACGAATTCGCATGATCCGTAGTAGCGGCGTCCGGGGTAGCCCTCCGCGTACTTATTCGTCAACGGGGAGCCCTGCGCCTCCATTACCGCCCGGCTGGCGTAGTTTTCCGAGGCGATCAGAACGATGTTCCGGCGTTGCCGGTCTGACTCTTTCTGAATGGCCTCCGCTATCTCAGGGTCACGCTCCATCAGCACGCTCACGGCAATACTCCTCGCTCCCGATGTGGGAAGGCAGGCCGGCGAGAGCCCTTAACCTTGCCCTCAGGAAAAGGATATGCCCCTTGCCCGAACACCCGCAAACCGGCGGTGACACACCCACGACTCGTGGGGATTGACCCTTGCCCGAACCAACCCTATAGTCGTCAGCCCCAGCCGTATGGCGGTGCTGGAGGCGCTCGTCCACTGCGGCTCAAGCCCGACACGAGGAGATGTACGAAAATGGCCGGATTGCATGGCACGCAGAGTGAGGCGAACCTGAAGGCGGCGTTCGCCCGTGAATCCGAGGCCAACAGGCGCTACCTCTACTTCGCACGCCGAGCCGACATCGAGGGGTACCCCGAGATCGGTGGCCTCTTCCGCGACATCTCCGAAGCCGAGACCGGTCACGCCTTCGGGCACCTCGATTTCCTGAAAGAGGCTGGCGACCCCGCAACCGGTGAGCCCATCGGCAGTACCGAGGACAACATCAAGTCCGCCATCGCCGGCGAGACCTACGACTACACTGAGATGTACCCCGGCTTCGCCCGCACTGCGCGTGACGAGGGCTTCGACGAGTTGGCAGAATGGTTCGAGACTCTGGCCCGTGCCGAGCGATCCCATGCCGGCCGGTTCACCAAGGCCGTGGAGAACCTCGGCTCCTAGGGTTCGAGTGGAACGGCCCTCGCGCCTCCAGCAGTAGCTGCTAAGTGCCAGCCGCAACTTCCTGCAGCGATGCTTCCAGTTCCGCGAACGTGGCATAGCCCTCGAACCGCTCGGCGATACGCGCATCGGCGCCGAGGACGAACGTCCATGACTCGTTCTGGTAGTGCGGCACCTGGTCTATGCCCCACTCGGCCAGTACCGGCGACAGGACGCCCTTAGTGAGATCGCCCTGTATCTCGTCCGGGTTGTCGTACACCTCGACGTGGATGTAGTCCGCCGCGCCCGGGTACGCCTCGCGCAGTTCGGTAACCGTCTCCACCTGCGGGCCGCAGGTGGCCGTTGTGCAGAACGCCGGCGACGCGAACACCACGACCGTCGGCTTGCCGTTGAAGAGCGACTCCGCGAGGCTTACCTCGTACAGCGCCGGGTCGGGCCGGTAGTGGGAGGTGATCCGGCTCAGGTCTCCGCCCTCGCCTGCCAGCGTCTTCGTGTTGCTGAACACGCCGATCTGCCCGACGTCCCGCACGATCGACGTCTCGTCCACCTGCACGTCGAGCATGGCAGTACCGCCCTCGCCCTCGATGTCGAGCCGCCATTTACCCGCCTGCGGGAAGGTCAGTTGCGTGACGTAGGAGCCGCGCGTGCCGAACGGCCATTCGTGGAACTGCGCCGTCGCCGTCTGGCCTTCAGCGCTGCCGTCGAGGAACGTCGTGGTGACGGTGGCCTGAGGGACGCGCACGAGCGCGGAGCCGGATGCGAGCAGAAATGCGACGCGCTGTGTTCCGGCGCGCAGCACCGTCGTGCCGAGGATCGGCTCCCACTCCTGCGTCTCGGGCGTGGGCGTGGGAGCCGGGGTAGGCGTGGGGTCAGGAGAGCAAGCCGCAGCGAGCAGGGTGATGAACAGCGCGCAGAGGATGACCGCCAGGAGGCGAAAGCGTTGCATCTAGGACTCCTGCCTGCCGATGGTCACGTCCGGCACCTCGTGGCCTGCCTCTTCCATCAACGCGCGTATGTGGTGCTCGGTCCGCTCGTACGCACCCTCGCCGAAATGCCTGTAGCGGACGACGCCGTTCGCGTCCATGAGGTACACGGCGGGCCAGTAGCGGTTGTTGTAGGAGCGCCACGTGCGGCGGTCGTTGTCCTGCGCGATAGGCCATACGACGCCCAACTCGTCCGCCGCCTCGATCACGTTCTCGGTCGACTTCTCGAACTCGAACTCCGGCGTGTGCACGCCGACGATCGTGAATCCGTCGCCGGCGTACTTCTCGTTCCAGTCCGCCACGTACGGCACGGTACGTATGCAGTTGATTCAGGTGTACGTCCAGAAGTCCACCAGTACCACTTTCCCGCGTAGCTCCTCCATCGTCAGCGGCTCGCTGTTGAGCCACTGTGCGATGCCTGTGAACTCCGATGCGTTGTTGCCAACCTCCCCTCCCGTCTGCTCAGACGCCTGGAACGCAGGCAGCACTGGCGTGGGCGTGGGCGTCGGCGCAGGGACCGGCGTTGCTGTTGGAGGAAGCGTGGGCGTGGCGGCAGGGCCGTCGATGGCAGGCTCGGACGAGCACGCCGCAGCGAGGCACGCAGCAACGAGCGCACCGAGGAGGGCGATAGGCAGCCGCAGGTTCCGCATTCCTACTCCTAGAAGACCTCGTCGTAGGAGCCGAATGTGAGCGCGAAGAGCGCGAAATGCGGCGAGTTCGACGAGAACTTGAGCTCGGCGTCACCGAACTCCGGCAGCGACACGACGTTGTACAGGTCCGGCTCGTCCACGACGAAGTAGCTGCGCCCGCCCTCGATGACGATGTGCTCGCCCGCTTCGTCGGCGGTCAGCGGCCGGTACACGAGTTCCGCTCCGGACTCCGCGTCCGGCGGCAGGCTCTCAGCGATGGTGACCTCCACCTCGAAGGCCTCCACGCCTTCCTCCAGGTCGATAACGATGTTGACCGTGCGGGCGAAGAAGCGGAGGGCAATGTAGTCCTCGTAGTTATCGGTCTCTCGCCCGTGGGAGATCGCCTCGAGATCTGTCCGCCATGAGCCGTGGAGGAAGAGGGCATGATTGAAGTGCTCGCCGGGGTCCCTGTACAGCTGCGTGGCGAGCGGCCCCGCCTCGTAATACTCAACGTGTGCGATGTACGGTTGGTAGGAGTTGCGTTCCCACCCTCCGTATATCTCGCGTGTCTGCTGATTCTCCTGGGAAGTGCCGATCGCCCGCCGGTCGTACATCGGCCCTGCGTCCGCGCCGGCGGCGATGTCCGACACGTCGCTGCCCGCCTCTTCCAGCAACGCGCGGATGTGGTGCTCGGTCTCATCGTATGCGCCTTCGCCGAAGTGGGTGTACCGCACGATGCCGTTCGCATCTATAAGGTACTTCGCGGGCCAGAAGCGGTTGTTGTAGGAGCGCCATGTCCCGAAGTCGTTGTCCTGCGCGACGGGCCAGACGACGCTCAATTCTTCGTTCGCCGAGACAACGTTGTCCGTTATCTTTTCGAAGTCGAACTCCGGCGTGTGCACGCCCACCATCGTGAGGCCTCGGTCGCTGTACTTCTCATTCCACTCCCGCAGGTAGGGCATCGTGCGGATGCAGTTCACGCACGTGTAGGTCCAGAAGTCGATGAGGACGACCTCCCCGCGCAACTCTTCCATCTTCAACTCGCCGCTGTTGAGCCACTGCGATATGCCCTTGAACTCCGGCGCTGTGTCCCCGAGTGCTCCGCCGATGCGTCCGGTCGGCTCGAATCCCGGCAACCCGGGCGTGGGTTCCGCTTCGACGCCCGGCGCAGCAGCATCGGACGCCGCAGGCGCGGTGGTGGCCGTCGCTGCGGGTGGTGGGGTTGGTTCATCGGCGGGGGTCGCCCCTTCCTCTTCTCCGCACGCGGCCACGGCGGCAAGCAGCACCAGGAGCAATACACCAAGAGAGACACGGACGAACGAACTGGGACCCATCATGCGGCACCCTCCTCCCCATGTGCCCATGCCTTCCGCATGACACTCTCCCATTATATCCTCTACCGGCTCGACGCCCTGCCGTTATACTTCTGTGACGCACCGATTAGGAGCCTGTCCTTCCTGATGAGAGTTCCGCTTTCCTGGCTTGCCGAGTATGTCCCTCTGCGGATGCCTCCGGCGGAGTTGGCCCACCGCCTCACCATGGCCGGTCTGGAGACCACGTACGACCCCGGCCCCGGGGGAGGGTGGGAGAACGTAGTCGTCGGCTACGTCGTCGACGTTCGCCCGCACCCCAACGCCGACCGCCTGCGGCTGGCGGACGTGGACACCGGCGGCGAGACGGCCACAGTCGTGTGCGGCGCGCCGAACGTCGCGGCGGGGCAGAAGATCGCATTCGCCCGCGTGGGTGCAGTGCTCACGAGCGGGAAGACCGGAGAGACGATGGAACTGACCGCCGCGGTGATACGCGGCGTCGAGTCCGCGGGGATGGTCTGCTCGGAGCGTGAACTGGGGCTGAGCGACGAACACGAGGGCATCCTCGTCTTGCCGGACGAATGCCCGGTCGGCCAACCACTCTCGTCCGTGCTCCCATCGGCAGGCGCGCTGGAGGTGGAGGTCACCCCGAATCGGGGCGATTGCCTCTCCGTGCTCGGCATCGCGCATGAGACGGCCGCCATCACCGGCGAGCAGGTTGCCGAGCCGCCCGCCGCGTACGACGAGAACGGCGGCGCGATCGAGGACAGCGTGAGCATCGAGATCGCCGACCCGGCCCTCTGCTCCCGCTACACCTGCACGCTGGTACGCGGCGTACGCATCGGACCGTCGCCGGACTGGCTGCGCCAGTCCCTGCAGGACGCCGGGCATCGTTCAATCAACAACGTGGTGGACGTGACCAACTACGTGATGCTGGAGTATGGCCAGCCGCTGCACGCGTTCGACCTGGACGAAGTGCACGGCGCCAGGGTCATCGTCCGGCCCGCAGAGGACGGGGAACGCTTCGCGAGCCTCGACGGCCAGGAACACGAGCTGCGTGCGCCGATGCTGATGATCGCCGACCCGGAGCGTTCCATAGGGCTCGCGGGCGTGATGGGCGGAGCCAACTCCGAGATGACGGACGCCACCCGGAACGTGCTGCTGGAATCCGCCACGTTCAACGCCATCAACACACGGCGCACGTCCAACGCGCTCAAACTACGCACGGACGCCTCACTCCGGTTCGAGAAGGGGTTGAACCCTGAACTGGCTGAGCGGGCGGTGCGTCGCGCGACACGCCTCATTCTGGAGACGGCCGGAGGCGAGGCCGCGCAGGGTGTCTACGACGTCTTCCCCGACAGGAGCGACCCGCCCCGCATCCCGTTCTCCCACGAGAGCCTGCGACGCGTGCTGGGTGTGGACTTCCCCTCCGTGCAGGTGTCGGGAGTGCTCGCCTCGCTCGGCTTCACCGTCGAGCAGGGCGCCGACGGCACGATGGCCGTCACGCCTCCTTACTGGCGGACGGACGTGGGCATAGAAGAGGACGTGGTTGAGGAAGTCGCGCGGATCGTCGGCTATGACGTCGTTGAGGGCGAGCCGCTCGGCGGACGTGTGCCGGAGGCAATCCTGCAGCCGGAGCGGGAGCTACGGGAGGAGTTGCGGGACGCGCTCGTCTCGTTCGGACTCCAGGAGACCATCTTCCACACGCTCGTGAGCGGCGAGGACGCCGCGCTGCCGGACGGCGCTTCACCGCTCGGCACGGCGAACCCCATGAGCCAGGAACAGGCCTACCTGCGGACGTCGCTCCGTCCCGCCATCCTGCGCGGCGCAGCGGGCGCGATGCGTCTGCAGGGCGGCGCAGCCATGTTCGAGGTCGGACGCGTGTTCATCCCGCGAGACGGCGACCTGCCGGACGAGCGCGAGACGGCGGTTGCCGTCCTCGCAGGCCCGCGCGGGAGCGTGCTCTGGGAGCAGGACGCGGGAGCGCTCGGCTTCTTCGACGCAAAGGGCATCGTGGAAGGTGCGCTTGCGCGCGTGGGGCTGAGCGCCACGTTCGAACGGACGAGCGACCCGCTGCTCCACCCCGGACGCGCCGCTGCCGTGGTCGTCAACGGCCGGCAGGCCGGCATCGTCGGCGAGTTACGCCCGCAGTCCGTAGCGCAGTATGACATCCCCGCCGCTCAAGCGGCCTTCATAGAGCTGGACCTGCAACTCCTCGCGCTGCACGTCCCGACGATGCGCTCCTCGTTCGCACCGTTCTCCCGGTACCCCTCCGCCGTACGCGACCTCGCTCTTGTGCTGGACGCCGCCGTGCCGGCACGGCAGGCACAGGAGATCGTCGAGAGTGGTCCACTCGTCATCCGCGCGACGTTGTTCGACCTCTTCGAGGGTGACCCGCTCCCGGAAGGTAAGAAATCGCTCGCGTTCAAGGTCGAGTTCCAGTCGCAGACCAGAACGCTCGAAACAGCCGAAGTCAACGACGCCGTCGCCGCGATCGTCGCGCGCATGGAGCGCGAGACCGGCGCCGCACTCAGGGCATGACGCCATGACAGAGCACGGCCACCACCACGGACATGAGCACGAGCACGCCCATCAACACGGCGGGCACGAGTCGCACGCGCACGCTCAGCATGGCCACGACCATGAGCAGCGTCACAGTGCGCCACAGGCGCACGATGACCACGGACACGGGCATGACCACGGAGCTCACGCGCACCAGGAGCATGCCCACGCCCACCCGCGAACCGCCGACATGCTCAGCGTGGAGGACGCGCTCGAGCGCGTCCTGCGCCTCGTGCACGAACTGCCGGTCGAACGGGTCCCACTCCTCGACGCGGACGGGCTCACGCTCGCCGAAGATGTGCGCTCGCCCTTCGACATCCCGGCCCTGACAAACTCGGCGATGGACGGCTACGCGGTGCGCGCCGCGGACGTCGCCGGAGCGTCGGAGTCGTCGCCGGTCACGCTGGAGATCGTGGGGCAGGTGCAGGCCGGGCAGTTGTCCTCCGCGACCATGCGCGAGGGCGAGACCGTCCGCATCATGACCGGCGCGCCGACACCCGAGGGCGCGGACGCCATCGTCCCCTACGAGTTCACGGACGAGGTGGAGCGGCGCTCCACCGGCCTTGCGCTGAAGTACATCGCCATACGGCACGCTCCACACCTCGGCGACCACATGCGCCCCGCGGGAGAGGACGCCTCGAAAGGCGCGCTGATACTGGAGAAGGGCCGCGTGCTCGACCCGCCCGCCATCGGCCTGCTCGCCTCGTTCGGGTTCGCGGACGCCGCCGTCGTGCGCAGGCCCCGTGTCGCGGTGCTCGCGACAGGAGACGAGGTGCAGACGCCCGGCGAGGCGCTCCAACCCGGACGGCTGTTCGACAGCAACAGCTACGGGACAGCGGCGGCCTTGCGCCGCTGGGGAGCCGAGCCCGTGCTCCTCGGCATCGCCCGGGACAACATGGACGACCTCCGCGCGAAGATCCGGCAGGGACTCGAGGCGGACCTGCTCATCACGTCAGCCGGTGTGAGCGCGGGCGCGTTCGACATGGTGAAGGACACGCTCGCGGAACTGGGGAGCATCGATTTCTGGTCGGTGCGGATGCGCCCGGCCCGCCCCATCGCGTTCGGGCTGCTGCGCTCGCCGGATGGACGCGAGGTGCCGCACCTCGGCCTGCCGGGCAACCCGGTCAGCGCGTTGGTGGCGCTCGTGGAACTGGGCCGGCCCGCGCTCGCAAAGATGATGGGACGCGAACCGGAACCCTTGCCTACCGTGCGTGCCACGATGGACGACGACCTCTTGAACACCGACGAGCGCCGCGTGTACGCTCGTGTCACCGTCGAACGTCGCGAGGACGGACTGCACGCGCGCCTCACCGGCGGGCAAGGCTCCAACCTCCTCACGTCCATGGGGCTCGCCCAAGGGCTCGCCATCTGCCCGGAGGACATGCCCGTGCGACGGGCAGGCGAACGCGCGCCCGTACAGTTGCTGGACTGGCTGGACCACTCCGGCATCCTCACTGAACGGCTCGACATCAAGGAACATCACATAGACTGAGAGGCACCTGCATGACGACGAAGGCTCCGGCTGAAGCCACTTCCCAAGAGAACGACGACAACCCCAGTTACACCTTTAACCCTGAACTCATCGCGAGGCAGGGGCGCTCCGTGGGCGTCGTGCTGGGAGCGCGGCTGTGCGAGGCCGCCAGGGCGAAACTCAAGGGCGCTCCTGAAGAACTGTCCTACGCGGAACTGCACAAGCTCTTCAAAGCGCATTGCGCAGGGCAGGAGGGTTACCTCTCACCACAGCATCCCGTGCTGGAGACAGTGGTGCGGATACTGCTCGCAGCGCCGGAAGATGCCCTACCCCTCTCGGAGATATTCGAGCAGGTTTCCGAGCTGTGGCTCACATCCGCGTGGTCGCCGTCCCTCAATCCCGGCACGATGCGCCGTCTCCTGGACCACGCCGGAGCGCAAGGGATCGCTCGAGCCTGACCAGAACCCTCTGCGGAGACGCGTCCGGGCCGGTCTGCAGTCCCCCCGTTGCGGGGCCTCGCTCCGTGCTGCACATCGGGTCCACGCAAGGAAAGCGATTCCTGCCTGCCCTATGAGAATGAGTGAGTCCCCCGCTGGGGCGTGGGTTCCGGACGTCAGCGATGTCCCTCACGGCGTTCCGGAGGTGTGAGCGAAGAGAACCACGTTCGCTGAGGGGCGTACCCGATACGCTAGGCAGCGGCGGCGACCTGCGCCTTGGCCTGCTCCGCGAGCTGGCCGAACGCGTCAGGGTCTGCCATCGCCAAGTCGGCGAGCACCTTGCGGTCCAATTCCACGTTCGCCAGCTTCAGCCCGTGCATGAACTGCGAGTAGGAGACGCCGTTCTCGCGGGCGGCAGCCCCGATCCGCACGACCCACAGCCTGCGCATGTCGCCCTTGCGCTCCCGCCTGTGCGCGTAGGAGTAGGCCAGCGCATGGAGCATGGACTCGTGCGCCCGGCGGTAGAGAGCATGCCTCGTGCCCCGGTGTCCCTTGGTGAACTGGAGCACCTTCTTGTGTCTTCGGTGCGCGGTTACCCCGCGCTTCACGCGTGCCATCGTCTGAACTCCTACTTGTTGAGCGAGGGGACGAGCTTCATCACCCGCTTGCGGCTGCCTGAACTCGCCGTGACCGTGTCGCTGTACGTGCGGGTCACCGCGCGGGGCTTCTTCCGGCGCAGGTGGCTGGAATGCCGCTTCATGCGCAGCAGTTTGCCTGATCCGCTCACGCGGAAGCGCCGTGCCGCGCCCTTATGCGTCTTCATCTTCGGCATCTTCTTCGGTCTCCTTCGTTGCCACTGCTTCCGAACGGCCCGGCACCGTTTTGGCCGGAGCAAGCACGATGCTGATGAACCGCCCCTCCTGCTTGGGAGGCTGCTCCAACTTCGCGCTCTCCTTCACCGCCTCGTGCACCTGTTTCAGCAGACCCACGGACAGTTCCCGGTGGTCCAGCTCGCGCCCCCGGTGCATCACCGACACCTTCACCTTATTGCCCTCGTCCAGCAGCTTCACCACCAGGCGTTCCTTCGCCTCGATGTCATGCCGTCCGATGCGAGGGCGGAAGCGCACCTCACGGAGCCCCACGTTCTTGTGGGACCTGCGCATCTCGCGCTCTTTCGTTGACTGCAGGTAGCGGAACTTGCCGTAGTCCAGAAGCCGGCAGACCGGCGGGTCGGAGTTCGGCGCCACCTCTACCAGGTCCAGGTCGTGCTCACGCGCCAGAGCAAGAGCATCGGTGATAGTCATCACTCCGAACTGCTCGCCCCGCTCGTCGATGACCCGGACCTGCGGCACCCGGATGCGCTCGTTTACACGGTATTCCCTGGCTATCGCATTCCTTCCTAATCCATCAGAGTAAGAACGCCGCTTCACGCGGCGATTCAGCGACATAGCATACACTCCGCGCCTTGCAAGCGTAAAGGTGCGCATGGCGCAGGCATGCGATGGGACGGACGGCGGCCACTGAACGAAACTGGACGTGGAACTTATGGAAGGCAGGCGATGGTGAGGCTTATGCTGCTCGTACGCAGTCCGGCGCCGCACGGAGTGCCTCCGGTGCGCCGCCCGCGCTAGGAGGTCGGCCATGCTCGGAGCACGTCTCCTCTCCGTGTATCTCATGGTGGTGGGACTCGCTGTAGCGGTTCATTTCATCGCCGTGGCGTGGTATCACCCCGGCGGAGATGAGCCATATCCCCTCTGGGAGATCCTGGACTGGTTCATGGCGGTGGCCATCGTCATCGCGCTCATCAGCACATTCGTCCACAAACGACGGCACGACGCGGGCGACGAGACGAGCCTGATCGAACACATCTCCGTCAACTCCGTCTTCTACGGCACACTCGGCGTGGGCATCCTCTTCTTCTGGAATTGGTCGCACCTGCTGAGGGAGAGCGGAGACGCAGACTGGCTCATCTGGAACTTCATCGACGTCGCCCTCCCACTCCTGCTCATCGCTGCCGGACGGCGGCTGTGGCGAGCCTCAACATGAAACGAACGAGCAGCACTCCGCCCTTGGAACGTGTGCGAGCCCCTGAACGCACAGAGGAGATACGAACATGGCTATAGTGCTGAAACTGCTCTCCGCCTACACGGTGTTGGTGGCCCTGCTCGTGGCCGTCAAGTTTATCCTGGACATCGAACAACCCTCGTGGCCGGTCATGAACTGGCTCATGGCCGCGGGCGTTCTCGTCACCCTGGCCGGAGCGATCAACTGCAAACGGGCGCTGGAAGCGGAGAGCGGTGAGCCGGACCTGCGCCGCTTCCTGGATGTGAACGTGCCCTTCTACGCTGCCGTCGCCCTGCTCATCGCATTCGCTTTCCAGTGGTCATCGGAATTGAACGACCACGTCCAGTTGATCGCTGTCGTGAATGGCGAGGACACGCCCCTCGGCTCCATGTGGGCGTACATCGACACGGCGTACATCATCGTCACCGGCATGATCGGCGTGCGGATGTGGAACGGTCGCTGGCCGGTGCAGGGCTAGCGGCGCTCTGCCGCTCGTACAGAGCAGTCACGGGGGAATGCGCACGTCATGGCAACACGCCTGATCGCCCTCTACCTGATGCTGACGGCCATCGCGGTCGCCGTCTACTTCATCGCGGTCTCGTGGCAATATTCCGGCGCCGACCAGCCGTACCCCGTCGAGCCGTATCCCGAGTGGGAGGCGCTGCACTGGTTCATGGCGGCTGCCATCCTCGTCGCGCTCGCCGGCACGTTCGCCCGGAAGCTGCGGCTCGGCCCGGGCGACGGGGTCCGTGAGCACCTCTCCGTCAACGCGCTCTTCTACGCGCTGCTCGGAGTGGGGCTGATCTTCTTCCGCATCTGGCCGTCCCTGCTCAGGGGCGGCGAATACGACCTGTTCGTCTGGGGCTCCGTCAACATGGTCCTGCCGGTGGTCCTCGCCGCCGCCGGTCTACGGATGTGGCGGGCGGACGGCGCTCAGGAGCGTTAACCGATGCGGCTGTTCATAAGACTGCTCGCCGCGTACAACGTGCTCGTGG
>LXNJ01000973.1_pt1 | contig 18011 bp, 13 predicted proteins | sample 809081 | NCBI WGS metagenome assembly LXNJ01 (sample SAMN04870510, study PRJNA318959) | sponge metagenome | biome: sponge; feature: marine sponge reef; material: water | host: Petrosia ficiformis | place: Greece: Milos, Mediterranean Sea | collected 2013-05-29 | depth 5-7 m
GCACATCAACGGCCGCGCCGGCCTGGAGGGGACGATGCTCGGGCCGTCCATCTTCAGCGGCCGCGTGGCCGGCGGCTGGGCCGCCCAGGAGGCGGGCTGGGGCGACGGCTTCGTGGGGGTTCCCAACCGCGATTGACCGGTTGCGACGCCTTGTACGGGCGGTTTCCTTCCCGTCCGTGAACCCGCGGCAAAACAGGATCGGCAGGTCACCGACATGATGACGGAACCACACGTCGAGAAGGTTCGGGGTTACTGCGTGCTGTGCACCGCCCACTGCGCCACCGTGGCCACGGTGGAAGACGGGCGGGTGACCCGGCTGGACGCGGACCATGACCATCCCAACGGCGGCGCCATCTGCGTCAAGGGGAAGGCGGCCCCGGAGCTGGTCTACAACGGCGAACGCCTGGACTACCCGTTGCGCCGCACCAACCCCAAGGGCGCGGCAGACCCGGGCTGGGAACGGGTCGGCTGGGACGAGGCGCTGGACGACATCGCCGCGCGCCTGCTGAGCATCCGGGAGCGCTTCGGCGCCGAGGCCATCGCCATGGCCCGGGGGACCGCCAGCGGCACCTCCGTGGACGACGTCAGCCAGTGGTCGACGCGTCTGATCAACCGCATCGGCAGCCCCAACTCGGTTTCCACCACCCACGTCTGCAACTGGCACAAGGATACGGTGTTCAGCTACACGTTTGGCGTGCCGCAGCCGTCGCCGGACGTGCTTCACAGCGGCGCCTTCCTCCTGTGGGGCCACAACCCGAGCTCCACACAGCTCATGCTGGCCCAGGACGTGGTCACCGCGCGCAAGAGCGGCATGAAGGTCGTGGTGGTGGACCCGCGAAGGGTCGGCCTCGGTAGCCAGGCGGACGTGCTGCTCCAGGTACGGCCGGGCGCCGACGGGGCGCTGGCCCTGGCCCTCGTCCATGTCATGATCGAGGAAGGACGGTACGACGACGCCTTCGTCCGCGACTGGACCAACGGCCCGTTCCTGCTGCGCACGGACACCGGAGAGCCGTTGACCGAGGCGGACTTGGCGGCCGGGGGCAGTCCGGACCGCTACGTGGTCTGGGACGAGTCCTCGGAGCGGGCAGTGGCCTACGATCCGCATGCGCGGACCTGCACCGAAGACGGCGTGCACCCGGCGCTGTCCGGCACCGTGAGCGTGCCGGCCGGGGACGGCGCCGCGGTCTCGTGCGAGCCGGCGTTCGCCGCTCTTGCGCGGTTGGCCGCGTCCCACGCTCCGGAACGGTCCGAAAGCGTCACGCGTGTCCCCGCGGACCAGGTCCGCGAAGCCGCGCGTATCCTCAGCGACCACCGGCCCGTGAGCATGTTCATGTGGAACGGCATCGGCCAGCACACGAACGCGAGCCAGACCAGCCGGGCCATATCCATCCTGTACGCGTTGCTGGGAGACATCGATGCGCCTGGGGGCAACCTGATGCTGCCCATGGCGCCGTTTCGCGGGGTGGACGGCAAGGAGTTCCTCCCCGCCGCGGCGGCGGCCAGGCGCATCGGCCTCGACGAGAAGCCGCTGGGCCCGCCGGCGACCGCGGGCGCGTGTGCGGCCCACGACGTCTACAACGCCATCCTGGAGGACCGCCCGTATCCGGTCCGCGCCCTGATCAACCTGGGCTCCAATACCGTGCTCTCCAACGGCGACCCGGCACGCGGGCGCGAGGCCCTCTGCGCGCTGGAGCTCGGGGTGGCCACCGAACTGTTCATGACTCCGACGGCCCAGCTCTGCGACTACGTGCTGCCGGCCACGAGCTTCCTGGAGATGGAACACCTCTGCGGCGGTTTCCGCCACCGGGTGGATGCCCGCACCCACGTCCAGTACCGGCCCAAGGCCGTGGAGCCGCTGGCGGAGCGGCGGTCGGACACATGGGTGGTGTTCGAGCTGGCCAAACGCATGGGCTTCGCCGACGATTTCTGGGACGGCGACGTGGAGGCGGCCTATGCCCACCAGTTGGAACCCACCGGCATGACCCTGGACGAGCTCAGGGCGCACCCGGGGGGCGTGACCTTGGAGAGTCCCCGGCGCTACCGCAAGTATGCGGACACCGACGACGAGGGCCGGCCGAAGGGCTTCAACAACCCGTCCGGCCGGGTGGAGATCTATTCCCATCGGCTTGCGCAGCACGGGTTTGCGCCGCTGCCGGAATACCAGGAGCCGGCCCTGAGCCCCACGAGCCGGCCGGACCTTGCCGCGGAGTATCCTCTGGTCCTCACCAACGCCAAGTTCACGACCTTCATCCACAGCCAGCACCGGGCTCTTCCCAGTCTCCGCAAGGCGGCGCCGGAGCCCACCGCCGAGCTGCATCCGGACACGGCGCGGGAGCAGGGCATCGAGCACAAGCAATGGATGGTCGTGGAAAGCCCGAAGGGCGCCGTCAAGGTGCGGGCGAACCTCACCGCCCGGATCATCCCCGGCGTGGTCTGCCTGCAGCACGGCTGGTGGCAGCCGTGCCGGGAGCTCGAGCTGCCGGGTCATGATCCCTTCTCGGGGCTTGGAGCAAACCCCAACGGGCTGGTGGACGCGGAGCACCGCGACCCCATCAGCGGATCGCTGCCGCACCGGTCGTCCCTGTGCCGCGTGCGCCCGGCCGATGACGCTGACGTCCCAACAAACGTCATTCCCGCGAAAGCGGGAATCCAGGCGGAGGGCGGGCGCCAGACGTAGGCCGCCCCGTGCCCACCCCTGGATTCCCGCCCCACGGGAATGACAGAAAGAGGCGGAAATGGTTCCGCCGAGACTTTCCCGGAGGAGACGAATGGTTCTAGTCCTCAAGAATGAACAACTGGAAGATCTGGTCCCAATGACGGACGAGATCGACGCCATCGAACAGGCCTATCGGGAGATGGGCGAGGGCAGCGCGGTGAATTCACCCCGGGCCCGGCTGCGGGTGCAGGCGCCGGGGAAGAAGCCCGGCTTCCAGTACTACTTCAACAACATCATGGGCCTCGTGCCCGGGATGAAGTCGATGGGGCTCCGGATCGACTCGACCTTCTCCGACGAGGAGGAGGTGGCCGGCACCAAGCGGCGGATCTACCCCGGGGACTACGTCGGGCTCGTTTTCCTGTTCGACATGGAGGACTGCTCGCTTCTGTCCATTATGGACGACCACTTCATCTCCATCTTCCGGGTCGGCGCCACCAGCGGAGTGGCGGCCAAGTACCTGGCGCGGGCGGATGCCCGGGTCATGGGGCTGGTGGGTTCCGGAGAGCAGGCCAAGACGCAGCTACTGGCGGCCTGCGCCGTGCGCCAGCTCGACACGGTCAAGGTGTTCAGCCCCACCCGCGCCAACCGGGAGCGCTTCGCCGAGGAGATGACCGAGAAGGCCGGGGTGGAGATCGTGCCGGTGCACACGGCGGAAGAGGCCGTGCGCGGCAGCGACATCGTCACCGCCGCCACCAACACGGTGGACCCGGTCATCAACGGCGAGTGGCTCGAGAAGGGCGCGTTCGTCAACAGCATCGTGGGCGGCGACAGCTACCTGTCGCGCCACGAGCTGGACGACGCCGTCATCGAGCGCGCCGGCCTGATCGTGGTGGGTTTTCGCAGGCAGGTCTTTCTCGACAAGCAGGCGGAGCTGTTCCCCCGCATCGAGCGCGGCCTCATCAAGGAGGAGGACCTGCACGAACTGGGCGAACTCCTGACGGGCCAGTGCCGCGGCCGTGAGAACGACGACGAGATCATCGTCTTCAAGAACAACACCGGCATGGGCATCCAGTTCGCCGCCACCGCCCGGATCCTCTACGAGGCCGCCCGCAAGAAGGGCATCGGCACCGAGCTCCCGTCCGAGCTGTTCGTCACCGACCGCAAGGGCAAGACCTACTCGCCGTAGTTCCGTCGGTCAGGTCGAACTGACGACTTCATCGCATACCCTCGAGTCGAACCGTCAGCCGAGGACGCCGCCGGCCGGAAGCGCCGCGGGCTTCACTGGCCGCCGGATGAGCAGCGTGACTCCCGAGCACAGGATCTGCACGGCGATGAAGAGGATCAGGGACAGGTCGTAGCTGCCGGTGTAGTCGTAGGGGTAGCCGAAGGCGAGGCCGCCGGTGGCGGCGCAGAGCAGGAGGATCGGCACGCTGAGGCTCCGGACCGTGCCGAGGGTTATGCGGCCGAAGTAGTTTGCCCACATGACCTCTTGAAGGACCTGTGCACCGCCGAGGCCGGCCCCGTAGAGGAAGAAGGCTACATAGAGCCAACGCAACTCGGTGGTCTGCAGGGCGAGGACGAGCCCCGAGGCTTGTATCACGAACATCAGCGCCGTGGCCTTGCGGACGCTGACCCGTTCCCCGATGAACCCCCACAGAAGGCCCGATCCGAGCTGGGTCGCGGCGGTGACCGTCTGCACGGAGCCCGCCCAGACCGGCGAGTAGCCCATGTCGGAAATGAACGGGACCAGGTGGAGGTTGAAACCCGCCACCCCCATGTCCACGGTGCTGAAGATGAAGGTGATGAGCCAGAAGGTCGACGTGCGCGTGGCTTCGCGCCGGGTCCAGCTCACGTCGGCGAGCACCGGAGTGCCGCCGGGCCGGTCCGAGTCCTGGGATCCGTAAGGCTCGGGGGCGCCGTCAGGGTGAAGCCCGAGGTCCTCCGGGCTCCGCCGCATCCACACCGCCGCCGGGATCAGGATGAGGAAGATCACCAGGCACCCGAACAGGATCCACACGTAACGCCAGCCGATGGCGGTCAGGAGCACCGCGGCCACCAGGGCAATGGCGGTCTTGGAGATGCCCTGTCCCAGGTGCGCGATGGCCACGGCCCGGCCGCGCTTCTTCACGAACCAGCGGGAGATGGTGACGTTGACCACGAAGTAGCACACCAGGGCGTGGCCGATGGACACCGGGCCCACCCGTATCAGCGCGAATTCCCAGAAGTTTCGGGCGTATCCCAGCAGCAGGAACCCGGCGATGGAGATGGCCGCGCCGATGACCATGAGCCAGCGGGCGCCGTAGCGATCCAGCAGGGAGCCGATCCACGGCGCCACGCCGGCGTAGCTCACCAGTTCCATGGCGCGCATGAGCGAGAACCTGCCCCGGGAGACGCCGAAATCGGCGGTGATGGACTTCATCAGCACCCCGAGGGTGCTGGAAAGGTAGAAGGGGCACGCGAGCTGCACCACGAAGCCGGTGCCGACGATGTACCAGCCGTAGAACAGCCTGGGTCTTGTGGATTTCTGCATCGTTTCCAGCGGGCGGTTCGATTACCGGGACGCTTCGGGCGTTGCCGGGTGCCGCGGCCTCCGTATCGTCAGCGTCAGCGCGGATGAAATCAGCAGCATGGTCATGAACAGGAAGAGCGAGATCCGGTAGGACCCGGTGTAGTCGTACACGAAACCGAAGAACGGCGGCCCGCAGACCCCGCACAACAGCACGATCTGCAGGGCCGCGCCGCGGACGGTGCCGAGGGAGATACGGCCGAAATAGTCGGCCCACATGACCTCTTCCAGCACCTGGGCGCCGCCGAGCCCCAGCCCGTAGAAGAAGAACCCGAGGTAGATGGTCGGGAGGTCCTGCGCGTTCGCCGCCACGTACAGCCCGGCGGCTTCCACGAGAAACAGGAACGAGATGACCTTGCGGACGCTGACGCGCTCGCCGACGAAGCCCCACAACAGCCCCGAGGTCGCTTGCGTCCCGGCGATGACGGTCATGGTCAGGGCGGCCGGAAAACCGCCGAATCCCAGGTCCGAAACGTAGGAGACCACGTGAAGGTTGAGGCCGGTGATGCCGATGTCCACCATGCCGAATGCCAGGATGATCAGCCAGAAAGTGGACGTGCGCCGCACTTCCTTTCGGGTCCAGCGGACGTCGGGCTCCGGTTGGTCCTCCGTCGTCGCCGTCCGGCTCTGCCCGTCGACCGGCTCGCGGGCGGCGTCCCCGTCCGGATGGAGCCCCATGTCCTCCGGGCTCCGTCGCATGAAGATGGCCACCGGGATCACCGCCAGCGCCACCACCAGCACGCCGAACAGGGTCCACACCTGGCGCCATGCGATGAACGTCAGCAGCCAGCCCACCACCGCGGAGATGGCCACCTTGGCGACGCCGTGCCCGAGGTGGGAGATGGCCACGGCCCGGCCCCGCATCCTGACGAACCATCGGGCCACCGTGACGTTCACCACGAAGTAGCAGACCAGCGCATGACCCACGGCCATCAGGGTTACGCGCACGGACGCGAACTGCCAGAAGGAGGACACCCACCCCAGCAACAGAAACCCGACGGCCGAAAGGATCGCGCCCGCGACCATCATGCCGCGCGGGCCGTACTGGTCCAGCTTGGTCCCCACCCAGGGAGCCATGAGGGCGTACAGGAGATGCTCACCGGATCGCAGCAGCGAGAAGATGCCCCTGGACACCCCGAGATCGGCGGTGACGGGCTTGAGAAAGACGCTGAGGGTGCTGGAGAGGAAGAAGGCGCAGGAGATGTTGGCCAGAAAGGCGGCGCCGACGATGTACCAGCCGTAGAAGATCCCCGGGCTTCCGGAACGGTGGGTGGAATCAGGGGTCACGGCGGTCCTGGGCGTCGAAGACGGGCGGTCGGCTCATGCTTCTCTCCTCCGGCAACGGGTGCGGTGCGCGCGGGCTGGGTGCGTTCAGGAAGACTACTTAAGTAGGCAATCGCTCGGTCCGAGTCAATCCAGTGTCCTGTCCGGAGCCGGCCACAGCCGCCGGTCGAACCGGCGCATCCAGTCGAGCCCGGTGATCCACACCGCCAGCACGGAGACCAGAAGCAGCGAATTGGCCACGGTGAACGACACGTAGTAGCTGCCGGTGAGATCGTGCAGCGCTCCTCCCAGCCAGGCGCCCAGGCCGCCGCCGACGCCCACGCTCATGACCGAGAACCCGAAGATGGTGCCGAAGCCCCTGCCGGCGAAGATGTCGGCGGTTATGGCCGACAGGATCACGGCGCGGGAGCCGAAGGCGATGCCGAAGCCGCCGACGTAGACGTACAGCAGCCAGGGCTGCGAGGTGTCCGTGGCCAGGGTGAGGGCCAGGACCCCGACCGCCGCGCAGGCGATGTTGAGGGTGTAGGCCGTCGTCTTGGTGAAGGCGTCGGCGATGTAGCCGAAGGCCACGCGTCCGCCGGCGCTGACGAACGCCATGACGCCGAAGACCCCGGCGGCCCAGATGTGGCTGTAACCGATATCCACCACGTGGGCGACCTGATGGGTGACGATCAGCATGGTGCCCACCGACCCCAGCATCCGGGAGATGAACACGCTCCAGAACTGTATGCTCCTCAACGCCAGGGACGCCGACCATTCCCCGGCCCCGGCGCCGCCCTTGGCGCCCGCCGGCTCGCGTGCGCTTTGCGGGCTGGGCCGGTAGGTGTTCCACACCAGGGGTATGATGAAAATGAGGATTGCCGCGGCCAGCGCCTGGAACACCCGCGGCCAGCCCCACAGGGAGATCAGCCCCTGACAGAGGGGCGAGAGGATCAGGGTGCCCACCCCCACCGCGCCGTAGACGATGCCCAGGACGAGACCCCGGCGGGAAGGGAACCACTCCGACACCACCACCACGTGGGGGATCACCCCGCCGGCCGCGAACCCCATCGACACCACCACCCCGAAGTAGAGATAGAGCTCCCACGCCGTGCTGACCTGGCTGCACAGGAGCAGGCCGGCGGCCAGGACCACGCTGCCCGCCATCACGACCCGCCGCGGCCCCAGGCGGTCGGTGAGCCGTCCGATGAAGGGCGATACGAGGGCGTCGGTCACCAGGTTCGCCGTCTGGAGCCCGGCGGTGACCGCGCGGCTCCAGTGGAAGGTGTCGAGGAGCGCCACGAAGAAGACCCCGAAGGAGGTGTGAAGGCCGCGAACGAAGCCGAAGGTCAGGGAAGCGGTCCCGGCGATGACCCACGGCCGGTTGGTTTGGCGCGTCATGCGGACTCCGGTTGGTGAACGTCGCCCGGAAGGTGGAGCTTGCGCGGGGGGCGCACGGCCAGGACGAGGAACGCCGACAGCAGCAAGGCGCCGATAAAGACGCTGAACGACAGGAAATAGCTGCCGGTGTAGTCGTGGAAGAAGCCGAAGAAGGGCGGGCCGACGGTCGTGCCTATCCGGGTGATCATGATGCCCAGATTGCGCACCCGGCCCAGGGAGACGCGGCCGAAGTAGTTGGCCCACAGCAGCTCGCGAATCACCAGGATCCCGCCCAGGCCGAAACCGTAGATGATGAAACCAAGGTAGACCGAGCCCAGCCCCAGGGACGCAAGGGCCAGCGCCAGGCCGCAAACCTGCAGGAGGAACTGGGCGGCGGCCGCCTTGCGCACGTCGATATGCTCGCCCACCACTCCCCAGATGAGGTTGCCGGCCAGTTGTGTCAGGGACATCGCCCCCATTACGGTGGCGGCGACCTCGGGCGAATAGCCGATGTCCGTAATGTAGGGATAGATGTGCAGGTTCAACCCGATGATCCCGAACGTGACGGTGCCGTAGGTGACGACCAGCAGCCAGAACGTGCCGGTGTGGACGGCCTCCCTTCGCGTCCATGTGATTTCGGCCGCGGGCGCCTGGTGGGCTTCCTGTTCCGGAGTCTTGCCCGGGAAGGGCTGATGAGACGCCGGCGCGCCGTCCGGTTGCAGGCCCATATCCTCCGGGCTCCGCCGGACCACCAGGAAGGCCGGCAGCACCACCATGGCCAGGGTCAACAGGCCGAACACCATCCAGGTGTTGCGCCACCCCACCAGCGCGAAGAGCCACACGGCGAGCAGGGGCATGGTCGCCTTGGCGAGACCGTTTCCGGTGTTGGCGATGGAGATGGCGCGGCCCCGCTTGCGGACGAACCAGCGCGAGATCATGACGTTGACCACCATGTAGCTCATGAGCGTGTCGCCCACGGTGACGGGGAGCCATCGTATGAACATGAACTGCCAGAACTCCTCGATCTGGCTGAGCAGGATGAAGCCGGTCCCTCCCACCAGCGCCCCGGTCACGATGAGCCATCGGGCTCCGTAACTGTCGATGAGGGGTCCTACCAGGGCCGCTATCACCGAGGAGAACATGACCTCGCCGCTGCGGATGAACGAGAAGACTCCCCGGGAAATGCCGAACTCGGCCGTGAGCGGTTTCAGAAAGATGCTGAGGGTGCTGGATAGCGCGAAGGACGAGCCCAGGTAGCAGATGAAGCCGACGCCGACGATGTACCAGCCGTAGAAGATCTTGCGGGTCACTATATCGAGTTGGTTTACTGGTGCGTCGCGGGAATGGCAACCATTACGGCGGCACCCCGCTGTTCCGAAACGTTGCGTTTTTCGGAATAAAACTTCGAGAAATGAGATTATTCGTCCGCGTGGCCCGAAAGAAATCCTTGACAGAGTGCGGCTGGGACCTTAAATTTTTCTTAGTGAAAGAAGGGTTGAAAAGGAGGCGCGGGAACCGGTTTCAGTCTAATGGAACGGCGGTAACAGCGATGAGGGAAGATACGAAAGTTTCAGTTCTTGCGGCCCAGGACAAGGAGCCCGGCGACAGCCCTGCTCGGGAGCGTGCAATGGCCGATGCATTCGATGCCGTGACGTTGTTCGATGCCGACGGCGTGGACGCGGACCTGTATACCGACACGGTCCAGCGCAAGACGCCGCTGGAGCCCGAGAAGCAGCTGCTTCTCGCCATCCTCGAGGATGCCCTCGCCTGTTACCGAAAGAACATCTTTGCCCGCACCGCCAAGAAGCGGACGGCCTATCGGGACGCGGAGGAATGGATCTTCGCCACCGACGATGAGCGTTTCCTGGGCTTCGAGTCCGTTTGCGGAGCGCTGGGAATAGAGCCCAGCTACCTGCGGCGGGGCCTGGTGGAGTGGAAGAGGCGCAAGGTCAAGACCAACGCCCCGGCCGAAGCGGCGTAGGGACGGGTTTCGAACCTGCCGCAGCCCGCATTTCGCCATTCAGGGGGGGTGAGGCCCGCCCTAGTGTCCTGTCCGGTTAATTCGCACCATAAGATGCGCCGGATTTTTCGTTTTCGGCAAGGCGCGATGACGAGCAGTGGCGGTTAACCACGCGAGGAAGAGCAACGCAGCCGACGGCGAAAAAGACAAGCAGATTGTGGTGTGAATTAACCGGACAGGACACTAGCTACCGGTTGGATTTCTTGAACTCCGTCCGCAGCTCGGACGCAAGCCGCCCGAGGCGGTAGGTCTTCCAGTCGATGAATCTCGCGTAGCCCGCCAGCCGCGGGTGCACCGCCGCAATCTGACGCCACATCTCCTGCGTGATCGAGCGGTAGTCGGGATGCCCTTGCGGCATCGTCCGCAACTCGCCGATGTGCACCGCCTCCCGCAGGTTCATCTTCATGTACCATCGCGTGCGATAGGCGAACGGCACCACGTACTGCGCCTCCCGCGGATGGTCTCCCCGGATCCGTTCATGGAGTTCGGCGGCGCGGTCCATGCAGCGGCGGTACTCGCCGTCGAATCCCGCCTCGGCGATCTCCGGCGGGGTGTCGTAGCCGTGGGCCGTGGTGAAGTCCTGCCGTTCCTGGCTCAGCAGGCGATGCCGCTGGAGGTCGCGATAGGCGCCGAGGTTGCCGATGATGTCGAAGGTGTAATAGACCTGCTCCAGCGCGCGCCCGGGCTTCTCGCGCCGGTGCCGCCGGCCCTTCATGTAGGCGTCGAGCACCGCCTGTTTCCGTTCATCCGGCAGCCGCGCCGCCAACTCCCGCAACTGTGGCAGCGGGTGCGTCGCGTGGGGATACAGGACGGCGGCGATGATCCGCTCTTCCGCCTGCCCGTCGTGATCCACCAACGTCACGCTGGGGCCTTCCCGCACCGGTTCGGTCACCAACTCCTCCGCCAGCGCGCGGGTGCGGCTGAACGTCTCCGACAGGTACGGGCTCCGCTGAGCCCGCTTCACGAACGAGGGGATCAGCGTGTCCAGCTCCCGGCGCATGGCGCCGCCGAGGTCGCGGAGCTCCGCGAGGTCGCTGGAATGGCATTTGGACAACAGGTACTCGAAGGCCTGTCCCACTCCGAACAGCCCGACGTTGGTGCGGGTCGCCGCCGGCAGATAGCCCCGCAGGATGTCGCAGGCATGGGCCCGTACCGTGGACCGGTACGCGGTCTCCGCCCAGCGGGCGAGCTTCTCGTCCTTGCGGGCTTCGGCGTAGGTGACGGCGTCGCCGGTTCCGGGGTGCCGCAGTTCCGTTTCCTCCAGCGGAACGGACTTCCGGACGTGCTCGATCATGGGTTCCATCTGCCGCGAGTAGGTGTCGAACAGGAGCTCCATGAGCTCCAGGTAGGCCTCGCCGTGTCTCGACCGGGCAAGGGTCGGCTCGATGAAGAACAGGTGCCGGCCGGAGGCGTCCTTCCGGTCGAAGCGCACGTAACGGGTGGACTTCTCCAGCGGCGCCATGCCGATCCGCGCGTCCTCGAGGGCCTTGGCGGCCACGTTGGAGATGTCCTCGCAGGCCACGTGGGCGCCCCCGAGCTGGGCCACCGAGTCGTCGCCGTATCCGATGAGCACCCGTTCGTAGAAGGCCCGGGCCCGGCGCACCGCGGGGTCGTCGCGGCCGGCCGCTGCCGGGGTGTCCAGGGCGGCGGAGAGGTCCTCGTCACGGAGAAACTCGTCGAGGAACGTGCGCCGGAGGTCCTTGGCCGACCGGCTGTAGCGCGAGAAGAGCGCTCCGGCCACCTCTTGCGGCAGCCTGAGGCCGAAGACCGGCCGATCCACGTTGGTGAAGAACCGCGCGAGTCGCTCGCGTTCCGCCGGAGTGAAGTTTTCCATGGGGATTCCGGAGATTATCGGTTGGCGAGGGAAAAATCCAATCGAAAGCGTTGATACGCGTTGTATCCTGCCTGACTCATCTGGCAAACTTGTTCAAGGAGAGTCGCGAAAACCGGCCATCAAAGGAGTCCATTGTCCATGAGCGACGTCAATCTCGACGAGTTGTGCATCAACACGATCCGTACCCTCTCCATCGACGGGGTCCAGCAGGCCAACTCCGGCCACCCGGGCACGCCCATGGCCATGGCGCCGGTGGCGTATTGCCTGTGGCAGCGTTTTCTGCGGTTCGATCCCGACGATCCCATCTGGCCCAACCGGGACCGGTTCGTGCTGTCCGCGGGGCACGCGTCCATGCTGCTGTACTCGATGCTCCACCTGACCGGCGTCAAGGCCGTCAGCAAGGACTATGAGACGCTGGGTTCCCTGTCCGTGCCGCTGGAAGCCTTGAAGCAGTTCCGTCAGCTCGACAGCCGCTGTCCCGGCCACCCCGAGTACCGCTGGACCTCTGGAGTGGAGACCACCACCGGGCCCCTGGGGCAGGGGGTCGCCACCAGCGTGGGCATGGCCATCGCCGGGAGCTGGATGGCCAGCCGCTACAACCAGCCCGGCTTCGAGGATCTCGTCGACTTCGACGTGTACGCGCTGTGCGGCGACGGCTGCATGATGGAAGGCGTGTGCAACGAGGCGGCGTCGCTCGCGGGGCACCTGAAGCTGTCCAAGCTTTGCTGGATCTACGACAACAACCGCATCACCATCGAGGGCCACACCGCGCTTGCCTTCTCCGACGACGTCGCCACCCGTTTCCTGGGCTACGGATGGAACGTGGTCCGGGTCGGCGACGCCAATGACCTGGAGATGCTGGAGCGGGCCTTCCGCACGTTCCAGAACACCACGGACCGGCCGACCCTGGTGATCGTGGACAGCCACATCGGCTACGGCTCGCCCAACAAGCAGGACACCAGCGGCGCCCACGGCGAGCCCTTGGGGGTGGAGGAAGTCAAGCTCACCAAGAAGCGCTACGGCTGGCCGGAGGACGCGTGGTTCCACGTCCCCGACGGCGTGCGGGAGCATTTCGGGCAAGGCATGGGGGACCGCGGCAAGTCCCTGCGCGATGCGTGGTTCGACCGCCTCGATGACTATCGGGCACGGTACCCGGAACTCGCCGACGAGCTCTACCGGATGCAGCACCGCCAGCTTCCCGATGGGTGGGACCGGGACCTGCCCGAGTTTCCCGCGGACCCCAAGGGACTGTCGGGCCGCGACGCCTCCGGCAAGGTGCTGAACGCGCTGGCGGGGAACGTCCCATGGCTCATGGGCGGCGCGGCGGACCTGGCGCCCTCCACCAAGACCCGTCTGACCTTCGAGGGGGCCGGCGACTTCTCGGCGGAGACCCCGGCCGGGCGCAACCTCCATTTCGGCGTGCGGGAGCACGCCATGGCCTCGGTCCTGAACGGCATGGCGCTGGTGAAGGTGCGCGCCTACGGGTCCGGCTTCCTGATCTTCAGCGACTACGCCCGGGGCGCCATCCGCTTGAGCGCCCTCATGGAGTTGCCGGTGGTCCACATCTTCACCCATGACTCCATCGGGGTAGGGGAGGACGGGCCGACGCACCAGCCGGTGGAGCACCTGGCCTCGCTGCGCGCGGTGCCGGGCCTGATGGTGATCCGCCCGGCGGACGCCAACGAGGTCACGGCCGCCTGGAAGCTGGTCATGGAGGCGCACCACGAGCCGGCGGTGCTGGTGGTGACGCGCCAGGCGCTGCCGACCCTGGACCGCGCCCGCTACGCCTCGGCGGACGGCGTCGCCAGGGGCGCCTACGTGCTGGCGGACGCGCCGGACGGCAGGCCCGACGTCCTGCTGCTCGCCACCGGTAGCGAGGTGTCGTTGTGCGTGGAGGCCCACGAGGCGCTGGCGGCGGAGGGGATCAAGGCGCGGGTGGTGAGCATGCCCTGCTGGGAGCTGTTCGACGATCAGGACGAGAGCTACCGGAACAGCGTGATCCCGCCGGAGGTGACGGCCCGGGTGTCGGTGGAGCAGGCCTCGGTGTTCGGCTGGACCAAGTACACCGGCATCGACGGACACCAGATCGGTATGCGGTCCTTCGGCGCGTCGGCGCCGCTCAAGGACCTGCAGAAGAAGTTCGGCTTTACCGCCGACGACGTGGTCGCGGCGGCCAGGGAGCAGATCGGCCGGGCGCGGTAGCGGCGGGGCGGCGGACCCGTCCCGGCAGGGAGCGTGGAGGCAACATGAACCCATTGAAGGACCTGAACGAGTTCGGGCAGTCCGTGTGGCTGGACTTCATCCAGCGGAAGCTTCTCACCGGCGGCGAACTGAAGCGCCTGGTGGAAGAGGACGGACTCAAGGGCGTCACGTCCAATCCGGCCATCTTCGAGAAGGCCATCGCCGACAGCGACGACTACGACGACGTCATCGCGGAGATGGGCGGCGACGGGTCGGCGGACCCCAAGGGGGTGTACGAGGCCATCGCCACCCGCGACATCCAGGACGCGGCGGACGTGTTGCGGCCGGTGTACGACGAGACCGGGCGGCGTGACGGATACGTCAGCCTGGAAGTGTCCCCTTATCTGGCCCACGACACCGAGGGGACCGTGGCGGAGGCGCGGCGGCTGTGGAACACCGTTTCGCGGGACAACCTGCTGATCAAGGTGCCCGGCACGCCCGCGGGGGTGCCGGCCATCGAGCAGTTGATCGGGGAGGGCATCAGCGTCAACGTGACCTTGCTGTTCGCAAGGGAAGCCTACGAGCAGGTGGCTCAGGCCTACATCCGGGGGCTGGCCAAGGCGGCCGCCGACGGGCTGGACGTGGGCCGCATCGCCAGCGTGGCGAGCTTCTTCATCTCCCGCATCGACAGTTTGGTGGACGGGACCCTCGACAAGCGGTTGGAGAACGCGGACGGCGAAGCCGAGAAGGAGCGCCTGCGGGCGTTGAAGGGCAAGGTCGCCATCGCCAACGCCAAGCTCACCTACAAGCGCTACAAGGAGATCATGCAGGGCGAGGGCTGGCAGGCGCTGGCAGGCAAGGGGGCCCGGCCCCAGCGGCTCCTGTGGGCCAGCACCAGCACCAAGAACCCCGACTACCCGGACGTCCTGTACGTCGACGAGCTCATCGGCGAGGACACGGTGAACACCATTCCGCCGGCCACGCTGGATGCGTTCCGCGATCACGGGAAGATTCGCAAGAGCCTTGAAGAGGACGTCGAAGACGCGGCAGCGACCATGGATGGCCTGGAGCGTGCGGGCGTGTCGATGAGGGAAATCACCGACAAGCTGCTGGAGGACGGGGTCCGGCTCTTTTCCGAGGCCTTCGACAAGCTGCTCGCGGCCGTGGAGGAGGAATGCCGGAAGGCGGCGGACCATGGCCAGGCAGGTTAAGATTCTTCCTTCCATTCTCTCCGCGGACTTCTGCATTCTCGGACAGCAGATCGCCGAGGTGGACGAAGCGGGAGCGGATGCGATTCACGTGGACGTCATGGACGGCCGCTTCGTGCCCAACATCACCATCGGCCCGCTCCTGGTGGAGGCCGCCCGCCGCAGCACCACGCTGCCGCTGGACGTGCACCTGATGATCGTGGAACCGGAGCGCTACCTGGAGGACTTCGCCAAGGCCGGAGCCGACACCCTCCTGGTCCACCAGGAGGCGTGCCCGCACCTCCATCGCACGGTGCAGCAGATCAGGTCGCTGGGCAGCAAGGCCGGAGTGGTGCTCAATCCCGCCACGCCGCTGGCGACACTGGAGGACATCCTGCCGGACCTGGACCAGGTCCTCATCATGAGCGTGAACCCCGGGTTCGGCGGCCAGAGCTTCATCGAGGGCAGCGTGGACAAGGTGCGCCGCCTCAAGCGCATGCTGGACGAGCGGGGTCTGGAAACCGCCATCGAGATCGACGGCGGGGTGGGTCCGGACAATGCCGCCCGGGTCGTCGCGGCGGGCGCCACGCTGCTGGTGGCCGGGTCATCGGTCTACAAGGCGCCCGGCGGCGCCGCCCAAGGCGTCCGGCGGCTACGGGCCAGCATTCCTTCCGCGCCATAGGGCGGTCCACCGACCGACCGGCGGGGCGCCTTCCCCGCTTACCGCATGGGCAGGGTCACGTCGTGCCGTTGCGTCGTTCCCGGGCTCACCACCACCCGCTGCTCTACCTCGCCCAGTCGCTCGTGCCAGAACCGCACATCGTAGGTTCCCGGCGGGATCCCGTCGATGGCGTAGCGGCCGCGGGAGCCGGTCACCGCGAAGAACCGGTTCGGCGTCACCACGATGTAGGCGCTCATCCAGGCGTGGTGCAGCTCGCAGATGATCCGTACGAGGCCGGGCTGCCGGAGTGTCCTCGTCACCCGGCGCCAGCGGGGGATCCCGTCGTTGAACAGGGTCCGGGCTCCGATCCGGGCGTGAGCGTCGTGGAGGATGACGTCGCTGTTCAGGAGCAGCAGGTTGCTGCCCACGGGGGCGGCCTGGACGTGGGGCGCGAACCGGCAGCCGATGTTGTCGAGCTGGAGGTTCCGGGGTTGCCCCGTCCGCCCGTCGAGGCCCGGCCCTCGCAGGGTGACGACGACGTTTTTCAAGGCGCCCCCGGAAGCCGCCACCAGGCTCTGGTCGGGCACCAGGGAGCCGCAGAAGGCCTGCTCCTTGTGGACCCGCAAGACGCCGGGAGGAGGCGGCGGGCCGGAAAGGCGTACGGTCCCGGCAAGGGTCCCGGTCGTGTAGGGAAGGGGACGCGATGCGGCGATTCGGCCGCCGGGCTGCCCCGCGGCGTCGCCGGCGACGAACCAGAGAGCGGCCAGCACCAGAGCTGCGGCGAGCGCCCGGCGAGGTCTCGGATCAACCTCGGGCCGGCGCGCCGCCGGTTTCGAAAAAACAAAATCGGGAAGGCCCTTGCGGACCTTCCCGATTCGGATGAAGTTGGCTGTCGTGTTCATGTTTCCGGGCAGTCCTCTGGGAGAACCGTCCCGGAGCGGCGCACGCGCCGGCGGTTCTAGTGGGCCGACTCCTGGACGTTCAGGTTCACCAGCTCCGTGGCCGCCTGATCCTCCGCCAGCATGCCCCAACTCTTGATCCAGGCGGCGGTACGCTCCAGTTCGTCGGCCGGGATCGGCGCCGGATCCACCACCACGATGCGGCTCTCGCGAAGCTCGTCCGCGCGCAGGGCGGCGATCTCCGGGTCGTCGCTGTGGTAGTCGATGAAGTACTGCATGTACTTCTTCTTGTCGGCGTTGACGCGGCGCACGGCCTCGCGTACGGCCCGGTTGAACATGCCGTAGGTTTCCGCGTCCACGTTCTCGGACGCCACCTCGGTGCCGTGGAGGGAAGCGGCCACGACGATGCGGCAGCCTTTCTTCTCCGCCAGCGTGAGATACGGCTCGGTCAGTGGCGTGGACTCGATCTCACCCTTCATCACCGAGTCCAGGCGGTAGCGGGAACCGCGGGGCGCCTGGCAGAGATTGATCGCGTCACGGGTGAGGAAGCCCTCGAGCATGTGGAGGGTCAGGTAGTGGGTGCCGAAATAAAAGGGCACGCCCACCAGCTTGTGGGCGAGCTGCTGGGCCGTGTAGACCTCCGAGTCGGGCCGTACCACGAGTCCGGCGTAGGCGATGATGGAGCGCCGGCCGATCTGCCGTCCGGTGTCGACGCTGGAGTCCTGCACCCGGCAGTAGTTGCCCCACTCGCAGGCGTTGTACATGTCGGCCTTGCCCTGCTCGAACAGCATGCCGTGGCTGGCGTGCGGGTTCGCGTCCTTGGGGTCGGTCACGTCGGTATGGGTGTTCTTGTCGCCGGGGCCGCGGTCGGCAAACTCGATCTCGAGCCCTTCCTTCTCGAAGAGTCCCTCGTTGTATGCGACCAGCTCGCACAGACCCTGGAACGGCGCGGTGCTCTCAAGAACCAGCTTCTTCATCTTGCTCTCCTTTGGAATGTTTTTGCGTACCGGAGGGGGCGTGGCGAACGCCGGCCCAGTTGTGAATCCCTAACACAAATCCCGACCGGTTTGCAACGGCATCCCGTATCGGTCCGGAAGGCGGAAAACCCCGATCTTGTCTCCCCGCCCGGCTTCGTGCCACACTGCCACCGTGCCGCAATCCTCGTCCACACGCTCCGATCCTGCCGCCGGTGACTCCGGACAGCCCCGCTCTCTCAAGGACGTCAAACAGTCCCGGGTGTCCTTCGGCGCGCTCCGGCAACCGCACTTCCGCGCCTACTTCTCCTACACCATGCTGGCCATGATGGCCGACAACATCGAGCACGTGATCAGCTACTGGGTGATCTACGACCTGTTCAAGTGGGA
>LXNJ01000974.1_pt1 | contig 17987 bp, 9 predicted proteins | sample 809081 | NCBI WGS metagenome assembly LXNJ01 (sample SAMN04870510, study PRJNA318959) | sponge metagenome | biome: sponge; feature: marine sponge reef; material: water | host: Petrosia ficiformis | place: Greece: Milos, Mediterranean Sea | collected 2013-05-29 | depth 5-7 m
GTCAGGTCGGCCTGGGACGCTTTGTCCGACGGATCCAGCGCCAGGACGCGCTTCAGCGCCCGCCGCGCCGCTTCGGTTTTTCCCGCCCGCTCGTAGAGCGCGGCAAGCGACCGGTGCGCCGGGGCCATGCGCGGGTCCCGCCGGATCGCCTCTTCGAATGCGGCCGTGGCCTGCCGCCACCGCCGTTGGCGCTCGAGGACCGCGCCCAGGGCCAGGAAGTGCCGGGGCGACGGCGCGAGCCGGACCACCCGTTGCATCGCCCGTGCGGCAATTCCCAGGTCCCCTGTTTCGGCGGCCGCCATGGCCAGCCGGACGTGCGCGCCTGTAAACGTGCTGTCCCGCGCCGCGGCCCGGCCAAACGCGGCGGCGGCATCCCTGGTCCGCCCCATGGATGCGTAGATCCGGCCGAGGCGATCGTGCAGTTCGGGGTTTTCGGGATGGCGCAGCAGCGCCCGCTCGAGAACGTCCAGCCTGTGCCCTTCCCTGGACAGCCGTTTGAATGCCTCCATTTCCCGTCTCCCTTCCTCGTGACGTCCCTGAAGCATGACGGCGCGTCCCAGCCCGTACCGGGCCCTGGCGTGATCCGGGTCCAGCGCGATTGCCCGGCGGAATGCCGCTTCGGCTTCGGTCAGGCTGTCCATCCTCAGCAGAATGTCGCCCAGCCCGTAATAAGCGCCCGCGTGTGACGGCGCGTACCGGACGGCCTCACGGTACGCATCGACGGCTTTCCGGTCCTCCCCGATAACGGCGTATGCCTCCGCAAGGGCGGACCGCGCGTCGGCGAAGTCATGCGCCAGCCGGACGGCCCGCCGGAGCGCCGGAACGGCGTCCGCGGCCCTACCCAGCATCATCAGCGCCCGACCCAGCATAAAAGGCGCGTCCGGGTTCGACGGGTCCGCTTTTTCGGCCCTGCCGAAGGCGTCGGCGGCCCGGGAAGCGTTGCCCCTGGCGGCTTCCACGTCTCCCACCCCGAGCCACGCGGTTGAAGAGGCGGGGTTGAGAACCGCCGCGCGGTCGTACGCCTGCAGTGCCTTGTCCAGGTAACGCTCGCGTTTGTAATAAGCCGCGAGTTCCAGCCAGGCCGGCAGAAGGTCGGGTTTCAGGACCACCGCCCGTTTCAGAGCGGCTTCACCGTCTTCCCCGTTGCCCAGATTCAACTCGACGGCTCCCAGCCGGTATTCAAGCTCCGCGCTGCCTGGCGCCAGCCCCGCCGCGCGCCGGAACGCCGCCGCCGCCGCGGCGAGGTCGTTGCGTGCAACGGCAAGAAGCCCGAGGGCCCGGTGCGCGTCCGGCAGGTTCGGAGCAAGGTCCGCCGCCCGCCGATAGGCGCGTTCGGCCATTGCCAGTTGGCCCATTCGCTGGTATACGGCGCCAAGGACGACGTGGGTGTGCCGGTAATCCGGTTCCAGACGGGACGCACGCTCCAACATCGCCGCGGCGTCGTCCATCCGTCCCATTTGCGCGCGAAGGATGCCGAAATTGTGCCAGACCTGAGCCGATTCGGGCGCCAGTTCGGAAGCCCGCGTCATTTCGCGTGAAGCGGCCTCCAGCCGGCCGGCGCCGGCGTGTTCAAGCCCGGACTCCAGCGCCTGCCGCGCGGCTGGCGGCATTGCCGTTTCCGCCGCGGTACGGACGAAACACAGTATGGCGGCGCAGAACGCCGCAACGAATAAAGGCGTCTTCCGGACGAACGTCTGGGGACGCTTCATCAGATCGTCCTTTCCTGCGTTTCAAGACACCGGGCTCCGGATCTGCCGACAGGTAGATACGGTACAAATGTAAAGCCGAGTGGCGATCCTTGCAAGTCTACCTCGGGCCCGTCCGGAGGTGGAGATGGGGGTTTTTCCGTGTCATTCCGTCGCCGCAAAGAATTTACAGGACCTCGAATCGGAACAGACGGAAACCATCCGGCAGGCACGGTTGATTTTTTCTGATGACCGGTCACTTTTTTCTTTTTTTCATAGCGCAGCTAATATTATCTTAAGCACAGATAATATGAGCCCATCATCGGCCGAAAGCAATACTGAAGCAACTTAAACTGAATCCAACTCATTTTTATCAGCCGGCTGTCAGGCGGCCGTCGTTCGGAAAGGAGGTCCGAAGTTATGAAGGCAACGGGCATTCTCAGATTGGCGCTCGTCCCGGTCCTGGGCGGGTTTATTCTGTTCGGACTCGGCATCACGTCCGCCCCGCGTGCACAGGAGTTGCGCTACGCGCTCGGGGTCCACGGGTCCATGTTGCGGCCGGCGGGGCCGTTCAAGGGTTGGTACAATATTTCGCCGGCGTTTATCGGGCAGCTGACGTACCAGGTGTCCGACAGAACGATGACGGAAGTGGAGGTGACGTACTCCCCGTTGTCGGACGCCGGTCTTTCGGACCGCCAGTTCACCTGGCACAACGGACTCGGGGCCGCTAACGGTACCCGCGTAAAGAGCCCCGGCGCCGAGGCGAATATGTGGATCGGCGGCATCGTGGTCAACGGATTGCGCACGTTCAAGCCCGACCAGGCCGGGCAAAGCGTTCCGTACATTTCGGCCGGCATCGGTTTCCTGAAGTATACCCACGAGGTGTCGGGTCTGATCTGGCCGGGGCAGGTGGGTGAACAGATCCGGACGGATTCGCAGGGCATGGTGGAAACCACGGTGGACGAGGACGTGGCGCTGTCGGTCAACACGGGGCTGGGTTTCTACCACCGGACGTCCGATCAATTCCTGGTGGACTTCAGGTTCCGTTGGAACGTATCGATGGGCGAATTAAGGCCCTACGAAGACTGGGAACTGAAGAAGACTTTTCCGATTTTCAGTTTCAACCTGATGGTCGGCGTCAAGTACTTCATGCGCTAGTGTTCTGTCCCGGAAACAGGTTGCCTGAATTCGGCCGCAGAGTCGCCCGGCTCGCAAGGCGCCTGAGCGCAGTCGACCTGCGTAAGGTCGGCAAGCGAGGGGAACTCAGCGAGACGGGATGAATCGGCCTGCCTGTGCGTGCTATCTCACGCACGCAGACAGGCGGCCGAATGGTGAGGAATTTTTCGGGACAGGACACTGATGAGCACACGGACCGCAGCGGCTGTTCTTCTCCTCGTCTTCGTGGTCCGCCCGGAAACTGAGGCGCGGCCCAAACGGGTGCTTCAGGTCCCGAACGCCAATGCGGCCCGGTGTCGCACCTGCCACCTCGACAGGGGCAGAACAACCACCAGGCTGGATATTCCGCTTTCCGAGACCACGCATGAAGCCATAAACGAGGGCGACGGGATCTGCGCAAGCTGCCATACGTACACCGGCGGCGGCGGTCCCCTGAACGCCTTTGGCGTGACGGTCAAGAATGGATTCCTATCCGAGGCCGGATATGCCGGCAATGTGACGTGGGGCCCCAGCCTGGCGCAGCTTGACTCGGACAGGGACGGATTCACGAATGGAATGGAACTCGGCGATCCGGCGGGCGCATGGCGGCCCGGCGACCCGGCGCCGGGGCGAAGGTTGTCGCTCAGCAATCCGGGGGTGTTCAGCAGCGTTCCGGTACAATCGCGTCAACGGTCCGATTTCAACGCGGACGGGAAGGTCGACTTTGCGGACTTCTCAAGCTTCGCCGCCGCATTCGGCAGCAGCCGGGGCGATGCCGATTTCAATCCGGTTTTCGACCTGAACGGAGACGACGTCGTAAACTTCCAGGACTTTATCAGTTTCGCAGGGGATTTCGGCGAAGGCGAATGAATGCGTCTCCGGAGAACCGCTCGAGACTGCCTGAATCCGCTTCAACCGGTTTGTCAACAGGGAGGACCGCCTATGGAGAGGATCGCAGATCACGGAGAATTCGACGGTTGGATCATACACGGGATTATCAGCCAAGGAGTTGGGGTATGAAGCGTGGATTATTGGTTTTGGGCATGATTGCGGCGCTATGCCTGCTGGCGGGGCCGGCGCAGTCCCAGACCTTCTACGGCAAGATTACCGGACAGGTGACCGACGCGGACGGCGGGGCCCTGCCCGGAGCCAATGTCGTGGTCGATGGGACGCGCTTCGGAGCGACGTCCGACAGGGAAGGGTATTACGTCATCATTGGTGTCGAGCCCGGGCTATACACCCTGAAGGCATCGATAGTCGGTTACGAAGCGGTGATCAGGGAGCGGGTGAAGGTGGCTGCGGGCCTGACAACGGTGTCCGATTTTACGCTCCGGGAATCGGCGCTGGAGGCCGCTGAAATCGTGGTGAGGGCCGAGCGGCCGCTCGTGGAAGTGGACCGGACGTCCAGCGAGGCGAAGATATCCTCGCAGGAGATTGCGCAGGTACCTATCATCAGGGGCGTCAGGGAGCACCTGCAATACGCCGTGGGCACGAACGTGAACGACAGCCCCGGCAACGGCGTGCGCATCCGGCATATGAGCTATTATTCGATGCGCGCGGCGCAGACCTGGACCTTCGACGGCATTGAATTGATGAACCTGGATACGTCCCAGCAGACGGCCCCCAGGCAGTACACGAACCTGCCGGTAACGGCCGTCGGGGAGATGGGGCTGGTCAGGGGCGGGGCGGATGCCTCGCAGGCGTCGTCGCCCGCGGGCGTGGTGAACATCATCAGCCGGGAGGGCTCGCGGATTTACCGCGGCGGTCTGGACCTTCGGGTGGAATTGCCGGGGAAACGGCACCGCGGTCCGAACGTGTACGACGCCACGCCGGGGCAGCGGGGCGGGGCGAACGGGTACTGGCGCGACCGCCTGCAGTGGAACAATCCGGAATGGGTGAACGAGCAAGATCCGGACACCGGACAGCAGATCCACGTCAAACAGGACTACGAGAGTTCCGTCGGGCACTTCGTGGAAGGTTGGGTCACCGGCCCGCTCGGCGATAACGCCACGTTCGTGGTGAGCGGGAAGACGAGCCGTGCGAAAATCAACCTGCCGGCGCCCACGCTGACGGGCCTGCGCCAGCACAGCATCTTCGGGAAAGTCAGCTTTACCCCGTCGCCCAACCTCAAGGTCAAGGTGGGCTTCAACCAGTCCAACGAGCCGACGTTCTTCGGCGACGCCAACCGTTCGGTGGGGGGCAACCTCTTCCTTCTCGATGGCACGACGGGTTACCAGCAGAACCGGGTCAACCGGATCTTCTACGTAACGGGAACGCAGAGCATCAACCCGCGGATGTTCCACGAATTCCAGGTGGGGTTCTACGGTACGAAGACCGAACCGGGTGAAGACGTGCCTTCCACCACAACTTCGTGGCGCCGGGACAAGCTGGGCCAATTCAATATAGACAGGGACCGCAGGCGCATTGTGGTGGAAGACAACCAGAGGTACAACCTCCGGTACGACTTCACCGGGCAGCTCACGCGGCGGAATCTGTTCAAGGCCGGATTTGTGTTTCAGAGAATGAACAATCTCAACTGGGACTACAACCGGTCCAGCGCGACCAATGCCACGCTCAAGATCATGGCCGGTAACAGCGAGCCCGGCAAGCGGTATGCGGTGAACCGGCTGGCGGCGTACGTGGACGAAAAGCTGGAGTTCCAGGGCCTGGTGTTACACGCCGGCCTGCGCTTCGACAGCTTCTGGGGCGGGCCCGAGCGGACGCTGTCCGGCTTTATGAAGGCATTGCCGGGCTGGCGGACCTATAAGGCCTGGCGGACGGGTCGGGTGCCGCTGGCGAAAACCCGGCCGATGACGAGCCTGTCGCCGCGGATCGGCCTGTCCCATCCCATCACCGATCGGTCCACCGTGCGGTACTCATACGGCGTGTACTACAAACCTCCGCAATTCTCCCTGCTGTGGCTGGAACCCTGGACCACGTCCGACGCTGAGAACCACCCCGAACTGGATGACGTCTGGTTCGATCTGAACTGGATCGGGGGCGGGCAGTGGCGGCTCGACGGCGGCTATCAGAATCCGGGCGGTTTGCCGAATACCGCCGAGTTCGAAGTGACCGGCGAGTGGAATTTCATCAGCGATTTCGTGATGGAATTGTCCACCTACTACCGCCGGACCGAGCGGGTTGGCTCCGGTGGCGTGCACCGGTTCCAGGATCCCGTCCAGACCCTCACCTACGTGGGCCACAGGGGTCCGAACGCCCGCCTCGAAACCAAGGGCATCGAAGTCGGTTTCACCAAGGCCTTCTCTCACAATTTCTCCTTCCGGGTTGGGCTGGACGTGAGTTGGGCGCTCTTCAACTGGTCGGGTGGATCCCAGCTTCAGGTCTGGACGTACCCCGACTCCAACTACATTGCCAGTTCGAAATACTTCACCGTGGACGCGAACGACGAGATCGTGCGGCTGACCGACGAAGAAATCCGGGCGATCGGCCACAGGGCGAACGAGGTGATCCGGAAGAAGCAACAGGAGGGAACGACGTTCGTCGGGGCGTGGGGAACAAACCGGATCGACGCGATACGCCCCTGGTATGAATATCCCGGCCTGAGCGAATCCGAGAAGCAGGAGATGCAGAACCTCTGGTTCGCGGACGTCTGGCGCCAGGTGGACGCGTTCCGCGGGCAACCGCCAACCACGAATGCCTCCTTCCAGTTCCTCTGGTCCACGCCGATGGACTGGGGGCCGGGCGGAGACGTTGGCGGCGCGAAGATTCTGGGCGGCATCCAGGCCAACGTGGTCTGGCGGCTGGACAACGGGCAGCAATTCCAGATCACCCTGCCGGGAACCAGCGTGCAGACTGCCCGGAACCGTCCGATTTTCGTCCGGACGGACCTGAACTTCCAGAAGTCGTTCCGGATCGGGACGACCACCCCGACGTTTTACGCGGAAGTGTTCAACCTGTTCAACACCTTCTACGACGCGTCCTCCGGCTCCAATTACGTCCGCTGGGGCCTGAAGAAGCCCACACCGAACGACACCAATTATCTGAAGTACGGCGACTCGAACTTCAGGCGCGGCGGAACGCCGAGGTACGTGAACGCGGGCGTGCGGATCGGCTTCTAGGTAAAGATACGATGCCGGGGCGGCCGGGCCGTCCCGGCACAAACAGGCAGGGAGAGATTTCATGAGACGCATATACATATTTATGGGCGCGCTATTGATCGCAGGCGTGTTCTGGATTCCGGCCGAGGGTCAGAGGGCGACCGTCTCCAACCTGGCCGGTGAGTCGCTCACGCCCCGGCACCTTGCGCGCGGCACGCTCTGGCACAGTTTTCTGAGCACGGGCGCCGAAGGGGCCCGGCCGGTGGAAGGGAACTATGCCGGCCTTTACCTGGATCTGGCCTATCCGGGGTTTGCGCTGATCAGCTGGGGAGGCGGCGGAACGAACGACTTTTCCGCCTACTACGGGGAACAGCGCAGCGCCGGCAGCATGCACGTGGATCTCACGTCGCACAACGGCCGAGGGCACGGATGGTGGATCGCCGCCAGATTAAACGGCGAGGCGAAGGTGAGTTGGGCCGACCCGCTCATCTCGGCGATGGAGGAAAGCGAAGACGTGGTTGCGATGGCGGTGGATCCCGGCGTGGACTTCAAGGGCAGGTACGCGGGGCTGGGCAACGACGTGGTCAGCCCCAATTCGGGGCGTTCCATGGGCAACTGGTGGCCCGGCACCGGTGTTGAACTGGATGCGCTGGAACCCAGGGAAATACTGAACTACCGCATCGGCCAGTACAACGACGTTTCCACGGACAACTTTCCGGAAGACATCGTTCTGAGCAAGTGGACCACCGGGCTGGGCATCACCGGTGAGAAAGCGGCCTTTGCCTGGAACCACCCGGACTACGACGACTTCGTGATCACCGAGTGGGTATTCGAGAACACCGGCGATACCGACGGCGACCGGGCGGCCGATCTCGCGGGCGGCGGACACAATCTCAGTAACGTCTACTTTTCGTTCCATCACCGGTTCTTGACGTCTTCGGCCGGCGTCTCCCGGACCAGTTACAGGGCCTACTATTCCGACTACGGCACGGGAGACGGCTGCAGCAGCAATTTCGGACCCCTGGACAATTCCCAGGACGACAAGATCAAGTACACCGAGGCGCCCAATTACGATGGTCCGGCCTCCGCCCGGGGCCAGCGGCTGACCTACCAGTACGACTGGGACAACTTCTGCCTCACAGGGCCGCTGTCCGACGATATCGGAGACCCCTATCGCTCCGAACACAGGTGCGCCCAGTGCACCTTCCCCAGCCTGACCGGCGTGGGGGACGTCACGTCGCCGGCCTGGATCGGCAAGGCCCCCATAGACGTGGACCCCACGGACGGATTCGTGGGCGATCCTGAGATCTACGAGGCGCCGAAGGTACCAGAGCAGCCGTTCGCGTACAATTTCTTCCATTTTCTGTACCGGTATCCGTCCAGCGCGTCCGACGCCATCGGGTTCCTCACGGACGAACCGAACCCGAACGAGATGAACCACGAAACGCTCTACCAGATGCTCGTCAGCACACCGGACCCGTCCTACTTCAACGAGCCGCTTCTGGAGCGCCCGAGCCGGGGGTCCGGCAACCCCAACCTCGGTGTGCCGCTGCTTCCGATTCCGGATGTCCCGGTTGGCCCCATGCCCTATATGCCCATCCCCTCGTGGGAGTGGGAGGGACGGCACGGAATCTCCGGCGCCTATACCCCGGTGGAAACCTATGGACCTTACGACCTGGCGCCCGGCCAGAAGGTGAAATTCGTATTCGCCTACGTTGCGGCTGCCCCGGTCACGGAAAACTTCCGGGCTTACCAGAAGTCGGGAGACACCAGCGAACTCAAGAAGGAAGAGAACGGCGCCGCGTTCACCAACCTGCTCAACCACCTGCAAAAGGCCAGGGAAGCCTACGCGCTAGGTTACGACCTGCCCAACCAGCCGCCGGACGTGGACGCGACGGTGACCTCTTCCGAGAACGCCCGCAACCTGATTACCTGGAAGGGCGACCCGGAGAAATCGATCAACCCGGATACCGGGCAATCCGACGTGGCGGGCTACCGCGTATACCAGTCCGAAACCCAGCCGGGCCTCTGGAAGATGATCCAGGACGTACCGGCGAACGGCTCGGCGGAATATCAGTACGAAGACACGGAGTCGCTCGCGGGATTCCAGTACTATTATGCGGTGCGCTCCTACCAGGGGAGCGCCAATACCGGATTCGCCAGCCGGGTTACCGGCGCCACGGTGGAGGGCGGGGTCCGGGCCTTCGAGTCCGGCATCGGAGACGTTTCCACCTACTATCTGCCCCCCACGGGGTCGGCGCCCGACAGCCCGGTTCAGGTACCCACCGCAAGCGCGGACCGGCTGGAAAAGGACATTCTCATTGTGCCGAATCCCTACATCCCCGAATCGCCGCACACCTACGAGGGCTCAACCAAGATCCGCATCCTGAACGTTCCCAGGAAGGCCAAGATCAGGATCTTCTCGGTAGCCGGCGACCTGGTGGGCGAGGTGGACCACGATTCGCAGACAGAAGGCGAAGCAGCCTTCTTCCAATTCAACAGAACGCACATCACACAGTTGACCTTCGGCGTGTACTTCGTCACCGTCGAGTCCCTGGTGTCGGAATCCCAGGGGCAGGTGAAGGGCGCCAAGCTGGTCATCATTCGCTAAGGAGGTCGCCATGAGGCGCATTTATCGGATCGGCTCTGCGGCGCTTGTCGGCGTCCTCGTTCTCGGCGCCCCGGCGGTGGCCGAAATCTCCAACCAGACCCCGGTGGGCGAAACCTACGCGGCCTTCCTGGAAATATCCCAGAGCGCGCGCGCCGCCGGGATGGGCGACGCGTACGTGGCCGTGGCGGACGACATCAATTCGGTGTTCTGGAATCCCGCCGGGCTCACGGCCATGACGCGCAACCGGCTGCAGTTTGCATTCACGAACACCAGGTGGCTCCTGGAGTCGCAGTTGAACTCTGCGGCGATCGGCGTCAACACCGACTACGGTGCTCTGGCGGTTAGCCTGGTGGCGTTCAACACCGGCGATATCGAGGAGACCACCATATTCAATCCTGAGGGGACGGGTCGGATCCTGGACACCGGAAGCTGGGCCGTTGGCGGCGTCTTTGCCAGGCAGTTCACGGAGCGCTTCTCCGTGGGGTTCCAGGCGCGGGTTATCGAGGAAAAACTGGACAGGGGTTACGACTACCGCGTCTTCGACCTGGCGGTTGGCACGTTCTACCATACCGGATTCCGGAGCCTGCGCATCGGTATGTCGCTGCGCAACTTCGGAAAGGACCTCGTGCTCCTGACCGACGAAGCGATCAAGGGAAAGATGCCCGTCTTCTTCAGCATGGCAACAGCGGCTGAAGTCTACGGGGAGCGCGGGGAAGACGTCTCGCTGACCGGCGCGGTCGAAGCGCTTTACAGCGTGAGCGTTGAACGGCGGATGCACGTGGGCGCCGAACTCTGGCTGCGGAACATCGTCGCGCTTCGGGCCGGTTACAAGCTGGGCTACGACGTGCAGGACGTTACCGCCGGGGCGGGCGTCCGGCTGCAGCGCGGCATACATCACGTGCAGGCGGATTTCGCCTACGTGAAGTTCGACAAATTTCCAGATAACGGCGCGACCCTGCGGTTCTCGGTGACCGGATCGTTCTGATTGCTGAGAAGCGCAATTCGAGTCAAACCGCTAGGCGGCTTTGGTTAACGCGACAGGGCCGCCTAGTGTTCTGTCCCGGAAATAAATTGCCTGAATTCGGCCGTCGAGCGAGGGGAACGTAGCGAGACGGGATGAATCGGCCTGCCTGTGCGTGCTATCTCACGCACGCAGACAGGCGGAAGAATGGTGAGAACGTTTTGGGACAGGACACCAGTGTTCTGTTTACGGGGGAGACGTCGGTTCATGGAAGATCGACGGTGGCGGTACGTGCGCCCTTTATTGGTTTGTGCGCTGATTGCCGCCGGGCAATGGCCGGGCAACGCGCCGGCTGCCGGAACGCCCTGGTCTGAACTGGATGCCGTGTACGCGCGCGGCCTGAAAGCCCGTGACGTGCCGGCGGTTGTGGCGGCGGCGAAGGCGTTGGAACGGGCGCTTGGCGACCATCCGGACCACGCCGGACTCGTTCTGAACCGGGTCGGCATGCTCTATCTGCGGGTGGGGATGGCTCGCGAAGCGCGGTCGGCATTTGAACGCGCGGTGGGGTTCGATCCGAAACTGGCCACGGCGCATTGCGGCCTGGGCAGGGTGGCCCTCGAACTGGAAGGCGACGCGGCGGGCGCGCTGCCGCATCTGGAAGCCGCGTTGATGGCCGATTCCACGTATACATGGACGCACGCTTATCTGGCGCGGGCCCTGGCTCAGGTCGGTCGCCAGCGTCTGAATGCCGGCGTCGCGGACAGTGCGCGTACGGCGTTTGAACGGGCAGTGGAATTCGACCCGAGTCTGGCCGCCGCGCATAGCGGCCTGGGCAGGCTGGCGCTCGAACGGGAGTCAGATCCGGAGGGGGCGCTGCCGCACCTGGAAGCCGCCCTGCGCGCCGATTCGACCCATGCCGAAACGCACTACCTGCTTGCCAGGGTCTACCAGGAAACCGAACGCCCCGGGGCGAGGCAGGCCGCGGACCGGGCGCTTCAATACAATGCCGGAATTGCGCCCGCCCACCTGCTGCTGGCAGAATCCCACCGTAAGGAGGGAGACCTGCATGGCGCGATGGTCTACTTTGAAAAATACCTGGAACTGAAGCCGGCGGACCAGGAAGGGGCGCTGGCATTTGCCAATGAGTTGCTGGAAAAAGGAAAATTCAAAGAGGTTGAAACCCTTACGTCACTGATGTCCGAGGACCTCGCGCTGCCGCTGCTGGCGCAGGCGCTGATGGCGCGGGGCGATTACGAAGGCGCCCTGGGGGCGTTCAACGTTTACGTCGAAAGTCTGGATCGGGAAGAACAGGCGCTCTACCGGGACGTATCGCTGGTGGGGCTGCCCCATGAAATCGAAGCTTATCGCAACACCCCCCCCGAAAAGCGGGCCGCGTTTCTCCAGCGCTTCTGGCTCCGCCACGACCCGTTCAAGGCCTCACGGGGCGCGATGCGTCGCGCCGAGCACCATCGTCGGGTGTGGTACGCCCGAACGAACTATGGAGCGCTGAAGTGGCCCTGGGACCGGCGCGGCGAAGTGTACATCAGATACGGGGAACCGGACTACCACTCCTCCTCAATCCAGCCGAATCCGAAAGTGCCTCCCGCGGTTGAACGCGTGCAGGACAATGTGGCCTACCAGCTGTACGGCACACGGGGACTCGGCATCAGTTTCGTGGGACCCGTTTTTCCTATCCGTACGGATCTGGGTTCCTTCCTCGAGCCCAGCGAGGACATCCGGCGCGACTTGCAGTCGGCCGTAATCGACGAACTCGGCCTCGCGGTGTTTGCGCCCGATCAGGCCGACCCGGGCGCTGGAGGCAATCCGGCTGCGGCGCCGCAGGAACTGGTGGACCTCGAAGATTCTCCGATACAGGCGGGCATCGCTCCGGATCCGGAATTTGCCATCGGACTGAGCGGATGGAAGCCGGTCACGACGGGGCACAACTGGGCGTCGGTGCCCTGGGAGGTCTGGGTATATGCAGGCGTGGGTAAGGGCCTGGAAGTCGCCTTCACGGATGAACAGAACTCCGGCGTATACGACTACGCGCCCGTGCCCGGAGTCAACAGCCAGGACCTTAAGAACCTGGATAAGGACCCGCACGTGGGGCAGATGGGCTATGTGCGGCTCATGCAGCGGCTTACGGAACTGGCGCCTTCAACCCGTGTTGCGTCCGTGTCGCGGGAAGAGCCGGAGTACTTCAGCGTGTCGGGTTTCGAGGCGCTCGATTTCAGCTATGACGTGGTTACTTTCCGCGGGAAAAATGACGGAACGGAGATTCAGGTAAACGTGGGCATTCCCATCGAGAATGTCGCGGTTCCCGGGGATACGGACGACAACGTGATGGTGAATCGGCGAGTCGCACTGATGGACGCCCGGTACACGAAAGTGCTGGCGCTGCAGCATGACCTGGAGGTGCCGGTCTCCGGGCGGCGGCGCGACCGGGCCCTTCTGGACCGTGTGGATCTCCCGGATGTGCTGCCGGGGGACTACGAACTGGCCCTGCAGGTGCAGCGGCACAACACGAAACGGCTGCAGGCGTATTCGCAGAAGCTTTCCGTGGAAGATTACTCCGGAGGGAGTCTGAAGCTAAGCGATCTGTTCGTGGCGCGGCAGGTGACGGCCGCAGCGCCGGGATCCGATCCGAAGTTCGTCCGCGGCAAGTGGAAAATCTCGCCGCTGCCTTCGCATGTTTTCGACGCGGGGCAGCACGTGTTTGTCTTTTTCGAAATCTACAATCTCACACAGGACGAATTCGGGGCGACGCGCTACGAGGTGGTTTATGAGGTCTACAGCACCGACGAAAGCGGTACCAGCCTCTCACGCCTGACGACAAGGGTCCTGGGGCGGTCGGAATCGGCGGTGACCGTACGCTACGAACAGACCGGGACCGAGGCGTCGGTATCGGACTACGTGGCGCTGGACATCGGAGAGACCGCCGCCGGGCGCCGCAGGGTCCGGATGACCGTAAAGGATATGAACAGCGGACAGCGGGCAACCAAAGAAGGCCTCTTCTGGGTCAGGGAAGCAACGCAATAGTCGGAAATGACGTCCGGAGGCCGGGTCCGAACACGATCGGGGCAATGGCGCGGGCCCCGGGCCGCGATGCCGCCTGCACCGATTTTTCCGGACTGTCTCCTGTTATTGACGGACGTCCGCCGCGCGCAATGAACGCGTGTTGATTCCATATACGCCGGCCTTGCAGGCAGCGTGGAGTGTACAATGCCACAACAGCTGCCTCCCAAGCCCTGGATTACCGGAAAGATCATCCGGACCAGGCGTCCCGAAACGGACTTGAAGGCGCAGTACCGGAAGGTCTTCCCCCTGTGCGTCGGGATCTCGCTCGCCCTGCATGCAGCCGTAGCGTTCACCTTCCCGTCCTTCAGGCTCCGCGCGCCAGCCTCCGCAAGACATCCGATTCTCATTCAGGTAACCGACGTGCCGGAGACCCGACAGGGCATCAGGCAGCCGATTCCGGTACGGCCGACCGTGCCCCTCGAAACGGATAGCCGCGACCTGCTGCCCGAAGAAATAACCGTTGACGCGACGGCCGAACTCGAACTCGATGCGGTTTCCATACGTCTCCCGGTACCGTCGGACACGCTCTTTTCGGCCCCCGACAAGGACGAGGACGTGGAAGGTGAGGTGGTCTATGCCGCCCGGTTCGTGGAACGGAAGCCCCGACTCCTCGAACAGGTGGAGCCCGCGTATCCGGACGAGGCGCGTCGGGCGGGCCGGGAGGGCGTCGTCCTGATGGAATTTACCGTGGAAAGGGACGGCCGGGTCAAAGACAGCGCGGTGCTCAAGGGGCACGAAATGTTTCACCAGGCGTCGCTGGACGCCCTGTCGCGTTTCCGATATCTTCCCGGGTACCAGAACCGCGAGGCAGTTGAAGTGCGTATGTATATCTACATAAGGTTTCAGCTCGACTGAAGCCTGCAAACGGACTCCGGAGGGCGTACATGGACGAAATTCGAATTGGGATCGCGGGGCTCGGCAACCGCGGCCTGCACTGGATCCGGCTGCTGCAGAATATCCCGGGCTTTCGCATTACGGCGGTCTACGACTGGATTGAACCGCTTCAGGAGCGGGCCCTGGACGGGATTTCCTATCGCGACGAAGTGGCGGCATTCTCCGATTACGGTGAATTCCTGTCATACGGCGGGATGGACGCGGTGGGCCTTGTGGTGAGGCAACGTGAGGTCGGACGGATGGCGTCGGAGGCCCTGGAAGCAGGCAAGCACGTGAACAGCGAAGTGCCGGGCGCGTACAGGATGGAGGAGTGCTGGCGCATTGTTACGAACGTGGAACGGACCGGGCTGGTCTACAGCCTGGCGGAGCAGACGCGGTTCTGGGGGTTCGTTGACGGATGGAAACGCCTCGTGGACGATGGGCGCCTGGGCAAGATCACCTATGCTGAAGGTCAGTACGTGGGGTATTACGGTACACACCAGTTTTTTCAGGACTACAGCACGGGGAAACAGTATGCCATCGAGGAACTGCCCGGTCATCCCGAAGCCCGGCCGACGTTTCCCCACGATACCCCGCCGATTATCGCTTCCTCCTACGATCTGAGCATCCTGTTGAAAATCCTGGAAGACAGGGTGACGGAAGTCACGGCGATGAGCACGAAGAGGCCAAGCTATGCGCATCCTCAAATTCGAAAGCCGGATGTACAGGTGGCGCTCATGAAAACCGAAAAGGACACCCTGATTCGCATGCTGGACGGCCACACGCAGCCCCGCCCGCACGGAGACCACCACTGGTGGCAGATGATTGGCACAAAGGGCGGCCTGGAGTGGCGGCGGTCGCGCCGCGAGATGCCGAAAGTCTGGTTCACGGACGCGCAAATGAACGACTGGACGGAGGTGGATTGGGGCTTCGAGCGTACCGACGCGCCGCCTGAGGCGCGCGGCAGCGGCCACGGCGACGCGGATTCCTACGTGCATATGCACTTTCGGGACGCGGTCCTTGAGGGGAAGCCGCTGGAATTCGACGTGTACAGGGCCATGGATACGGTTGCCGCGGCAGTACGTGCAATTGATTCGATCGAGGAGGGGAGCCGGTTGATGCGGGTTCCGGATTTCCGCCCGGACGGGGACCGCGCGGCAGGCGAGCTTCCGGCGGACCCGGGCGGTATGGGGTTACGCTGAGTGTGACCCCATGGGGGACTCATGGCCGACGGCGGCATGGCAGAACCGCGGAACCAGCGTCGCGCGAGCCCGGGCGTAACAACGCGCGCTGTCGTTTTCGGGCTCGGGCTGTCCGTAGCCGTCAATCTGCTCGCCAATACGATGCGCTATGTCCAGCACGGGTCGTACATGGCCATCAGCCTGATCCCGATGGGCGACCTTCTTCTGTTTCTGGTGTCCATCCTGATCTGTGCGGCGCTTGCCCGATGGTTCGGCCGCCGGTTCGTGCTGGCGCCCGCGGAATGGATCACGATTTTCGGCATGGGCCTGATCAGCGCCATGGGCCCCACCTACGGAATCAGCGGGTATCTTGTGAGCCAGATGGTGGCTCCCTACTACTTCGCCACGCCCGAGAACCGGTGGTCGGAGTTTTTGCACCCCCATCTTCCCGGCTGGCTGATCTCAACGGACCAACAGCGATCCATCACCATGTTTTTCGAAGGGCTCCCGAACGGGACGTCCATTCCCTGGCACGACTGGTGGGGGCCGCTGCTCTGGTGGTTCGTTTTTATCGCCGTCCTGGGTTTCTCCTGTGTCTGCGTGTCGGTGATTCTGCATCGGCAGTGGGCGGACAACGAAAAGCTGGTCTATCCCGCGCTGACGCCGGTCCTGGAGATGGCGAACCGGAGCGGCACCGGGGCGCGCTTCCTTCCGGAATTCATGAAGGGAAATGCGTTCTGGGCGGGGTTCGGACTGACGTCGGGGGTTTTTTGGCTGAATATGGCGCACTGGTTCTATCCCGCCTTTCCGAAGGTGATGAACACCCGCATGAACTATGTCTGGGATCTCCTTCCCAAACAGTATCCCCCGTTCTGCATCTACCTGAGCATCTTCGTCATCTGTTTTTCCTATTTCGCCAACCTGGAAGTTCTCTTCAGCATCTGGTTCTTCGATATCCTTTATATGATTGAAGCCGGCCTTCTGAATCGCTTCGGCGTGGTGGCAACGTCCCCGCACTACGGTTCCGGCCCGTACAACCTCACGAGCTACAAATTCCAGACGGCGGGCGCCTTCGCGGCGCTGGTTATCTGGTGGCTCTGGATCTCCCGGGGGCACCTGCGCGAGGTCTTCAGGAAGGCGGTCCGCCCGGGCGGTTCCGCGCTGGATGACAGCAGGGAGTGGATATCCTATCGTACTGCCGTTGTCGGGCTGGTCGTCTGCTGCGCATATATCGTGGCCTGGCTTGCGCGGATCGGCATCGAGCCTGGAATGATCCTGGTCTTGACGCCGGCCATGTTCATCGCGTACGTGGGCGTGGCGAAGGTGGTCGCCGACTCGGGGCTGGTGTACGTGGATCCCCCTGCAGTGGCCTGGGACTATGCGCTGTTCGCGCTGGGCGGTGCGCACAGGCTGAACCCGTCCACGAACGCCGCCTCCAGCCTGCTGCCGTTCACGGTCAACCACCCGAGGAGTTTCGCGCTGCCGGTGGTCGCACAGGTGAACCGCCTTGGAGACTTTTTGCCCGAAGGCAAGAGGCGCTTTTTCTGGGGAATCTTCGGGGCGTTTATGGCAGGTACGGTGGTGTCCACGCTCCATACGGTCTGGCTGGCCTACACAATGGGTGGATTCAATTTCCAGCCCAACTGGCTGATTCTTCACGAAGGTGAATGGCACTACGGCCTGGCGGTGGACGCGTTGCGCAACCCCCGGCCGATCCTGGCGGTGGAATACTGGCTCTTCCTCGCGGGAGTTGTTATCATGACGGCCCTGAACGTCATGCGGTTCCGGCTGCCCAGGTGGCGGCTGCACCCGGTTGGGTTCGCGCTTTCGGGCACGATTTTCGCCAGGTTGGAAAGTCTCACGCTTCTGGTCGCGTGGCTGATCAAGTTTCTTATGCTAAGGATCGGCGGCACGGCATTCTACCGGCGATCGCTTCCCTTTTTCATCGGGATTCTCACGGCATATGTCGTTGCGGTGATCGCGGGCACGGTGGTAGACGCCATCTGGTTCCCGAATTCCGGGCACAGGGTGCACAGTTGGCATTGATGCGGCGACGGCGCCCCTCCCCCCGGCCCCTCGGACGGAGCTGTCAGCGGTCAGCTATCAGCCGTCAGCTAAACCCGGTTAGCGATACGGATATGCGAATTCGATTCACGGACAGCCGGCTTCTTGTAGGGGCGGTTCGCGAACCGCCCGATTGGTGTGGCCGACAGCGAAAAAGCGGGCGACCACAAGGGTCGCCCCTACAGAATAAACGAGGACGCAGACCTGTCCCCCCGACCCCCTCAGAACCTATCCCGCCTGCCTGGCGGCAGGCACCCTTTCCTGAAGGAAAGGGAAAAGCGGGTCACGAAATAGGATCCCGGTTCCCCCTTCCTTCAGGAA
>LXNJ01000976.1_pt1 | contig 17973 bp, 14 predicted proteins | sample 809081 | NCBI WGS metagenome assembly LXNJ01 (sample SAMN04870510, study PRJNA318959) | sponge metagenome | biome: sponge; feature: marine sponge reef; material: water | host: Petrosia ficiformis | place: Greece: Milos, Mediterranean Sea | collected 2013-05-29 | depth 5-7 m
GCGCGACGTGGACATTTCGCTGCACCTGCGTCTCTCCAACCGACCGTTTGGTGCTCTGATCCGCAAGTTGGGAGGCGTGTCGGATGCGGCGGTGGCCGAAGCCCTGGCTGAGGCCATGCCTTGGCGGGACGACCTTGCCGCGCGTCGCGACCCCCGCGCGCGCCGGAACCTTTACGCGGGGTTCTGGCTGGCGGTGCTCGGGGGCGAGTCCACCGACCCCGTGGGTCTGGCCCGGTCATTCTCGAAGGAGCTCAAGGACCGCGGGCAAACGGATTTGGCGCGATTTGAGAGGAAATCCCGGCCGTTTTGGCCGGGGTCGGCGGGAGATCTTGCCGCCCTGAACCCTCACTGCCGGCGGCAGTGGCGGGACCTGCGGGCCGGTGCCCGCGCCATGGCCGGAGCCGGGGGAGGCCCGAAGGAAGCGGCGGCATCGGTGAAACCCGCGTTCCGCCTGATGCGCGGCGCTTGGGAGCAGATCCATCATGTGCGGGCAATGGGGGTCTTGGTGCGCGAACTTCTGGCCGGTGACCCGGAGGTTTGGGGCAGGACCACCCGCACCCTGCGAATCGCACACGGCGCGGGCGACGAACGCGTTGTTGAGACCATCACGGCGTCGCCGGACCAGGACTAACCTGGATTCCCCAAGCGGTGGCGCGGAAGGCAGAACCTCGGACAAGGCTGGTGAGATTGGCCAGGCAGAACACGACTCGGATCGAACGGACCCTGGAGCTCTTTGAGGCGGCACGATTGCCGCTCTTCACGGTTTTGAACGGCGTATCGCGGAAGACCCTGGACTGGAACCCCGCACCGGAGAAGCGCGGGATCGGGAAGATCTGCCGACATTTGTTCCGGGTCGATGTGTGGTTCCTGAAGCGGCTGGGGATCACCCCGGTAATTTCTCGGGACGCTCCGGGTTCGGCCGAAGAGATCGCCGGCCGCATGCGGCTGATCCAGGAACAGATCATCTCCGAGGTGTCGGGCTGCGCCGATGATGCAGACCTGATGCGGGACCGGGTCTCGCTGGAAGGCGAGGCCGCTGGTGCCAGGCTGGGCCCCGACGTGGTCCACATCGCCCAGCACTACTTGTATCATCTTGCGCAGATCGTCTCGCTCCGCCGGATCCGCGAACCCGAATGGCCGGCGCCGCTGGACGAGTGGGATGCGGCCACCAGGGTGATTGAGAACCAGATTCTGCAGCCGGTCGCCGCGTCCCCGGACCCAGATCCCGAACAGGCTTCGGACGCCGCCCGCGCCTGCGCCACGGAGCTACCGTAACGACGTGTACTGGCTCCCCTGGACGCTCTCATGTTTGTCAAGTGGCTGATGGGGCGGTGAGGACGCGGTAGGTCTCGCGGGCCGCGTAGCGCTTCAGACAGCGCATCACCTCGCGTTTGGACAGCCTCTCCCCGGTGCGCCGCTCGACGTAGGTCCTACCTCACTGACGCAGAAGGATGAACCGCCTGTGAAGGGGCTCAACCGGCCGCGCGTTCATCGGATACAGCGCCGCGAAGGCATCGACCTGAGACTGGGACACCGAGATCGACTCGGTCATCACTACCCAGCTCACTACCTCGGAGCAGGGAGGAGTTGTCAGGGAGCCGGCGTACCGGAAAAAGCTGCTTGCTTCCGGCAGGAAAGCAGTCGGGTCGAGCCCGGTGAGCGGCGAAGACGAGGCTCCGCCACCTGGGATGGCATCCCATATGCGCTGGGTGGTGGCATGGGCATCGCCCACATCCATGAAGACGCCGATCACCGCAAGGTCGCCCTCGTCAGCCTGATGCACAAAATGCACCTCCATGGGCGAGCTCGTCCCCTCGGCCGTGTGTTCGCTCGGCAGATGGAAGTGAAACTGTAGGAGGGCGAACCGCCGGTCTTCCAGCGTAATCGAACTCCCTTCGGCCATGTTGACCTGAATGGTGTGCCCGTTGTCCACCACCTGTGCCTCCGCCGGCTGCCACTGGATTTCCAGCCCATTCCCACCAACGGAAATCGCACCCGTCAGATCGATCGGGGACTGTTGTACACCGGCGTCACAGGCCGCGAAGGCCGGGTCCAGTTGCCCCCACACTTCAGTGCCGGTGTCACCTTCATAGCTCCAGTGCACTTCGCCCTCCCCTCCGTCCTGTCCATGCTCCACGTGAGCCTCCTCCGGTGCCTCCGGCCGGCAGCCGTACGACGCGACGATAAGGTGGCTCATCACCAAGCCGCTGAGTGTAACAAGTCGCATTGATCCCTCCGTCTTCGATCCCGAGTCTATCCCTGGCTGCCCCCTGGCAAGCAGACGAAATCCCGTAGCGGGGTCGTTAAAGTACCGTACACTCAGCGATTGGCAACGCTCGGTGAAGTGGTCCCGGCCAGAGCGCACCTGTAGTAATGCCACACCAACCGGGCCGCCACCGCCCGCCGGGGCCGCCACCGGTCGCCTGTACGGGCCAGGTGCACGGCGTCGGCGTCGGGCAGGAGCCCGGCGATACCCTTGAGCAAGGCCAGATCGCCCGACGGCCAGACGTCCATCCTCTTGAGGGCGGACATCAGATACAGGGAAGCGCTCCACGGCCCGATTCCCGGCTGGGCCTGGAGCGCGGCGGCAGCCGCGTCATCGTCCAGCCTTGCGAGTCCGGCCACTGAGAACCGGCGTTCGGTGACGGCGCGGGCCAACGAGTGGCAGTAACGCGCCTTTTGCCGGCTCAGTCCCATGGCACGCAGCCCGCTCTCGCCCGCCGACGCCACCCGCCCTGCCGTCAGCGCCCCCAGCCCGCGGCGCATCCGGCGGTACACTGTGTTCGCGGCCGCTACCGAGATCTGTTGCTCGATGATGATGCGGAACAGGGTGTCTACACCTGCCGGGCGAGTCCAAAAAGGCGGCAGTCCCCAGCGGTCCAGCACGAACCCGAATTCGTCGAAGTCCCGCGCAAGGTCTCTGGCGCGGGCGGGGAAGGTCCGGGCGGTGAGGGACTCGTGAAGACGGCCCGAACTAGCCTGGGTAGTCAAACCTCAGTAGAAATGTCCGGAGTTTGTTCAGAGTGGGGCGGGGCGCGAAGAACATATGTCGGCGGGGAAGGGGTTGCGCGACGCCTGAATGCGCTCGCCGGTTTCGACACCTTGGCTTGAAATCCGTAATTTGCCCATGAACAACGCCCCCACTACCCACCCCGCCCCTCGCATGCCCGGGAGGTCAGCAATCGTGCATCGTTTCCGTCTCGCCTTCCTCCTGTCCGCGCTGCCGGCCGCGACCGCGGTTGCCGCCGCGCCGTCAGCCGCCTTGGCTCCCGTTTCGACCGGCCAGGATGCCCTCGCGGCCCTCCCGGCGTCGACGCCGCAGGCTGCCACGATTTCAGTGCCCGGACTTGATCAGCCGGTGGAGATAATCCGCGACCACTGGGGCATAAACCACATATACGCGCAGACGGAACACGACCTCTTTTTTGCCCAGGGGTACGCGGCCGCTCGCGACCGGCTGTTCCAGTTTGAGGTGTGGAGGGCGCAGGCTACCGGCACGGTGGCCGAGATGCTGGGTCCCGATGAGATCGAACGCGATGTCGGATTCCGGCTTTTTCGCTTCCGGGGTGACATGACCCAGGAGATGAACCACTACCACGACCGCGGGGCCGAGATTATTCCCGCTTACGTGGAAGGGGTGAACGCTTACATCGCCGAAACTGAAGCTAATCCCGACCTCTTGCCCGTCGAGTTTCACCTCCTCGGGATCCGCCCCAGGCGATGGACTCCGGAAGTAGTGGTTTCGCGGCACCAGGGCCTGTTGGGAAACATCCGCGCAGAGCTCGGCTACGGGCGGGCGGTCGCCGCGGCGGGTCCCGACGCGGTCAAGCAGGCGGCAAGTTTTCACCCGGGTGACCCGGACATCGTTCTGGACCCGGCGATCGACGGGTCGCTGCTCAGCCAAGACATTCTACGCATCTACAACGCCTTTCGGAGGCCGGTCCAATTCAGGCGGGAACACTTGCAGCCGGAGTTCCGGGTCGATGAGGGGGCGCTGGACCAATTGAAGGCGTCAAACGCGGCCCTGCGGGTTGGCCGGGACACCTGGCCGGCCGGCCACGCGGGCGGCACGGACTTCAACCCGGAAGACATCGGGTCCAACAACTGGGTCGTGAGCGGTCGTCTCAGCCAGAGCGGCTACCCCCTCATGGCCAACGACCCGCACCGGGCACAGTCCATCCCGTCTCTGCGGTACTGGGTGCACTTGGTGGGGCCGGGCTGGAACGTGATTGGCGGCGGCGAGCCGGAGATTCCCGGGGTCAGCATCGGCCACAATGGGCACGGCGCATGGGGTCTCACCGTTTTTCAGACGGACGGAGAAGACCTGTACGTATACGAGACTCACCCCGACGATCCTCAGCGTTACCGTTACAAGGGTGGATGGGAGTCCATGGCCGTGATCACCGAAGAGATTCCGGTGAAGGGGCAGCCCGCGGTCACGGCCGAACTCAAATACACGAGGCACGGTCCGGTGGTGTTTGAGGACCCGGACAACCGGGTTGCGTATGCGGTGAGGGCCGCATGGCTTGAGCCGGGTGGAGCGCCCTATCTGGCAAGTTTGCGGATGGACCAGGCGAAGACCTGGGAAGAGTTTGTCGAGGCGTGCAACTACTCCAACATTCCCGGTGAAAACATGGTGTGGGCCGACACGGACGGGAATATCGGGTGGCAGGCCGTCGGCATCGCACCGATCCGCCGAAACTGGTCCGGCCTGGTACCGGTTCCCGGCGACGGGCGTTACGAGTGGGACGGCTATTTGCCCATCAAGGCGAAGCCCAGTGCGGTCAACCCCGAAGCGGGGTATTTCGTCACCGCCAACAACCACCTTACGCCCGGCGACTATCCCCACATGGACGCGATCGGGTTCGAGTGGTCCGACCCCTACCGCTGGGCACGTGCCTCGGAGGTGCTGGGGTCGGGCAGATTGCATTCAATGTCCGACATGATGGACCTGCAAACCGACTTGTTGTCGATTCCGGCGAGGCAGCTGGTTCCCATGCTGAGGCATGTCTCATCCGGACTGGAATCCGTCGAGATCGCCCGTTGGTGGTTGCTCGACTGGAACCATGTGCTGGACCCGTCTTCGGTCGCCGCCGGGATATACGTCGCGTTCGAGTCGCGGGTGCGCCGCAATGTGAATGACCTCGTTGTGCCCGAGTCAGTGCGGCCGTTCGTCAGGGGTATGGCGTTGGCCAGGGTCATGGATCACCTGGTCGCCCCGGGCGGAGAGTTCGGCCAGGATCCTCTGGCCAGCCGGGACGGGCTGCTGGTCCGGAGCCTGGAAGAGGCGGTTGAGGATCTCCGCGTCAAACTTGGCGATGACATGGCCAACTGGCGGTACGGCCAACCAAGCTACAAGCACGCCTCGCTAAGCCACCCGCTGGCAGCGATAGCTCCCCCCGAGGCGGCCCGCCGTTTCAGCATCGGCCCGCATCCCCGAGGAGGCAACAGCTACACCCTCAACAACACGGGCGGGGGTGACAACCAGACTTCGGGGGCGTCATTCCGGATCGTCGTTGACACCGGTGACTGGGACCGCACGGTCGGATCCAACACACCGGGCCAATCTGGCGACCCGGAGTCGCCATTTTTCGACAACCTGTTTGAGTTGTGGGGGGACGACCGCTACTTCCCGGTCTTCTATTCGCGCGAGCGAGTCGAGTCGGTGGCGGCCGAGCATCAAACGTTGGTCCCGCCCCGGTGATCTGACGGACCCCGGGCGTGACCTCAGCGCCCGTGCCCGCCGCCCTTCACCCCTGGCCGAGGTCCACTATCCGGAGGTTGCGCCACCTCACCCTGATGCCCCCGCCGTCGTGAATCTGGAGGGCGATTGACCCGCGGGCCGCGCCGATCAACTCATCGTTCAGGTCGATCATGCGGACGCCGTTGAGCCAAGTCGTTACCCGCTCCCCGACAGCCCGGACCCTGAGGGTGTTCCAGTCGCCCTCGCGCAGTACGGAGTCAAGCTCCGGGTCTGGTTGGACCAGCCAACCGCGGCCATAAGATTCGTAGATCCCGCCGGTAGCATTCCCCCGGGGAGCCACCTCGGCCTGCCATCCGCTCACGGTGGTCCCTTCCACACTGGACCGGAAGAAGACGCCGCTGTTGCCGTCGGCCTCTTGCCTGAATTCCATGCTCAGGTCGAAATCGGCGTAGGTGGCCTGGGTGGCCAGGTACCCGTATTGGGCGTCCGGTCCGCTCTCGCAGACCAGTTCGCCGCTTTCCACGTACCAACGTTCGGTCCCGTGCACTACCCAACCGTCCAGGTCGACCCCGTTGAACAACGAGACGGCGGAGCTTGCTGACCAAGTGGCGTCTGCAATCTCGGCTTCCGCGGTTTCGGCGTCTTCGCCCGAACCCGAAGTGCAGGCCCACGACAAGACGAGAATCGGCACGACCGCCGCAAGGAACAGGACGGGTCCGCGGCGCTGCCGCCTCATCCCCGTAACCTCATGGCGCCGGGATCCCAGCGGACGATCCTGTCTTCAAAAAAACTCAGGTTGCACGCGAGTGCGGGAGCCGCCGCTCTGAGGCCAAACGTGGCGTCTTGGCGCACCGGCGGGCCTCCGCGCATTGCCTCGAAAAAGTTGAAGAAGTGATCGACGTGCGCGCCCCGGTACCCTCGTTCAACCTGGTAGCGGACCTCGGCGGGGGGCCTCATGCGCGATCTGGGCGGGAGCCCGCCGGCGTCGGCGGCAGCCGCCTCGGCGATCTTCTCCTGCGAGAAGGCGTCCATCGGGTCCACCGCGATGTTGTTGCGGAGCACGACTTCGGTCCAGGTCACGTCCATGGCTCCCTCGCTCCCGACCAGGCGCAGGAAAGTGCTCCCCGAGGTTCCGTCCACGAAGTTGACGCGCAGAGACAGGTTGAACCCGGGGTGGGTCTCGGTCTCGGGATAGTCGAACACGCCCAGCAGGACGTCGGGTACCTCGCGTCCGTCTTTCCAGTAGCGGAGGCCGCCTGCCGCCTGGATTCGCGTGGGACCAGGCGAGCTCACCACGAAATGCAGGCTCGAGAAGAGGTGTACGAAGAGGTCTCCCGCCACGCCGGTTCCGTAATCGCGGTAGTTGCGCCAGCGAAAAACGCGAAGGGGATCGTAGGGTCGGTCCGGGGCCGGTCCCAGAAACTGCGGCCAGTCGACGGTTTCTTCCGACGCGCCCTCGGGGATCGGATACTGCCAGGCACCGAGAGGGTCATTTCGCGCCCAGAAACCCTCCGCGTAGTTCAGTTCGCCGATAGCGCCGGCTTCGTATAGGTCTCTGGCCTTCTCGTTGCCCAACGAGCTCATGCCCTGGCTGCCTACCTGCATGACCTGACTCGACTCCTGCTCGGCCCGAAGAAGTTCTTCGCCCTCGCCGATGTTGTGGACCATGGGTTTCTCGCAGTAAACCGACTTCCCGGCGCGAAGCGCGTCCACCGAAATCGGCCTGTGCCAGTGATCGGGAGTCCCCACGATTACCGCGTCAACATCGGCCCGGTCCAGCACCTTCCGGTAATCGCGGGTCGTGAAGATTTGGCCGTGCCGTTCTTGGGCGGCCTCCAACCGCCCGTCGAATATGTCGCACGCCGCCACCAGTTCGACTCCCGGAATCTTGAGCGCTGTGTCGACATCGGCCATGCCCATGCCGCCCGCGCCGATCACCGCGAGGCCAATCCGGTCGGACGGCGGGACAGTGCCCCGAATGGTGCGGGGGCCGCGAGCCAGAATCCTGGAGTCGGCGGCGGTACCCAGGCCCGGGAGCACAGCCGCGGCCGCGCCTCCCGCCAGGGCGGATTTGATGAAACGACGGCGGGTTGGGCGGGGGGGTTGAGTTGGGGGCATGTTCAAGTCGCTATCGCGGCTGGGGATCGGAGTCGAGGCGTCAAGATCTGCTTCATTTTCCGCCCGCGGCCGCCTTCCTGCCAGCCCCGCCGGCGGTCTTCCTGCCGCCCCGCCCACAAAGTGCCAGATTCGGAGCAGCGGAACAACGATGCGTTACTGTGGGGCATCGGTGTCAAACCGACCGTTACAAAGGCGCCCGGGCCGACCGACGAGACGGCGCGCGAAACCGACCGACGCAAGGGCAATCACATGGGCCATCCGAGCGAAAACCAACCCCCGTCCGGCTCAGGACTGCACCGCCGCGGCTTCGTCGCCGCGCTTTCCGCGCTCGCCGCCGGAGCCACGGTTGCTCCCGCCAGTCTGAAGGCCGACGAACGCCTCCGGCGGGCGCTCGGGACCGCCACCGAAGAGATCACCAAGGAGTCGATCCAGGCGGCGGCGGGCATCGCCGGGTTGGAGTTCACCGACGAAGAACTCGACCTGATGGTGGACGACCTGAACAGCACCAGAGAGCGGTACCTGGAAATGCGTGAGGTTTCCATCCCCTATTCCACGCCTCCGGCGCTCCACTTCGACCCGATTCCCCCGGGTGTGCCGATGCCCGACGCACTGAGCAGCCGGGGAGAGGCCGGAATGCCCGGGATGCTCCGTTACACCAGGCCGCGGCGGCTGGCCGCCCCGGACAACATTGAAGAGATGGCGTTTTGGCCGGTGACTCATCTGGCGGAGGCGATCCGCAGTCGCCAGGTCACCTCAACCGCGCTGACCGAGATGTACCTGGACCGACTTCGCCGGCACGGGCCCACGTTGGAGTGCGTGATAACCCTGACCGAGGACCTTGCGATGCGGCAGGCGGCGCGGGCGGATTCCGAAATTGCGGCGGGCGGCTACCGCGGACCGCTGCACGGGATTCCGTGGGGTGCCAAGGACTTGCTGGCGGAGGACGAGTACAGGACCACCTGGGGTGCCAAGCCCTATGAAGAGCAACACCTGCGGCACGATTCGACCGTCGGCCGCCGGCTGGAGGAGGCCGGCGCCGTGCTCGTGGCCAAGCTTACGCTTGGGGCGCTGGCGCAGGGCGACCGGTGGTACGGCGGACGTACCAACAACCCGTGGAACCTGGAGCAGGGTTCAAGCGGCTCTTCGGCGGGCTCGGCCTCGTCGGTGGTAGCGGGTTTGGTCGGGTTCACCATAGGCAGCGAGACGCTCGGTTCGATTGTCTCCCCGTCAACACGGTGTGGCGCCTCGGGGCTGAGGCCGACATTTGGTACGGTAAGCCGTGCCGGCGCAATGACCCTGTCCTGGTCGATGGACAAGCTCGGCCCGATCTGCCGGAGCGCCGAAGACTGTGCGCTGGTGATGCACGCCGTCCACGGCGCAGACGGCCTGGACCCAACGGTGCGCGACGTGCCGTTCCACTGGGACGCCGACAGGCCGCTGTCCGAACTGAGGGTCGGCTACTACCAGTCCGCGTTTGAGGGCCGCGAAGAAGACGAGGGCGCGGAATTCGACAGGGCCTCGCTGGAAGCGGTGCGGAGTCTGGGGGTTGACCCGATTCCCGTGGATGTGCCGGAAGACCTGCCCTACTCGGCCATGCGGATTGTGCTGAGCGCAGAAGCGGGGGCTTCATTCGACGAGTTGAGTCGGTCAGGGCGGGACGATCTCATGGTCAGGCAGACCCGTGGCGGCTGGCCCAACACCTTCCGCAAGGCCCGGATGATTCCGGCCGTGGAGTACATCCAGGCCAACCGGCTGCGGACCATGGCGATGCAGCAGTTCGCCGCGGCGATGGAGGGCATCGATGTGCTGGTGACACCCAGTTACGGCGGCCCGATTCTGCTGCTGACCAACCTGACCGGACATCCGCAGGTCGTTATCCCCAACGGGTACAGGGCGGAAGACCAAACGCCGACCAGCGTCTCGTTCGTGGGCGGCTTGTTCAGAGACGCCGAGGCCCTGCGCCTGGCCCACGCAGTGCAGGGGGTTACGGATTTTCACCGACAACGTCCCCCTGGTTTTGCAGTCTAACACTAACTCTAACTCTAGTGTAGCTTTATTGTAGCTACTCACAGAGACTGCGGCGACTCGACCTTTTTACATGCCCGAACCACCCATTTGCTATCACCTACGTTGTTAGGAGATAATTCGAACCAGGAGACCCTCATGCGCCGCTGGATGGCCGTTCTCGTTGTCATGCCGCTCGTAGCGCCCACCGCTCGGGCCCAGCCGCCCCAGACGAGGCCTGCCACCGAAATCCGTCTGTCCGCCGAACCGATCCTGTCGGTCGGGAGACTCGAAGGGCCGGAAGAGCAGCTGTTCGGCGAAATCAACGCCGGCGCCCGGCTCGCCGACGGCAGCGTGGTCGTGTCCGACCAGCAGAACTTGCGGTTCCAGCGATTCAGCGCCGACGGGGAGCACCTGTGGAGCCGTGGTCGTGCGGGTGAGGGGCCGGGCGAGTTCCAATTCGTCAAGATCGCGGAGGGATGCGCGAACGAGGAGTCGATCGTCTTGTACGACATGTGGAGCACGCGGGTCCACATGTACGACAAGGAGGGGAATCTTCTGAACGACTACCGCTTCGTGTACAAGGAACTGCCGCTGCGCGACTTCGCCTGCGCCCCGAACGGGCGCGTGGCCTTCACCGGAAGCAGTTCGGGCTTCGGAGAGGATGAGGTCGAACCCGGGGAGCTTTTTCGCGTACTTCTGTCGCTGGGCTCTGCTGAACCGGGAGACACGGAGGCGACGATGTTGCGCGAGGGGATTCCCGGACGCGAGCAGAGGGCTCTGGGCGGCGGCAATGCCATGCCCGGCAGAGTCTGGACGCATGATGTGGTGTTGGCAGCGACCAACGACGGAATCTGGCTCGGCACCAGCGACGACTACGAGGTCGAGCTGATCGACTGGCTCGGCACCACGATCCGACGGATCCGCTGGGAGGGGCCGGATCTGGCCGTCACGAGTGAGGATGTCGAACGATACCGGGATGACCTGGAGGAGTTCTACCGCGAGAACGGCGGTCCCGACTGGCGTGCGCGGTTCGAGGGCACCTGGGAATGGCAGAGCGAGGTCGTGCCCGACGAGTTTCCCGCGTACCACAGGCTTCTGGTCGGCGACGACGGCGTCCTTTGGGTGCACGACTACACCCGCCCGGGAGAACGGAGCGAGTGGCTGGCGTTCGACGAGGACGGCAGGTGGGTTCGCACGCTCGCCCTGCCACCGCGTACCTCTTTGCTGGACATTGGGCCCGACTGGGCGCTGGTGAAAACGTGGGATGAAATGGATGTGCAGCGGGTGGAAGTGCGGGAGTTGGTGCAGCCATGACAAAGACCGCGGCCATCGCGCTCGCCGCTCAGGTCGCGGGCACGCAGGACTCCCGGGGCGCCGCCGGGCCTGCAAAAACGCCGGAATGCGGCAGTTTGCAAACGTTCGCTTCGCGCCGCAACCTTGGATCAACCCGGACCCGAATCGCAGCCGTTTCACCCGGGGGAAGTCGCCTCATGCCCCGCAAGACCGAGCCACTTAGCCTCGGTTTCAGAGGAGCGAGCTTGTGCCGGGCCGAGGCTGGTCAGGTCTGGCCGGCCGCCGCTTCTCGCTGCAGAGACCTGCGGTCGGAAATCAGCACGGCCATCCACCGGGTGCTGTCGTTGGCGGCCAGCACCAGGCGGGCCATGACGGTTAGCGGCACTGACGCGATCATCCCGACCGGCCCCAGCACCCAACCCCAGAACACCAGCGAAACCACCAGCACAAGCGGCGAAAGCCCAACGCCGTAGCCCATGAAGCGCGGTTCCACGATGTTGCCCAGCACGGTATTGATGGCAAGGTACACGCCCGTCGTCACAACGCCCGTCAGCGCTCCCCCCTGCAGCCAGGCCAGCAGCACGGCCGGGACGGCGGCGATTACCGAACCCACGGTGGGGATGTAGTTCAGAGCGAAGGCCAGTGCCCCCCACAACAGCGCGAAATCAACGCCCAGAATCAACAGGGCCAAGTATACGGCCCCTCCCGTGGCCAGGCTCACGGCAGTCTTGACAATTGAATACCGCCGCACCGCAACGCCGATTTCGTGCAGGTGCAGATGTGCCAACCCCGCCCACCGGCTGCCCACCGACACCTCGAGTCTGCGCCTGAGGTCCGGGGCCTCCCACAAAATGAACCCCAGCACGATGAGGATCAGAAAACCGTTGGCCAGCATTTCGCCGGCGTTTTCCGCCAGCTGCTGGCCGAACGTGATGAACCGCTGCAGAGACAGGTAGTCGGCCAGTGGGCGCTCGGGCCCCTCGGCACCGAACCTCTGCAGCCACGCCACCACGGCTTCGTCGAATTCGGCGACCCTCTGCTGGAACACCACGTTGTAGATCTCGGCCCGCGAGCCGAGCTCCACGGCCGCGGCCCCGACCAATCCGGCAGCCAGCGACCCCAGAGCCAGTAGGAGCGCCATGAGCAGGGGCACGGCGACGGCCTTCGGAACCCTGCGCCGGACCATCCAGCGCATTGGGCCCATCAACAGCGTCGAGAGCAGGACCGCCAACAGGGTCGGCACCAACAGAGTGGCGGCAGCTCGCATCCCGGCCACGATTACGACGACCCCGGCCAGGCCGAGGACCACCCCGATCCAACCGGTCTTCGCGGATGTCCGAACTTCCATGATTGGGTATCTTACGCAGCCTCGCCCGGTCCCGTAAGCCGGGCGAGATAACTGGCTTTCAGACATGTTCGGAAAGGACCGCATCGACACGTGGAAGACCGCAGAATCCGCGTGCTGGTCGGGAAACCCGGTCTCGACGGTCACGACCGCGGGGCCAAGGTCATAGCCGCGGCACTCAGGGATTCGGGGATGGAAGTCATCTATACCGGGTTGCACCAAACCCCGGAGATGATCGCCTCGGCCGCCCTCCAGGAAGACGTTGACGTGGTCGCCCTGTCGATATTGTCCGGGGCGCACATGACCCTGCTGCCTCGCATCCGGAAACTCCTGGACGAACAGGACATGGCGGATGTTCTGGTTACCGGGGGCGGCATCATCCCCGAGGAAGACCGGCGGGAGCTCCGGCGCCGGGGGATCGGCGAGTTGTTCGGACCCGGGACCCCCACTTCCGCGCCGGTTGAGTACATCCGGTCCTGGTTTGACGAGAACCGGGTCGAGTCCGGTGGTGGCGCCACCGGGGAGCCCGGATCCGCCTGAACCCTCGTCCGGGCACGGAGACCCGCCTGGAGGCCATGGTCCGGGAGCTCCGCGAGCTTGAGGCGCGGATCAAGGACGGCGGGGGAGAGGCACGCCGCCAACGGCAGCATGCGCGGGGTAAGTTGACCGCCCGCGAGCGAATCGAGCTTCTGCTGGACCCCGGATCCCTGTTTCTTGAGTTGGGGCTGCTGTTGGCATGCGACAAGTACGATGGGCAGGCACCCGCCGCGGGCGTGGTTACGGGGGTCGGCACCGTCTGTGGGCGCGAAGTGGTCATCGTCGCCAACGATCAAACGGTGAAGGCAGGAAGTTGGTGGCCCGAGACAGTCACCAAGATCTTGCGCGCCCAGGAAGTCGCGATGCGGTGCCGCACTCCGATCTTCTACCTGGTCGATTCGGCCGGAGTCAACCTCCCGTACCAGGACGGCGTGTTCCCGGGCCAGTACGGGGCCAGCCGCATCTTCTACTACAACTCGCTGATGCGCCGCTACCTGCGCGTGCCGCAGCTGGCTGCCGTAATGGGCCAGTGCATCGCGGGCGGTGCCTATTTGCCGGCGCTCTCCGATTCGATCGTCATGGTTGAGGGAACCAGCTTCATGGGTCTTGGAGGGGCTCATCTGGTGCGGGGAGCCACCGGACGGCAGGTGGATTCCGAGCGTTTGGGCGGCGCGGCTTCGCACACCGAGATCAGCGGCGTGGCCCATTACCGCGCCAAGGACGAAAAATCCTGCCTGGCCCTGCTGAGGAGGCTGCTCGCCGACCTTCCCCCCGACGGCCCGGGAGCCGCGCCCCACGAACCCGGAAGCGAGGACGATGCCACGGGTGCCCGCGAACCGGCCCGGCCGCCCGAAGAGGCGTACCAGCTGATGCCCTCCGACCACCGCGCCCCGTTCGATATGGAGGCGGTCCTGGAGACATTCCTGGATGCCGGCGGCAGCCAGGAATTCCAGGCCGAGTTCGCGAAAGAGATGTTGTGCACGCAAGCGCGGCTGGGCGGCATTCCGTTGGGGGTCATCGCCAACCGCAGGGGCATGTACCCGGGGCCTCCCGGGCAGCCCCCCCGGCTGGGAGGCATCATCTACGCGGACACGGCGCGCAAGACCGCCTATTTCATCGAAATGTGCGAACGCCAGGGCATCCCGATTCTATTCGTACAGGACGTCAGCGGGTTCATGGTGGGGCCCGAGGCAGAGCACTCGGGTATCATTCGGGCGGGGGCCGAAATGGTCGAAGCCATGGCCTGCGCCCGGGTCCCGCGTCTGGTACTTACCGTGAACCATGCCAGCGGAGCGGGCTACTACGCCATGGCGGCGCAGGGGTTTGACCCGGACTTCATCTTCTCTTGGCCCACGGGCCGAATGGGCGTGATGGAGGGCGAAGCGGCGGTCCGGGCGACATTCGGGCGCAAGCTGAACGCAGCAGCCAAGTCCGGAGAACCGGTTGACGAACACACCGAACAGGCGATGGAACAGACCCGCGCGGACTACAGCGAGCAACTTGACGCCCGTTACGCCGGTGCCCGGGGGTTCGTGGACGCGGTAATCGCGCCCGAGGACACCAGAGACATGCTCGGCCTTGCCCTTGCGTGTTCGGTTCGCGGTTTGGGACACCGGCCGTTCTTCGCAAGGGGGGGGCGCGGAGCCGGGGGGGATCGCTGAGCACCGTGCGCGTTGCCGCCGGCCAGGGGTTCTGGGGCGACTGGCAGGAGGCACCCAAGCTCCAGGTGCGTAGCGGTCAGGTGGACTACCTGATGCTCGACTACCTGGCCGAGATCACGATGTCGATCATGCAGAAACAGAGGGACAGGAACCCCGCTGCCGGCTACGCCCGCGACTTTGTGGCCCTGATGGCGGATCTGATGCCGGATCTGCTGGAACGCGGCGTCCGGGTGGTCTCAAACGCCGGAGGAGTAAACCCGCTCGGCTGCCGCGAGGCCCTCGCGCGGGCGCTGGCCCGGGGGCCCGATCTGCCGCGCCGTCCCCGGGTGGCCGTTGTTGCGGGCGACGACCTCATGCCCCGGCTGGACCGGCTCTTGGTCCACCACGAATTGCGGCACATGGAGACAGGGCAGCCGCTGTGTTCTGTCCGGGAGCGGGTGGCGGCAGCGAATGTCTACCTGGGGGCGGGCCCGATCGTGAACGCCCTGCGGGACGGAGCGGACATCGTGATCACCGGGCGTTCGACCGACACGGCGCTGACCTACGCGCCCATGATCCACGAGTTCGGATGGGCCGACGACGACTGGGACCTGCTGGCTGCCGGCGTGGCTGCAGGGCACATCAACGAGTGCGGAGCCCAGGCCAGCGGCGGCAACTCGCTGGCCGAATGGCGCTCGGCAGACCTGCGGCTCCCGGGCTACCCGATCATCGAGGCCGAGCCCGACGGTTCGTTCGTGGTCACCAAGCATCCGTCGCTGGGCGGGTGCGTGACGCGGGCATCCGTAACCGAGCAGCTGGTCTACGAAATGGGTGATCCGGCAGAGTACATCACGCCCGATGTGGTCGCGGACCTGACCGGCTTGGAACTGCACGAGGCGGGACAGGACCGGGTAAAGGTCACCGGGGCCAGGGGAAGGCCCGCGCCCGACAAGCTGAAGGTGTCGATCGCCTGGCGGGACGGGTTCAAGGCCGTGGGCGGCCTGACCTATGCCTGGCCGGACGCCCTCGACAAGGCCCGCAAGGCGGACGAGATCCTGAGGTGGCGTCTCGACTACCTGGGGCTGGCGTTCGACGAAATCCGCACCGAGTACGTGGGAGCCGGGGCGTGCCACGGACCGGTTGCGGGTGCGCCCCCGGAAAACCTGCCGGAAGTCACGCTCCGGGTGGGAGTGCGCGGCCCGCGTTGCGGCGATGTGTCGCGATTCACCCGCGAGATAGCCCCGCTGATTCTGGCTGGGCCGCCGTCGGTTACCGGGTTCGCGGATGGCAGGCCCAGGGTGCGGGAGGTGGTGGCGTACTGGCCCGCGCTCATCGACCGCGGCGCGGTGGAGAGTGATGTGACGACGGAGACAGCGGTCCTGTGAGCCCCGAAGCCGTGGGTGCCCCGATGGTGTCGGTTGAGCTGCGCGAAGTTGCATTCGCGAGGTCAGGCGACAAGGGCGACACCGCCAATGTGGGAGTCGTGGCGCTTGACCCGTCGCTGTATCAGGCCCTGGCCAGGGAGCTCACCGTCGCTCGCGTGAAAGCCCACTTCAGGGGCGTGTGCACGGGCGATGTGGAGCGTTTCGAGCTTCCCCGACTGAACGCAATCAACTTCCTCCTCCACAACTCTTTGGGGGGAGGGGGGACGGGTTCGCTGATGCTGGACGCCCAGGGCAAGACTCTCTCGACCGCGATGCTGCGAATGCGAATCAACATTCCCCGGACGGTCCTGGAGTCGTGGCGCGCCCGGTCGGGAACCTTGGCTGGCACTGCGGCCGGAGCTCAACAATGAAACATGCCGCACCAGCGGAAGACACCCCCCGGGGAACCGGGCAACAGGAAAGCGCTTCGGCGGTCGTCGCGATTCAGGACGAGGGCCCGGTCAGGTGGATTACCCTCAACCGCCCGGGCCGCCGCAACGCGCTGAACCAGGTGATGATCAGGGCCCTGCGGGACGCCATCGGGCAGGCAGCGGCGGATCGCGGGGTACGGGTGATCGGGCTGCGCGGGGCGGGGAAGGACTTCTGCGCCGGGGCGGACTTGTTGGAACTGCGGCTGGGCGCGGACCCCGTAGAGAGCCTTGAGGAGGCCCAGGTGCTCGGAGACCTGTTCTGCGAGATCCGCGCGGCGCCAAAGCCGGTGGTGGCCGCGGTGCGCGGACGGGCGCTGGCTGGTGGATGTGGGCTGGCCACGGCGTGCGATATCGTCCTGGCTTCCGGGGAGTCCCTTTTTGGATATCCCGAAGTGAAGCTGGGGTTTGTGCCGGCAATGGTCATGGCGATGCTCCGGCGGGCAACGGGAGAGAAACGGGCCTTTGACCTCGTGACCTCGGGAGAACCGGTCACGGCGCTCCGCGCCGCCGAGCTGGGCCTCGTGACGCGTGTCTTGCCGAGCGATGGTTTCGCTCGGGGTGCTTCGGAGTTTGCCGCGGCTCTGGCGGCGCGGAGCGCGTCCGCCCTCGCGCTGACCAAACGGCTCTTCCATGCGACCGACACCACGGGGTTCGAAGACGCGATACGGGCGGGTGCCCACGTCAACGCGCTGGCCCGCGCCACCGAAGACTGCCAGGAGGGGATCCGCAAGTTCCTGACCCGGAAGGCGTCCACGGACACGGAGTCAGGTTGACCGAAGAAGGCCAGGGCTCGCCCCCCGCCCCGTCCCGGAATTGGTGGCTTCGGCTGCAAATGGGGCTCGCCCTGGCCGGGGGCGTTGTCTGGGCGGGCGGTGGGGCTCTGAGCAGCGAGTTCGGCTCCGGTGTGGGCGTGGGAATCTTGCTGGCGGCGCTCGTAGTCAGCGTTGGTCGCAGGAGAGCGGAGGGCCCCCGGGGCGGTTGACGGCCGGTTTGTTGACAGCCAATTGATGGCGGGCGCCATAGTGCGGGCAGGAGGGTCCGCGCCATGGATGCCACCCAAGCACTCCGGCATTATTTCGGCTACGAATCGTTCCGGGGCGAACAGGAACGTGTGATCCGGGCGTCCCTCCGGGGCAGGGATGTTGTAGCGGTACTGCCCACCGGGGCGGGCAAATCGGTTTGCTTCCAGATTCCGGCTGTAGTCCGCCGCGGGTTAACGGTGGTGGTTTCTCCCCTGGTATCGCTGATCGAAGACCAGGTCAGCGGGGCACGCAGGCGGGGAATCGCGGCGTTTGGCTGGACGCAGACCACCCCCCGCACCCGGGTAACCGCTGCCCTGAACGCGGCCGGCAGGAGAGAGTTGGACCTGCTCTACCTTTCTCCCGAGCGGCTGAGCCTTGACGGCGTTTGCGAACGGCTGGCCGAACTGGGTCTATCGGCGCTGGCGGTTGACGAAGCCCACTGCATCTCGCAG